>Ga0172380_10001160_pt1 | contig 46510 bp, 44 predicted proteins | sample Leawe162metaG_FD_119747 | JGI IMG/M metagenome (GOLD analysis project Ga0172380, IMG submission 119747) | Leachate microbial communities from a municipal landfill in Southern Ontario, Canada - Leachate well 162 metaG | ecosystem: Engineered > Solid waste > Landfill > Unclassified | place...
CGTCAAGCCTTCCCGGTCGAGTTGGCCTGCCAGATACAGATCAAGACGCTGCCCTCCTCTCGCGATGACAAAAAAACTATTATGGCTCATAGGCTCGGAAGGAAATTGATATCATTTTTAAAATGCAAAAAAGCCAGATTCAGAAGACGCAAAAAAAAAACGCCCGCGCTACCAAATGATAGCACAGGCGGGAAATTACCAAGAAAAGCCAGAGAAGAACACCTCGGCCGTTCTAACGAAATCAGGAAAAAATCTGCTCGATGTGCTTTTCCACCTGAATCTCGGTTTCATTAAATTCATTGGCGAGGGCAATCTCTTTCACCAAAAGGCTTTTCGCTGTATCCATCATCTTGCGTTCGCCAAAAGAAAGATCCTTATCAACGCGCAGGAGAAAAAGATCTCGAAGCACCGAGGCAATTTCGTAGACCGAACCGGTCTTGATCTTTTCCATGTATGCCCGGTAACGCTGGTTCCAGGGCTGGGAGACGATGGCCACATCCTTTTCATTCAGGATGTCATAAATTTTACTCACATCCTGGGAGCTGATGATATTTCTCAACCCTACACTCTTGCAACTGGCCGTGGGAATCATGATAACCATGCTGGAATCAAGAATCTTCATCACATAAAAGGATTGCTGCTTGTCCCCGACCTGCCGCTGCTCGATGGATTCTATCTTGCCAACACCATGGGCCGGATATACTGCCATATCACCAACGTTAAACACTCGTGCCTCCCTTTCGTCAATCATGGAACACCCTGTTCCTTTTTTCTACAAGGAAGCACTCCAGTACCGACGAATAAATGAAGATTAGGGGGCACTATACCACACTTGCCGGAATTATCAATTCAAACTTGAAAAAACATGATATTACAACATATTAGACTACGCCTGATCAGCATTGATCCGGTTCATAGCCACAGAAAGCCCTTCTTCCATGATCAGGCGTATCCCCATCTCCAGGCGGTGAAGCTCTTCGCGCATCTTTTCCGTTTCTTCCTGCGCAAAGCGGGAAAGGACAAAATCGCTCACCCTCACGAGGTTCTCCGGACGCCCGATCCCAACCCGCACCCGCACGAAATCATTAGTGCCCAGATGCTCAAGCAGGGAACGGATCCCGTTATGCCCGCCGGCGCCCCGGTTGGTCATGATCTTGGTTCGTCCCAAAGGAAGATCAAGATCGTCATGAATCACGATGATCCTGCTGGAGTCGACCTGATAAAAATCGGCAACCGCTCTTACCGCCACACCGCTTCTGTTCATATAGGTCTGCGGCTTGACAAAAAGGACGGGATACCCCCAGGACAGATCTTTCGCCGTTTCCGCCTGCCATTTTGTCCCCTTGAAGGCAAATCCGTATTTTCCCGCCAGATAATCAAGAAAAATAAAACCGATATTATGCCGGGTAGCAGCATATTCTTTCCCCGGATTTCCCAAGCCAACCACGACGTACACGGTATTTTCCTTTCTACAGGCAAACAATCAGCAAACGGCTGCAGCCTCTCTTTGCAAAAAAAAGCCGAAAAAAGGAAGCTCCTCTCTTCGGCTTTGACTACGCAGTATTGAAAAAAAAATTATTCCAGAGATTTTACTCTGCTGCGCCGGAGATAGACACGCAAACAGCATCCGGGTCACTCACGAGACTCACGCCCGCGGAAAGACCAAGCTCCTTGCAGGTCAAGGCTATACCCAGATCCAGAGGCGCAACATCCACCTCAATGACATCGGGGATATCAAGCAGCTTGCCAGAGACAGCAACCTTATTCTTGATGATGGTCATGTCGCCACCCATGTCAACGCCCTTGGCCTTGCCGACATATTTGAGCGGCACATGAAAAACCATGGGCTTATCAAGGGAAATCTCATAAAAATCGGCATGGATCACCGTATCCTGGACGGGATCGGTCTGAATCTCCCGGGTAACAACCTGGCGGACCGTTTTCTTGCCGTCTTCCTCAATCTCCAGATTGATGAAGGCATTCTTGCGGTGAATCGAGAGCAACCCTTTGGTGAGATCCTTGGTGTTGCACTCCAGTGAAACAGGAGCACCAAGCGGTCCATAAATAACAGCAGGGGTGTTCCCAGCCCTGCGCATTGTCCTTGCCGCACCTTTGCCAACACTTTTCCGGACTCGCGCCGTCATATCGATTTGTAACATTGCAATAATCTCCTCATATACCGATTCTCATACCAAAAAACCAGCAACGGCCACCATAGCGGCTGGCGGCCTCCGGTTGTATATATGTCTCTGTCTCTTTCACTACACAAATAATGAACTGACAGAATCCTCACTATGAATTCGCTTTATCGCCTCCCCCAGCAGCTTGCAAACGGAAAGCACCTTGATTTTCGGGCAATTCCGGGCGGCCTCGCTGAGGGGAATACTGTCGGTGATGATCAGGGTATTAATCTTGGATTTTTCCAGCCGGTCAATGGCCGGCCCGGAAAGCACCCCATGGGAACAGCAGGCATAGACATCCTTGGCACCCGCTTCGATAAGGGCATCAGCCCCCGCGCATAAAGTGCCGGCGGTATCGACCATATCGTCCAACAAAATCGCGGTCTTTCCGGCAACATCGCCAATGACGTTCATCGCCTTGCATTCGTTGGCCCGCTCCCTCCGCTTATCGACAATCGCCAGGCTGGCATTAAGCCGCTTGGCAAAGGCTCGTGTCCGCTCCACCCCGCCGGCATCCGGAGAAACCATCACTACGTCATTACTCAATTTCTGCGAGATGTAATCAAGCAGAACCGGGGCGGCAAAAAGGTTGTCCACCGGAATGTTGAAAAATCCCTGAATCTGTCCGGCATGGAGGTCCATGGTCAGAACCCGCCGCACTCCAACGACCATCATCATCTCGGCCACGACCTTGGCGGTGATCGGCACCCTGGGGGCAACCTTGCGATCCTGCCTGGCATAGCCGTAATAAGGGAGAACCGCGGTAATCCGCCGGGCAGAGGCGCGCCGCATGGCGTCAACCATGATCACCAGCTCCATGAGGTGATCATTCACCGGCGGACAGGTAGGCTGGATAATAAATACATCGCGGCCACGCACGTTCTCGCCGATTTCGACGAAGATTTCCCCATCGCTGAAACGACGGACTTCCGCCTTGGAAAGGGGCACCCCGAGGTAGCTGCAGATATCTTCGGCCAAGGGGCGGTTCGCGTTGCCGGCAAACACTTTCATATCTTTCATTATGTTGCCTGAATTTCGAGTTATCTTGTTTTGGCCGCTTCGAATATCCCCGCAAGCCTTGCGCGCCAGAAGAGAGGAATTGGCTGGGGCGGCAGGATTCGAACCTGCGAGTGCAAGAGTCAAAGTCTTGTGTCTTACCGCTTGACGACGCCCCAACTTCTTAACGCTTTGCCGTGCTCAGTGGTCGGGCAAGAAAGACATTCCGGCCGAAACGCTTTGCAAATCTAGCAACGCTCTGCTGCGCTTGCGCCTCGTTCTCAAAAAGACCAAACACGGTGGGGCCGCTGCCGGACATCAAGGCCCCATGGGCACCATCAGCCAGAAGCTCGTCTTTGATGCGGCCGAGCTCCGGATATTTTCGGATGGTCACGGCCTCTAACTCGTTATATAAAGGAAGATTCCCCGGCCCGGCACATGCATCATTACCATGCACGAATTCGCGGCCTAAGATATATGGATTGCCCCCCGTTGTCAACGTAAAATTCTCATACACCCACTTGGTGGACACGGGAAATCCAGGGTTTACCAAAACTATCCAGCCGGAAGGGGAAACAGCCTCGGCCTTAATCTCGTCGCCGATCCCGGTAGCCCAGGCGGCGGTACATTCATCAACAAAGAAAGGGACGTCAGCCCCCAATGGCCGAGCCAGACCAACAAGCTCCCCGGAAGAGAATCGGAGACCATAGAGCAAATTCAGCCCCCGTAAGACGGCGGCGGCATCACTGCTTCCCCCCCCTAACCCTGCGGCAACCGGCACCCTTTTTTCCAGGACAATATCAACGCCTCCGTCAGAGCCCAGGGCCGTAAAGAAACTTTTCGCGGCCCGGTAGACCAGATTGCCTTCCCCGGTGGGCAGATCGCTTCCCGGACAGTGCAGCGTGATCCCGGCATCACGCCTGGCCAGACGCAGCCGGTCGGCCAGGGTGATTTTTACCATCCTGGTTTCAAGGTCGTGAAACCCGTCCGGTCGTTTGCCCTTGATGGCAAGATAAAGATTAATTTTTGCCGGCGCCTCGCAGACAAGCTCCGCCGGGCTGCCGATCTCTTTGTTCAGCAAAGGTTTATTCCCCCCATTCCGAAGGCGCAAAAGAAAATCGCCTGATTTCAGAAATTGAAAACCAGGCGATCATGATTGGGCAAGTACGAGGAGAGGATCAGCCTTTGCTCTTCACATAACGCAATTTCAGGTCGGCAAGCACATGACCGAGAAGTTCCTCCTCCTTGTCGATCAAGTTCCCCTTGGTTTTATCCTTCAGCAACTGCAAGGTGCTGATGGTGTGCCTGGCCAAAGCCAAATCCTTGCCGGGCTGGCCGGTTTCCGGGTTCTGAATCTCACCCAGATGATAGAGAGCCGAGGAATTCAGCGACATGATCAAGGTGGTAAAAGTTACTTCAGGCAACACGCAGTTGCCGCTTTTTCGGATATACCCTTCCGGGCAGCATCCTTTTTCGTTTTTCTCGTTTTCAGTCATGGACGATCCCCAACGGGCAAGAAAAAAAGCTGCTAGGCTCCCACCAACTCAGGCAACTCAAGAACCATGGCGGCATGGATATCAGGCAGGGAACGAACCTTGTCCAGCACCGGCTTGGGCAACAAGACATCGGTGTTGAGCAGAATCACATTGAGGTTGAGATCACCTTCCCGCTGCTTGCCTACGGTCATTCTGGCGATGTTCACCCCTTCGCTGCCCAAGGTGGTGCCGAGCAAGCCGATCACCCCGGGAACATCGTTGTTCTGAACAAAAAGCATTGGCCCGGCAGGGAGAGCTTCCATGCGGAAGCCATTGAGGCGCACCAGCCGCGGCTCGTTCTTGCCGAATACCGTGCCGGCCAGAACGTTTTCGCCCTCGGTGGTTTTCACCCGGATGTTCACCAGATTAAGAAAATCATCACTCTTGCTGGTTTTTGCTTCAACCACCCTGATGCCGCGCTCCTGGGCGATGATCGGCGCATTTACATAATTAACGGCGTCTTGCAGGATCGGGGTAAACAACCCTTTAAGGAAGGCAACGGTGATCGGGCTGGTGACCATCTCGGAAAGGTCGCCGCAGTACTCTATTTGTACCTCCTCAACCCCGCCCTTGGCGATCTGCATGTGGAAGGAACCGAGCATCTCGGCCAGGGTGACGTACGGGCCGACCTTGGAGAGAACATCTGCGCTCACGGAAGGCACATTTACCGCATTGGTGATGGTGCCGCGGAGCAGATAGTCTGCCATCTGTTCGGCAATGGCCACGGCGACATTTTCCTGGGCCTCCGCCGTGGAGGCGCCCAGATGCGGGGTGCAGACGAAATTATCCAGGCTCAGCAGCTTGCAGTTTTCCCTGGTGGTAGGCTCCACCTCGAAGACATCCAGTCCGGCGCCGCGGATCTCTCCATCCTTCAGGGCATGGTACAACGCCTCCTCGTCAACCACCCCGCCCCTGGCGCAATCGAGGAAAACGCACTCCTTCTTCATCAGCTTGAATTCCTTGGTGGAGAGCAGATGCTTGGTCTCCTTGGTGAGCGGCACATGGACGGAGATGAAATCGGCTCTTTTGCACAGCTCTTCCAGGCTAACCAGCTCAACGCCGATTTTCTCGACCAGCTCCTTGGGCATGTGGGGGTCAAAAGCGATAACCTTCATCTTCAACCCTTGGGCCCGGTCGGCAAAGATACTGCCGATCCGGCCGATCCCTACAATACCCACGGTTTTGCCGGTTACTTCCCGGCCGGAGAATTTCTTTTTCTCCCACTTGCCTTCCTTCATGGAGGCCGTGGCCTGGGGGATGTTTCTGGTCAGCGACATCATCATGGCAATGGCGTGTTCCGCCGCGGTGGTGGCGTTGCCGTCCGGAGCGTTCATGACGATGATCCCCTTCTTGCTTGCCGCGGGGATATTGACGTTGTCAAGGCCGATGCCGGCCCGCCCCACCACTCGCAGTTTCGTAGCCGCTTCGATGATCTCCTCGGTAACCTTGGAGGCGCTGCGGATTACCAGCCCGTCGTATTCAGGGATTACAGCCTTAAGCTCCTCCGGAGAAAGGCCCGTTTTCACATCAACCTCAAGCCCGGCCTCCTCGAGAATCTGAACCCCAATGGGCGACAGGTTATCACTGATCAGAACTTTCATTATTTCTCCTTTGTTTATAAAAAGCGGCCAAGATCATTCCAGGACCTTGGCAATCAATACAGATAGTACGCCGACAATACCGACCAAAAAACCTGAAACAACCCAGATTTCCGGTCGGATAAAAAGCGGAATATTATGTGATCAGGGGAGTTTGTCAAGGATAAAACATGGGCGGCAGCCTTGCCCTGCCGCCCCCCTCCTACTCTTTGAAGCAGGCGGAAAAATCAGCGGGCCCTTCCTCGGGATCATCACCCTTCCGCTCTTCCTCCTGCAGACGCCGGTAATGCCGGGCCATCTCGCAGGCTTTCCGCAGCTCTTCATATTTGCGGGCAAAAAGCTTTTCCGGGAATCCCGGCTTGTTGAGATAGGTCACCATGTTGGTCAAAATATCGGCCACCATGCCTGCCACCAGCGCAGCCCGTTCAGTCTCGGCAACAAAGGTTCTCTCCTTGGTGGCACAAAACTTCACCGATCCCGCCATCTTCTCCCGGACCTCTGTCTGCAGGGCAAGATCCGCCTCGGGCAAGCGAGCGAAAAACCCCTCGTCAACCGGCAGCTCCGCTTCGCAGATAATCTTGATCAGCCAACGGTCTCCGACCATCTTTTTTGACTGGTCATAGACGGTTAAGGTCATCTTGTTTTCAAGACTGCGCTGCGCGATTATCTCCATGGCCAAAACTCCTTGCTCGCTGATTCGCTTGGGACAAAAACCCTTCCCTGCCATCTGCCTCTACACGCAACAAGGCGTAACTATCCGGCAGCACCGCATCTGCGTTGTTGCACCCAGAGGGTATAAGTTTCGTTTGAGCAGACAAGCTGCTCAACTCAGCTATATCAGCCTGCTCATGGGCACCAGCACACTTCGCCGGCTTCTGCCTAGCAGCTGCACCACTGCTGGATAGTTACGGTTTGGGTTGTTTTTGTTCGCTTCCGGCCTTGAGCTGGATAGTTACCACAAGGCTTGCCCTCTTTCCTGGAAACGGGTATATAACATATCTTTCCCTAAAGGGGCTAACTCCTTTATAATAATGCGGCTCAGCCTCAACAAAATACCCAAAATACGGCAGCGACCAACGGACGTAAAGCAGGTGCTTGTCTCCCCTCTTTCCCGTCCTCGGCTTTCCCCTCGCCCGCATACCAACCAGCTGGAACAGGCCATGAGTATCGAGATCTACAACACCAAAACCGGTCGAAAATCCCCCCTGCTCCCCCTGGAAGAGGGGAAGATCAAACTCTACGTCTGCGGCATCACCGCCTATGACTACTGCCATATCGGCCATGCCAGGTCCGCCCTGGTGTTCGACATGATCGTCCGCTGGCTGCGCTACCGGGGCTATAAGGTCACCTTTGTCCGCAATTTCACCGATATTGACGACAAAATCATCAAGCGCGCCCAGGAGCAAAACACCACCTGCGAAGAACTCTCCAGCCGCTTCATCACTATGTTTCACGAAGACATGGCCAGCCTCGGGGTTCTCCCCCCCACCATCGAACCAAAGGCCACCGAACATCTGCCGGAGATCATTGCGCTGATCGAAGATCTAATCAAGAAAGGCCTCGCCTACCAGGTTGACGCCGATGTCTACTACCGGGTGACCGGTTTTACCGGCTACGGCTCCCTTTCCGGCCGTAATCTGGAAGACATGCAGGCAGGCGCCCGCATCTCGGTGAACGAAAAGAAAGACCACCCCATGGATTTCGCCCTCTGGAAAGGGAGCAAACCGGGGGAACCCACCTGGGAAAGCCCCTGGGGCCCAGGCCGACCCGGCTGGCACATCGAATGCTCAGCCATGAGCCGAAAATACCTGGGCAACTCCTTCGATATCCATGGCGGCGGCAAGGATCTGATCTTTCCCCACCATGAAAACGAAATGGCCCAAAGCGAAGGGGTAACCGGGGAAGAGTTCGTCAAATACTGGGTACACCACGGCTTTGTCACGATCAAAGAGGAAAAGATGTCCAAGTCCCTGGGCAACTTTCTCACCATCCGGGAGGTGCTCGCCCAATTTGCCCCGGAAGCCTTGCGGCTCTTCATCTTTTCCACCCACTACCGCAATCCGCTTGATTATTCGGAAGCGGCCCTGCTCGATGCGGTAGCCGGACTCAACCGCTTGTACACCTGCCTGGCCGAGATCGAACAACTGCCCGCCACAGGAAACGATCAGGCTGCCGGCGCCGTTTCAAAATCGGACCGGGAGAAGATTGCGGCCCTGGCAGAGCGTTTCATAAAGGCCATGGACAACGATTTCAATTCGGCCCAGGCCCTGGGGCATCTTTTTGAAGGGGTGAAAATCCTCAACAAGATCCGCCAGCATCTGCCTGGCAGGCCGGCCAGCCTCGACCTGCAACTGCTCAAAGACGGCGCAATAACCACCAGAGAAATGGCCAATACCCTGGGGCTGCTCAGCGAAGAGCCGGTACGGTACATGCAAAAAGAGCAGGAAAAAATTCTTAAAACCCTCGCCGTAACCACAGAAGAGATCGAAAAGGGTATCGCAGAAAGAACCGCCGCAAGGGAAGCAAAGAACTGGGGCAGGGCCGATGAGATCCGCAACCAGCTTCTCGCCCAAGGCATTGACCTTAAAGATGGTCCTACCGGCACCACCTGGCAGGTCAGGATCCCGTAGTTCCCCCAGCATCGCTTGCTGATTACTCAAGCAATCAGATATCTCTTTGCATCGCTCTCGCGTTCTGGGCTATAATTAAGAAACACCTTTTTTGCCTGTTTCCATCAATGCGCCTGGAGGACTGCCATGAAGCGAGAGCCTGCGGTTGCTCATCAGTTTTACCCCGGGGACCCCGCCATCCTCAGACAGGCCCTTGACGGCCTCATCCCCACCACCGCCGCAAAACAAAAAGCCCTGGCCGTGGTCGCGCCCCATGCCGGCTATATTTATTCCGGGGCGGTGGCAGGGGAAACCTTTGCTGCGGTGGAGATTCCCCAGAACATCGTAGTGCTGGGGCCTAATCATCACGGCTACGGCGCGCCTGTGGCCGTGATGGATAAAGGGGCCTGGGAAATGCCCTTTGGCGAGGTGCCGATCAACACCGTTCTTGCCCGCAGCATCCTTGCCCAAACAGAATTGGTCGAGGCAGACACCCTGGCCCACCGGTTTGAACATTCCCTTGAGGTGCAGGTACCGTTTTTGCAGTACTTCCGCCCTGACATGACCCTTACCCCCATTGTGATCTCCCATCTTTCCTTCAAATCCTGCCAGATTGTCGGGGAAGCGCTCGCTGCCGCCATCAAGCTGTACGGCAAGCCCGTCCTCATCGTGGCCAGTTCGGACATGACCCATTATGAGTCCAGGCAGGCCGCCACGGCCAAGGATTCCCTGGCCATGCAGCAGATCAAGGCGCTTGCCCCCGAGGGGTTGTACAATACTGTGCTGGGCAATAAAATTTCCATGTGCGGCATCATGCCGACCACCATTGCCTTGATTGCCGCCCTCCGCTTGGGGGCTACCCAGGCTCGGCTCATCCGTTATACCGATTCCGGCGAAACCAGCGGCGACACCAATCAGGTGGTCGGGTACGCCGGCTTTGTGATTTCCTGAGCATAACGGTCCAGCAGCACCGCAGCTGCTTTGTCATTGGCCTGCTCGTGTGCGACAAGCACACTTCGCCGACCTCTTTGTCGGCACTTCTGCCGACAATTGACACACGCATCTGCGGCACTGCTGGACCGTTATGCTTTCTTCGACCTGTTGCCCCGGAACAAACCTACGAAAGAACCACAATTCTCCTTGACATAATCGACCTGTTCCTCTATTTTTCAACGGTTCTTTGTCCGGCACCTAATGGGGGATCGTCTAACGGTAGGACTGCAGACTCTGACTCTGCCTATCGGGGTTCGAATCCCTGTCCCCCAGCCAAGCAAACTTTCTGCAGCACTCCTAAACACCCCCTTACCGCAGGACCACACACCAGGCGATTCATTCTGGTAAAATGTTGCGCATCCACTGAGCACTCAGAAAAATTAAAAATGGGGTTACGGCAATTGACGTAACCCCTTGATTTTTCATATGCTACCATAAGCAGGGCTCGAAATCTTATGCCCGATGCGAAAGGATGTGTCTATCCTGATATATCAACGCCCTCTATCCGGTTTCTTGTCCATCGACCCACGGCTTCGCCCCACGCTTCCTCCACACACCCGGGCGCCCTCAGGTAGTGCGCTTCGCTTCGTTCGCTGTGATCAACTTACAGGAGGGCTTTCACCTCCAAGAATGCGCCATCCCTGCGCACAAAAAAAGGGAAACCAAGCATAATCGCTTGATTTCCCTTGATTTCTCACTTGGTGACCCCTACGGGACTCGAACCACAATTTTCAGTGGTTACCCAAAGTGACAACAAGAGATAAATAATTACTTAACATTATGAAATGACAAGCTTTTCTTACTGCATCCTTCTTATGCCGGATATCACTCATTTTCACTGTTATTCATTGTTTTTCATCACCAATAGACACAATTTTAGACACAGTAATCGCGACGCTGGAAGAAGTTATGATGTAGTAGGGTTGTGCAATGAGAACCTCAAACATGACCAGCCTGCGCCACCAGCCGAACACCCAAGGCCGCGCATACCCGGTTGATCGTGTCGAAGCGCGGATGCGCATCGGGGCGAAGTGCCTTGTATAACGCCTCGCGGGTAATCCCTGTGGCCTTGGCAATTTCGCTCATGCCTCGAACGCGGGCCGCCACCCCTAGTGCATGGGCAAGTTCCGCCGTGTCGCCGTCGGCAATCACCATGGTCAGATAGGCAGCAATATCTTCCTCACTTTTGAGATGTTCTGCCAGATCGAACTCTGGCAGATCGGCAATGCGGATTTTTCTGGTCATGTCTTACTCCTCAATGTTGGCCGCTATTTTCACAGCTTTGGCAATATCGGCGATCTGGGTGGATTTTTCGCCACCGCCGAGCATTACAATCAATGTTTCGCCGCGCTGAATGTAGTAAATGCGCCACCCCGGCCCAAAATGCTCTCGCATCTCGAATATGCCAGCGCCCACCGGCTTCACGTCGCCGAGATTACCGGTCTGCGCCTTGTCAAGCCGTCGAGCCAGCCGAAGACGTGTAACACGGTCTTTCAAGCCATTGAGCCATGCGGTAAATTCGGGAAGGAGTTTGATCGAATGCATAGTGAAAATGTAATCGAACGATTACAGGAAATCAAGGGCAATTTATGACTTCCATCCACCCAATCACCCTCCCAGCCACGCAGGCTCAACGCAAAGCTGAGTGGCGCGCCAATGTGAGTAACCGCGAGCCCGCCGAAGAAAACCGCGTCCACTCAAGCGTCTGGTTGAGCAGCCTCTTTCTTGAAATAGATATTTCTCCCTACATCTTCTGCTACCTTGCGCTGGATGAGATGTTCTCTCTCAAGTTTCTCCCCAAATTTTGCAACCTTTTGCACATAGCACCCCACATCATCTGCCACTTGGCGTGCCAGCAATTTGTCTTCTTCTTGTGAAGACCGTATCGCTCCAATAATTTTCATCTCTTCCTCTGTAAACGTTGAGCTGCCATATCCGCTAGACGCAACCTCTTCAAGATCAGCTTTATCTTTTGGACAAAATGTGAGAAGCTGTCCAGCTAGATATAGATCACTTTCTTTATATGCACTGCCACATAGGGGGCACTGAAACTTTTTTTCTTCGGTTTTAGCAAAATACTGATCGAATTCACTAAGAGAATTGTCATATGCAAACCGCTGCTGTCTTATTGTGTTTTTGTCTGTTCCATAATCTAGGTTGTTTTCTAGGCATGACCCATAGTCGAGAACGTAAAGACTGCGCGAAAGCTTTTCTTTCTTCGTGGTTCGCCCCTTCGTTATGAGATGAATTAGGAAGAACATATTTAGAAACCGCAATTTCTCCTCGTTTTTCGGCAAAACCATAAAATGGCTACATGGCGCATCCACTTTAGAACGTTCCTCTATAGCCCGATCAACTATAGCATTCCAAATTCCCTCACAATAACTTGGAATTGCAACCCCGCATGCACCAAAAAACTGATCCTGGTACGCTTTGGTTGCGTACTTTATGCCATATTCAATATCGCTTTTTCGAACGCGCGGTCGGCCAGACTGGAGGCACCTGTAAAATGCTTGCTTCAGAGCGATACCAATCGTTCTCGGCACGCCCATAGCAGAGCGGCTCAATTCAGTCCAGGACTCCTCAGGGTCATCGAATAAATTCTCGGGTGCGATATTAGCGTATTCCATGACTCTGGATACAATAAGATCTTTTGAAAGGTCACGTAGCCCACTCATTGCGGCATTCAGTGTTCCGCTTCTTTCAACAAATGCATCCAAATCAAGCGAAATTTGAAAAAGATCTCTTTGGAGGATAATGGAACTACCCAAGCTATAGTTATCTGTTATGGCCGAGACCTTGAGATAAACCCCAGCGTGATTCCCGAGTATCTTTCTGAGGAGAGTGGAAAAGCGTCTTTGCAAGTCTGCCGAAAGGGATGAAAACTCGTCAACTAACACAATGATGTGACTAATGCTACAGGCCTCTCTCAAATCCCCTAGGACTCGAAGAACATCTGCGATGGAAAGCCTACTTCTAACAGTAGTTGTCTTCTCTATTTCATATTCAGACTGTGAAGAGGATACCTCGGACAAATTGGCAGAAACACTGGCTCCCTTTTCAGTGAACCCGCCCCCAGCCTGTGAACCTTGACTTGCAGATTCGATCTCCTTTTTTCTGATCTTACGTGGGGCGGATTCTTCCTCAGTTCTGGGAATACCTGAGGTTATGATGGCGGATAGTCGTTTGAGAGCCTCTGCGGAATCTTTATGACGTTTTGTTTCCTCCCTTGCAAAAATCCTTCCGAAAATTCCTGGTTCTTCCTTTAGGCTTGGCCAATTTCGCAGCAGTTCCTCATGAATCGAGTCAACAAGTTCCGAGACGAAGACATGCTCGAATTCGATGAAATCGTTCGCTCCAGTGTCAGAGAGCGTATGGCATTTGCTTAAATCAAGATAAATTGCTAGCGTTCTTGTCTTTGCTCTTGATTCAAGAGATGGATTCCATGAATGTATGCACTCAATCAACCCTCTATAGAATAACGTAGTTTTACCCGTGCCACGTCGCCCGACGACCAGTTGATCAGATTCCCCTACAATTTGCCTTAAGTACCCAAAATAATCGACATAGTATCTCGACAACCTCTCAAGCTTCGAGGTATCTCTAAGAGGAATATAGTCGGTACGCAACATAGAATTAAATGCGTCTTCAATGTTATTCTGGAGATTATTATCCATAAGTCTCTCTTTCGTGGTTTATGCTCAACGTTTTCATCAGCGGACGGCGCCAATGAACTTGCCGCGTTAGCGCCACCGACGTTCACGACGCCCGCTGAATGATATTGTTAAGCAAAATCTTTTATTTATGGAGTCCTCTTTTGATTCTTTGAAATTTATCTAATTTTTTTATATCCAGCGCCTGACGGTAACAAGGATGAATTTCCCATTTTAGATTAAAATCTTGATTGGTCCTTGCTGACAAAAAGTCTGGCATCTCATGGAAATGATAATGCTCATAGCCACCATCGCCATCGTCTGATCTGGCAACAATAAAGCCAATTCGATACAGGAAATGGGCAATTTCGAGAGGAGAATTTACGAGGTTGCCTTCAATGTAGGTGTTTAAATGACTCACAATATGACTATTAACCCAGCTCATTAATTCTTCTCTGGTTAATAGCCTGTCTGCTCCCCTAAAAGCGGTAATAAGTTCTTCAACTTCACGACACTGGTGTTTATGCTCGGATACCAAATCAGAAATTCTTTTCTTCCCATACTCACCCCAAACAGCATCAATATCACCCTTCCGAATTTGCTTTGAATTTGATTTTACAGCATTTTTTTGAGCAATTTTACATAGTTGAATAGCCCATCTTGGGCGATGATATGAAAGTGTATAAATGATTTTATAAGTAAATACTTCTTTCTCCCCCCATGGCATTTTTGGGACGAAAATTAATGCAATTACCCTCTCTTCAAATTCATCATCTTGCTCTTGTTTATACCTAATTGGGAAAATAGCATCAGATCCTTCGCATTGCGATTTAACCCTAAGATAAAGAAGCCTTCTGAAGTCTTCAATTTCCCAGGTTATTTCGTTTACATATTGCTCCATTTTGTCAAGCGATTCATCAAATCTTCGGATTACTGGCCATACATCGCTTCTCATTGAAACTCTAAGGCGGACACCTTTTATATCTTGAATAATATACCGGCACGCAGAAAAGAAAGTACTCATTGATAGGCATTCTTGTTTAGAGTTTTGAAATGTGGCATCTAAATCATCAATTAGAATCCATACATTTATATCTTTTGCTCTTTTTAATATTTCAATTTCATCTTTAATAGATTGTTTTGTTGAAGTACCAGTGCCTAATATTTTTTCAAATCTGTCAATTAAACATCCGACAATATTACGAGATTTGTAACCATTAAGTTCTGCTGATTCAACTAATGTTATTTTGTCATCTGTAATTGCAAACCCGATTCGTTTTGCTAATTCTCTGTTAATAAGTGCACAGATCCGTATCATCCAATCTCGTATATATTCATTAGGTGTCTCAATTTTTGAAATAAGCCCAAAACTGTCACGTGTTAGATCAGCTCCCCGGCATTTTATAACTATATCAGCCGGACTCGTTTTGTTGATTTTATAGTAATTCCACTGGATCAGTGCCGATTTTCCTACACCCTTTTTCGCCGTAGCAACAAGGAATTTCTTTCTTTTGTCGAGATAGCTATTAAAAGATTCTTGTTCAACAAAATATGATGTCAATTCTTCCAAATCGACATCGTCGCCAGCTTCATTGCCAAAATCAAACTTTTTCAAAAGATTTGCTTTCATATAACCATTCCTCGTTTTGGTTCATGCTTAACAGCGGCGGCCACTGAACTCGCCGCGACTAGCGCAACGCTGCTCCCCGCCGTCTGGTTGACCCAATTGTTGTGCAATTTTATTTATCGTTTAACTCCCCATACAGTTTATTCAAACGCCATATCTTATATCTGTAGATTGGATTTAATGTTTTAGCGAATAAATTTCTTGTTTTTCGCTTAACAGAATTAATATTATTTCTAAGTAAAATTAATTTAACGTTATACATGTTGTCATCCATGTCATCGTCCAATCTGCAAAGGCCAGCTAAAATTGCAATTTGCCTTATTCTGTATTCGTCTAAATGGCTATAGCATATTCTTTTAATTATTTTTCTAGAGTAGAAAACAAAAATACAGTACTGCATAGGAGATACAATAATAAAAATAAATACAATTATAATTAAAACGAAAACAGGAATTTGACTGTTGTCAGGTAAAATAGCACTCCATGTAAGTAATGATAACGGAATCAATGTCCCTAATGAAGATAACATCAAGCATGTCCACAAAAAAATAGTATTAAGCAATTTAAAATTTACATAAACTTTGTACGATGCTTTCTTCAAAAATTTTTCATCAATTTCAGGGAGGTCGTCAATTCGACTATTATTTATTTCAGATTTTACGTGATTGTATATTTTTTCAATGTTATCAAAATACTGAGACACAACCACTACAAACACAGCGTTCACACCGAACATAATCTCCAAAAGACTTGATGAACCACTAATATTTATCATCTTAGACCACTCTTGCCACAGGAAGGCACAATAAGTTATTCATCAGATCTGTATATCACGCTAAAAATCAAGATATACGGAAAAGCAGAATGACAATCCAACAGGTGCACAGTCATTGCTCCCCCATAAAAACAAAATATTTGACAGCCTCACTTTCCTAGCCTATCCTACACGCAGTCTTCTTTAATCTCAAAGGGAATTTTATGCCTCGATTAAAAACCGTCGAATTGTGGCAGGTCAAGCCCTATTTGGTAGCTATACTGAGCCAGGGTATGGCCGGTTTTGCCGATGACCTGCACGAAATTCTTGCGTTTACCAAATCTCAAAAATATTTTCCCGGCCTGCCGGAACCATCCCCCAAGGAATGGCTAAAGCTCTATCGCAGCCATCGTTATCTTGACAAACAACTTTCCGGCCTGCGGCATTTCGGCGGGCTTCCTGAATTCTTGGTTAAATTATACGAGGCGTTCCAGGATAATCTCAAATCGCAGAGAATTGGCAAGGCACAACCAGCCATCCCTCTTGATGCTGAGCAACAAGCCATGGTTGACGCTACGTTGCGGGAGGGGCTTCGGCTTTTCCTTGCTGATTTTGAATCCGAAATCAAAGATGAGCCTTTAACCGAGAAATTCAAGGAAACCGTAAGAACTTATCTTGTTACCCAGGAATTTCATTTTCTGCTTAAAGTGACTTTGCCCTGCTTCGTTTGCTATCGCACTAGCCCCGCCCGATTACTCCGCCAAGCCAGACTTGGCAACGATGAAGCCCTTGAGAAGCTTATCCGCCTCGACATACTGGTTCTGTCCGATCCCCGCATTATTCTCCAGGCCTTCCGGCTTCTTCATAGTAACAAATATAAATATGAAGAGGTTATAGTTAGGGCCGTATCGGATGCCCCAAAGCCTAAATTCTCTCGCAGAAAGGTAAAGTACCTGTTGGCTGCTGCAATCTCACTTTTTTCTGAAGCCCTTGGGGCTCGACTTAACACCACGGAAATTCAAAAACTTTTTAATGAAATTGCTCATGATAAAAGTGGTGGGGAGGTCGGGCTAGATCCTGACTTTTCAGAGGACCCCGAGACTTTTGCCAGGAAAGTCAGAGAGGAGCGCGACAACTTGAAACCAATCCTATCCCCGGACAAAACTTTCTAATTTCCCGTCCGGGTAAGCCTGGCCTTTATGTGCTATTCCCTGAACCATGAAAACGGTCACAGGGTACTTCTCGACAACAAATCAGAAAGCGCATTTCGTCGATAGCGGCAATATCATTCTGCCCCTTCGTTCACTGCGGCGAGGAGAGGTTTTCCCCGCGTTGAGCGGGGATACCTCCCCTTGCCGCAAGACTTCCCGTTGGCTCGCAACAGCATTTCCCCTAGTTGAGCGTTGCCGCTCTCTCAGCTTGTCCGGACGCCAGGGCAACAAGGGGGGCAAATGACTAACAGCCCCCCTTCAAAAGTAAAACGTATTCCCGCTAATCCCTCGTCAGTATTGGCCTCCGGGGTCGATTCGCTCGTTTTAACAATTGATGTCTCCTGGAGCGACACATCCTTCTTTGAATATCTTGGCGGCCAGAAGGCCATTGCCAAGCAGGAAGGAAAGGATATCGCCGTCTTTCTTGGCGACCGGGAAAGCGAGAACCGCTTATTGTTCTCCCTAAAACCCTTTGGCCATAAAGGACATGAATGGATGCTGCAAGGCGATGGCTATTCACTTACCATAGGTGCCTGGCTTGAACCGCAATCACGGCCAGGCATTAACGCTACTATCCGCTCTGAAACCTTGTGGTCTCTTGGCCCAGAAACCGCCGTCAATATCCTGCTTGACCTGCTTGTTTCGTCTGGGGCTCGTATCCGGAAAGTTAAGCCCAGTCGTGTTGACCTGTGTGTTGACTACCTCATACCAGAAAAGCAGTGGTCAAGAAATCTTGATAAATACATGGTTGCCAGGGCTGCCGATGATGCGCAACGTCGCCGCCATAAAATTTTCTCAGGTTTCAGTCTAGGCAAAGGGAGTGTTGTTGGTCGCCTTTATGACAAGCCGCTTGAGATCAAGCAGAAATCAAAAAAGTTCTGGATGTATGATGTGTGGGGTATTGAGAAAGTGCCGGAAGGTTTCCGCATCATCCGAGTTGAAGGACAATTCCGCAGGACTGCATTAAAAGAACTCGCTATCGATTCGGCGACCGGTCTATTCGACCACCTTGACAATTTGTGGGCCTATTTTACAAAAATTTGGCTTAAATTTCAGAACAACCCCGGCAAGCATCACCTGTTGCGCAAGACTCTCCCTTTTTGGAAAACCATCCAGAACGGCTTTCACGGCGTACAGGATGCGCACCCCTTGATCCGCTGCAAGTCTCTTCAGACCAAGAAAAAACAACTCGCCGCCCAGTTCTATGGTCTCCTGAACAGCTTCATTGCCCTTGAACAAGAAGAAGCGGATGCGGCCATCGGCCAGGAGACCACCCTGAAAAACTCTTTTGCCAGGCTTGGCAACTATCTCAAGCAAGACGGCAAAAACGAATTTGAATTTAACATCGACATTGTCAGCAAACGAGCCAAGTACAACAAGGCCAAGGCAAAAATGAGCAAGACATACTTCCAGCGGCAGGACTTAGGCTTTCCCTGCAACCTGCCAATCAAGCCTGACAATAAGGGGCAAAGACATGGATGAATATCTCACCACTGAAGAGTTGAGCCAGCGCATCAAGATGGCCCCTGGCACGATCCGCAATCTAGTTTGGAAAAAATCTTTCATTGAGGGCGTCCACTATGTGAAGCCAAGCGCCCGCAAGCTGCTTTTTGTCTGGAGCAAGATAGAGCAATGGCTGCACGGCGGATGCCAACCAAGCATGCCGGGAAAAAGTTTAATCAACATCTAAGGACAGATTGACGCCTTCACAATGTTCGGGTATCCAATGACTATGAGTGATATCTGAACATTAAGAAAAGGAGGTGACGAGAAAAGCGGAAAGGGAGAGCATATGCAGCACGCCAACGTAATACCTTTATCCCGATACCGCGACAAAGAGAAACGAGAGCGCCAGCGAGTCAACAAAGGGAAAAATGGTTCTGTCTATGCCAGAAACGGCAAACTGTGGATTGATTTCCGCTACCTTGGGGAACGGGTCAGAGAGCCTTCGGGATTGACCGACACACTGGAGAATAAAGCCCGTGTCCGAAAACAGCTCAATCTGATCACGGCTGAAATTGCCAATGGCCTGTTTGTCTTTGGCGACCGTTTTCCTCACAGCACAAAGATCCATCATTTTGCTGAACTGGAAGGCAAGACAATCACCAAGAAACCGGACGAGGTGACCTTCGGCGAGTATGTCAAGCAATGGCGGCAGGCAATGGAGCCCGGAATGACCACCGGACAAAAAAGGGATTATCAAGGGCTGCTTAATTGCTACATCCTGCCCTTTTTTGCAGACCGATATTTCAGTGAATTCACATCGGTTCTGACGAAAAAATTCCTTGCCAGCCTAAAAAGCACGATAAGCCGCCTTGGCAAGCCGCTATCCGCCAAGACCATCCGGAACATCATGATCCCGCTGCGGGTCATTACGAAGGATGCCTGCGACGAATTCGGCTGGGTCCATCTGCCCGACCCCTTCTCAAGAGTAAAATTGCCAAAACCGACAAAGTGCCGGGTAAGGCCGTTTAATTTTCAGGAGTGGGAACTATTCATCGAGCATATTCCGGAGTGGTACAGACCGTATTTCAACTTTGCCGTTCAAACCGGCCTGAGACCATCGGAACAGGTTGCTTTAAAGTGGCAGGCTATTGACGAAGAATTTATCCATATCGAACTAAGCCGGGTGCGGCAGGAGGAAAAAGAAGGCCTCAAGACGTATGAGAGCAACCGGATGATAATGCTTAGGCCGACATTGCGGAAAATTCTTGCCCAGCAGAAAGGGATGACAAAGGGAATCAAAAGCCCTTATGTCTTTTTGAATATGCACGGCATCAGGATTACGCAGGAGAATCTTCGTTCCGTTTGGGAGCTTGCCATGAAAAAAAGCGATTTGGCCCATCGCCGGATGTACGAAACACGACACACCTTTGCCTCGTGGGCTTTGGCGCTTGGGGAAACTCCGGAATGGGTAGCCCGGACATTAGGCCATGTAGACACATCCATGGTTTACCGGACGTACGGCAGATACATTCCGAACCTGACCCGGAAGGATGGCTCGGCGTTTGAGGGGCGTTTTTCAGAGCCTAAAAACACAGAAAGCAACCAAACCTTGGTCACAATTAGTCACAATTACGGACACAATTGCACTTACGGCGGTTGCTTATCTGGTCTAACAACTTGAAATTGTTACAATCTCACTTGGTGACCCCTACGGGACTCGAACCCGTGTTACCGGCGTGAGAGGCCAGCGTCCTAGACCGCTAGACGAAGGGGCCATGTTGTGCGCCGTTTTTTAAATGATGGAAGGGAGTTTGTCAATCTTTTATTCCTCTTCCTTGCTCAGCCCGCCGGGGAGAAACCCCGCAACCAGCCGGTCTTAATCCATAAATTTTCTGCCCGCCTGTTCCGCCCGCGCCAGGGTAGCCTCATCCTTGGCCATGTCGCTGCGGCTGTCCATGCCCTTGACGACAAACTCCCCGCCGTAGCTCAATCCCATGGCGTCAAAGCCGTACCTGGCGGTAAGAATCGCCCCGTCAAAAACCTTTTCCCCGTGGGTAGCGGCCACCGCCACCAGAAAGCCCTTGCGGCCTGGATCTTTGCGCCACTCGCCTTTTTCCTGCAAGAGCCGCTTTCGGTTCCACAAAGCCTGGCAGCGATCGACAAAGGCCTTGGCCTGGGCGGTAATCCCGTAAAAATAGATGGGGGAGGCGAGAATCACCCGCTGGGCGGCGAGGATCTTGGGATACAACTCCTGCATGTCGTCTCCCAGCACGCATTCCCCGGTCTTGTCGCAGCCGCCGCAAGCGATGCAGGGCTGAATCCGCAGATCATAGAGGCGGATCAATTCGACCTCGCCACCCCCCGCGGCAACCCCTTTTAAAACAGCGCGGAGCAGGGTCTCGGTATTGCCTTTTTTCCGCGGACTCCCGTTCAAAGCCAGAACCTTCATCTCATTTCTCCCTTTCGCAAGCAGCAACAGGCGGAGACGGCAGCCGGTTATAAAACAAGACCTCGTCCCGTAACGCCCGGGCTGTTTCAGCGGTTAAGAATCTGGCCGCGCAGCGCCAGCGCCAGTTCCCCTGCGAGGTGCCGGGAATGTTCATCCGGCAATCGCTGCCAAACCCCAGCACATCTTGAAGCGGCACCATCGCCAGCTTGGCCACCGAAGCGTAGGCCAGACGGAGAAAATCCCAATGCACCGGGCTGCCCGGCCGGCTGTGGGCATAGCGCATGGCCTTGGCCTTGCTGTCCTGCCTTACCGTCTCGCTCAAGTACCAGCCCAGGGTCGTATCGTTATCATGGGTGCCGGTATAGACTACACAATTCACCGTGCTAAAGTTATGGGGCAGATAGGCATTGTGTTCGTCTGAATCAAAGGCAAACTGCAGCACCTTCATCCCCGGAAAACCGAAGGCGTCGCGAAGCAGTTCGACCTCCGGAGTGATAACCCCCAGATCCTCGGCGATGATCGGCAGCTCGCCCAAATGGTTTTTCATCTCGGAAAAGAATGCCAGCCCGGGCCCCTTGACCCATTTCCCGTTGACTGCGGTCTCCTCCGAGGCCGGGATCTGCCAGTATGCTTCAAAACCGCGAAAATGATCGATGCGGACGGCATCCACTGTTTTACAGATATGAAGGAACCGCTGCCCCCACCAGTCGAGCAGGGGCTCATTTATTTCCCCCCGGTCGCTGTACCATTTAAAGAGCGGGTTTCCCCAGCGCTGTCCGGTTTCGCTGAAATAATCAGGGGGCACACCCGCCACATGGGTAGGCTGCCCGGTTTCGGGAACCAGGAGAAAACATTCCTGATGCGCCCAGACATCGGCGCTGTCCAGGGCGACATAGATGGGAATATCGCCGATAATCCTGATGCCATGGCAATGGGCGTAATCCGACAGGATCCGCCATTGGGAAAAAAAGCAGAACTGGACAAATTTATGAAAAAGGACCCGCGCCGCCAGGGTTTCCCGCCACTGAGCCATGGCCGCAGGCTGCCGGCGGGCAAGACCGTCCGGCCAGGAAAACCATGGGGCCTCAACAAACTTTTCCCGCAAGGCCATGAAAAGCGCATAGTCATCAAGCCAGTCCATTGTTTGACAGAACTCCGCGAAAGCTGCCGAATCACCGCCCCGCCGGAACTCTTGAAAAGCAAGCGCCAGAATCTTCTCGTTAAAGGCCCGGACTGCGGCAAAATCGACCAGGTATTCGGAAAAATCGGGCGGGACTTCCAGTTGCTCACGCCGGAGAAGCCCCGCCTCTACAAGCTGATATGGATCGATGAGCAAGGGATTGCCGGCAAAGGCGGAAAGGCTCATGTAGGGAGAATTGCCGGAGATGGCGCCCACTGTGCCGTACGGGAGGATCTGCCAATAGGCCTGACCAGCCGCTTCGAGAAAATCGATGAACTCAAAGGCACCCTTACCAAGGGTGCCGATGCCGAAAGGCCCCGGCAGGGAGGTAAGATGCAGAAGGACGCCGCTGCTTCGCTGGTTGTGCATGGTTGTCGCCCTCTCTATTTGATGAATGTCATGGCCGCACGGCGCAACGACCAATAGGATGCCTGTCTGTATCATACAAAATGGCAGCCCCGCACTCCAATGAAAAAATCCCGTAGCTATCCAGCAGTGGCCCGGAAATATTTTCCCCCGCAGCAAGCAATTGCCTATCCCGCAGCCAACCGGTATTATAAAAGAAATATCATCCGCCCCAAAAAAGGAGCCCGCAATATGAATCTTTCCAGCCTTGGCAATTTTATCGGGGGCATCGGTCTCTTCCTGCTCGGGATGCAACTCATGACCGAAGGCCTCAAGATTGCCGCGGGCAATACCCTGCGCGCCATTCTGGAACGCTCAACCTCCACCCCGCTAAGGGGCATCCTTTCCGGCGTTCTGATCACCTCGCTGGTGCAGTCCTCCAGTGCGGTAACCGTTGCTACCATCGGCTTTGTCAACGCCGGTCTCATGGATCTTTTCCAGGCCATCACCATTATCTACGGAAGCAATATCGGCACCACCATGACCGGTTGGCTGGTAAGTCTGGTCGGCGTTCAATTCGACATCAGGATCTTTGCCCTGCCCATCATCGGCTTCGGCATGCTCCTGCGCATCAGCAAAGGGCGCAGCCGCTATGGAGCCCTGGGGGAAACGCTGGCCGGCTTAGGCATTTTTTTTCTGGGAATCGACCTGCTCCGGGTCACCTTTGCCGGAACAGGAGTCAACCTGCCGCTCAAACTTCCGGGCCTCGGTATGGGAGGTCATTTCGCCTTCCTGGTTCTCGGCTTTCTCCTCACTGTGGCCATGCAATCTTCGAGCGCGGCCATTGCCATAACCCTAACCGCTACAGCCGGCGGCTTTATCCCCCTTGAAAGCGGGGCCTCCCTGGTCATCGGCGCCAACATCGGTTCGACCTTACCCGCCGCCCTGGCAGCGCTGGGCGCCACCGCCAACGCCAAACGGGTGGCCACGGCCCATGTCATCTTCAATCTGGTGACCGGCCTCGTGGCCATGCTGCTGCTTCCTTTTCTCCTTAAGGCCCTGATCATCTTCCCGCAGCTCCTGCATGTGCAAACAGACGCCACAATCATGCTGGCCCTGTTCCATTCCGCCTTCAATATTCTGGGGGTCTGCCTGATGTGGCCGTTCAGCCGAAACATGGTCATCATCCTCAAAAGGTACTTCCGCTCCCATGACGAAGACGAGGCGCAACCCCTTTATCTGGACAAAAATATCGCCGCCACTCCGGTGCTGGCCTTTCATGCCCTGGCCAAGGAGATTGAACGAATCGGCAATATTGCCCGCCGCATGGCCGAAAGCGCTATAAGCAGCGAGACCGGTCCCAGCTCCCAGCTTGACGCCGACCGCCATGTCCTGCTCCAACTGGAGCTCGAAGTGGGCAATTTCATTAACCTGATTCGCCGGGGAAACCTGCCGGAGGAGCTTGACCATGTACTTCCCAACGCCCTGCGGGTGACCAGTTATTACCGGGAGGTTGCGGATGTCTCGCTCAGGATCGCCCAAATGCAGCAACATGGCCGCCTGCTGGCAAATACCGCCCTGGCCCAGGAAATAGGACTGTACAAACAACATGTGGTAAAATTGCTTGAATTGACCGATGTGGCCAGGGAAGACTATGCGCCGGAGGAATGCGCCGCGTTGTTCCAGAAAACCGAGGAGATGTACCGTCATCTCAAATCAAGCCTGCTCAAGGCGGGGACCAAGACCCTGCTGCCGGTTGGGCTGATGGTCTCGCTCATCGACCTGATGAGCGATATCCGACGCATTGCCGACCAGATTGAAAAGGGCGCCATCTATCTGACCACCCTGACCAAGGCCATGCCGGAAGAGGTGGCGGAGACCGCCTCAGACCAGAGTGCGGCATAATCGGAATGCGTCACCGATACAAACCATGGGCCTCGATGTAATCGGCAACCACTCCGGAAACTCGATTACGGACAGCCCGACGCTGCCGGACCTCCTCCCGGATCTCGGTGGAAGAAACCTTCACCGGCGCCATGGCCACCGGATAAATGGCACCCTGGCTTGGCTCTCCCTGCCAACACCCTTGTTTTTCCGTAAAGGTATAGCCGGGGAAATTTGCCGCCACAGTCTGCCCGCAGGACTGCCGACCATGATCCGGTCGGCCGATCACCACGAAAGAGGCGTAATCCAGCAGCTGCCGGTTGGCCTTCCAGGTATGGATCTCGGCGAAGGCATCCATGCCGATGACAAAAAACAGTTGCACTTCCCTACCAAGGGTCTGGTGGAGAGCGCGCAGGGTGTCAATGCTGTAGGATACCCCCTCCCGTTCCGCTTCCAGACGGGAGACGAAAAATCCGGGGTGGCCGGCAACCGCCAGCTCAAGCATGGCGGCCCGATGCGTAAAGGCAGAGATAGTATAGGTCGGTTTGTGGGGCGGCAGAAAGGCAGGAACAAAAAGGATGCTCGAAAGGGCCAGCGCCTCCCGAACCGCCTCGGCAACGGCCAGATGACCATTATGCACCGGATCAAAGGTGCCGCCCAGAATGCCGACCCGTCTGCCGAGGTTGCGCGGAAGTTCCACCCTGCTCTCTCCGGAGTCCTGCTTAAGCGCGAACCTGGCCGTCTCCGTAGACAATAAACTTCCGGGTGGTCAACTCCTTGAGACCCATGGGCCCATAGGCGTGCAACTTGGTGGTGCTGATGCCGATCTCGGCGCCCAGGCCAAACTGCCCGCCGTCGGTGAATCGAGTGGAAGCATTGATCATCACCGCCGAGGCATCAACCTCGCGGAGGAAGCGCTGGCCATTGGTATAGCTGTTGGTGACGATGACCTCGGTATGCTGGGAACCGTACTGAACGATATGATCCATGGCTGCGTCAATATCCGCCACCACCCGGACCGCCAGGATCAAATCCAGGAACTCCATACCGAAATCATTAGACTGGGCAGCGATAATCTCCGGCAGAATCACCTTGGTCCGGGGGCAGCCCCGCAACTCAACCCCGGCTTTCTGCAACTCACACCAGACCTTGGGCAAAAAAGAACCGGCGATCTCCTCATGGACCAGCAGGCCCTCCAGGGCATTGCACACCCCGGGCCGCTGCACCTTGCCGTTCATCACGATATTCACCGCCATCTCCAGATCCGCACTGGCATCGACAAAAACATGGCAGACGCCCTTGTAATGCTTGAGTACCGGGATTCTCGAATTCTCCGCCACAAAGCGGATCAACCCCTCGCCGCCGCGCGGGATGATCAGGTCGATCTGCTCATCAAGGGCGAGCATGGCTGTTACCGCCTCACGGTCGGTGATCGGAATCACCTGCACGGCCGCAGCCTCAATCTGTTCCGCGGCCAGGGTCTCCTGCAACACCATGGCCAGGGCCAGGTTGGAGTGGATCGCCTCGGAGCCGCCCCGCAACAGGATGGCGTTGCCCGCCTTGAGACAAAGGGCGGCGGCGTCCACGGTCACATTGGGTCGCGACTCGTAGATCATGCCGATAACCCCCAGAGGGATACGCATCCGGCCAACGGTGATGCCGCTTGGCCTCTTGACCATCTCGTCGATCTCCCCCACCGGATCGGGCAGGGCGGCAACCTCACGCAAGCCCCCGACCATGCTGTCGATCACCTTATCGGTGAGGGCCAGCCGGTCGAGCATGGCTGAGGACAGCCCCTTGGCGCGGCCCGCCACCAGATCCTTTTCATTCTCCTGCTGGATATAGCTCTTCTGGCGCAACAACGCCTCGGCCATCTTCAGCAGGGCGTTGTTCTTGGCCGTGGTGGAAAGATTGGCCATATTGCGGGAGGCCTTTTTGGCCGCCATTGCCATCTGCCTGATAGTTTCCTGGATGGACATGTCGTACTCCTTGAGCAGCTGTAAACTGATAGCTGCAATCTATAGTATCACTAAATTATCGCGGTGAATCACCTCGTCGCTGTCCTTGGCACGCTCCAGCACCTGTTCGATCTGATTGGTCTTCACTCCCTTGATCAGGTCGATATCGCCAGAAGTATAGTTGACCAGCCCGGCTACCAGGGGTTCGTCCTGTTCATTCAGGCAATGAACCGGCGCCCCGATGCCGAATCTGCCCCTGACCTCAAGGATGCCTGAAGGAAGCAGACTTTTCCCTCCTTGCAGCACTGCTTTGCAGGCCCCGGCATCGAGAACCAGAAAACCTTGCGGCCGCAGGGTATAGGCAATCCAGTGCTTGCGGCTCGCCAACTTTTCCGCCTGGGGCAGAAAAAAGGTGCCGACCAGCTCTCCGGCAAAAAGCCGGGAAATAGTATCCGGCTCCCGGCCTGGGCCGATAAAAGAACACCCGCCCCGCGCCGCCACCATCTTGGCCGCCTTGATCTTGCTCCCCATGCCGCCGGTACCCACGCCGCTTTGCACCTTGCCAACCATCCCCTGCACCGCAGCGTCGATCCTGGCCACGGTGTGGACCGGCCTGGCTTCGGGATGGGTGAGGGGATTAGCGGAAAAGAGGCCGGAGACATCGGTCAGGCAGACAAAGATATCCGCCTCGGTTAGGTTGGTGACCATGGCGCCCAAGGCGTCGTTGTCGCCGAAGCGCAGCTCCTCCACGGATACCGTATCGTTTTCGTTGATGATGGGGATCAAACCCCAGTCCAGCAGGGTAAAGAGGGTGTTGCGGACATTGAGATAACGATCCCGATGGGACAGGGCGTCGTGGGTAAGGAGAACCTGGGCCACCTTCTGACCCAGCTGTTCGAAGATCTTTTCGTAGGAGCGCATCAGGCTGCTCTGGCCGATGGCGGCGGCGGCCTGTTTTTCCCGCAGGGTCAAGGTCCGGTCGCCAAGCCCCATCTTCCGGCGGCCAGCCGCGACCGCGCCGGAACTGACCAGGATCACCTGCCGGCCGCTTTGCCGCAGGGCGCAGATCTCCTTGGCCAAATTGTCCAACACGGGCAGATTCAACCCTTCGCCGGTGGTAAGCACGGCGCTGCCCACCTTGATCACCACCCGCCTGGCCCGGTCCAAAAACCGGCGGCGCAGTGCCAAGTCTTCGTCATGCTCCATCGCTGTGGTCATCACGTCTCTCTTAATGACGTCGCAAAAAACCGATCTACTGCGGCGTTGCGGCGCAACTTTTTGGTTAGAGCCTAGTTACGATCAAGCTCTGATTCATCTTCATCAGTAGGATGAACTTTTTGCGCGTCAATCTTGCGCAACTCCAGCATCTCTCCCAGCACTTCCTGCAGCTGGGCAAGCCCTTGCCCGGTAAGCGCCGAAATGGCAAGCGGCCTGACTCCTTCCGCCTTGAAAAACAGCTCCTGCAAGGCGCCAAGCCGCTGTTCGTCTTCCAGCAGATCAATCTTGTTTAGTACCACCAGCCGCTGTCGGTCCATCAACTCTTCATTGTAAACCCGCAACTCGTTTTCCAAGGTGCGGTATTCCTGCAACGGCTGCTCTTCAGCAGTGGAGGCGTCAATGACATGAAGAAGAATATGAGTGCGTTCGATATGGCGGAGAAACTTGTGGCCAAGCCCGGCCCCGGTGTGCGCCCCCTCGATCAGCCCGGGAATATCGGCAATGATGCAATCGTCATAGTTGGCCAGATGCATGACGCCAAGCTGCGGCTCAAGGGTGGTGAAGGGATAGGGGGCCACCTTGGGATTGGCGGCGGAGAGCTTGGAAAGCAGGGTTGACTTCCCGGCGTTGGGCAGGCCGATCAGGCCGATGTCCGCCAGCAATTTCAGCTCGATGCGCAACCAGTGCTCCTCGCCTTCTTTGCCTTTGGTGGCGATGCGGGGCGCCCGGTTCTGGGCCGAGGCAAAATGAACATTGCCTTTACCGCCCTCGCCGCCACGGGCGGCAAGAAAACGATCGCCCTCGTGCAGCAATTCGGCCAGCACCTCACCAGTTTCCGCGTCCTTGAGAATGGACCCCAGGGGAACATACAGAGTAAAGTCCTCCCCCTTGCGGCCATACATCCTCTTGCCCCGGCCAGGGGTGCCATTCTGCGCGAGAAAGTGGGATTTAAAACGAAAATCAAGAAGAGAGGCAAGCTTGCGGGAGGCCTCGACTGTGACCGAGCCCCCATCACCGCCATCACCCCCGTCGGGGCCACCTTTAGGAACAAACTTTTCCCGTCGGAAACTTAAACAGCCATTGCCGCCGTCGCCGGCCTTGACAAAGAACTTTGCTTCATCGATAAACGCCATCGTCGCCGCCAGTAAAAGATTTCTGCCGGAGACTGCCGCGGCACGGTACAGTGCAAACGCAACAGTGAGCACACACTATTTAGGAGCCGTTGCGAAATAATCTGGATAATTCAGGGCATTACCTTACGGCTCCTTATGCCGTTTAGCCCAGACGAAATACCAAGGTTATTTTCAACAACGGCTTCGGAGCCGTCACGAAACAACTCTGCCTCGTATTATACCTTACGCCGCAATTTCTACTTTGGCTTCAACCGGGTAAATGCTGACTCTTTTTCTGTCACGGCCAAAATCTTCGTATTTCACTACGCCGTCAATCTTGGCAAACAGGGTGTAATCACGACCCAGACCGACATTCTTTCCAGGGTGGATTACGGTGCCAACCTGGCGGACCAGGATATTGCCGGCCCGAACAACCTGCCCGCCGAATCTCTTGATCCCTCGCCGCTGCGAGTTACTGTCACGACCATTTTTCGAGCTGCCGCCCGCTTTCTTATGTGCCATAATAACACCTCGTGTGGTTCAATCCTGATGGCGCTATCCACACACATCAGTTATTTTTTCTACTACCCAGATCGTTTCCAGTTCTGCTCAGGCGGAAATTTCCTTGATCTCAAGGGAGGTGAAAGGCTGACGATGGCCAGTTCTTACACGATAGGCCTTGCGGCGTCTCTTTTTGAAGATCAAAACCTTTTTGGCCTTGTCCTGCTCCACGATGCAGGCCATGACCTTGGCCCCGCGGAGAACAGGCTGGCCAATTTTGACCTCCTCCCCGTCGGCGATTAGGAGAACATCGGACAATTCAATGGTATCACCAATATTGCCGGCAAGTTTCTCAACCCGGACCCGTTCGCCAGGTGCAACCTGATACTGTTTACCGCCGGTACGAATGATTGCGTACATAATTCCTCCAACAACTGAACTCTTCAACAGATAAACGGCTGATGCCAGCCGACTCGGTGAACAACGCTTCTTTTTTTGACCCGCACCGCAACAGCCTAGATTGCTGCTGAAAACCATCGGGCAAAACCTGCCTGAACAAGCCGATCTCGCCTGGTGCGTGAAACCGATCTTAATACCATACAGAGCTAAGTTGTCAAGCAAGAATATTTCCATATTCCTGCAAGACCCTTCCCTGTCTCACTCTTTTCACAGCCTGCAACCTGAGTGATTATTCCCTGCCCCAGCAGATTTCGTATTTTTCCAGATGGACATCCCGGACCGGCGTAACAATAATCTGCTTGCCTGTTGCACCTTGAAGGTAATCAATGGTCGCCGCCTCCTCCTTAAGCATCATGTCCGCCACCTTAGGATGCACCTTCAAGATAACATTGTTCGCCACGGCATTTCTAGCGTCGCGCTCCACCTTGCGGAAAATCTCATAACAAATGGTCCGGTTTGACTTCAACATGCCATCGCCATGACAGTAGAAACAAGGCTCGCACATCATGTGCCGCAGATCCTCCCGGTTGCGCTTGCGGGTCATCTGCACCAGACCGAACTCGGAAACCCTGAGGATGTTGATCCGACTCTTGTCCTTTTTGGCTGCCTCCTTAAAGGCGGCAAAAACCTCATTCCGATGGCTCTCCTCTTCCATGTCGATGAAGTCGACAATGATGATGCCGCCGATATTACGCAACCTGAGCTGATAAGCGATTTCCTTCACCGCCTCCATGTTGGTCTTGAAGATGGTTTCCTCCAGCCCGCTTTTGCCCACATAACGGCCGGTATTTACATCGACAACCGTCAGGGCCTCGGTGGTTTCGATGATGATGTAGCCGCCGCAGCGGAGCCAGATTTTTTTGTCCAGTGCCCGGTTGACCTCCATCTCGACGCCATGGGCGTCAAACAGGGGCATCTGGCTGTCCGCGAGTTGCACCCGCCCCCGCAACCGCGGGGCAAAAGTTTCCACAAAATGCTGCACCCGGTTGAAGGTTTTTGGGTCATCGACCACAACCCGATCCACATCCGGAGAAAAAATATCGCGCACCACCCGCAAGGTGATGTCAAGATCCTCATAGACCAGACTCGGAACAGGAGTCTCCCGGGTCGCGATATCCTGGATTTCTCCCCAGGTATGCAGAAGAAACTCCATGTCCGCTTCGAGATCTTCATTGGTGGCGTTCTCCGCCACGGTCCGCACGATAAAGCCGGTGCCGGCCGGTCTCAGGGTTTCGATGTCCTGCCGGAGCTGCTTGCGGACGGTTTCGTCTTCGATCTTGCGCGAAATCCCGATATGGTCGGTCATGGGCATGAAGACCAGATTCCGGCAAGGCAGGGTAATATTACAGGTCAGTCTGGCCCCTTTGGTGCCCAGGGGCTCCTTGCAGATCTGCACCAGAATCTCCTGCCCCTCGGTTAGCAGATCACCGATGTTCAGGCCGGGAGTGCGCCGAGAGAGAGATTCGGAGGGCTCGTTGCCGCAACAAGTGCATTCATAAGTCGGATCGCTTTTGGCCAGACATTTTTCAAAATCATCGGGACTGATATAAACATCATCCACATAGAGAAAGCCGGTGCGATCCAGACCGATATCCACAAAGGCGGCCTGCATGCCGGAAAGAACCCGAACCACCCTCCCCCGGTAGATATTGCCCACCAGCCCCTTTTCCCGGGGCTGCTCCAGGTAAAACTCCACCAGATTGCCGTTTTCCACCAGGGCAATCCGGATCTCGTAGGGTGTGGCATTGATCAGCAGTTCGGTAGCCATTAATCTCACCAGACAGAAAAATTTAAAAAGTTAAAAAAACTCATACCGCAACGGCGCAGAGGCGCAAGGTTTTTATCCATTTATTTCATCATGTTGCCTTTGCGCCTCTGCGTCTTGGCGTTACGTGTTCTACTCTTTATACCCAAAGGGCATAAGTTTCGTAAGAGCAGACAAGCTGCTCAACTCAGCTTTTCACCCTTCGGGTATAAGTTTCGTAAGAGCAGACAAGCTGCTCAACTCAGCTTTTCACCCTTCGGGTATAAGTTTCGTAAGAGCAGACAAGCTGCTCAACTCAGCTTTATAAACCAGCAACTTTTCATTTTTCATTCTTCACTTTCCACTGACCAGCCAGGGTTCGCTCGCCACCTTCAACACCCTGGCCCGACGGATCTCTTCTTCGGGCAGGATAAAAAGCTTGGCTGCCACTTCAAGGGGCTTGCCGCCCGGCTGCCCAGGCGCATTGAACAAGGAAAGCTCCAGCTGGCCCTCTGTAGTCAGCCGCAGACCATGCAGCAGTGGCCGCAGATCGAGCTGCCTTTCCAGACCCTTGCGGACAACCACCACCGGGAAACTCTCCTGGGCCATGACTCGATCCAGCTCCGCCTGGGCCGGCAGGGCTGGCAGCCGGAGATGGTAGGTGGTGACCATGGTGCCTGGATGTTCCTTGCCAGCCAGCACCGCCTGACTCACGACCAGCCCCTCGGGAAGCTGCCTGTTCATCGCCGGGACAAAGGCGGCGAGATCGGCAAGCGGCTCCCAAAGATCGATGAGGACAAACTCCGCCAGGCTTTCCGTGCCCAGGGGTAAGGCCGGACTGAAGGAAACCTTGGGGGTGGGATTGAACCCCTGGGAAAAGTTCAGCGGCAGCCTGGCCCGGCTGAAGGCCCGGAAAAACACCTGCAGCAGCTCCAGATGGCTTAGCAGCCTGGCATTGCCCAGCCGGGAATAGGTGAGCTTGTAAACAAAATGCTGGCGAATGACCTGTTTGCTCGGGAAAACCTCCGGCTGAGGCGTTTCCTGGGCTGCCACCCCGGTCCCGCCCTCCTCCTTTTTGCGACGATGCACCACGGGCTTGAGGATTTTCAGGTCGCAGACTCCGCATTGCTGGCAGCCATGCACCCGGCAGTCCGGAGTATATTCTTCCCGCAGAGCCTTGGCGTATTCCTCGGCAAAAAAATCATCGCGAACCCCGACGCCAAGGTGCTGCCATGGCAAAGGCTCGTCCACCTCCCTCCGGCGCAGGTAGCTCTCCAGCTCCAGGCCGCAGGCCGCCGCAGCCTCCTGCCAGCGAGTCAGCTCAAAGTGCTCGGACCAGGCGTCCATGCGGGCACCCCGCTGCCAGGCCTCCTCCAGCAAGCGGCTTAACCGGCGGTCGCCCCGGGAAAAAACCCCCTCCAGAAAACTCATCCGCGGATCATTGCGCTTCAGGGTGCAGTTCTTGCCGTAGAGCCGTTTCTTGATTGTATCCATCCGCGCATAGCCCTCGGCCATGGAGAGCTGCGGCTCCCGCTCAAACACGGTATGGGGCTTGGGGACAAAGGTGGCGGCACTGACGTTCACCCGGCAATTGCCGCCTTTCCCACCCTTGAGTACCTTCTGGGCCAGGGCCGGGATCGCCGCTACATCCTCCTCGGTTTCGGTGGGCAGGCCAAACATGAAGTAGAGCTTGATCAGTTTCCAGCCCAGGCCGTAAGCGGCATCCGCCGTAGCCAGCAGGTCTGCCTCGGTAATCCCCTTGTTGATCACCCGCCGCAGCCGGTCGCTGCCGGCCTCCGGGGCCAGGGTAAAGCCGGTCTTGCGCACCCTCTTGATCTGCTCCATGATCGCCGGGGTGAGAGTACCGACCCGCAGGGAGGGCAGGGAGACGGAGACATGCTCCCTGGCAAAGCGGTTCATCAACCGGACAAGAAGCTCGCTTAAGCAGGAATAATCACCGGTGGAAAGCGAAAGCAGGGCCAACTCCTCGAAGCCGCCCTCGGCAATGCCTTTTTCCGCCAGGGCAAAGATCTTCTCCGGGGTGCGTTCCCGCACCGGCCGGTAGATCATGCCCGCCTGGCAGAAACGACAGCCGCGGGTACAGCCCCGGGCGATCTCCAGGCCGAGCCGGTCGTGGACGATCCTGGTAAGCGGCACCAGGGGGGGCTGTTCGATGCTGGCGCCCTCCAGGTCGGCAAGAATCCTTCGCCGGACCAGCCCAGAGCCGGAAAGGGTCCGCATCCCGAGAAAATTGCCGCTTTCGTCGTAGCGCGGCTCAAAAAAAGCAGGGACATAGATCCCCTCGATCCGGCTGAGCCGCGCCAGCACCGCCAGTCGGTCTTCCCCGGTTTCCTTGGCCAAACGCACCGCCTCGGCGATTTCGAGAATCGCCTCCTCCCCGTCTCCGAGAAGAATGGCGTCAAAGAACTCGGCCACCGGCTCGGGGTGAAAAGCGCAGGGCCCGCCGCCGATCACCAGGGGATGCGCCTCAGTCCGGTCCGCACTGCGGAAAGGAAGCTGCGCCAACCCGAGAATGGTGAGGATATTGGTATAGCAGAGCTCATAGGGCAGGGTAATGCCGAGGATATCGAAATCCGCCACCGGCCGCTGGGATTCCAGGGAAAACAAGGGTAGATGGTGGCTGCGGAGCAGCTCCTCCAGATCGCGATCCGGGGTATAAACCCGTTCGGCCAGCAGGTTCTCCCGGCCATTAACGATATGATAGAGAATCTGCAAGCCCTGGTGGGACATGCCGAGTTCGTAGAGATCCGGGAAGGCCAGCACCATGCGGAGGGCAACAGCGTCCCAGTCCTTTTTTACCACATGCAGCTCGTTGCCGCCGTACCTGCTGGGTTGCCGTACCTGCGGCAGCAGGGCGTCTATCTCGTTATTCATTCATAATTCCTGGCAACAGTTCAAGCACCACATCTGCTTTGTCATCGGCTTGGCTTATGTGCACCAGCACACTTCGCTGACCTCTTCCGCGCATCTGCGGTAATGCTGAACAGTTACAACATTAAAGTGTTAAGCCCATTTTCGGTTCAGGGCTAAAATTCTTGCGTAAAAACCGGCCAGTTATGGTCGGTTGATCGTTTGAAGTTGGCCAGAGCCAAGACAAAAGATCCTGGCAACTATCCAGCACCGCATCTGCGTTGTTATCAACCTGCTCATGGGCACCAGCACCCTTCGCCGACTTCTGCCCAGCAGCTATAGCTGAGTTGGACAGCTTTACCTGCCCAAACGAAACTTATACCCTTTGGGTGTACACCACTGCTGGATAGTTACAGATACTATTGATTATTGCACGGGAACCAGGGTAAAGCCTGCAGGCAGCTCCACCCGGAAATCGTCCGCGCTGAAGCTGGCATCGGGCAGCCAGTCCTCCAGGGTAAGTTCCATGAGTGCCCCGTTATGGTTGGCGTGAATACTGATCAATCCAGGCAGTCTACAGCTATCCGACCCGCCTCCCGGTACTTGCACATAGTCGTCATAATGAACCTCGACTATAATCCGGCCATCCTGATCTGCCACCAGATGCCGCCTGATCACCTGCCGGACCGGGTCGAAAAGCACATGCCGCCGATGCGCCTTCCCGCTGAAAGCCTCCGTGGCGTAAGCAAGCTCCAGCCACAGGCCATGCCCTTCCTGGTCTTGAGCCACGGAAAAAATCCGCAGCCTCTCCGGCGCCATTCGACCAGCAAGCCAGTAGAACCCGTGCTCCGGATCAAAGCCCTGCGGGGCATATTTTTTAAAGGCCTCCGCGGTAACCAGACCATCATAGCCCTTGCCTTCCGGCACCGAGACATAGCGGAAAAAAGTTCCGTCCGCAACCAGGATCATCATGGGCTGCCCCAGGGGATTGAGGCCGGTAAATTTTAAAAAAGCAGGGGCCTTGGCCTGGACAAAGCCAGAGATCACTCCATTCTGCAGCACCGATCTCAGCGAAACACGCACCTGGGCATCAAGACAGCAAGCGCACTCCTGTTGCCGCGCCATGGCCTCCCGAAACAGGGCGACGGCTTGCTGCTGCTGCAATTCGGCAAGCGGTCTGGTGGCCGGCATGGTGGCGCATCCGCCGCAAAACAGCAGAAAAACAACAACCCCCCCCGACAAGATGCAAAGAAGACTACGATTCATTTTCTGCCGTCGGCCGGACCGTCCTTGAGAGACAAGGCCTCCAGCTTGCGGCGGACCGCAGCCTTCTTGTCTTCCTCCACATGGAGAGCAAGAGACTTCACATAGGCATCGCGGGCTTTGGCGCTTTCATTATTTTTCAGATAGGCATCGCCGAGATGCTCGTAAATGGTCGGATCATCTGGCGACAACGCCACCGCCAGCTCCAGCTCCCGCACTGCGGCCGGGTAATCCCCCAACTGGTAATAGACCCAGCCCATACTGTCCCGGACAAAGCCATCCTTGGGCAGCTGGGCTACGGCCTGCTCGATATAAGCCTTGGCCTCTGCCAGATTCCTACCCTCCTCGGCCCAGCTATATCCCACATAATTCAGGGCCCGGGCATGTTTTGGATCCCGCTTCAGCACCTCTTGCATCTGGTGCATGGCCCCGGCCTGATCATCAAGTTTGTGGAAAAACAGGGCATACTCGTAATACGCCTCCGCATTGTCTGGGAAATCGACAAAGGCTTGAGTAAACACCCCGTGGGCCTCGGCAATCTTGTTCTGGCCTGCGTAGAGCATTGCCAGGGCCACGTAAAAATTGAGCCGCCGGTTCTGTTTGTCGGCCATTCCCTGTTGCAGAGTCTTCTCCGCCCCGGAAAAATCCTTTTCTCCCTGCATGATTCTGGCCAGCATGATAACCGATTCCTCATAGGCCGGACTTGCTGGTCGTACCTGACGGAGCGTTTTCTTGGTTGCCGCTAGATCACCTTGCTGGTAATAAGCCAGAATCAGCAACGCCCTGGCTTCGTCTGCCTGGGGGTCTTTCTCGATGATTGAGTTAAGTCTGGTGATGGCCTCAAAGCGTCTCCCTGTGTCGAGAAGAATCCGGCAGATGGCAAGTTCTACCTTAACCGGATTAGCCGAGATATCCCGCAGATTTTCCATCTCTTTCAACGCTTTGTCCACTTCTCCCTGCCGGAAATAGGCATTGGCGAGAAAGCTCCTGGCCCTTTCATCAGAGCCATCTGCTTCAATGACTCGCAGGTAGATGGCGATGGCCTCCGGATAGCGCTTCTCCTGTTCATACAATTCCGCCGCTTCATAAGCCAGCATCGGCGACCAGTTTATAGCCAGGGCTTTATTATAAGCTTGTTCCGCCTTAGCAAAAAGGTGCATCTCCTGGTATAGTTTGGCAAGATAATAGAAACCGGTATAGGATTCAGGGTTTAATACCAACAATTCTTCCAGAACCTGCCGCGCTTTTTCGTAATCTTGCATACGGGCGTACAGCCCGCCCAACAGCAGCCGGGCATTGAAGTTCTGCGGATCATCGGTCAAGATAGCCTGATAGATTTCGACCGCCTCTCCAAACCGCTCCATGACAGTGTAGAGATTGGCCTGGATTGCGCGGGCTTCAAAATTTTTTGGATTCAGAGCGATGAGCCTGTTCACCCAGGCAATAGCCTGGTCCCGTTGCCCGGTTTTAACAAGCAGGCCTACCAGGGAGCGCATAACGTGCCCAGCCTGCCGGTCGCAAACCAGCGCCTGATTGTAAGCGTAAATGGCCTCATCGTAGCGCCCTTCAATCTCGGCCGACTTGCCCCAGAGAAAATTATAATAGGAACAGCCCCTATCCACCGCTTCTTCATAAGGTTCCAGCTCCGCGGCGAAAGGCGGTTGCCCTGGTACCCCCTGGATGGTCGGGGCAGCGCAGGAGAGGCAACTGAGGGACAAACCACCGGCAATCACCAGACGCTTCAGCATACAGTCTCTCCCCCCTAAAGCGGAACCCTTGAGAAACTTCATGATTCCCCTGCCCATACTTTCGTAATTCATAGACACGATCACCTTCCCCACGGTAAAAGCTCGGCCACGTTTTCCATGACAAGGGCATGCACCGTTGCGGCCCCCCCGGTTCCGTCAATGCGCCGGATATTTGCGCCTTTCAGCTCGGCAAAAATCCTGGCCACCCGAGTCAGAGGCCCTTCCTGTTCAAAATCGTTCAAGGTCTCGCCCCGGAGCTGCTGCACCCGGTGCACCCCCAGAGACACCGGCACCACAAGCATAATAACCATATCCGGCACCGGCGCAAACAATTCGTTTGCCGCAATGATTTTTTGCGGATCATGTCCGGCCGCGCCCTGATAAGCCGCAGTGGAATAATAGTAGCGGTCGGTGAGCACCACCTGGCCACTAGCCAGGGCCGGGGCGATCACCTGGGCCACATGTTCACGCCGGTCATCAAGAAAAAGGGCCAGCTCCTCCTCCGGGGTAACGCTCTTGCGGTTTTTATACAACTCTCTGATTTTGCGTCCATACTGCCCGTCCGTGGGCTCACGGGTCGTAAGCACGCTCAAACCTCGCTGACGCAGGGCCTCGGCCAGCAACTCTATCTGGGTGGTCTTGCCGGTTCCGTCGATTCCTTCAAAGGCAATAAGCAGTCCTTTTCTTTCCATCCCGTGAAATCCTTTATACACAGCGATCAGCTGCCAGCTTCCAGCTTACGGCTTACGGCTTACGGCTGCCAGCTTCCAGCTTTTTCCTGTTGGTCACAATGATCTCAGCCAGGGAGACTGCGGCAGCCAGACTCGCGGGATCAGCCAAACCCTGGCCCGCGATATCATAGGCAGTGCCATGGTCCACCGAGGTTCGAACCATGGGCAGCCCCAGGGTCACGTTCACTCCGTCACTGAAATGAAGCAGCTTGAAGGGGATCAGCCCCTGATCGTGGTACATGGCGACCACCGCATCAAATTGGCCGGCCGCAACCTTATGAAATACCGTATCCGGCGGAAACGGCCCCTCAACCAGCCAGCCGGCCCGGCGACCGGCGGCAACCGCCGGAGCAATGATCCGTTGTTCCTCGTCGCCGAACATGCCCTCTTCTCCGGCATGGGGATTCAACCCCGCCACAGCCAGACGGGGCTCCGGCACGCCAAAATCATCCCGCAGAGCCTGACCGGTGATGGTGATCATCCGCAGCACCGATTCCAGGGTAATGGCGGAGGGCACCTCTGCCAGGGGCTGATGGATGGAGACCAGGGTAACCTTGAGCCTGGCGCCCGCCATCATCATGGCAAAATCCTTTGCCCGGCAAAGCGCGGCCAGCATCTCGGTATGCCCGGGGAACCGATAGCCTCCTGCCTTAAGCGCCGCCTTGCTGATCGGGCAGGTAACCAGGCCGGCCAATTGCCCCTGCCGGACAAGCCGGGCCGCTTCCTCGATATAACACCCCATGGCCCGGCCTGTTTCCTTGGTGGGTTTGCCCCAAACAAGGGTGTCGCCAAGATCGGACAGAGAGAGAACATTGAGCGCCTTCGGCTGGCAGGGCGCACCAGGCTGCCAGTCAACCAGCGGAATCTTAATGCCAAACGTTGCCGCGTAGCGGCGCAAGACCCCGGCATCGCCGATAACCACCGGCCACCGAGCGAGTTGCGGCCCGGCCTGGCTCAGAAACCGCAGAATGATCTCCGGCCCGATGCCCACCGGGCAGCCCATGCTAATCCCCAGGGGAGGTAATTTCCCTTTATCCGAAGTCCGCACGGTCACACTCCATAACTCAGATCAAAGGCGTTTTTCACCAGCTCGATTACCGGCGCAGCCCCGCCGGCAAAACTGATCGCCACCACATCAAAACGGGCCGCCTGCCCTTCCCGGCCATTTTCGGCCAGGTACAGCAAGGCCGTCTTGGAAATCTGCCGACACTTGGCGGAAGTCACCGCCTCAAAGGGATGCCCGCACTTATGGCCGCGCCGGGCCTTGACCTCGACGAAAACCAGGGTTCCCTGCTCCTCGGCGATGATATCGATCTCGCCCAGCTTGGTCCGATAATTTCTGAGAATAATCCGGTAGCCCTGCCGGGAAAGGTACTGACAGGCAAGGGTTTCTCCCAGCTGCCCGATGGATATTTTATCGGAATCCCTCATTTTTCCGCCCAATTGCGCACCGGCCCGAAGCTCTGCCGATGGATGGGACAGGGTCCGATTTCCCGGATAATCAGACGATGTTCGGCTGTGGGATAACCCTTATGTCTGGCAAAGTTATACTGGGGGTATTCGAGATGGTACTGTTCCATGATCGCGTCCCGGGTCACCTTGGCGACAATGGACGCAGCGGAGATGGAGGCGCTGCGCGAGTCGCCCTTCACCAGGGCCTGTTGCGGCAAACTCATCGGCACGGTGAACTTCCCGTCAACCAGCAAAAAGTCAGGCAAACCGGGTAACCTTTCCACCGCCTTTTTCATGGCCAGCAGGGAGGCTTGCAGGATATTGAGCCGGTCGATCTCCGCTGCGGAAACGATGCCCACCCCGATTCCGGCCTCAATCATAACGAGGTGCTGCGCCAGCTCCTGGCGGACCCTGGCGCTCAATTTTTTTGAATCCTGGAATTGCTGATACTCGCAGTGAGGCGGGAGGATGACGCAGGCGGCAACAACCGGACCGGCCAGCGGCCCCCGGCCTGCTTCGTCGGTTCCGGCCACGGTGGCGTAGCCCTGACTGAGCAGAGATCGTTCAATGGCAAAGGTGTCTCCCTCGGGAGAAGCCGGCCACAGTGTTATCGCCTTGGGCAAGACGCACCACCTTGGATGTAAGCCGTTGTATCAAAATGATGTCGTCATCTAAGTGATCCAATCGGCTTAAGCCGAAAGAACCACGAATGAAAGGGCCACGGTTTCCCGTGGCCCTGCAATTACGGCAATATGAAAGAGCCCCGGAACAGGAAGCCGCGCCATGGCCGCTCCGATTCCGGACAACCGGCAAAAACTAGTTGATGCCTTTTTCCCTGATTCTCGCTGCCTTGCCGCGCAGATTGCGCAGGTAGTACAAACGGGAACGGCGGACCCGGCCCTCGCTCACCAACTCGATCTTGTCGACCCGGGGAGAACAGAGCGGAAAGGTTTTTTCCACGCCAACCCCATGGGAGATCTTGCGGACGGTGACGCTGGCTCCCATGACCCCTTTGCGACGGCGGATAACAACCCCCTGGAAAAGCTGAGTTCTTTCCTTGTTGCCCTCAATGATCCGGACATGCACCCGTACGGTATCGCCGGCCCGGAAGTCCGGGATGTCCTGCCGCATATTCTCTTTTTCAATCTGTTCAATGATGTTCATGATTTTTCCTCTTTAAACCCCTTATGGTAAGGTCCACTGGGCCAATATACACGCCCATGCTGTTTTTTCAATGCTTACCTAATACTCTGTCCAGGACAATGGCCGCAGCCGACCGGACAGAAAGATGATTATATTCGCCATACCCGGCAATGGGCGGCAGCAGAGCATCAACGTCGGCAAATACTTCCGGCGCCATGCCCCAGCCGGTGCCAAACAAAATCAGGTGCGGCTCTCCGGCAAGAATCCGTTGCCGCGCCCGGGAAAAATCAAGCTGCTTGGCCTGCGCCTTGGCGCTGGTGGCCAGGACCATCGGCTTTTGCTGCCATTTAGCCTCTACCAGAGCGTACATCTCTGCCAGATCATGACAGATCCGCACCAGCGAAAGGGCCTCTTTGCGTTTCGGGTTATAGTCCGCCCCATGCCCTGTCTGCCAATGCGCCAGAATATCCCTGACCAGCGCCTGCTGATCCGCGAACGGCGTAACAATATACAAGGTGTCGATGCCAAAGGTCCTGCCTGCCCTGGCAATATCATGCAGGTCCAGATTGGTCACCGCCGAACCGATGGTCTCCCCGTTCTTGTTACAGACCGGATAATGGACCAGGGCCAGATCAAGCCGCAGGGCTGGTTGCCCCGGGCTTTTCCCATCTAATTCTCCGGCTGACTCTTCCAACCGCTCTCCCGCAGTCTGGCAAGAAGCCCCTGCCGCTGTAAAATCTTCAACTCGGCCGGGCTGAAATGCAGACCCGCAACAAGATCCGGTCGTTTGACCAAAGTCCGCTCAACCGCGGCAACCAGCCGCCATTCGGCCACTGCCCCGTGATCCCCGGAAAAAAGCACCTCCGGCGCAGGTATTCCCTCAAAAAACCTGGGCCGCGTATACTGCGGATACTTGAGCCCGCCCCGGCTGAAGGTGTCATAACCCGCCGAATCCGCACATCCCAGCACCCCCGGCCTCAGCCTGGTGATGGAATCGATGAGGATCATGGCTGCAAGTTCGCCACCGGTGAGGATATAATCGCCGATGGAAATTTCCTCGTCCACATACTGGGCGGCGAAGCGTTCATCCACCCCTTCATAACGGCCGCAGACCAGAAGCAAGCGCGCCTGCCCGGCCAGCTCCTCGGCAATCGCCTGGGTATAAGGCCGTCCCTGAGGGCTCAGGAGGATCACCCGTCCCGGTTGCGAAGCCATGCCCTGCACCGCCTGCACCGTGGCAGCCAACGGCTCCGGCTTCATCACCATGCCTTCCCCACCGCCAAAGGGGCGGTCATCGGTCATGGCATGCTTATCGAGCGCGTAATCCCGGATGTTGTGGCAGGCGATGGTTATCTGCCCGGCCTCCTGGGCCCTGCGGATTATCCCCTCCTTGAGCGGAGAATCCAGCAACTCCGGGAAAATCGTCAATACATCAAATCGGATGGTCTCGCTCACCGGAGCTTCAGCTCGCATCGTCCGAGGCTCCACCCGCATTCATTTCCAGTAACCCCGGAGGCGGCGTGACCATCAACGCCTTGCCGTCCGGCGCAAGGCCGGCCACACACTCACCAACTACCGGAATCAGATACTCGCCGCCCGCCCCGGTAATCACCAGGATATCATGGGCGGGGGTGGCCATGATCGAGTTGACCAGACCCAGCTCCTGCCCGTTATCACTGAGCGCGGGCAAGCCAACAAGTTCATGCCAATAAAAGGTTCCTGCCCCGAGGACCGGCAAAAGCTCCCGGTCGATTCGCACCTCCCAGCCGCGCAGCCCTTCCGCAGTACTTCTGCCCGAAAGTCCGGCAAGCTGCAGGAGAACCAGGTTGCCCAAGGGGCGGCACAGCTCAACCTCATACGACCTGGCCGACCCCTGGCAAGGTTCAACCATGGTCAGCAGCCGGTAGCCGCAAAAATCATCCGGGTTGCCGGAAAAAGGGTAGACCTTGATCTCCCCCTTGATGCCGTGGGCCTTGACAACCTTACCCACCGCAATCTGCCCGCCATGGGCAACGCCGACATCGATAATTTTCAAAAAGCCTACTCCGCTATCTCAAGACGGGCCTTGCGGTTGTCCTTACCGGCGGCTGCGGAAAGCAACGAGCGGATGGCCCTGGCGGTGCGGCCCTGCTTGCCGATAACCTTGCCCAAATCCTCCTTGGCTACCCGCAACTCAAGAACAACAACGCCATCGCCTTCCGTCTCGGCAACCTGAACCGCCGCGGGATCATCAACCAGCGAAGCGGCTATAAACGCGACCAGATCCTTCATGGGGTATTATTCCGCCACTTTGGCGGTCTTGGCCAGCAGGCTCTTCACTGTTTCGGAAGGCAGCGCGCCCTTGTCGAGCCAGACCTTAACCCGGTCCTGCTTGACGATAACCTCGGCAGGCTGCTTGCAAGGATCGTAGGTGCCGACCACTTCAAGAAACTGGCCGCCGCGGCTTGCCTCGGCATTGGCAACGACAATGCGGTAAAAGGGTTTCTTCTTGCGGCCCATTCTGGTCAAACGAATCCGTACAGCCATGTTGTTTCCTCCTGTGTGTTATTTACTGAACGCCAAGAAGCAAGAAAGCTCTTTTATCAAACCAAGCTGTTTTCTTTGCGCCCTTTGCGTCTCCGCGTTATTTTTTCCAATACTACCGAACAAACTTATCTCTACCGGAACAACCCCTTGGGCCGTTTCTTTTTCTTCGGCCCGCCGACAAAGGCGCCCAGCCCGCCGGGCTTGCCGCTCATTTGCTTCATCATCTTGAGCATGTCCGTGTAGCTCTTGATGACCTTGTTCACATCCTGCACCGTGGTGCCGCTCCCTTTGGCAATGCGCGCTCTGCGGTTTGCATTGAGGATGGCGTGGTTGCGCCGCTCCTTGATGGTCATGGAATTGATGACCGCCTCCACCTTGACCAATTCTTTTTCATCTGGCTTGGGCATATTCTTGAGCTGCTTGATCCGGCTCATCCCCGGAATCATGCCCATGATCTGCTCCAGGTTGCCCATTTTCTTGATCTGCTGGATCTGCTCAAGAAAATCCTCCAGGGAAAACCCCTCTTTCTTGAGCTTCTTGGCAAGTTTTTCCGCCTTGTCCTTATCAACAACCGCCTCGGCCTTTTCGATCAGGGTCAGCACATCGCCCATGCCGAGGATCCGGGAGGCGACGCGGTCCGGATGGAACGGCTCCAAGGCGTCCAGCCCTTCGCCCATGCCGACGAACTTGATGGGCCGTTGGGTCACTTTCTTGATGGAGAGGGCCGCGCCGCCGCGGGCATCGCCATCCATCTTGGTCAGGATCACGCCGCTGATGGCGAGATCGAGATTGAATTTTTCCGCCACCGTCACCGCATCCTGGCCGGTCATGGCATCGGCCACAAAGAGGATCTCGGCGGGCTCAACCGCCTCTTTGATCCGGGCCAGCTCAGCCATGAGTTCCTGATCCACATGGAGCCGGCCGGCGGTATCGATAATCAGCGTATCATAGCCACTGCTCTGGGCGGCATGCACAGCTTGCCGACAGATGGCCACCGGATCCTGGTCGGTGGCGGAAGGATGCACCCCCACCCCGAGACTTTCGCCGAGAATGGTCAGCTGCTCGATGGCCGCAGGCCGGTAGACGTCGGCCGGCACCAAGTAGGGCTTGCGCCCCTTGCCCTGCAACATTTTGGCCAGCTTGCCGGAGGTGGTGGTCTTGCCGGAACCCTGCAAGCCGACCATCATAATGACCACGGGCTGACGGCCGCTGAGCTCAAGAGTGGCGGTCTGCCCGCCCAACAGCTCGACCAACTGGTCGTGTACAACCTTGATCACCTGCTGGCCGGGAGCCAGGGAACCGACTACTTCCTGGCCGAGCGCCTTCTCGGCGACCGTGGCGACAAACTCCTTGGCAACCTTGAAGTTGACGTCGGCTTCCAGCAGGGCCATGCGCACTTCGCGCAGCGCCTCCTGGATGTTGTCCTCGGTCAGCCTGCCGTGGCCGCGAAGCTGCTTAAAAACATCATGTAATCGGTCTGAAAGCGACTCAAACATATTTAGTCAATCACTCAAGCAGCCCCGAAAAAACCCGGCAACCGCGATAATTCCTGAAAAAAGACACACCTCACCCTTTCCGGGCCGGAAAACGGACAAAGATACTGTGCCGGAGGCAGGATGTCAAGCCCCAATCTGCCCGTAATTTCTCCCAATCCCCCGAATGCGCCAACGCATCACCGGGGCATCAGCGCGAACACGCCCCAGCCCAGGTATTCACGCGTGTAAGCGGCGTAGCGCTCGGGTTCCGTGGTCAGTTTGGCTCGAACCTCTTTGGCTAACTCGTCCTCGGGATTGGCTTCAAGCCATCGGCGCATGGTGAGCCATTTGGCCGCCTCATATCTGTCCCAGCCGTCTTGGTCCGCCAGAACCATTTCCACGACGTCGTAGCCAAGGCGGCCGAAAGAGGCAAGAAGTTCAGGAAGCAGGAGAAAGTCGGAAATTGAGTTGGCAAGACACCCCTTGGCAACATCTTCCGTCGGCGGCAACTGCCGCCAGTAGGGCTCGCCGATGAGGATGATCCCTCCGGTGCGCAGGCTCCGCGCCAGAAGCTCGATAGTGCCGACGACGCCCCCGCCGATCCAAGTGGCGCCGACACAGGCTGCCACACTGGCCTTTTCGTCAGAGACATGACCTGCAGCATCGCCATGGATGAACTTGACTTGGTGGGCGACGCCGAGTTCTTCAGCACGGAGTTTCGCTTGCTCGGTGAACAACGGGCTCATGTCGATGCCGGTGCCGATGACGCCGTGATCGCGTGCCCAGGTACACAGCATCTCCCCCGAACCACTGCCGAGGTCGAGCACTCGGGCCCCCGATTCCAGACGCAGCGCCGCGCCGAGCGTGGCGAGCTTTTCGGGGGTGATCGGGTTGTGGATGCGGTGCGCACTCTCAGTGATGTTGAATATCCGTGGGATGTCCATTGTGGAAAATTTCCTTACGGGTGTGAATAGATTCGGTCAGGGCATACCGTTTCGCATAACCAACGGGCCACCGAAACTAGCCCGTCAGGCCACCAACGTTCTTCCCGTCTGTGTTAATGCGCTTGTTCGCTGCCCATTACTTATGATTTCGAAATGTCCTTTTCAACCCACAAACCTGAACTATTAAAATATTTACCCACCGAACATTAATATTAAACGAATTTCCTCTTTTGCTCCGGGCCATCATCTTGTTTACCCCAAGAAAGGGGAAACAAGACCGCTCCTAACGCATTGCATGCTTTATTTTTCCTGATTGCGGGGCAATGGGGATGTTATGCGGAATACGGATAAATCGTGATAGTTCTTATTCGTCCGCTGTTTCGCCGCAATTTCTGAGCAACATATGCCCCGTCAGCTACAATCGCATGTACCTAACAGATTGTCAATGCTGAAAAAATACGAGTATTGCTGGTATGCCCGGAGAGAAGCAGGGGAGTATTTGAATGGATAGGCAGATAAGGCGGGAACCAGAACAGGATTTCCCGCCTTTCCCCCTTCAGAGTTGCGGTTTTCTTACAGCTCTTCCAGCATTTTGGCCAGCCCCTCGGGGGTGTCGAACTGAAAACAGCGGTGTTCGTAGTCAGACGGGATGATCTTGCCCAAAAGCCCGGTGAGCACCGTCTTGGGGCCGACCTCGATAAAGACCCGCGCCTCCTCGGCCATCAGCCGTTCCACGATCTCCAACCAGCGGACGGTGGAGGCGATCTGCCGGGCCATAATCCGCCGGATCGCGGCAGGGTCGCTCTCGGAAGCGGCAGTGACGTTGAAGAGGACCGGCGTGGCCGGGGCGTTGAAGGTCACCTTGGCCATGGCCGCCTCGAAATCCGGGACCGCGCCGGCGATCA
>Ga0172380_10001161_pt1 | contig 46424 bp, 51 predicted proteins | sample Leawe162metaG_FD_119747 | JGI IMG/M metagenome (GOLD analysis project Ga0172380, IMG submission 119747) | Leachate microbial communities from a municipal landfill in Southern Ontario, Canada - Leachate well 162 metaG | ecosystem: Engineered > Solid waste > Landfill > Unclassified | place...
TGGAAATATAATCAAATAAAGTTAATATAATATTAAGATGATTATTTGATTTTATAATTTATATATTTCAGAGATGCTTTTATAGGAATTTTGCTTAAAATAACTTATTTATTCAAGATAAAAAAAAGCTTTTGGTGTGTATAATTTCGTAACACTAAAAATTTTAGGAGTTTGATTGTCCAATTTGACACTTATTTTACTCGCTGCAGGCGGCTCCTCGCGCTTTGGACTAGATGTTAAAAAGCAGTGGCTCAGAGTAGATAATCAACCACTGTGGCAATTTGTAGCAGAAAAATTTGAAAAAAGTAAGCACTTTGACAAGATTATCATCACCTCTTCGGCAGATGATATAGAATTTATGAAATATTATGCGCCTTATACATTTGTTGAGGGCGGCACCACCAGACAGCAATCCCTAAAAAACTCACTTCTACATGTAAATACCCCGTATGTTTTAGTCAGCGATATAGCACGTTCTTGCATAAGCGATGAGTTTTTGAAAAAGATTATCTCTCATGTGGGGAAAAGCGACTGTATAGTTCCTTATCTTGGTGCTACTGACACTATTGTATATGATGGCAAAACCATCGACAGAGAGAAGGTTATGCGCATTCAAACTCCGCAGTTCTCACGTACATCTGCACTAAAAAATGCTCTTCTTTTAGATGAGGAGTTTACGGATGAGAGCAGTGCGATTGTTGCAAGCGGAGGAAAAAGAGAGTTTATTTTAGGCGAAGAGAGTGCTCACAAGATAACACATATAGCGGATTTAAAGAAGCTTACATGTCTTGCTCCGCCCTCAAACGACACTCTTAGCGGAGTTGGTTTTGATGTCCACGCTTTTGATACAAAAGGTGACATGTATCTTGGCGGCGTGAAGATAGAGTCTGATTACGGCTTTCTTGCCCATAGTGATGGGGACGTAGCGATTCACGCGCTTATCGACGCACTGCTTGGCGCTGCAGGGATGGGCGATATCGGCATGATGTTTCCTGATAGCAGCGACATCTACAAGGGCATAGACTCAAAAGAGCTCTTAAAAAAAGTCGTTACTAAACTTAACCATTTTGGTTTTGTTATAGTAAATGTAGATATAACGATAGCGGCAGAAAAACCAAGAGTAGGAAACTACAAACTGCCTATGAGAACAACTCTCAGCACGATATTAAATATAGATGCCAGCAGAGTGAACATAAAAGCTACAACAACGGAAAAACTCGGTTTTATAGGACGCGGCGAAGGTGTCGGAGTTATTGCGAATGCAAATTTAAAATATTTTGATTGGACAAAAATTTGAAGATATTAATTATTGAAAACGAAGTTTATTTAGCCCAGAGCATTGCTACAAAACTAAGCGAGCTTGGGAATGTTTGCGAAATGTGCACCTCAACAAGAGATGCGATAAAAAGCAATAACTACGACGTTGTTTTGTTATCTACCAACATTAACGGTCAAGATTTCAACCCAGTTATTGAAACATTTAAAAAGTCCATCATTATCTTGATGGTCTCATACATCAGTAACGACACAGTCTCAAAACCGCTAGCTGCAGGTGCAAAAGACTACATTCTTAAGCCTTTTATGATTGAAGAGCTCATCAGAAAGATAAACCACTATCAGGATTATGAGAAGCTAAAAAAAAGAAACGCGGCGTATGACAAGTATCTCACGCATACCTTTGCTTCTCTATCAAACGAACACAATTACGATAATATAGAACTTCCTCTTTTTATCTCTTCGGCTTATCAAAAACATGCCGACTCCTTTGCCTTTGAGTACGCAAAAAAGAAAAATCTCCCGCTTCACTTTATAACGCTAAGTGATCCAAAAGCGATGAGCGAAATAGAGTCTATCAGCGAAAATTCGCTTATCTATATTATAGATTTTCAAACTCTTAAAAAGGGCGATAGAAAAGCTCTCTATTCACTAATTGAGAACAAAAAAGCCATCATTTCAAGCACTGACAAGATAGAAGATGACGAATATGAAGTCATAGAGATTAAGAGCGAGAGCAATATCTTTGATCAGGGAGAAATTCTTCCTATCGAAGATTATGTTAAATTCATAGTTTTAAGTTATCAACACAAATTTCCAGATACAGAGTTATCTAAAAAACTGGGAATCAGCCGTAAAAGTTTATGGGAAAAGCGGAAGAAATATGACATTGTTAAGAAAAAATAAAACTCTTCTTATTGATAAAGAGGCTGCGTACGCGCTTGAACTTTTAAAAGACGGACTTCTCTCTCCTGTTGAATCGCTTATGAACGAGGAGCAGAGCAGAAGCGTATTAAAAACAGGGCTAATAAACGGCAAATCATTCCCTTTTCCATTTATACTTGCACCTGCAGGAAAGATGAATGCAGAGGTTCTCGCTTCACTTGAAAAAGGCGAAGAGATTACAATTCTTTTTGAAGAAAAACCATTTGCAACGCTTATAGTCGATGAAGTTTTTAATGTTGACCCAAGTGAGAGAATAAAGCAGATTTACGGAACTGACGACACATCTCATCCAGGCGTTATGACAACGATAAAAAGACTTGGTTCTTTGGCGGTGAGCGGAGAGTACACACTTCTAAACGAATCAAGCAATACAAACAAAAAAGTAATAGCTGAGGCTAAAAAACTCATAAATGCAAAGCACACAACCGCTCTTGTAATGGCGGCAAATCCTCTTCATAGAGCGCATGAGAGGCTTATTCGCCAAACGCTTGAAAATACCGACTTGCTTGTTATATTTTTACTAAAACCATATACGGAATCAAATCTCTCATATGATATAAGAAAAAAAGCGCTTGATTTTTTTATAAACAACTTTTTAACAAAAAACCATGTCGTAGTGGTACCTCTTGAAAACAGCTATATCTTCGCAGGATACAACGAGATAATCCTTGACGCAATTGTCGCAAAAAATTACGGCTGCGACAAACTGACAATCGGACGAAATCATGCCGGATTAGGTATGTTTTATGACTGTAATTCAAACAAATCAATCATCGACAGAGTTATAGGCATTGACATTGAGATTACCGTTGCAAGTGAATATGTTTACTGCGATAAATGTACGACTCTTGTGAGCAAGAACACATGTCCGCATGGTCAACATCACCAGATATCATATCATTCAAACTCTATTTTAGAGCTTCTAGAGCTTGGCATTTTGCCGCCGACTATTCTTATGAGAAAAGAGATTTCAGCGGTTATTTTATCAAAACTCCATCCAAACAGATTTAAAAATCTGGAGAAACTCTACTATGACATACTCCCTACAGAGGGTCTTTTAGAGGAACATACAGAGAATGATTTTTACTTGGAGCTTATGAAGCTTTATCAAACAACATCGCTGACTTAAGGAAATAGATGAACTGGTTTTTTATAACATTAGGCTACAGCGGGCTCTCTCCAAAAGCTCCGGGGACGGTTGGGACTCTTGTTTCGCTTCCTCTTGGCATGTTGATACTTATCTATTTTGACGCTCAAACTCTATTTTTGGCAACTGTTTTAATCTCAATAATCGCTATTCGCGAGATAAACAGATATGAGGCAAAAAGCGCCATTCATGATGACAAGCGAATCGTAATAGACGAGCTTGCAGGGATGTGGTTTGCGCTTAGCGTTGCACCTGCCATGAGCATAAACATAGGCGAAGTTACCGCTTTGCAAAACGGCTTTTTAATTCAAAGTTTGCTCTCTTTTGCGCTCTTTAGATACTTTGATATTACGAAACCCTCAATCATTGGCAGACTTGACCGTGAAGCTAAAGGCGGTGTGGGCGTTGTAGCTGATGACGTAGTTGCGGGATTTGTTGGGGGAATTTTGAGTGCGGTTATCTGGCAGGGATGGCTGCAGATTCAGAATCTGCTGTAAAATTTTTTAAATCTAAAACAAAGATAGTCCTATAAGAATTAAAAGAGTGATGCAGTTTCAAGGCGTGTGTGAGGAAGGATACTGTAGTATCTGACGAACGCAACAACGCAGAAAATGCGTTGCTATTTTAATTCTAGCAACTCACTTAGATAAACATTGGGTCATCCGTGGGTTCAATCTCTTCAAAATCCTCTATAATCTGTTCAAACATCTTCATAGTTTTTTTAGATTTACTCACATGTTCGTCAAATATCGCTTTTGAGGACGGAAATGCTTCTGATAACTCTTGATAGATTAGTATACGCCCGTTTATATGTTTGCTAATCTCCCCAAATGCTCTTTTTAGATACTCTTTTGAGTTTGTATGTCTAAAGAGCGACCTTACCATTCTTATACGCTCTTTAATCGGCAGTGACTCATCTATGGCTTCTGCTATTCTTTTTATATCGAGTCTTGAGAGATAAACTCCGCTGATTGCAGGAGCCAATAGTTTAGAGGTCAGCGCATCTACAAACTGCGGAACAGGCTCTTCATCCTCTTTATCCCCTGCATCTGGGTCTCTTTTTTCAAACTCGTCAGTTACACAGCTCTCTTTTACAAGCTTATCAAATTCCGCTCTTAAATCACTAAAATCATTTTTATTCATACTTTTATTCCTTAATTTTATTAAAATCTCATATCGCTTTTATCATGCTCTAAATGTTTTTTCTCTTTTAAAAACTCAAATAGAGCCTCGCTTAACTCACTTAACATGTCGTCAAAACCTACATAAACTGCTCCGAGCTCGTTTGTTCTTACCTTGAGTGGCGAGAACTCTTTTTTTTGTTTCATATCTACGTTTATTTTCGCAAACGCCTTTACCATCTCCAGATTTTCAAAATCCGAAAAATCGACAACCGCGTCGTATGATGAAAAGTCACTCTCCATTCCCTCAGCTATGCGGTTCATGTCCGCATCGGCAATGCCAAGTTCATTCGTAAAACTCATAAGCTTTTCCAAATCATCGTAGAAATAGCTTACATCAAAACCATTAGCAAAAAAAGCAAATGCTTTTGCCCTTGAGCCAACTCCGATTAGAGCCACTCTTTTAGCACCTCTATCTTTTAAAAGTTTTACAAGCGCTCTCACCCCAACGATATCCCCGACTAGCTTTTGCTCATCTCTTATGAGAATATCGCACATTCCACAAATCTTAACCGCTTCGCTTGAGTCATCAAGCACATCGACAACACTTTTCATATATTCGCTAGATATCAGCGCGCCGTTTACATGTGACTTTTTCATATTTACCACAGTAAAATAGAGATCATCCTCGCGTATATTCATCGGAATCATCATGGCATCTCTGTTTTGCGCCCTAAAGTGCTTGTTTAGCGTTGCAGACAAACTGCTCTGGCCGGCATACTCGCCTATAAAACCGTATAACTTGGTGTGATGCGATATCTCATTGCCGTTATTCATCATATTACATATCTCCTCTTATACCCCAAAGTTCTTTCGCCTCTTCTTCCTCTGCCTTGCATCTGTAGCAGAGTTTCTCATTGGAGTTTGTGCTAAAGATGACATTGCACTCGTTACATCTTCTTACCTTAAAGGTGATAAGGTTTTGAGCTTCCGGTTCAAACAACTCTTTGACTCTGTAAGTAGGCGAGAGCGTAATTGCTTCAGGTTCACACACATCATGACAGATGCTGCACTTTATACATAAAAACGGGTCAAACTCTATCTTTGAATTTTTAACATCCGAGCTAAGTGCTCCCGTTGGACAGACTCTGTAACACATCTGACATGCCGTGCATTTATCTGCGTCTAAGAGCTTCATGGAAGTAAACGTAAGCTCGTCAGCTTCTATAACATGATAGATAGACGGTTTTTTGACTCTCTTTAGAGCCGTAAAAAAGAGCTTTCTTCTGTCTGTCAAACGTTTTTGGCGCAAAAGCGCAATATCACTCTTTTGCAGAGTATGCGCGACAAGTTCGTCCGTCGCTTTTTGTATCTCTTTTTCAAACTCTATTTTTGTTTTTACAACATTTTTTAGATTGACTTTACTAAAAAACTCTCTTCTGTTTGCCACATTTTCTTCACCGTTTTGCTCTTTTTCATACTTTATATTTTCAAGTTTTATAACAGCTTCACTCTCCATAGCTTCTAACATGTAAGAAGCCTCTTCATGGTTTCTTAGAATCTCAGGTTTGCATTTATGAGCTATCGCGCATCCATCACAATGTCCCATATCAAACACCATCTCTTTTTTAAGCAGAGCCATCGAGATGATATTTTCTATGTTAAGTGCGGCGATGCAGGGAACATTTTTTCTGCATGAGATAAGATTGGCTTCATCTTCCATATAGTTAAAGAAAAAATCTGTCGGGCTGAAATCATCTAAAAAAAGTGCTTCGTTGGGACACACCGCATCACAAGCACCACAACCGACACATGCAGAGAAGTTAATGCTTGGCAGCGGATTATCGCCTACGATTATTGCTTCTGTAGGGCAGATAAGTTCACACTTGTTGCACTCACTCTCCTTTGAGAGCGAACGGACACAACGGCTGGCTTTGAGTTGTATCATTTAAATATTCAGCTCTTTAACCAGATATTCGTTGTCACTCAAGATAAACTCCAAAGCCATATCAGCAGCATCATAGTAAAGCGGTGTTCTTGCCTCATATTTTACATTTATAAGATAGAGCGGCGCCCATCTTAGGAGGTGTTTGTCCAAAAACTCTTTTTGAATCTCTCTAAGTGCTTTAACAGCCTCTTTATCACCCTCTTCCAGAGCTTTTAGTTCAGCAACGGCTAAATGGTGCATAAATTCAAGTTCAACACCTATGTGGTCTGCGGAAATAGCGCGCGCAGCTTCATAGTCAACCATAAAATTATATGCGCTGTACATGTCGGTTACAGGATTTGCTCCGCCTGTCTCGATTTTCTGGTCTTCTCTTGTGTAAAACGTCTCATAAGGAATAAGGTGCAAAAGAGATAAGTTTACAAAATCAGGATTTAAATACTCTTCCAAAAGCTTGCTGTTTTGAACTTCACTGAATGGTTTCCACTCTTTGAGTGTCGGAAAAAAATCTAAAATATTTTCATCATTTTTGATTGTTTGGAGCATCTTCTCATCAAGCTCTTGAAGCAGCACACGGGAGAGGAGTGCGTAAATATTAGCTCTTGCTTTTGTATTTTGCATTATATCTATTCTTTGTTTTGATTTTTTTAGTTTGTGATTTTATCTAAAAAGTCTAAATGTAGGGTTATGCAATTGACATAAAGCAAATTACTTTAGGATAAGATATGATAAAATTCCCGCAAAAAAGGATTACACATTACTTACACTTTTATTCATACCGTGCACATCTTTTCTGTCTTTATCTATGGAGGTTTCTTATTCGTAGATGTGCTGTTTTTATCAAAAATGAGTCAGAATCTAAACGATGAAGAGCATAAAAAAGCAAGAGAAGCCATTATGGTACATGTAAGAAAAGTTGTTCCTTATGCCCTGATGGTAGCTGTTGCAAGCGGGCTTTACTTAATCTCTCAGATTTTTGGCAAGATTGAAGACGGTTCATTGTCGCATTTTCAAACTCTTCTCTCCATAAAGGCGTTCCTAGGCTCTTGGCTTGGTCTTAGAGGAATCAATCAAAAACTTTTCAAGATAAATCCATGGGTATTTAAAAGCCACTTTTTCCCTTTTAGTCTAGTTGTCATAATCATCCTTTTGTCTCAATTTATGTATCTTTAGGAGTGACAATTTAGTCACGTTTAGAAAAAATTACAAAATTATCACAAATAATATGTTATCATTCAGTAAAAATAATACTGAGGATTTTCTATGTTTAAAAATTTAAGCATCCATAAGAAGATGAACTACTTTATTGCGATGGTCACAATCTCTGTTTTTGCCGCTGCAATATCCATATTTTTGGCGCTTGGGCACATTGAGTCAAAATACGACCACCTACATGAAAACTCAATGGAGAGTGCGTTAACGACACTTAAAATAGAAAAAAATTTAAACTTTATCAGCAGACTTTCTAGAGACATTATACTCGGCGGAACTTATGATAAAAACATAGCAAATCTTAGTGAGACCATTGATAACATTAAAAACAGTTTTGACTTACTTGAAAAGCTTATGGCAGGAGATGAGTCGCTCAATATCGTGGTTGAGGCCAAAAACTCTACATTGCTCTTTTTGAACAACTCTCTTACTATGATGAAATCGTTAAATCCTCAAAATATCAAAGAGAATAAAGATGCGATATATGAGACTTACAGAAAAGATTTAACACCTTTTGCAAACGCGTCTAGAGACTCTTTTAAAAAACTGGTTGAATTAAAATCAAAAGAGCTTGATAAAGATTCTATCAATTTGGGCAGCATGATAATATTTTTCAAATATTTAGCTTTGGGTGCGGGAATAGTTGTCGGCACTATCGTGCTTCTCTTTGCAACAGTAATTAGAAAATCAATTACAAGCGGAATAAACGACTTTACAACTCTTATCAGTTATGTTTCAAAGGGCGATTTTAGCCATAGAGCCGCTACAACGGACAGAAATACCGAACTTGGCATTATGGGATATGAACTCTCAGAGCTTATAAAGCATACGAAAGATCTTATCCATGAAATCAACACCACTATCACCGACGCTTCGAAAGGTATATTTACGCACCGTATCTCATCTGATGGTATGAGTGGCGAGTTTGTTGACGCTATTGAGAGCGTAAGAAAGAGTATAGAATTTATGAAGGCGCAACATGCAAAAGCACAAAGAGATATATTTAACTCTAAAATCAGCATAAGAAGCGTTAAGGTTACGGAATCACTCTCTATGATTATCTCTGACTTAGACGGCAACCTTCATGATATAAAAGAGATTACATCTGCAACGAGAAGTGCTTCAGAGCTCGCTACAAACTCTCGCAATGATATTACCAATATCACAACAGAGCTAAATGCCCTAAACGAGCAGGTAAACATCAACAACGACAGTATCGGAGAGATTGCAAATCAGGCAAATGAGATAACCTCGGTCATTCAGCTTATCACAGACATCGCAGACCAAACAAACTTACTTGCGCTTAATGCGGCTATCGAAGCGGCACGTGCGGGCGAGCATGGACGTGGATTTGCGGTTGTAGCAGACGAGGTAAGAAAACTTGCAGAGAGAACACATAAAGCTACTGGGGAGATTTCCGTCTCTATCAAATCGCTACAGCAAAATATGAGCGAGATTCAAACAAGCTCCGATAATATGAAAAGAACTGTTGAAGGTTCAACCCAAAAAATCAACGGATTTGAGGAGACGCTCATAGAACTTAGCGACAACTCTTCAAAAATTGTTAACTACTCGTACAGAATGGAAAACAGCGTATTTATCGTACTCGCAAAACTTGACCAAATACTCTTTAAATCACGTGCATACAACTCTATCATATCGCTTAAAAATGTCCTCCCTTCAAAAGCAGGTGAGAAGTGCCGTCTTGGAGAGTGGTGTTCTGAGGAAGGTCAAGCAAGATTTGCAAAGACTGAATCATTCCCTAAACTTGATGCTCCTCGTATAATGGTTAGCAAAAAAGTTCATGAAAACCTAAGCTTCCTTGAAAAAGATGCCGAAAATGAGACGCTTAAAAATGCGGATAAGATTATTAAAAATTTTGATGACATGGAAGATGTTTCTTCTGAAGTCTTTACACTAATGGATAAAATGTTAAAAGAGTAGCAAAAGCTACTCTTTTACTCCCAATCTTCATAGATTGAGAGGGAGTGTTTATCTTTTTTATATCGTCTTGCGTTTTTGGTTTTATCAAGCTGGTTTGAGCCATAAAGAATCTCCTCTTTTATCTCTAAAATATCCTTATCGCTCTCTTTATAACTTATTATCTTTTTAACCAGTTTTTGCAGCTCTTGCAAATCGCCTTTATAGAGTGCTATTTCGTCAACCTTTTGCAACACCTTCAAGCTAGTCTCTATTTTTTTGTCGTACCCCTCTTTAGTGAGATTTGATGTGCTAGAGAGATAGGAGACGATACTTTTGTGAAATCTTTCCAAAGCTCTTACGTAACGAAGTCTCTGCGAGTTGTCTATTGCTTTTTGAGATGCCATTCTTTACCTATTGTTTATTTATTTGTCGATATAATTATACCCTTAATTTAAGACAGGGGAATGTATTGAAAAAAATAGTGTTATCACTTTTGATGGTATCTGCTTCGCTTTTTGCTGCCATAACAAACGAGGAAGCATCAGAGCAGCTAATCAACTCTAACATACCCATAGTTGATATAAGAACACCGGGGGAGTGGAAAGAGACAGGTCTTTTAAAAGGCTCTATACCGATAATGCTTTTTGACGAAAAGGGAAACTACGACCTAAGAGTTTTTTTAGAAAAACTAAACGGCGCGGTTGATACAAAAAAACCATTTGCCATTATATGCAGAACGGGGAGCAGAACTAGTGTTTTAGCGCCGTTTCTCTCACAAAAGCTAAACTATAACGTTATAAACATCAAAAGTGGCATAGTTTATGCAAAACATTTAAAACTTCCTATTTTGCCATACCAAGCACACTAAACCTCTTTTTTAGGTTCGATTTTATTTACCATCGCATAGAGCGTTGGTAGATAAATCAGGTTCAAAATAGTTCCCCAAACAAGACCAAAACCGAGCGATATAGCGATAGGCTGCAGTATAACTGCCTGACCGCTTGCATAAAAAATCAACGTAAAAAGTCCCAGAAATGTTGTCAAAGATGTAATAACTATAGGACGAAGTCTGAGTTTCGCACGTTGCAAAAATTCATCCAGCTTGTGAGTGCCGCGCAGAAAATCAAGCATAATTATCCCATCATTAATAACAACACCCGCAAGACCTAAAATACCTATTATTGAAGGCATTGTGAGATTTATCCCAAGCAGTTTATGCCCCAAAAGCGCACCTAAAATCGAGAGCGGGATAACGCTCATAACCATTAGAACGTACTTTACCTTTGGAAAGATAAGCAGCAGTGTTAAAAAGACTAGAAAAAGCGACAAAAAGACGGCATTTGTCATATCGCTTTTTAACTGTTGATTTTTTTCCTTCTCTCCCAAAAGCTCGACATTTATGCCAGAAGCTCTTATTTCGTTTAGAGCAGGTTCCAACTTATCCAAAATCTCCTGCGAGGTTATCTTTCTTTTATCGATGTTTGCATATACGATTTTTACTATATTGCCGTTTAACTTATCTATCTTCTCATAATCTCTAATCTGCGTCATGTCGGCAACATCAGACAACTTTACATATCTTCCATCGTCAAGAGCAATGTTAAAATCCAACAGCGTAGAGATACTGTCTTTGGCGCTCTCCTCTGTTTTTATATCCATAACACCCCTCTCGTTAAAGGTTGTTGCCTGTTTTTGCTCTAAAAAATACCCGCTAAGCGTTCTTGCGACAACCGCTTCGCTAAGACCCAAGCTCTCGCCGTAGGAGTTTATTTTAATCTTATACTCCATCTTGCCATATTGTATATTGTCGCTATAGTCTCTTATGTTTTCCATCTTGGAGAGCTCATTTTCGAGTTTTAAAATCCCTTCTTGAAGTGCGGCATCGTTGCTTCCGGAGAGGTTAACCTGTATGTCGCTCTTAATAAGTCCAGACTTATCCTCCATAACTCCGATATCTTCCATTTTGTACTTCTCTTTGTAAGGCGCTATTATCTCTTTTGCTAAAGGCGAGAGTTCAAATGTCTGCTTTTGTCGTATGTTCTCTGGATTATTAAACTCAAAACTAAAATTTAAAACAGGATTAACGTACTTGTCTATCCAGTTTGTCTCTTCTCTGTCATAGAGCTCCATGGTTATCATAAAGACACCGTTGTTTCTCTGCGAATCACCCGATAGACCTCTTCTAAACCCTACAACGGATGAGATTGATTTTAGAGAGAACTCCTCTGCATGTTTCATTAGCTCAGCTTCTATCTCTTTTGAGACCTCGTACGTCTCTTGGAGCGGAGTGTTGATGTCAAGTTTTCCAGAGATATAGAGATAATTTCCGTCAAAATTTGGAAAAAATTGAAACTTCATAGACTTTGCAGTATAAAATGTTGCCAACGGTATAAGTAATAAAAAGAGAAAAACAGAGATTTTTTTATAGTTCAAAAAACGCAAAATTGCCTTTTCGTACAAATTTTCAAAAGGCACCCAGCTTATTGCCTTGTCACTCTTTCTCAGAAACTCCTGCGCATGCAGAGGCAAAAAGAAAAAACTCTCCAAAAGAGAAGCTAGTAAAATAACTATAACCGTAATTGGAATAAGGATAATAAAAAGAGCTATCTCACCTTGAAGCATAAAAATAGGCAAAAATGTTGCAACGGTCGTTATTGTCGCAAGCGCTACTGGAAGCATCATCTCCTTTACGCCTAAAACTGCCGCATCATAATTGTTCATCCCCTCATCGATGTGCCGCTGTATATTTTCACCGATAATTATCGCATCATCAACGACAATTCCTATGACAATGAGTGCGCCAAGAAGAGAGACAACATTTATAGAGTATCCCATGTAGTAGATGCACAGCAGACCTATGACAAAAGAAAAAGGTATCCCAAGTGCTACAATTACCGCTATTCTAAAATTTATCAGAATATGCATCGATAAAAAAACAAGAATCAGACCAAACATCAAGTTTGCTATGATTACGTCCAGTCTTTGCTTAACGGGCTTGGAGCTGTCTTCATAAAAATAAAAATCAACATCTTTGTAATTTTGCTCTATTTTTTTTACATACTCCCTAAGCTCCTTGGAGAGAACAATCGAGTCGCCCTCCTCCCCCTTTGATATAACAAGTGAAATTGTTTTTTTATTGTTAAATGTCGCAAGCGTGTCGGTCTGCGGGTACTCTATATTTACCTCGGCAATATCGCCTAGTTTTATATATTTATCATCAATATTTAAAATGCTCTCTTTGTACTCCGTCTCATCAACTTTACCGTTTGCCGTGGAGACGTAAGCAAAGTTTCCTCTTTGTTCTATATTTCCTATGGGAAAAATATATGAGAGATTTGATATCGCCCTCTGCACTCCCTCATGCGTCAATCCATATGCCAAAACTGCATCAGAGTCTATCTTTATTATAACCTCTTCGTTGGAGTCTCCACGGATTAAAACTTCGCTGATACCGCCGATTTTTGATATTTTTGTTTTCATATCTTGCGCCACAAGAGTAAGCTCACCTATCTCTAGAGTTGAGGAGGAGACCGCAAGTTTTATAAGTGACCTAGTCTTTTCCCTAAGCTTTGCAACCGGCTCGTTCATGTCTGATGGTAGATACTGTCTGGTTGATGCGATTGCGTCTTTGACAAGTCCTAGTGCTATCTCTCTATTTGCGCTTTTGTTTAGTGTCAGAAGTATTGCAAATGCACCAGGTGTTATTGTCGTCTCAGTCTTGTCAATCCCGGTGACATTACTTAGCTCGTCTTCAATATCACGCACCGCCATCTTATCCATAACAGAAGCGCTTGCGCCTCTGTATGTCCCTAAAACTGTTATCTGGTCAAGCTGGGCATCAGGGAAAATCTCTTTTGGAATATTTATGTAGGAGTTGACTCCCATAAAGATTAAAAAAGCCAATATGGCATAATTAAGTCTGCTGTTTTTTATAAAATATTCAATTATTTTGATCAAAATGCGTCTCTTATAAAAGTGATTTAGTTACGTTGCTTACACCCTGATGCAAGTTATAATTTGAGATAGGAAAGTCCAAAAACTCATCTTCTAGATTTACGCTGTAACGTGCCAAATAAGCCCCTAAAAGCTTCAAATCTATGCTCTTATAATTTCTACATGTAGCTTCATCAAGACTGGTTCTTAGTAAAATTCCTGCATCGTTTGACTTTTGGATTGTAAATGCCAAACTCTTTAGGCTTACAAAATCGCTCCATGCAAAAAAGAGCTCGGGAGTTAGTGCTTCTACGCACGAGCCTTCGGGAGTAAAAAGCATATTTGCATCTCTTAGCGGAATTAAAACGCTCAAAATTGCTTCACTAAATGGAACAACCTTGTCCCGCCAAAAAGGGGACTCATTTCTTGTTTTTAGCTCTGTTTCTAAAACTTCTAAAATTGTTTGTATCTCTGCGCTTTTAAAAAGATTATAGCTCTCTTGTTTCATAAAATTTCCACTTTTATTAGATTTACATTATTATAGAATCTTTTTTGTATAATTTCGCTTTTACAATTGGAGATATATTTTGAAACTAGATAAAAGCTTTATGACTAACCTAATCGCTGCAATACTTGTTCTTTTATCTTTTTTATTTGAGGGCACTCTTAGTTCTCTACTGCTATACACCGGTCTTTTTGCGCTCTCAGGTGCACTTACAAATCAGCTTGCAATTCATATGCTTTTTGAAAAAGTGCCGTTTCTCTACGGCTCAGGTGTAATCGTGGCAAAATTTGAAGCCTTTAAAGAGTCTATTAAAAATCTTATGATGACTCAATTTTTCATGCGAGAGCAGTTGGACGACTTCTTTAAACGTGAAGAGAAGAAGATTGACTTAACGCCTATTATAGAAAATACAGACTTCTCTCCTGCCTTTGACGCGCTTAGCAAAACAGTAATGGAGTCATCTTTTGGCGGAATGCTGGGAATGTTTGGCGGAGAGAGCATCTTAGGCAGTCTGAGAGAGCCATTTACTCTAAAGATGAAGAGTGCCGTTATAAAAATAGTAAACAGCGAGAGCTTTAATGAAACTATGAAAAATCATCTTCAAAATTCATCTTTGAGCGAAGATATGATTAAATCAATAGAAAATATCATTGATGCAAGACTAAACGAACTTACTCCGATTATGGTTAAAGAGATGATTCAAAAAATCATACATGAGCATCTCTCATGGCTTGTTGTCTGGGGCGGAGTGTTTGGCGGACTTATCGGGTTGCTTAGTTCGTTTATTTTATAGGTTTAAAAAGGGAGTTTGTCTTAATTTAATTTATGTTTTTAGATTGCCACGCTTCTAGCGAAGCTCGCAATGACTCTTATTGCGGAGGAGCTTGCCATAACCGTCATTGCGAGGAGCTTGCCATAACCGTCATTGCGAGGAGCTTGCCATAACCGTCATTGCGAGGAGCTTGCGACGAAGCAATCTATGGTATTAAATTAGCTCTAAACGACCTCTATAACCACGTCGGCAACTTCAATAGTCTCGCCGCGAAGTATCTTTGCTCTTTTTCTAAGCTCTACTTCACCGCCTCTTCTTACATGTCCATCTGCTATAATCATCTTTGCCTCCGCTCCGCTGTCCACCAAATCCAAAACTTTAAGAAGTTTGTAGAGCTCTATATACTCATCATTTAACACATATGTCATAATCTCTTCCTTTTTATGATTGAAATATTATCAGATTTATTAGCTACTTTTTTAAAGCGATATTTAAATTCCAGAGAAGTAGAATGAAGATTATGGAAATAAGTCTAAATTCACTCTACAATATCGGTACAAACTACTCAGTCAAGCTCAATGAAAAAGAAGCTTTGGTTGTTGGAGATAATCCGCTTAGGGAAGATAAGGGCTTTGGTGAAAAAAAAGTCTCGCAAGAAGAGGAGAAAAGGCGCTCAGAAAAGTCCAAACTCACGAATGAACTTAGCCTTGATGAAAAAATATTGGTACAAGAGCTTCAATCAAGAGATGTTGAAGTCCGTGCACACGAAGCAGCACATCAGGGTGCTGGCGGAGGAATGACCGGAGGGGCTTCTTTTAGTTATCAGAAAGGACCTGATGGAAGAATGTATGCAATTGGCGGAGAGGTCTCTATCTCCATTCCATCAGGCTCGACGCCACAAGAGACCATAAGGAATGCACAACAAGCAATAGCCGCGGCTATGGCGCCAGCTGACCCGAGCAGTCAAGATTTTGCCGTTGCTTCAAGTGCGATGGTAATGCTCATTAAAGCCCAACAGCAACAAGCCAAAGAGATACAACAAGAGATGCTTGGCAAAGAGGCCTACAAAGAGTCCGGTGCCAAAAGTGATGAAGAGTCAAAAAGTAAAACCCAAGAGATAGACACTCCCGCCTAAACTGAGTTACACCTCAGTATCTAGCACAGAAAAACCTAAATCATACATAGCTTTATCTACTAATTCTACTGCTTTGCTCATAGTTTCTTGTGAAATATCAGGCAATTTACCTCCCCACATCTCCTCGGCTTCCTTGAATCCTTTAAGCATTCCCTCTCGCCCTGCACGAAGCATTTTCTCATCTCCCGCAGCTCCATTTATGACAAAATCAGCAATTCTTTGAGATGTCTGAGAGACACCAAAAAAGCCATCCTCGCTAACAAGTTCTGTCGCTTCTTCCTGTGAAAGTTCGGCTATCGGTTTTCCCTCATAATCGATATCTTTTAAAAATGCCTGAAACTCCTCGTAATCTTTTGCAAATGTATCATCTTTTCTAAAAAGGGCACTCTGAACTGACGCCGAATTAAAAGCCATAGCATTAGCATTTTGTTCTATCTGCTTCTTTATCTCTTTGACTTCATCTTTTGAAATTTTTTCCGTATAAAGAGGCTTGATGGCTGAAATATCTTTTGTTTTACCCGAGTGACTCATGTTTGAGGCTATCTGCATTGTAAATCCTTTGATTTAATTTTCTGTCTTGTATCCATTAGTATCGACTTTTCTGTAACTTCTCTAAAGTTTTTATTTTTAGGTACAAAAATTAAAATTTAGGTTATAATTTTTCTGATGAAAGATTTTGCGTGCGAGCTCATCTATAGTATATTCTGCTAGACAAACGACTCTCCCTATATTTTGACTCCTCTTCCACAAGAAGTGAATTTTTACCACAGAGGTACTACACATGGCAGAATTGCTAGACGGATCAGTAAAATGGTTCAATGAAGAAAAAGGTTATGGTTTCATTCAACAAGACAACGGCGGTAAAGACGTATTCGTACACTTTCGTCAAGTAAACAGAACAGGACCAGGTCGTGTTTCTTTATCTGAAGGTCAAAAGGTAACTTTTGAACTAGGAGAAGGTCAAAAAGGTCCTCAAGCTGAGAACGTAACTCCTTTATAAGGTTTTACTTTGCAGGCATAATGCCTGCAAATTCCACAAACACTTCTCTTTTACACCACAAAAAACACTCTAACTCAAACGCTCTTTAAAAAAACAAAACTCTTTTTTACAAAACCGTTCTTTTCGTAAAATCTATGGGCATCTTCTCTAGCAAATCCTGAAGAGAGAACTATATTTTCACACATACCCATCTTTGCAAAGTCTCTAAGATACGCAAGCATCATCTCCCCATACCCTTTGCTTCTATATTTTTCATCCGTAACCAAATCAAAAACAAAAAGATGCCTTTTATGGTAAAGATTTGTTTGGATTGCAACGCCCGCATAAGTTATCAACTTCTCGCCGTCCATAATTCCAAACATTTTATACTCCATACTTCTCATCTCATATATCAAATCTTCAAATTCATCGTATGTCAATGTTGTGCGAAGTTGCGAAACTACATCATATGCACTCAAAAGCTCTTTTAAACCCAACTCTCTTATTTGCATACCCACCTGCCCAAATATTATAAAGTATTATAACAAATTTGCTACAATACACCTAAAATAGTCTCCTTAAAGGGTGGTAACTGGTAATGAGCGGTAAAAATTTTGAGGTTATAATCGTCGGTGCGGGCGTATCAGGTGCGGCATTGGCGTACGAACTGGCAAGATATACGGATATAAAATCTATCGCTATTATTGAAAAATACGGTGACATTGCAACTCTAAACTCTTGCGGAACCAGTAACTCACAAACAATACATGTAGGCGATATCGAGACAAACTACACTCTGCAAAAAGCCTCAATAACAAAGCGTACTGCAAAAATGGTGGAGAAATATTGTCTGCAACATCAATACCAAAACAAGATAATTTTCTCGCACCAAAAAATGGCGCTTGGAGTAGGTAAAAAAGAGGTTGAGTTTTTACTTCACCGCTATGAAGAGTTCTCAGAACTATTTCCTTATCTAGAGGTTTGGAATAAAGAGAAGCTAAAAGAGCTAGAGCCTCGCGTTGTTTTTGATGAAGATGGAAATGAGCGCAAAGAAGATATAGTCGCCATTGGAGCAAGAGGAGAGTGGACTACGGTTGATTATCAAAAGCTATCAAACTCTTTTATAGAGAATGCAAAAAAAGAGAAGGACGTTGAACTGGATCTTTTTTTAAACACAAAAGTAGAAGAGATTCAAAAAAGCAAAAAACGAGGATATGTAGTTAAAACCAAAGAGAACACTTTTTATGCCGATTTTGTAGTCGTAGATGCCGGTGCGCACTCACTCTTTTTAGCACATAAAATGGGTTTTGGTCTAAACCTTGGCTGTCTTCCAGTAGCGGGGAGTTTTTATATGACAAACGAGAAGATGTTAAACGGAAAGGTTTATATGATTCAAAATCCAAAACTTCCGTTTGCGGCTCTTCACGGCGACCCTGACGTACTGGCTGATGGCAACACCCGCTTTGGTCCGACAGCCCTTATGCTTCCAAAACTAGAACGCTATAAAAGCGGTACATATATGGACTTTTGGAAAACTCTACGTTTTGATAAAAATATTGCCATGGCACTTTGGAAACTCTTAAAAGAGCGCGATATACGAAACTATATCTTTAGAAACTTCCTCTTTGAGATTCCTTTTTTCAACAAATATCTCTTTTTAAAAGATGCAAGAAAGATAGTCCCGTCTCTTAAAATCAACGAGTTTAAATATGCAAAAGGGTTTGGCGGCGTTCGTCCTCAGGTACTTAACAAAGATGAGCAAAAACTCCTCCTCGGCGAAGCCTCAATCTACACAGGAGAAGGTCTGATATTTAATATGACACCCTCCCCAGGTGCGACATCATGTCTTGGAAACGCAGAGAGGGATTTAAAATATATAGTCAAATATTTAGGCAAAAATTTTGACGAATCAAAATTTAATGATGAACTTACAGATGGCGAATATTGCACTCTTCCTGAGCCAATTGCATCTCAAAAAGCAATAGTAAACCTAATTAGAGCCGAGATTCAAAGAACTGAGGAGAAGTATCTTCAGGAGTTACATGTAGGAAAACCTGATGCTGAATTCTGGGATAAACCGCACAGTAAAATATAAAACAACAAAGGAAAAAAATGAAAACAATATTTTTAACAATTATAACTCTAGTAATTTTCTCAGGATGCAGCGCAAAAGAGTTTAACGAGGGTCTAGATAGCATAGGTACAGATATTACAAATGCATTTGAAGGTGGAAGAGACAAGTCCAAGGACTAACAATAATGAGTTTTTAAACAACAATTGGCTACAATCGCGAAAAATAATAGGTCGGCAAAGCTGCACCTAAGCGAGAGATAAATCATGGTAATTGTACAAAATCTAGTTATGCGTTATGGAAATAGGGTTCTATTTCAAGATATAAATCTTAAATTAGACCGCCATAAAGGATACGGTCTAATCGGTGCAAACGGCGCAGGAAAGACAACCTTTTTAAAAATACTCAGCGGGCAGATTAAAGAGTACGAGGGTGAAATAATCATCCCAAAAGCGAACAAAGTTGGAGTTTTAGGGCAAAATCAATATGCTTATGAAGATTTTACAATTGCCGATGCAGTACTTTACGGAAACAAAAGACTCTATGACGCAATAAAAGAGAAAGAGGAGATTTACGCGACAGGCAACTTCGAAGATGATGCCGTAAACGACCGTCTTGCAGAGCTTGAGACTATCTGCGTTGAAGAGGATCCTACATACGAGTATGATGTAAATATCGCAAAAATTCTAGAAAACGTCGGCATCCCTGCGAGTCAGCACAATGAACTTATGAGCACGCTTGACAGTGCAGACAAATTTAAAGTTCTTTTGGCACAGGTTTTATACCCAAAACCAGATGTTCTTTTCCTTGATGAGCCTACAAACAACCTTGACATCCAGACAATTAGCTGGCTAGAACATGAGCTTCAGCGCCATGAGGGAACTATGGTTGTAATTTCTCACGATAGACACTTCTTAAATGCCGTTGTTACAAATATTCTTGATGTTGATTATCAAAAAATCCGTGAATTTACCGGTAACTACGATGATTGGTACATTGCTGCAAATGTTATTGCAAAACAAAATGAGCTAAGTAATGCAAAAAAAGAGAAAGAAAAGGATGAACTTGAGGCTTTTGTTCGCAGATTTAGCGCAAATGCTTCAAAAGCAAAACAAGCAACATCAAGACAGAAAAAACTTGACAAACTTGTAATTGATGATATCAAACCATCTTCGCGCCGTGACCCAAGCATTGTTTTTAAACCAAAGAGAGTTATGGGTGATGAAGCTCTAAACGTTGTCGGCATAAACCACTCTTACGGCGATAACGAAGTTTTAAAAAATATAACTTTAAAATTTGAACCGGGCGAAAAAGTAGCACTTATAGGTCCAAACGGTGCGGGTAAAACAACTCTTTTAAAGATAATTATGGAAGAGATGAAGCCCTCTAGCGGAGAGATTCACTGGGGCGCCACCATCGAGAGCAGCTACTTTCCTCAGGATACCGCAGACATCATCAAGGGTGAGGGAACTCTTTATGACTGGCTTAGAGGGTTTGATCCAAAACGCGATATTGCCGAGATTAGAAACTGCTTGGGAAGGATGCTTTTTAGCGGCGAGCAGCAAGAAAAATCGGTTATAAGCATCTCAGGCGGTGAAAAACATAGAATGATGCTAAGCAAAATGATGCTTGAGGGCGGAAACTTTTTGGTTCTCGATGAGCCTTCAAACCACCTTGACCTTGAAGCCATTGTTGCGCTAGGCGAAGCTCTTTACAACTTTAAAGGCAACGTTATATGTGTTTCACACGACCGCGAGCTCCTAGACGCTTTTGCAAACCGTGTGATTGAGCTTAGAGCTGATGGAAGTTATGTAGACTTCAAAGGAAGCTACGAAGAGTTTGCAGAAGCTAAAGAAAATGGACAAATATAGAGATTTTCTAGGACTTGGGATTGCAGGCAACTTTGCACTGCACCTTGCACAAGCCGGCGAACTTGAAGATTTTAAAGATGTTATCACGGCTGAAGAAGCGGCTCCAAAAGGGATGTTTCCTTTTTATCTGCCTAAGCGTGTAGAGGGCGCTAAAGAGACATTAAACACCTACCCGCTCTCAGACTCTACCATCAAACTTCCAAGCAAAGATGTCAATGTTCAAGCAGAGCCGGAAGTCGGACTTATCTGCAAACTTGAGTATGCAAACGGCAAACTCACAAAAATAATCCCAACACATTTTGGCGCCTATAACGATTGCTCAATCAGGGTTGCGGGAGCTAGCAAAATAAGCGATAAAAAAAACTGGGGTGAGAGTTCAAAGGGACTCAGCGATAACCTAATCAAGATAGACAAGTTCAGCAACGGCGGGGTCATGGACGGCTACTCTATCTGCAGTTTCTTAAAAAGAGACGGCGAGGCTCACGCTTACGGCGAAGATGTAGAGCTGAGCGGCTACAGCTACTTTTATGAAAAACTTCTTGGGTGGATGGTAGAGCAGATAAACACACAAAAAGATTTTGGACCGCTTGAGCCTTTGAGCAAATATATTGTTACATGTAAGAATCCATCGGATGCAATTATCAGCATAGGCGCGACAAGATATACGCACTACGGCGAAACTACATTTTTAAAAAGCGGCGATGAGATAATCATTGCGGTATACAACAGAACAAAAACAGACTCTCAAGATATAGCAAAAAGTATAAAAAACGGCGACTACGACCTTGAGAGTATGAGTCTTTTAAGGCAGAACATTATCTGATGAGCAGAGGCAAAAAACTAGACATCTTTATCGGTGCAGAGATAGAGGATGGATGGGCAGCGATTGAATCTCCTAGAAAAACAGAAATAGCAACTGAAATTTTGGAGCCCAACAAGCACTTCTTGCTCTTTAAAAAAGAGAAGAGGCGAGGCAAAACCGTCACAATTGTTGGCGAATTTCATCTAAGTCAAGAGAACTCTGAGACAATACTAAAAAACTTGAAAAAAAAGCTCGGCTGTGGCGGCACATTTAAAGACGGCTGGATGGAGTTTCAGGGTGAGCTCAAAGATAAACTAAAATCTGCTCTTTTGGAGGATGGCTTTAGATTTAAAAACGGTCATTAACACTTTTAATAAGATACTAAAAAAAATATTTGTCAAGCCAAAATTGATTAAATTTTCATCATTTTTTTAAATATTTATAAAATTTTTACTCTATATGTATAATTTTTAATTTATTTTACAGTATCATCCTCCCCTATTTTTAAAATCAAAGGAAAGATATATGCCATACGTAAAAGAAGTTTTTGAATACCTAAAGAGATCTAGCCCGTCTCAAAAAGAGTTCTATCAAGCTGCCGAAGAGGTACTTGAATCACTCCGGCCATTAATGGTCAAATACCCAAAATATAGAAAACATAAGATTATAGAGAGAATTGTCGAGCCTGAGAGACAAATACTCTTTAGAGTAAACTGGGTTGATGATAATGGGGAAATTCAGGTTAACAAGGGATACAGAATAGAGTTCAACTCGGCTCTTGGGCCATACAAGGGTGGACTTAGATTTCACCCAAGTGTAAATGCGGGCGTTATTAAGTTTTTAGGATTTGAGCAGATTTTCAAAAACTCACTTACAGGTCTTCAAATCGGAGGCGGAAAAGGCGGAAGCGACTTTAACCCAAAAGGCAAATCAGACAATGAAGTTATGAGATTTTGCCAAGCATTTATGAGCGAGCTTTTCAGACACATCGGAGCAAATACTGACGTTCCTGCAGGAGACATCGGAGTTGGCGGTAGAGAAATCGGCTACATGTTTGGTATGTATAAAAAACTTGCGAACAAATATGAAGGCGTACTAACAGGAAAGTCATTAAAATGGGGCGGTTCACTTGCGCGTACTGAGGCTACGGGTTATGGAGCGGTCTATTTTGCACAGTACATGTTAGAAGACAGAGGCGAGACGCTTGAGGGTAAGAAGTGTGTAGTTTCAGGAAGCGGTAACGTTTCTATCTATACAATCGAAAAACTTTATCACCTTGGAGCAGTTCCGGTTACTTGTAGTGACTCAAACGGTATGATTTACGATGAGGCTGGAATTGACCTAGAACTTTTAAAAGACCTAAAAGAGATAAGAAGAGAGAGACTTAGCGAGTATGTAAAAAGCAGACCAAATGCGAAGTATACTCCGATTGAAGAGTATCCTGAGGATTGCAACGGCGTTTATACAATTCCTTGTTTTGCGGCATTTCCTAGTGCTACACAGAACGAGCTAAACCTAAAAGATGCAAAAAATCTTCTCTCAAACGGTTGTATCTGTGTGAGTGAGGGTGCAAATATGCCATCAACTCTTGAGGCAGTTCATGCGTTTATCGACGCAAAAATCTGCTACGGTCCAGGAAAAGCTGCAAATGCAGGCGGTGTTGCGACAAGCCAACTAGAGATGCAGCAAAATGCTTCTATGTGTAGTTGGACTTTTGAAGAGGTTGATGCAAAACTGGCACAAATTATGAAAAATATCTACACAAACGCTAGCATTACTGCTGCTGAATTTGGCGAACCTACAAACCTAGTTTTGGGTGCAAACATCGCAGGATTTAGAAAAGTAGCTGATGCTATGATTGAGCAAGGTCTCGTTTAAGCACTCGTCTGCTCCGCTATCTGCGGAGTAGCCTCGCTTATATTGGTTGTAATGGTATAACCGTCTCTTCCACTCTCTTTTGTTTTGTAGAGCATCTCATCCGCTTTTGTAATTAAAATCTCTTCATCTAGCGCTTCATCCGCAACGCAGCATGCCACGCCTATGGAGATTGTTAGAAATTTACCTATTTTTGAACCCTCATGCTTAATCTCTCGCGCCTTTATTGCATCGCAAATATTTCTAGCGATTACTGCGCTGTTTGATTCTGGCGTCTCAGTAAAAAGAATTCCAAACTCTTCTCCGCCGAGTCTAAAGACAAAATCACTCGGACGCTTGAGAATATCTTTAAAAACTTTTGCAACACACTTAAGAGCAGCATCGCCCTCTATATGCCCATACATATCGTTATATTGCTTAAAGTAGTCGATATCAAGCATCATAAAAGTTATATAGCTGTGGTTTCTTTTAGCCCTCTTTAGCTCTCTGTCATAAACTAGATTGAAATATCTTCTATTGTGCAATCCCGTTAAAGAGTCTGTGTATGACGCACTCTCAAGCTTTTTATTTGCAATTTTTAACTTTTTCGTAGCTATCTCAAGAGCGCTTTGATCATTTTGGATACTCTTAAAAACATAAAATGAGATTATCATTACGCCAAAAATTACCATAATCAAGATAGTGCCTACTTTAAACAAGATAGAGTCATAAACTATCAAAAAGTTTTTTCTCTCATATTTTGCAAGATCCACCTCATAATTAATAAGTTTATTTATTACATTATGAATATGCGTTATTTTCTTCTCAACACTCTCTATAACCAAATCTTTTATGTCATAACCGTTTTCAAGAGCTTTTAGTATGCTAAAAAAATATTGATTTGTAGTTTGTATCTCCACTGCCGCATAAGCTAAATAGCGGATTTCTAGGTCTCTTTTAAAATGAGCTTCGTAATTTTTCCACTCTTTTTCAATTGTATTTATTGAGAGTTTTATCTGTGACGCAGCTTCATCAGGGCTGATTTGCATATTTTTTGCCCTGTATATGCTGTTTGCCAAATTGCCGTGATATGATTGAAGAATCGTATTTAGCTCAATAACCGGAACAAGCGAGCCAAAATAGAGAGAGTCTAGATTTTTTTTCATAGAATTGAGATTTAGGGCTCCCATGATGCCGATAGAAAGGAGACCTATCGTAATAATTATGAAAATAAAAAAAAGCTTGCTTCTTAATTTTAAAGCTTCTATAAAATTCATTAAACTCCCTCTAAAACATCTTTTAACTAAAGCAAACACTATGCCAAATATATAAACTTATTTTATAAAAGAGCTCTCTTTTATGATAAAATACTCCACATATGAAATTTAAGACGATACTGTAAAAAATATTTTAAAGAAGCAAAACAACAATTATGAGCGATAAACTAAATTATATAAAACAGCTCTCCTTCTTTAACTCCCTTGATAGCGAAAAATTGAACATTATTGACAATATCTCAAAAATTGTCATCTACCCAAAAAACTCGATACTCTACTATGAAAACGACTCCAGCAACAAAATCTTTTTTTTAGTCTCAGGACTACTAAAAGTGTATAAAATAGACAAATTTGAAAACGAGATATTTCTATACCACATACATAAAAATTCTCTTATATCAGAGCTAACTACCCTAGATAGCGACTCCATACACTGCTTCTCAAATGCCGAATTTATGGAAGAGAGCATAGTTTTAGAAGTCAGTTTTTCAGAGCTAAAATCTGAGTTTTTGTCAAAAAATATACTAAACAACGAATTTATAAATGAGATACTGCTAAAAACGCAGCAGCTTCACTGTGTTGTCAACAGAGAACTAGTCTTTGATGCTACTGCAAAAGTAGCTTTTACGTTGCATAATGATTTGGAGATGTTTAACTCTCTTAAGAGACATGAGATCTCTTTTATGTTGCATATTCAGCCCGAAACACTCTCAAGAGTGCTGAAAAAACTAAAAAGAAGCTCTATTATAGATATTGAAAATACGGACGTTGTTATCTTAAACAAAGAGATGCTAAAGAGTATCTATAGGGGTGAACTGCCATGATAAAACCTAATAAAATAAGTACAAAAATCAAGCTTATAGGCGCATTGCTTATATTTTTAATGGCAAGCGTAATCGTGACAACCATATATCTAAATCAGCAAAATATCAAAGATGCCCTACTTATAAACATTGCCGGCAAGCAGAGAATGCTCACACAAAAAATAGCAAAAAATGTCTTTTACGTATATTATAACTCTACAATGGATTTTTATGAGCTAAACTCCGCGTGCGATGAGTTTATAGAGGGCTTAAGCACTCTAAAACATGGAAATCATGACAAGGGAATTTTAGTCGCACCCACAAATGAGATTGCGTCCCAGCTACGTGAAGTAAGCAAATTGTGGGAAAAGTTCTATGAAGATGTGCAAAATTTCAAACTTCTCTCAGCCGCTGAAAATAAAAAAGACAAAGAGCTTGAGGATATAGTAGCCTCCATCTACAAGCACAATACCATACTGCTTAACAATGTGGATAAGCTTGTAACCATGTACACAAACCACAGCGAAGACAAAACAAACTTTATAAAAAGTTTTCAATACACTTCAGGGGCGATACTATTTTTGCTCTTTATCTACTCTTTGATGCAGTTAAAATCGATAGAATCGCATGTGGACTCTTTTATGCAGTACTCCAAAATGCTTGTGGATAATGAGGACATCTCAAGCCTGACTCCTATCAAACTTGAGGCTGAGAGCGAGCATGAGATTGTTGAGGTAAGTGATACCATAAACTGTTTTATAAACAAGATAAACTCTGCCATGGAGCACTCAAACGAGGCACTGCTTCAGTCTCAAAAAGCTTCCTCAAAACTCGAAGAGCTAACCGATGAGTTTGATACTATTTTAGGTGAATTAAAAGATAAATCTCTTGCATCAAAGCATCTAAACAACAGCGAGGATATCGTTATAGAGTCAACAGAAGAGCTTATAAACTCGACAAAAAAATTAACAAATCTCAAAAAAGAGTTGGATAAGCTTATCAAAAGCTGCCAAGAACAAAAATCTTAAAATAAGAGGCTTTAATTTTAAAAGCTTATTCTTATTTTAAGTGCTACTTATATAAACATTTCATAGATATTAAACATAACTTAATAATAAAAACTACTCTTATGACTTAAGTCAAAGATTTTTACCTCTTAAAAGTGATAACATCAATCTCGTTAATGGACACCTTAACAAAAAATTAAAATATTGTGGTTTTATACTCTCATATTTTAAAAATTATCAAATAGGAGAAAATATGTCACTTTCAAGAAGAGAATTTCTTAAAAGTTCAGCGGCGGCATCTGCAGCTGCGGCGATTGGTATGAGTGTACCAGCAGAGCTAGAAGCAGCAGCAAACAAAGCTGAAGGCGACTGGAGATGGGACAAGGCGGCTTGTCGTTTCTGCGGTACTGGTTGTGGTATTATGATGGCAACGAAAGACGGTAAAATCGTTGCTGTTAAAGGGGATCCGGCTGCACCGGTGAATCGTGGTCTTAACTGTATTAAGGGTTATTTTAACGCTAAGATTATGTATGGTGCCGATAGGCTTACTCAGCCGCTGCTTAGGGTCGGCGCTGATGGTAAATTTGACAAAAAAGGCAAGTTTGTTCCTGTATCATGGGAGAGAGCTTACGATGAGATGGAATTTCACATCAAAAAAGCTCTAAAACATGCAGGACCTGAGTCTGTTGCCGTATTTGCTTCGGGGCAATACACAATTATGGAAGGTTATACAGCTCTAAAAATGATGAAAGCAGGATTTCGCTCAAACGCGATAGATCCAAATGCTCGTCACTGTATGGCATCTGCTGTTGTCGGCTTCTACCAGACATTCGGCGTTGACGAACCATCTGGATGTTACGATGATATCGAACTAACAGATACGATTGTATCTTGGGGTTCAAACATGGCTGAGATGCACCCGATTTTATGGTCACGCGTAACTGACAGAAAACTCTCAGATCCAGATCGCGTAAAAGTTATCTCAATCCAAACTTATACACATAGAACATCAGACTTAGCTGATATAGAGATAATCTTCTCGCCAAATACAGACGTTGCACTTTGGAACTACATCGCTAGAGAAATAGTGATGAGAGACGATGCTGAAAAAATAATCGACTGGGATTTTGTTAAAAAACATATGATTTTTGCAACAGGTCCGGTAAATATCGGTTACGGTATGAGAAGAGAGGGAGAAAAATCTCTAAAAGATGGCAAATACACTCCGCTTGAGATGGAAATTGTCTCTAAAGAGATGAAGACAATAGTTTCTAAAAAAGAGGGTCCTGCGTTAGAGCCTTACGGGTACAAAGCCGGCGATACAATGACACACCAAGCAGGAACACTTGGACACTGGGAAATCTCATTTGAAGATTACAAAAAATCCCTTGAGCCATATACACTAGAGTACACAGCGGCTATCGTAAAAGGTGACCCTGATGAAAATATTGAGTTATTCAAAGAAAAACTTCAAACATTAGCAAATCTTTACATTGAAAAAAATAGAAAAGTAGTATCCTTCTGGACCATGGGTATGAATCAACATACGCGCGGTACCTGGGTAAACACTCTCTCTTACAATGTTCACTTCTTGCTAAACAAACAAGCAAAACCGGGTGATGGTGCGTTTAGTTTAACTGGTCAGCCTTCTGCATGTGGAACTGCACGTGAAGTAGGTACGTTTACGCATAGACTTCCAGCGGACATGATGGTAGAAAATCCTGCACACAGAAAAATTGCAGAGAACAAGTGGATGGTTCCTGAGGGAACTCTAAACGCTGTTGGTGTACAACACATTATGAAAATTCACCGCGATATCGAAGACGGCTTGGTGAAGTTTGCATGGGTAAATGTTTGTAACCCTTATCAGGATACTGCATCTGCTCATCACTGGATTAAAGCAGCTCGTGAGATGGATAACTTTATTGTTACATCTGATGGCTACCCTGGTATCTCGGCAAAAGTTTCAGACCTTATCTTGCCTTCTGCTATGATTTATGAGAAGTGGGGCGCTTACGGTAATGCCGAGAGACGTACACAACACTGGAGACAGCAAGTTCTTCCTGTAGGTGATGCTATGAGTGATACATGGCAGTGGGTTGAGCTCTCTAAAAGATTTACGGTAAAAGATTTATGGGGTGAGTGGGCTCCAAGCGGTGCTAGAAAAGAGGCGCTTCCAAGCGTTATAGAAAAAGCAAAAGCGATGGGATATAGCGAAGATACAACTATGTTTGATATTCTTTTTGCAAACAAAATTGCCAAATCTTATAAACTTGACCAAAATGACACAATCCAAAAAGGGTATGACAACTCTGAGGGTTATGGAGACAGTAGAAATGTTGTCGGAAGTGACGGCAAAGTGTTTAAAGGCTACGGCTTCTTTATTCAAAAATATCTTTTTGAAGAGTATGCTGCATTTACACGCGGACATGGTCACGACCTTGCACCATTCAACATGTACCATAAAGTTCGCGGTCTGAAGTGGCCTGTTGTTGATGGCAAAGAGACACAGTGGAGATTTAACGTCAAATATGACCCATATGCTGCAAAAGCTGCAAAAGGCACAGACAACTCGCATGCATTCTACGGAACAATTGCAAAAGCACTTAAATTTGGCAATCTAAAAGGTATGGATAAAGCTACCGAACAAAAGTCACTAGCTAACAAAGCGAAGATTTTTGCTCGTCCATATATGGATCCTCCTGAAATGCCGGACGCAAACTACGATACTTGGTTATGTACAGGGCGTGTTCTTGAACACTGGCACTCTGGAACTATGACTATGCGTGTTCCTGAACTTTACCGCGCGGTTCCTGAGGCTCTATGCTACATGCATCCAAAAGACGCTGAAGCAAAAGATCTCAAACAAGGCGGTTTATGCTGGGTTGAGTCACGTCGCGGCAAGGTAAAAGCAAGAGTTGAAACAAGAGGAAGAAACAGACCTCCAAGAGGACTGATATTCGTGCCTTGGTTTGACGAAAAGGTGTTTATAAACAAAGTGTGTTTGGATGCTACATGTCCGATGTCAAAGCAGACAGACTTTAAAAAATGCGCAGTAAAAGTTTATAAAGCGTAATTAGATTTTAAAGGATAGGGAGGCTCTTGCTCACGCAAGACGCATCTAATAAAATGGAAAACAGAGCTGTAAGTGATAGAAGAAAATTTATCCTAAGAATGGCAAGAAGTGCTGGAATTGCAGCGCTTGGCGGTTTTGTATGGAGTGCGTATGTTGATGAAGTTACGGCTTCGCAACTCCTGCTTCGCCCACCGGGGGCTATAAAAGAAGAAGATTTTCTTAGTACATGTATTAAATGCGGGCTTTGCGTTGAAGCCTGTCCATACCATACGTTACTGCTTGCTAAACCAGGTGACAATAGACCTATGGGAACTCCATATTTTATACCTAGAGATATACCTTGTTATATGTGTCCAGATATTCCTTGTGTGCCTATTTGTCCCTCGGGCGCACTTGATGAATCTAGTGTTACGACCAACGGAGTTCTCGATATAAATAGAGCGGAGATGGGTCTTGCGGTTATAGACGATGAGAGCTGTATAGCCTTTTGGGGAATTCAGTGTGATGCATGTTATAGAGCCTGCCCTCTTTTGGGAGAAGCTATTAGCGTTGAGTATAAGAAAAACGAAAGAACCGGCAAACATGCATATCTAACGCCTGTTGTGCACTCAGATATATGTACTGGTTGCGGATTGTGTGAAAAGGCTTGTGTAACAGAGAAAGCGGCGATATTTGTTCTTCCTAAAGAGGTTGCTATGGGCAGAGCCGGCAACTACTATATCAAAGGTTGGGATAAAGGTGATGAGAAGCGTTTAGAAAATGCTAAAGAGATAAAAACTAAGACAGAGATAAGCAAAGATAGCGCGGTTGACTCTTTAAATAGCGACTCGGGAGATTTATACTAATGAAAACTCTTTGGAATAACTATCGATACCTTATTTTAAGAAGATTTACACAGCTGGGTTTGTTACTCCTCTATTTCGGAGCGAATGCTTGGGGATGGAATATTCTTATGGGAAATCTCAGCTCCTCTCTTTTTCTAGGCACTGTTCCACTAAGTGACCCGTATGCAGCCCTCCAAATGGTTGCGGCAGGCGCTGTTTTGGCAACAGATATAATAGTCGGCGCTTTGATAATAACCATATTTTATCTGCTTATCGGCGGTCGCGCTTTTTGCAGCTGGGTTTGTCCGGTAAATTTAGTGACAGACGCGGCGGCATATTTAAGAAGAAAAATCAGAGTAGATGATTTTGCAAAAAAGCAGCCTGCTTCACGCAATATGAGATACTGGGTTTTAGCACTTAGTCTGATTATATCGCTTATGATGGGTGTTGCAGCCTTTGAATTTATATCGCCGATATCTATGCTTCACAGAGGTATTGCATTTGGTTTGGGTTTTGGATGGGCGAGCGCGCTCATCATTTTTCTTTTTGACCTGTTTGTTCTTAAAAATGGGTGGTGCGGGCATATTTGTCCGCTAGGTGGATTTTATTCAATTTTGGGTAAAGTTAGTCTAATAAGAGTACATCATACAGTGGAGAATTGTACTTCATGTATGAAATGCAAAACTGTTTGTCCAGAGCAACAAGTTCTGCACATGATAGCCAAAGAGAGCGCAGACGTTCTCTCGGGAGAGTGCACAAATTGCGCGAGATGCATTGAAGTGTGTGAAGATGAAGCTCTGGGTTTTTCAATCAGAAAACTAGTAAAAAATAAAAAATCGGGAGAGTAAAATGAAAACAATGAGTAAAATAACAATCGGTTTAGTTGCTGTTGCGATGCTGATGGTTGATTGCGCTGCTGAAGCAGTAAAATCCTCAGCAAACAATGGTGTATCAAAAACCGTTACTGAAGAGTCTTTGGGTTTAAGAAAAACCGACATATACACAGAAGACTCGACTATATCTGACAAAACAGAGTATAGAAGTGCGCAGGCTACAACAAGTACAAAAATTGCACGAGCATTTCAAGATGCTCCGCCTATGATCCCGCACGATACCACTGGAATGCTTCCTATAAAAACGGAAGACAACAGATGTATTAGTTGCCATATGCCTGAAATTGCCGGCTCAATGGGTGCAACTCCGATTCCGGTGTCACACTTTACAGATTTCAGACCAAAAGGAAAAGTGGTTAACGGCATATTTGTAATGCCTGTAGATAACTACAAAAATGAGGTTGCTATCGTACAAGAAGACAAGCTTCAACACTCAAGATTTAACTGCTCTGCTTGTCATGCGCCACAATCTCAAGGCAATTTAGCGGTTGAAAATACTTTTGAACCGGTTTTTACAAGCAAAGATGGTGCAAACAGATCTAGCTGGGCTGGAAGTAAAATAACAGAGGCTTTAAACACGGTAGGGGATGAGAGTTTTATTACGCAAGATGACCTTGCAAATAAAAACTCACCTGCAGGCACTTTGGGCGGCTCAGGTCACTAATGCAAAGAAGAGAGCTCTTTAGCTCTCTTGCTTCATCAATAAGCCAAACAAAGAAGCAAGAGAAATTATTAAGGCCACCGTACTTTGGCGACGAATCTCTTTTTCATAATGAGTGTAACAAATGCAATGGTGTGTGCGCCGCTGTTTGTGAAGAAGATATAATAAAAATTGCCTCTGATAGCACACCTTATCTAGATTTTTCTACCGGTGGCTGCACCTACTGTGACGAATGCGCGATTGCTTGTAACTTTGGCGTTTTGAGAGTTGAAGATAAAAAAGTTATAAATGCCCATGTAAGTATAGATAAGAGCAAATGTTTAAGCTGGGGGCACACGCTCTGTTTTTCATGCAAAGATCCATGCCTTGACAATGCAATAAATTTTAAGGCAATGTTTATGCCCACAATAAACGACAAATGCATAATCTGCGGCTTTTGCATAAGCAAATGTCCGGCTGATGCGATAACTTTAAAGGTGATATAATGAAGCTCATTTTACTTTTAGCTCTTCTTGTTTTGTTGTTGTTTGGCACTGATATAAAAGAGCCAAGAGCATCTTTTATCTCCAGCGGAGGAGTTGTCGACATCATCTACCAAGATGGCAAACTGTACAGTGCTACGGATGCGGGCTGTGTCGATATATTTGATTTTAAAAGCAGAGTAATTTTAGAAAAAATAGAAGTGCCGAAAATTAATGATTTTATGGGAGAGGAGATTAACTCAAAGGTCTACTCCGTCGATAAAATTAAAGCTAAAATCATGATTTTATCTCAGGATAAAGAGGGTTTTAGAAGAGTTCATTTGTATCATGGCGGCAAAATGGAGCTGCTTATTGATTCCTCAGAGGCTCTAACTATTGCAAAAGCCAAATTTTTGGATGAAAACACCATTCTTTTGGCACTTCTTAGCGATGAACTCATCTCATATGACATAAAAAAGCGCACCAACAATTGGATAGTTCAAGTATCTGGTGCCAAATTTTCAGATTTTGTTTTAAATGAATCAAAAAGTGAAGTAGTTGTAGCTGATGAGAGCGGAAATCTAAAAATACACAGCACAAAAAATGGCAAACTTCTAAAGACTCTTGCGGGAGAAAATTTAGATAATGTTTTTCAGGTTGATTATAAAAATGGCGTGATTGCGACCGCTGGGCAAGATAGAAGGGTAGTTGTTTATGTTCCAAAAGTAGGCTCGGCATATCAGATAAAATCTTCTTTTTTGGTCTACAGCGTAGGACTCTCCCCAAGCGGAGCCATTGTTGGGTACGCCTCAGATGAGAACAACAATGTAACGCTTTTAGAGACCGCCTCAAAATCTAAAATTGCCAGATTTGGCAAAAATAGAATGACACTTAGCAAAATAGTTTTTATAAATGAGAATGAATTTTTAGTCGCAAGTGATGATGAGATTATTAATTTATATAGTGTAAAATAAAAAAAAGGATAAAAGATGAATATTTCAAGCATAGTAGTTAAAACAGTACCTAAATACCTAGAAGAGGTGGTTCAAAGCCTTAAGGATTGTGAAGCGTGTGACTACCACATGCACGACGAGCTTGGCAGAATCATAATCACTATTGAGGGAGAAGGCGTTGCGCAGGAGCTTGAAAAACTTCGTATTATAGAGGCTATACCGCATGTAATAACGGCTGACATGCAGATGGCATACAGCGAAGATGAGCTAGATGCGCACATGGAAGTGATAGCAAACGGCGATGCAGTGCCAAAAATACTAAATGATGACAGAGTGGATTTTACAAATATGACTTACAACGGCGACTTGAAAAAGAGGGATGACTTGGCAACTTTTACAAGAAAATTTGACCAAACAAAGAGGTAAGTTTTGTCTGCTATATTTGAATCAACCATAAAGATGGTGGACGGTAGTCGTGAAGATTGGTATATCGAGCTACGGGACACATTTAGCGACGAGATAGAGATTTGTAAAGATTTGAGTGAATATTCACAAAAAATTGAAGAACTTGGAAAAAACTACGGCGGAAATATCGACGAAGTAAGATGGAGCAAGGCTGAAAATGTCGGACCGCACATCATGGATGTTGTAAGATTTGAGATGTCAAAACTTCAAAGAGAGATTGAAGAGGAGACCGGCAAAAGCTTGATTGAGGGAGAAAAAGAGTAATTGGAAGCAAAAGCTATAAAAACACTTAGATATTTAAGTGTTGATGAGATACAAAAACACCTGCAAAACGTTGAGTTTATCATAATGGCAGCGCCCTCTCCTGAGCACTTCAGCTCTGCGCCTATCCATTTTACTATTTTTTTAAACACCTCTGATGATTTGCCAAGAGAGATTCAAGAAGCGATTTTTGATAAATTTTTGGATGATAACAGTATAAGAAATCCAATAGAGATAATGAGTCAGATTATGCCTGTCGGGTTTTCAGAGGGAACGCAAGAGACGCCAATGCCGCTGCTTTTGATAAAACATGAGGACATGAGAGCTATTCCGAACGTGCCTATGCTCGTTATGGATTTTCTTGCCGACTCAGACAACTTTTATGAAGCAAAAGAGAAAAGTTTAACGGGCTGGAGCTACAGCTACAACGACTAAAACTTTGCGCAGATAGCTTCTACCTCATCGACTGTTTTTGCAATAGCTGAGGATAGATTCTCATATCCGTCCTTGGTAACTAAAATATTGTCTTCTATCCTTATCCCTATTCCACGATATCTCTCTGGTACACTTTTATCATCTTTATCGATATAAATCCCCGGCTCAATCGTTAAAACCATCCCTTTTTGAAGCGGTATCTCACGATGTTTTTTATCTTTGTACGGTGCTGGGTCATGCACATCAATCCCCATCCAGTGGCCTATTCCGTGCGGATAGTACTTCTTATGCTTTTGCAATTTAATAAGCTTTTTATAGTTCCCTCTTAAAATGCCAAGCTCAACCATCCCTTTTGTAAGCATCATCTCTGCGCTCTCTTGTAGATGGCTTCTTTTGACAGATGGTTTTATCATGCTGATGACTCTTAACTGTGTGTCTAAAACAAGATTGTAGAGCTCTTTTTGCGCCTCACTAAACTTTCCATTTACAGGAATTGTTCTAGTTATATCGCTTGCATAATAGTTATGCTCACACCCTGCGTCTATAAGTATAAGCTCACCGTCAATAAGCGGTTTGTCATTTTTTATGTAGTGAAGCGTGTTTGCACTGTTTCCGCATGCCACTATTGATGTGTAAGCATCGCTGTATGCGGCGTTTATTTTAAACTCATGTTCTATCTCAGCCTGCAGCTCATACTCAAATCTATCTTTTTTATTCACTCTCATTGCTCTGTGGTGAGCCTTTGTTGTTATTGCGATTGACTCTTTTATAAGCTCAATCTCTGCGGCGGACTTAAATAGTCTCATTTTTTGTACAAGCGGAATAATGTCATGTTTAGTTTTAAAACTCTTTGTCAGTTTTAAAACCTTCTTCACCTCTCTCTTTTTTGAGCCAAGCTCACAAAATATCGCACTTTTGCCTTTTATAAACTCTTTAAATCTGTTTTTAAATTCTCTGCTCTCATAAATCTCATCCACTAAAAAGCTCTTTTTTGCCTCTTTGGCGCCAAGCCTCTCTCCGTTCCAGAGTTCGAATGTTTTATCTTTTTTTTGAACAAACATAACTGTTTTTAGCCCGTCTTTTGTTTTTAAAAAGAGCAGCGTTGCATTATCCTCTTTAAAACCGCTGAGATAGTAAAAATTGCTATCTTGTCTGTATGGATGGTGCGTATCGTGTGAGCGGGTTGCCGGCTCAGCGCTGAAGATAACGCCAACTGAGTTATTTGGCATCTTCTTTGCGAGACTGTCGCGTCTTTTTTTATACTCGCTCTCTTTAATCACTTGCAAACTCCGCCTAGCCAATCTATATTTTGAAACATTATCTCAGAGAGCGCATTTTGTGTTGCCTCTACGCCGCCCTGCGCATTAAGAGTTTTTGCATCAACCTTTGAGCTGAAATATTGCGACTTGATAACACTGTTTGTTTTTGCATTTATCAGAGTTAAACTAAATCCTACATGTACAAATGATTTTTTCATATCCTGCGTATAAAACTGCATAAATTCATCAATATTGGTCTCTAAAATCAAATCGGTCTTAACTCTTGATTTTGAGGGATGAACACTGCTAAATAGCTTTGAGTTGCTAATACTTTTTAAAAGTTCAGAAGTTACAAGACTGTTTGGAGACTCCCGCCACTGTGATTGAGAGTATGAAAAAACTCTGTTGGTTTCTTGCGTATAATCCATATTTAGAGACATTAAGGAGTTTTCACTAAACGCCTGCGCTATTTTTAGCGATTTATCCACACAGCCCCTCGCAACGTTTTCTTTTTTAAGCTCCTTTGTTACGACGCTATACTCCGTAACAGGAGACTTTATGGTCGTACAACCGCTAAAAAATATTGTTAAAATTATTAAGATCGCTCTCATGTTAGTTTTCCCCCGGTCCTTTTTTTATCTCTTCTTGCATCAATATAATGTCGCTTGGACTTCTTTCATGTTTGTTCAGAGTCTCCTCAATCTTTATAATAAGATTTTGCATCTCTAAAAATGTGTTATTCATCGCAGGCAAGATATCGCTGCTCATCTCTTTTATATTAAAATCACCGCTCTGCAATGCTTCTTTGAATGTGCTCATAGAGCCTGCAATCCCTGCATAGCTTTTCACAATTGAGCCAAAGGAAGCGGATATATTATTTTCCCATCCAATACTATTATCTATAAATTTCTCAACGCGAGGCATCAGTTTATAGAGTTTTTCAGAAGAGCTATTTAGATTTTTCATCGTTTGTTGGAAATTATTGATTGTATCTTCATCCAATATTTGGTTCATCTTAGCCATAAAAATAGCGCTGTTTTTTAAAAGTAAAGAGAACTCTTGCTGATTCTCCTCTTTTAAAAGTTGACGTGTTCTATAAAGAGTCTCCGTAAGATTAACCGACATATCCCCAAAAGTATTTTCAAGTTTTATAAGAAGCGAAGGTATTGTTTTTATGACGGGATACTCTTCCCCCTTTTTACTCTTAAGAGGCTCCGACGTCTCATCTCCATAGCTAAGGTTTATATAGCTAAGTCCTGTAATTCCCTGTGAAGTAAGCTGTGCTACGGTTGATGCTTTTATGGGTGTTGTTTTTAAAACATTTATTAAAACCTCAACCTGCTCGGAGTTGTTCGGATTTATCTTTAGCGAAATTACATTGCCTACGTTGATTCCTCTGTATTTTACGGGAGCATCCATATTTAACCCCAAAACAGATTCGTCAAAATATATGGCATAAGTCTTCATCTGCGCCTCTTCAGTAGGCTTTAAAAGCCAATAGCCAAATGCTACCATCATACTCAAAGAGAGCAACACCAAAAAGCCTACAAGACCGTAATTCACCCTGTTGTTCATTTCTGCCCCATTCCCTTAAAAAAAGTTTGTATAAATTGGTTCTCAACACTGAGAATATTTTTTAAACCACCCTCATAAATAATCTTTTTATTATCTATCACGGCTACCTTGTCAAGTGTATCATAAACTGATTGTAAATCGTGTGAAACCATCACTATGGTCAAATTGAGCAGGCTGCGAAGTTTCAGTATCAAAGCATCAAATTCCCTCGCAGAGATTGGGTCTAGCCCGCTTGTCGGCTCATCCAAAAAGAGAAGCTTCGGATCCATGGCAAGAGCACGTGCAAGAGCAGCTTTTTTTCTCATACCACCGCTTATTTGAGACGGGTAGAGGTTTGCATCTTCTTGTTTTAGCCCTACTATGCTTATCTTAAACTCCACTATCTCATTAATCATGGCAGTTGAGAGATCACTATACTCCACAAGAGGCAAAGCAATATTGTCTCTTAGACTAAGCGATGAGAAGAGCGCTCCTGATTGAAATAAAACACCCCATTCTCGTCTTAACTCCATAGCCTCCTGATAATCTATTTTGCAAAGTCTATGCCCCAAAATCTCAATTTCACCGCCGTTAAACTTCTGAAGCATAACCATCTCTCGCAGCAGCGTAGTTTTACCGCATCCGCTTGGACCCAAAAGACCGTATATGGAGCCTTTTGGAACGCTAAGGGTAAGGCCGTCATGAATTATTCTATCTTCAAAACTCGTTTTTACGCCTCTTACTTCAATAATATTATCCATTATATCCCCAAGTTTGTAAAAGCGATTGAAAAAACGGCATCGCATATTATAACCGCAAAGATAGACTCCACAACGCTTTTTGTGGTATTAAATCCTATACTTTGCGTATCATCACGGACCAGCATTCCTCTGTATATACCGATAGTGGCAATCAAAAAAGCAAAAAAAGGCCCCTTTGCTATTCCGACAAAAAAGTGCTTAAGCGCGATTACATCACTAAATCTGTCTAAAAAAAGATTTGTCGTAATATTTAATTCTAGATTTGCGACCACCATTCCGCCCATAATCGCCATGATATCAGATATAAATATCAAAATCGGAAGCGTAATCATAAGAGCGGCTATCTTTGGCATAACCAAAAATCTATATGGGTCAAATCCCATAGTCTGCATAGCGTCAAGCTCTTGCGTAATTTTCATAGCGCCTATTTGAGCAGTAAATGCCGAGCCGCTTCTTCCAGCTATGACTATCGCCGTAATTAGCGGAGATAATTCTCTTAAAACAGAGATGCCAAGCATATCAACTATAAATATATTTGCGCCGTATATTTTTAGCTGATGTGCCGATTGATAAGCTACTACCAAACCTATCAAAAAACTAGTCAGTGCTACAATACCAAACGCCTTTATCGCACTCTCATTTATCTCAAAAGCTATCTCTTTAAATCTGATATTTTTAGGAGAGATAAGATAGTGCATCTTATGTGCAAAAAGTTCGCCCATAAAAGCCATAAAAGATAAAAAGACAAGATAATTTTTAAATGTTCTTCTGCCTATATTCTCTAAAAAACCTATTTTTTCTGGCTCTGCTATTTTTTTAGATTTTATTTTTTGCGCAGCGACAAGTTCTAGCATATCTGTAACTTCAACATTGTCGCAAAGCAAATCCACATGCAAGGCACTGATTGATTGGAGCTTTTTTTGGATATTGTGTATAAAAATAGATCCTGCTGTATCCAAAAAACTAAGCTCAGAGAAGTCTAGAACTACGCTATGTTCATTCTTAAAATCTATTTTATCTATATCTTTTTGATATTTTGTGAGGTTGTAGAGAGTAAGCTCTCCTCTGAATTTTAGGGAGAGCCTGGTGTCTATATGTCTAATATCCAGAGATGAGTCATACATGTCAAAACTCTAAAAATCTCTCTGAAGAAGTTTTTTTACCTTTAAAATAGTTATAATTTTGTCAGCCTGCTTACCGACTCCATCAATTGCAGTATCATCGCCACTGGCAGTATCAGGTGCAGGTCCGATATTTGAGTTTTTGATTCTAATTGCCATGGTTAATCTGTCTATTACAAATCCAGCAATATCGTCTCCGTCTCTCATAACAATAAATCTCGTATCTTCATTATGTTTTTTAGGACTTAGCCCGAACTTCAAACGAAGATCTATCAGAGGTATAACAGCACCGCGCATATTAAACACGCCGATAACATACTTTGGAACCTGAGGAACTCTTGTCCAAGGAAACGGTTTGATAATCTCCTGAATAGAGAGAATCGGCACCGCATACTCCTCGTCTCCGATTATAAATCCAACCAGCTGAACGACATCATCGGCATGATCTAAGTTTTCATTCTCTTTTTGAGTCTGTTTTTTAATAATCTGTTTTAATTTATCGCTCATTTTAAAAACTCCGATCTAAAATTAATGTTTCTTTGAACTACGCTCATTAGGTAATCAGCAGAGTAAGGCTTAGTGATATATTCAACCATTCCAGACTCAACACCGCGCATACGGTCAGCTTTTCCTGTTCGCGATGTTACTGCAATAAGTGGGAGATTTTTGTAACGGTTGTACTTTTTAATCTCTGTCGCCAAAGAGTAGCCGTCCATTCTTGGCATCTCAATATCCACTAGCATTGCATCAAAATTATGGTCACCCTGCTTTAAGATACTGAGCGCTTCTTGTCCGTCACCCGCCTCTACAAGAGTTATTCCTAGAGGCTCTAGAGCTTTTCTCATAATCATTCTGTCTGTTTTAGAGTCATCTACTATCATCACGGCGTAATCGCTCGCTTTTGTTTTTTCATGCGTCAGCATTGCCGCATCAGATGTTGTATCAATTAAAGCAGTTGCTTTAACATGCTTTGCCATATCCATAATAGCTACAACATCTACAATCAGTGTAACACCGCCATCACCACGGATAGTTGCTCCTGCAATTCCCTCGATTCCTTTTAGGAAGTCTCCAAGAGATTTGATAACTATCTCCTCTTGTCCTACCAGCGTATCGACGATAAGCCCCAGCTTGCTTGTGCCAAGTCCAAGAACAACAACATATGCATACTCACTTGAGTCTAAAATACGTTCAACTTCAAATATATCGCCGATGTGCACCAAAGAGAGAACATCTTCGCGAAGTCTCATAACAGAGCGCCCTTCAACCGTATATACCTCATCTTTTGAGATTCTTACAGTCTCCAAAACAGAAGCAAGAGGAATAGCATATTGCTCCTCTTGAACTCCGACTAGAAGAGCTTGAATAATAGCTAACGTTAGAGGAATTTTTAGCTTCATTGATGTACCGATGCCGATTTCGCTATCAATATCAATAATGCCGTTTACTTTTTCAATGTTTGTCTTAACAACGTCCATTCCGACACCGCGACCTGAGACATTTGTTACAACCGTAGCGGTCGAGAAGCCAGGCTTAAATATAAGCCCAAACGCCTCTTTGTCGCTCATATTATCGGCTTCTTTTTCAGTAATTAGACCTTTTTCCAAAGACTTTCTCTTTAACATCTCAACATCAAGTCCCTTACCGTCATCATCGATTTGGATAACTATCTGATTTCCTTCGTTATAGGCTTTTAGCTTGATTGTTCCCGTTTCGCTCTTACCTTGTTCAAGGCGAATCTCAGGTATCTCAATTCCATGGTCACAAGAGTTTCTGATAATGTGAACAAGAGGGTCGCCAATCTCTTCAACGATTGATTTATCAAGCTCTGTATCTTCACCAAATATCTCAAGTTCTATTTTTTTGTTTAGTTCACGGCTTAAGTCACGAATCATTCTAGGGAATTTATTAAACACTTTTCCAATAGGAAGCATTCTTGTCTTCATAACTGCAATTTGGAGGTCTGTTGTTACGATAGAGACTATTGAAACAACCTGATTTAGCTCTTCAAGGAATCCCTCTCCCTCATATCTCTCTTCAACATCGTCGTTAATTTTGATAAGTCTGTTTTTAGCAAGAACAAGCTCACCGATAAGATTCATAAGATGGTCGAGTCTCTTAACGTCAACGCGGATTGTCTGCTCAACGCTAGACTGCTTTTTAGCAGGCGAAGCGGCTCTTGCATCATCGCTTGAGTCTGAATCGTCTCTTAGTGAAGCAGGTCTTCTAGCAGGAGTAACGGCAACAGGCACATTAAGGGCAGGCTCATACTCCTCCTCATCAGACTCTTCATCTTTTGCATCATCGCAAGCTGCTGATTGTTTAGACGCTCTCTTAGCCTTATCTTCAGCCATTCTTTGTTGTAGAAGTCTCTCAATCTCGGCTTCAAGCTCCTCTGCGCCCATATTGTCATAATCAGGCTCATCGGCAGAAGAGCTCTCTTTTGTACTCTCCTCCTCAACTACTTCAACCTCTCCTACAACTTCTTTGGCAGCAGCGGCAGGTTTTACAGCCGGAGTCTCTATATCCCCTTTTCCTCCCGTGCACTTATCAAGTCTTACAACACAGCCCGAGACGTCAATGCCGTCATCCGAGCTTGTATCGCGAATGGTGTGCAAAAGAGCTTTCATCAAATCAATCGACTCTAAAATAACATCCATTATATTTGGAGTTATTCTTAACTCTCCATGTCTTGCTTTGTTTAAAACATCTTCCATGTGATGAGTCAGATGCGTTAAAACATCAAAATTTAAAAACGAAGAAGCACCTTTTACAGTATGCGCAACGCGAAATATTCTGTTTAAAAGCTCCAAATCATCCGGTCTAGTCTCTAGCTCGACCAAATCCTGATCCAGTTGCTCAATAAGCTCGAAAGACTCAACCAAAAAATCTTGTAATATCTCTTGAAATTCATCCATATTTATACTCCTACTTCATATGTGCACGAACCACTCGTGCTACTTCATTGTAAAATGAACTTGCTTTGAATTTAACCAAATAAGCCTCACCACCTGCTTCAGCACCCCTGTCTTCACTAAAATGGTCACTTATCGAAGAGTTAAATACAATTGGTATTTTGCTAAATCTTCCATCCTCTTTCACGTTGGCTGCAAAATGAAAACCGTCCATTCTCGGCATCTCGACGTCTGAGATAATTATCTTAAGATTTTTAGACAAGCCTTCACCATAAAGCTCATAAAGCTCATCAAGTTTCTCTAGTCCCTCTTTTCCGTCCATCGCTTCTAGCACGTCAAAGCCCATCTTTACAAGAGCCTCTTTTACTATTTTTCTAGCCGTTGAGCTATCATCTAATATAAGAGCTAAACCTGAGAAAGTCTCATTATCAGTAGCCGTAAACTGAGTATCAGGCTCATAAAGACCCAAATCTTGGATAACACTCTCTAAGTCCAAAATAAGAAGAACATTATCTCCTTCTATTCTAGTAACTCCCGTTATTTTACTTCCTTCTACGGAAGTCGTGTTACTCATAAAAGATGCCGGCTCTATATCTGCCCAGCTAATTCTTCTGATACGTTTTGCTTCATGAACGATAAAGCCGATAAGCACGTTGTTAAACTCGGTAATAATAACTCTTGAGTTTTTCTCTGCACTCTCAGGCACTTTGATTTTCATCCATTTTGCCAAATTTACAACAGGGATAACAACGCTTCTTAAGTCAAAAATACCCTCTATAAACTCAGGAGTACCTGGAAGCTCTGTTAATTTTGGCAGTTTTATAATTTCACGGACTTTTGAGACGTTTATCCCATAAATGCCCTCATAGACTTCATCCTCTTCTTGTTTGAAGATGCGAAAATCTACAAGCTCCATCTCATTAGAGCCAACTTTTAGTGAACTCTCTATATTCATACGCTAAATCCCTTTTGAGAAAATATTCTCTTGCAATAACTCTATATCTTGTGCTGATTTTACAACAAAGTATCTTTGATTGCAAGCAAAAGCCCCGAGATTGATGTATATGAAATCTCCCATTTTTATGCTTCTGTTTTGATGAAAATGCCCCTCAACAAAGTAGTCGCATTTGTACTTTTCACCTAATCTCTTTGAGATAAATTTCTCTAATCCTACAAACTCTCTGCAGTCATCTTTTTTACCGAGATATTCGTCAAGACGTTTTAAAATCGAGTGATTTGTGAGGAAATCTGCAGCTCTTAAAAGATATAAAACAATAGCACTTCTAATAATTGCGGTATAAATTTTATACCCAAGCGGTGCCTCAATATCGCCATGGGCAAGAAGAATTTTTTTATTTTCAAATCTACATGCAAGAGGCTGCGATGAGATTGGAAAAGTTTTTACATGTGGAAATATTTTCTCTAAGTTAAAGTCATGGTTACCCTCAAGATATATAACTTCAATCTCCAAAGATATTTCGTTTATAAGCTCTATCGCCTCTTTATTTTTTTTATGCGTTAGGGGGATTTGAGCAAAAAGTGCATCAAATATATCGCCCATAAGGATTAGTTGGGTTGGATGAAGTTTTTTTGAGTGAATAGCTTTTATAAACTCTAAAAGTTCTAGGCGTTTATGCGAGTAGTGTGCGTCTGCCACGACAAACGCACCCTCTAAAATCTTAAACTCTTGAGTCATTGCTTAGGGAATGTAAGCTATATTTGGGATTCCTAAATCTTCATCAAGCCCCATCATAAGGTTGGCATTTACAACCGCGGCTGACGATGCACCTCTTAGGAGATTGTCTATCGCGCTTGAGATAAAGAGAATATTGCCTTTTCTTTTTACAAAAATATCGCAAAAATTTGTCCCAGCCACATTTTTCATATCAACAGGAATTTTGCTCGCTCTTACATGCAGTGCATCTTTGTAAAACTCTTCTAAGAGTTTTTCTGCATCAAAATCGCCCTCTACTTGGATATAGATAGAGCTTAGCATTCCCCTTGTAAGCGGGCAGAGATGCGGGACAAAATGGACATCTTCAAAATCTACATGTAGTTTTTGTGCAATCTCTGGCGCATGTCTGTGAGAGAGCGGATTGTACGCAAAAAGATTGTCGTTTACATTTACAAAATGGGTAACGTCGCTTAATTTTTTGCCGGCACCACTCACACCCGTTTTTGAGTCTATGATTATCGGCGTGTTTTTAACACGTCTGTCCATAAAAGGCAATAACCCCAAAATGGCAGAGGTTGGAAAACAACCGGGATTTGCAACTAACGAAGCTGATTTTAGCTCTTTACGAAACAGCTCAGGAAGCCCGTAAACTGCATGCTCTAAGTTTTTTGTATCAGTATGAGGGCAGTAAAACGCCTCATAAATATCTTGAGGCAATCTATAATCAGCCGAGAGATCTACTACTTTTAAACCCTTTGCAATAAGCGGTTTTACGTATGCCATCGCCGTTTGATGAGGAAGTGCCAAAAAGACAAGTTCGCAGCTTGCAGCACACTCGTCAATATCTGCTTTTTTAACGTCGCACTCATGCACTTTGTTTAGAGACGGATGCAGTTTGGAGAGAGTCGTTCCGCCCTCCGTATTTGCAACATAATTGAGTTTAAATTTTGGATGGTGGATAAGAATTTTTAAAAGCTCAAGCCCAGTGTAGCCACTGGCGCCGATAACTCCGACATTAATTGCACTCAAAAACTATCTCCTGATATCTCACCTCAACAACCTCAAACTCTTTTTTGCCGTTTGGAAGCTGAACTTTAACGTCATCGCCCTCTTCTCTGCCAAGAAGCTGTTTTGCGAGCGGAGAGTTAAACGAGATAAGCCCCATGTCAGGGTTTGATTCGCATCCGCCGACTATCGTGTACGTAAACTCTTCTTCAGTATCAGTATCGCAAAGAACCACGGTTGAGCCAAAACTTACCTTAGCGTGTTCAAGTTCGCTTGGATCTACAATCTTTGATGAGCCTAAAAGTTCAGCCAGTTCAGCTAATCTTAAATCTATAAGCTTCTGATTCTCTTTTGCTGCGTGATACTCTGCGTTTTCTTTTAAGTCGCCATAACCCAAAGCCTCTTCTATATCTTTTACGATTTGCGGTCTTCTTACTTCTCTAAGATATTTTACTTCAGCTTGGAGTTTGTTATACCCAAACAGCGTCATCGGCTCTACTTTTTCCATAATTTATTCTCTTGTTTTATTTTTTCGTACAATTATAGCAAAACTTTTCAGCCCGCACTCATCGTGGAGAGGTTAAACTTTATATTTCCATCCTCGCACTCGATAGTAATGATACATGAGCTTTTACTTATCTTTTTTGCCCCTTTTATATTTTGCAGAAGCACTATATTTTCTCTTGTAACAGGGTCATTGGCATAAAGCGTCTCATCCTCTATAAAAAATATTCTTCCGCCTCCGCAGCCATCACCCATTATCCCCTCGCAAACAAGCGAACTCTCTAAATCAAAACCATGAGTCATCAAGACACTCCTCTTTAGTCTCTTTTATAAACTCTTTAAAGTCAGAACTGTTTTCATCTAAGCTCTTATAGCTCTTTAAACTGTACTCTTTAAAAATCTTGTCATTTACACAGCCACAGAGAGTTTCATTCTTCTCTCTAAGCTTGCACTCAACTATCAACTCCTGCTTTTTTGCCTCATCCCAAGTCATATACGAGTTATAAAACGGTATAAGAGTCCAGACTCCAAAGCCTATCGTCAAAACTATATTTACTATATACTCTTTTTTTTTAGTCTCAAAATATTTTTTCAAATCATATGATATAAAAATTAAAAAAACAATCTCTAATCCTATTATAAACCAGTCACTATCTAAAAAATCAAACATCTTTTTTCCCTATTTTGAAACTAATTTTTTTATGGTTTCTGCGCACATTACAAGCCCAAAAGTTCCAGTTACAGCGTTAAAACTGCCCTTCTCTTTTACTTTTGCCTGTTCTGAGCTGAATATTACTTTGTATTTTTTGTTAAATCCGCGTTTTTTTAGCTCGTAGCGGATTTTTGAGCCGAATTTGTCTCCGTGGCTCTTCCAAATATCATCTACATGCACTTTTGTCGGGTCAAGCCTTTTTGCGCTTCCAAGGGATGATATAAGCTTTTTGTAGCACTTTTGCGCAAGTGCGAGTTTTGCCTTAATGTCGTCAATCGCATCAAGAACCAAATCGTACTCGTCAAAGTCAAA
>Ga0172380_10001162_pt1 | contig 46398 bp, 72 predicted proteins | sample Leawe162metaG_FD_119747 | JGI IMG/M metagenome (GOLD analysis project Ga0172380, IMG submission 119747) | Leachate microbial communities from a municipal landfill in Southern Ontario, Canada - Leachate well 162 metaG | ecosystem: Engineered > Solid waste > Landfill > Unclassified | place...
ATCCCTTCTCCTCCTCCATCGAAAAACTTCTTCTTCTCCTCCTCCTCCATCATCCCCCCTTCCCATTTATTAAAAACACTCTAAAATAAAAAGGGTACTAAGAGTATTTAAAAAAAAAAAAAGAAAAAAATAAAACTATAAACCCCCATTTTTGGGAACCTTATTTAAAAAATAGGAGGCCGGTATCATGGAGGAGGAGGAGGAGGAGAAATTAATTGATGGAGAAGGAGAAGTGCTCGCCTTTACTTATCCGCCAATGCGTTATCCGGCAATAATGGCAATGTGTTATGCCCCAGAATAATCCGAATAGGCCGACTGTCACTCGGCCTAATCTGGTTATATGTTAATTAAAGTATTTAGCGATAACATCACGTAAACTTGCCAGCTCGCTTTCGGATACAATTATCCGCATTGATACTGGGCCGATATTAATACATAATGTTAAGCCCGCTATCATTCGCACAATTTCAAACATAATATGCCTCCAATGCGGGCGGAATTGCCCGACATAACCCGCTGTTGTCAACGGGTTATATCTGGTTATTCCAATTCGGTCAACAGGGCATCGGCGTTGATATCCGATTTGGGAATGCGCTCGGCGCGAATGGCCGCGATTGCCGATTGAACCTTGGGCGATTTCGACAATTCACGTAATGCGGCAGCGCGGTCATTGTCGAATTTCCGCATGGCCAGCCGGTTGACCGCATCCTCCGCCGTGGCGTAGTCCACACCCTGAACACGGGCAATAGCCTCAATGGTAATGGATTTTGCGCCACCACCACCCTCGCCACGACGCGACCATTCAGCCGTGCCGGTCATGTAATGGTCGGCCAGCGCCTTCATTGCCGCATATTTGTCCGTCGGGGATGCCGATTGACCCGTTGACTGGTCGCGGGCGATTGCGGCCGCATCAGCAATGCGCTGTTTCATGCCGTGAAATGCAGCGCGCTGCAACACGTCAGAATGCAATTTGCCCATGTCCAGCGTGAATTCGCCCGCACCAATGACATTGAATGTCAGGCCGGTTTCCGTTTGTTGCACGGTTACCACACTGTTGCTTTTGCGTTTCGTTTCCATTTTGGTTCTCCATTGTTACCGCCGACATTGGCGGATGTAATACTACATGCAATCGCCATGCCTGATCTGAAACAATCGTAACCCATTGATTATATTGGAGTTTCCCAATTGGCCCCAATGGAATGTGACAATCCTCGGCACAATGTGACAACAATTATTGTCACTCCACAATGTGCAATCGCATTTCACAGGATGCAATGCCCAACCGTGCACGGAACTGGTGCACGATACGGCGCACCAGCATAGTGCATCCACCCCATGCTGCAGCGCACCATGCCGACGTGATACCGGCTGGCCGGACGATCCGGGCCGGTACCATACAGGGGGGCGGGGAAAAATTTCGAGCCCCGAAAAAGTGCTGAATGGTGGCGGTTGTGCGGAGGCTGATATATAACTCATTGGCGTTACGCGGACATAACCCAAATGTCCTTTCCCCATTCCGGCCAGCACCCCTTGCACTTTCCACTCCGCTATTGTATAATGGGTTCATAATGGAATAAGGAGTGACTATGGCAGATGCCTCGCAATTGCTCGATGAAATACTGGCCGCCGCCCCGCCCGAAGCTAAAGCGGAGAGGGGTTCCGCCGGCACTATGGGGAACATCTCCAAGCTGCGCTACACCCACGAGGCTATGGTGGATTTGATTATTCAGCATCCGGAGATTTCCCAGAATCAGATCGCTTCCCTCTTCGGGTATACGCCCAGCTGGATTTCTAACGTGATGGCGAGCGATGCTTTCCAAGAACGCCTAGCCAGCCGCCGGTCCGAAGTATGCGATCCCATTCTCCGCGCCACTCTCGAGGAACGCACCCGCGCACTCTACCTGCAATCATTGGCTGTCCTGCAAGCCAAACTCGAGATGCCTGAAGTGGATGCTAAGGTGGCCCTCGCCGCCGCCGAACTCGGCGCCAAGTCGCTCGGCCTGGGCCAGCCACAACCTAACACGCAGCCTTCGGGGGACAGGTTAACTACCCTGGCCGCCCGCCTCATGCAACTCAACCCTCAGAATGGAGGAACCATTTATGAAGTCCAAGTCTCTGAAACAAACGCCGCAATTGCAGCCGGTTAAGGGTGGGTATCTCCATGATAAGGTTGTGGAGCATAAGCTGATGGGGGTCAATCCGATGAAGAAACAGTTTGAGCCGACCGATGCCTCGCCGGTTCGCGCTCATTATAAAATGGCAGGGGGCTGTAATTAACATGGCCGCCCGTAAAGCACGCGGTCCCCGCACTCCCACCAAAGCGCCGCAGAAATCTCGGCCTCGCAAACGGGGTGGTTACTGAGATGAGCTTGCCGGCGGCTATCAAAATCCTCCAAGCGGAGGTTGATGGATTTGGGCAGGGAACCCCCCGCGCTCCGAAGGAAGGAACCGCGGACTGGTATGTTCTGCGAGCCAAGTCGCTGGCATTGAGCACCCTCAAGCGCGCGGATCAACTCGCGTTGGCCTATAGTCCTGCACAAGCAGAACGCTTCTTCGCCTCCTGCGGCAAGACGCTCAAGCACGAGGTAGATAGTGTCCAATAGGCAGACACTGGCGGCGAAGTATTCTGGGGAGACTGTTAAATATGAATTTGACTTCGCAGGGATGCTTGCCTCTTCCGAAACTATCTCAACCCAGGTATGCACCGCAACGGTGTATTCAGGAACCGACGCGAGTCCTTCCAGCATTATTAGTGGCTCCGCAACAGCTAGCGGCTCTGTTGTCACCCAGGCAATCACAGCCGGAACCATCGGCGTTATCTACGAGATTACCTGCACTATTACTACCAGCGCCACTCAAACGCTCATCTTGACCGGTTACCTGCCGGTAGTGCCGAAGCTGCCCTAATGCGCCAACCTGTCCAACTAACCGCCGAGCTAGTGGAATCCTTCGCAGGGATATTCCTCTCTGGCCGCTATGATCGGCCGGTTGCCACTCCCATCTTTCACCGGGAAGGCTGGGCGGCCTACTGCAGCCCCCTCGAGCTGGTGGGATTGTGCGCTCCGCGGGAGCACGCCAAGTCGACCGCATTCACCTTTGCATTCACTATGGCGGAGGTTTGCTTCAGGGTATCGCAGTATGTGATTATAATCGGCTCCACGGAAGACATGGCCGCCGAGCAACTTTCCAACCTGCGGGAGGAACTCCTCGAGAACGGCGACCTACGCCGGGAGTTTGGGATTATCAAATTTGAGCAGGATTCTAAAACGGATATCATTGTTCGCTGCGACGATGGTTACCGTTTTAGATTGCTTGCGCGTGGTGCGGAGCAGAAAATCCGCGGCAAGATGTGGAATGGTAAGCGGCCTGACCTGATCATCGGGGATGATATGGAGGATGATGAGCAGGTGGAGAATCGGGATCGGAGGAAGAAGTTCTCCAACTGGTTCTTCCGCGCGGCTCGGCAAGCGGTGGGTAGGAATGGACGCATCAGGGTGCACGGGACTATCCTGCACGAAGATGGGCTGCTGAACGGACTGCGCCGCAACCCCACCTGGAAATTTCTCTTCTTCAAAGCGCACGCAAGCTTCGATGATTTTGATGAGCTGCTGTGGCCCGCCGCCTGGCCCGAATCCCGCCTCCGTCAGCGCCAAGCGGAACTGATCGCGCAGGGCGATGCGGCCGGCTACTCGCAGGAATTCCTCAACGATCCCCGCGATAACTCGGAAGCGTATCTGCGCCGCGGGGATTTCCTCGCGCTGTCGGCGGCAGATAAGACCCAGCCGATTCGTTGTGCCGCTGCTATGGACTTTGCAGTCAGCAAGGCGGACAAAGCGAATCGCACTTCCATCTCAGTAGGCGGGGTTGACCCGCAGAACTTCCTGCAGTATCGGGATCAGCGGGTGGGAAGGTGGGACCCCACTGAGTGGATTGAGGAGATGTTCTCCGTTCAAACTGCCCACAATCCCGAGGTCTTCTTCGTAGAGGATGGGGTTATTTGGAAGGCTGTTAAAACGATGGTCTATAACGAGATGCGCACTCGTGGCATCTGGATGAACATCGAGGCCATCCCCTCCATCAAGGATAAGGCTACCCGCGGGCGCACCCTGCAGAAAAGGACGCGCGCGCATAGTTGCAAGTTTGACAAGGACGCCGACTGGTATCCCAGCTTCGAGAACGAACTCTTAAAGTTCACCGGCTACGGGGAGTCCACCCTCGACGACCAGTTTGATTCAGCCGCCCTGCTCGCCCTCGGCGTCGAGCGACTCGGCCCCGTTGAGGATGAGGACTTCGAAAGCGATGAGGAGTTGGAAATCCTCGCGCGCAACAGGATGCGCCCCGAGCAAGATGGGCGCTCCAGGGTTACGGGCTACTGATGCGATTCGCTACCACAGGCGCTGGCTGTATCGCGGCGGCTAAACAACCACAAACGTTTCTCTGGAAGACGGGGTTGAGCGCTACCCCCCGCTTTTGCTCTTGCCACTCGGTTTTGACCTTGGGGTTGGGGTTGACCTTTAGGCAGCATAATGGAAACTAAAGACAAAATCACTCATATTAAGCTGGATAAAGAGGCCATTTCCGCCACTAACCTTTGCGAGCGTTTTGACGAAACAAGCCTGCAAACAATTGGCACATGGGTCTATGATGGATATACTAGAGATAAAAAATCAAGAGAAAAGTGGGAACGCCGCACGCAAGCTGCAATGGATCTCGCCCTTCAAGTCTATAAAGACAAATCATTCCCGTGGCCCGGCAGTTCTAATGTGGCGTTTCCCCTTGTTACTATCGCAGCCTTGCAGTTTCACTCCCGCGCCTACCCGACTATTATCTCTGGTAACGAAGTGGTTAAATGCCGCGTGGTAGGGCCGGACGAAACTGGTGCTAAGACTAAGCGAGCTGAGCGCATTAGCACTTTTATGAGTTGGCAGGTGCTGGAGCAAGATCAATCTTGGGAAGAGCAAAAAGATCGGATGTTGATTAATCTTCCGATTGTCGGGTCTTGCTTTACTAAGAGTTATTACGACGCCGACAAGGGACACAAGGTTGACGAAACTGTCCTATCCGCTGACCTGGTGATTGATTACTATGCTAAGAGCGTTGAGGCGTGTCCGCGTAAGACTCACCGGATTCCTATGTTCAGGAATCAGATTTACTCCAACGTCAAGCGTGGTGTTTTCAAGGACATTTTGCAGGAAGCGTGGTATAAAGAGCCGCCTTCCAATGTTACTCAGGGCCCGAATGAAGCGCGTCGTGATAACCGCCTTGGGCAAAATCCCCCTGAAGGTGATGTAACCACTCCTTTCATGATGCTGGAACAGCATGTGGATATGGACTTGGATGGGGATGGTTACGCTGAGCCCTATATCATCACAGTAGAGGAAACTTCCCAGTGCGTGGTGCGGATTGTAACTGGTTTTGACCGGGAAGAAGATATTCAGCGGAATGATACGAAAGAAATTGTTTCTATTAGCCGTATGGAGTATTTCACTGGCTATCAGTTCATCCCTTCTCCCGATGGCGGTATCTATGGGTTAGGCTTTGGTATCTTGCTTGGCCCGCTGAATGAGTCGGTTAATTCGATTATCAACCAATTAATCGACTGTGGCACAATGCAGGTAACTAAAGGTGGTTTCTTGTCCCGCGGCGTGAAGATTCGCGGTGGCACTTACACCTTTGGCCCCTTTGAATGGAAGCGAGTTGACTCCAGCGGGGACGATCTCCGTAAAGGGATTGTTCCGCTTGAGGTAGGTGAGCCCTCGCAGGTGCTTTTCAGTCTGCTGAGTTTGTTGATTAACTATGTTAATCGGGTAGCCGGCACTACTGACCCGATGGTTGGCGAGTCGCCAGGGCAGAACACTACCTCCGGCAACATGCAAACAATGGTGGAGCAAGGTTCGAAGATCTACTCTGCTGTGTTCAAACGTGTCTGGCGTAGTATGAAGCAGGAGTTTAAGAAGGATTATATCCTTAATGCTATTTATATGCCGCTTCGAGCAATCTATGGCGTGAAGGGTGTGGCAATGCGGGAAGATTTCCTTGGTAATCCCGATGAAGTCTGCCCCGCCGCCGACCCGAATCTGACTTCTGAGCAACAAGTAATCCAACAAGCTATGATGTTGAAGGCAAACGCTGCCAGCACGCCCGGCTACGATCCCGGTGCTGTGGAGCGGAGACTGTTGCGTGCCCTGAAAGTTGACAACATTGACGAGATTTACCCAGGAATTGAAAAAACTGGCGCTCCGAAAGATGTTAAACTGCAAATAGCTGAGATGAATGTGCAGGTTAAGATGGCTGCATTGCAGCAAAAAGAGCAGCAATTCACCATGAACTTGATGGAAGAGCAGCGGGTGAACAATGCTGAGATTATGCGGCTGCAAGCTGAAATAATTCAAGCTCAACAAACCCTGGAAGGTGATGTGCAAGACCGTCAGATTGGTATGTTGAACGCGATGCTGGGCAGTCTCAAGACTCGAAACGATGTATTAATCAAGCAAATTGAAGCAGCAATTAAACTAGCGGAGTTAGATAATGAAACTGGAAATCGTAACGCTGGAAATGTTCAACGATTGGCTGGAGCACCCGGTGACGGTGGCTCTGCGGCAGAAGATCTTGCCGGCCAAGCGAGCCTTGCTGCATAGAGCATGGGAAGAAGGTAGTTTAACTTCCGAATCAGTTGAAGGCACAATGCAGATGAATGCGAAAGCAATTGGAGAAGCCAGAACTCTGGCCTGGGTAAGCGAGTTAGATTTTTCAACTTTTGAAGGAGAGCTTAAAGATGCAAACGAATAACAGTGGTCTGCAACCATTAGGCCGAGCGGTGCTGGTTCAGATGTATGAGCCGGAGAAAAAGGCTGGGATTATTGCAATTCCTGATTCTGTCAAGGAGCGACAGTCCGTTATGGAAGATCGGGCGGAAGTAATTGCAATAGGCTCTGAAGCTTGGGCTGATGAAGGACAACCCCGCTGTGAAATTGGGGATAAGGTTATCGTAACCAAGATGGCAGGATATGTAGCGAAGGGAACTGCCGATGGTCAGTTTTATCGGCTGGTGAACGATCGAGATATTTTCTGTAAAATAGTAAAGGAGAACGATGATGAGTGAAGCTGCGGAACAAATTGATGAAGGAATTGATAATCAGGTTGATTATGAGGCTGAAGCTTCAACTATGGGTTGGGCTGATAAGCCTCAATGGAAAGGTGACCCTGACAAGTGGATTGATGCTAAGTCGTTTGTGGAGAAGGGCCGCACTGTTATGCCCCTTTTGCAAGCGAACAATCACAAGCTGCTGAGTGAGTTGAATACTGAGCGGCAAGCAAGGATTAATTTGGAGAATCGTTTTAAAGCTGTGCAGACCGATCTCAAAGTGCTGGAAGAACATCGGGAACAAGATGTTAAGGCGCAAGTTGAAGAACGGATTGCGCAGTTGAAGGGTGATATTGCTACGGCATCTGCAGATGGCGATCATGTTAAGGTTGCTAACCTGACGGATGAACTTACGCAGGAACGAATTTCTCTTGCAACGGTTAAGGAAACCACGAAAGAAACAACGACAGAAACTGGCCCTGTTATTAGTCAGGAAACTCGTCAATGGATGCAGGATAATGCCGACCTGATGGCCCAGCCGCGCACACGGATGCTTATGGAAGCAATCGGTGCGGAGTTGCGCCAAGCCGGTGACACTTCTGTCGGCCCGGCTTTCCTAGAAAAGGTCAAAACAGAAGCAATGAAGACCCTTGGAAAGCCGCCCGCCGGTGCGGGTAAAGCAATGTCTGGTAATGGCGGCAGCGGACGGATGCAAAGTTCCTCTGACGCCTCTGGTAAAGGATTTGCCGACTTGCCGAAGGAAGCAAAGGACGCTTGCGAGCGTCTTGCGCCGCGGTTTGTTGGCAAGAGTTACAAAACCAAAGCAGATTGGCAAACTGCCTACGCTGCTAAATACTTTGAACAGGAGTAATTGAGATGAGCAGCTCACTTGAACAAGCCGCAGCTACCGCAAAACAAAAGATGACTGAACAGAATCCGACTGTTGCGCCGGGGAAAACTCGCGCGGAACGCAAACGGATTCCCCTCTCGGTTCCGACCCGAAAACTTGAAGTGCCTGCAATCCCCGGATACCACCTCCGCTGGATGCGTGGAACTGCACAGCGTTTGTTACAAGCTGAAAATGCAGGCTTCGTTTTCGTGACTCCCGAAGAGGTTGAGTTGAATAGCACCCTGCTCGGCGGAGACGCCGCCCACAATGGCAACACAGACCTGGGAAGTCGGGTTAGTGTAGCCGAAGGCGGTGAAGTCGAGGGAGGTCAAGCTGTTCGACTCTACTTGATGAAACAACCGATGGAGTATTATCTCGAGGATCGTGGTATCCTGCAAGATAGGAATGACCAAATTGCCTCTACCCTCAATGCGCAATTCCAGCGCGGAGTTGTCGGGGGAACGGCAGATGGCGAAACTGCGGAAGATGCGCAGAAACGCTATGTTGACACACAACGCACACGCCGGCCTGAGCTGTTTCGTAAAAAAGCCGGTTAAACTTAAAAGGAGATTTCTGTGGCAAACACCAATGCACCATCGGGCCTGGCCCCGGTGGGTTATCTAAACGGTGCTCCGTGGACTGGAGGCGGTCGCGTTTACTGCATTCCTGACACGGACGACACCAATGCGTTTGCTATCGGCGACCCGGTGATGCTTGCCGGTGGAGCTGACGCAAATGGCGTTCCGACTATCACCCTTGCAACCGCAGGCACCGGCAACATGGTGCTGGGAGCGATTGTATCGGGTGCCGGTGCTCTTTCTTACGGTTCCGCTTATGGCGTGCCGCAAGACTCACCCATTGTGATTCCGGCTACTAAGTCGCGGAATTATTATGTGTTGGTTGCTGACGATCCGAATACGATCTTTGAAATTCAGGAAGATGCTGATGGCGGTGCAATTGCAGCAACCGACATTGCCAACAACTTTAACCTGATTTCCGGCACCAACAACGGTTATCTGTCGGGATGGCAACTGGATAGTTCCAGCAAGGCTACTACTGCAACCCTGCAGCTGAAGATTCTGCAAGCCTCTCCGGTCCAAGGGAACACGTTTGGCAGTGCATACTGCAAATTCCGTGTTATCATCAACAACCACGCCTACCGTATCGGTCAGGCTGGCACGACCTAATCTAGAAAGGAGAGAACCATGCCTGCTGGCATTATCACCACTGGTTCCCACCCTAAGGCACTATGGCCTGGGGTTCATGAGTTTTGGGGACAGGTTTACAACGCATACGCGCCGCAGTATCCAGATCTTTACGACGAGGATACCTCGGATAAGGCCTATGAAGAAGACGTGCAGATTACTGGTTTTGGGCTGGCTCCGGTCAAGCCTCAAGGTCAGTCGCTGTCGTATGATTCAGAAGTCCAAGGCCCGGTCACTCGCTACACCCACATCGCTTACGCGCTTGGGTATATTGTGACCTTTGAGGAACTGCGCGATAACCTCTACGAGCAAGTCTCTATGCGCCGGGCGAAGGCTAACGCGTTTTCAATTCAGCAAACGATTGAGAACGTAGGTGCCTTTATTTACAACAACGCCTTTTCCAGCACCTATTTCACCACCGGTGATGGCGTAGCGCTGATCGACACGGCGCATGTCAACACCACTGGCGGCACCTACAGTAACGAGCTCTCCCCGAGCGCCGACCTGTCGGAAGCCGCGCTGGAAGATCTGATCATTCAGATCATGGGCACTCAGTCTGATCGTGGACTGATCATTTCCCTGATGGCAGAATCGCTGCATATCCCGCGGCAGGAATGGTTCAACGCGAACCGCATCCTGAAGTCGGTGCTGCAATCCGATACTGCCAACAACAACATCAACGTGCTGAAAGCCACCAATGCCTTCCCGAAAGGGATCAAGGTGAATCAATTCTTCACCTCAGCGAGCCAGTGGTTTGTTCGGACTAATTGCCCGAATGGTATGACGATGTTCTGGAGGGATCGTCCGATGTTTGATCAGGACAATGACTTTGATACTAAGAACGCGAAAGCGGCCACTTACATGCGGTTTTCCGTCGGTGCAACCGATCCTCGCGGTATCTTCGGTTCACAGTAACCCCCCTGCCGGGGAGCAATCCCCGGTTTTACCCCTCTCGTAAGGGAGGGGCTTTTCTAATATGTATTATGTTTGAATAACGCATATTAGAAAGGTCAAGTGACCCTCCGCGCTAGACGGTATCTAGCTGGCCCTTGTAACGCTACCTCATGCCTTGGCCAGGTGTTGGGAACCTACCCGAGAGGATAGCATAGGAGACATAAATGACTACTGTTGCTGATGGTCTGTTTCAATATGGTGGAATGCCTGTAGGTCCGGGTTCGGTTTTGAGTTTTCAAACTGGCACTACGTTCTTTGTAGATCCGGTAAATGGTGCTGATGGCAATAATGGTAAGTCGCCTCAACGTGCGTTTGCCACCCTCTACGCTGCTCACGCCGCGATGACTTCAGGTAACAACGACGTCTGCGTGCTGATTGGTAATGGCGCAGCGAGTGGAACCGCCCGCTTGAGTCTCGCCCTCGCACAGGGTATTGATTCGAGTGTAACTGCCGGCACACTTGTCTGGTCGAAGAGTGCTTGCCATTTGATTGGCAGTGGCGCACCAACTCGCGTTGGGCAGCGCGCACGTATCGCACCGCCGACTGGGACTTACACCCAAGCAACCTTTGGTTCAGGTAACTTTATCACGGTGTCTGGTTCTGGTTGTATCTTCGCAAACATCAGTGTTTACAACGGTTTCAGCACTGGTGGCGTAGATCAGATTGCTTGGACGGATACTGGCAATCGTAACTACTACTGGAACATGAACATCTATGGTATGGCTGATGCAGAAGCAGCCGCTGATGCGGGCTCCCGTAGTTTGAAGATTGGTTCCGGCGGTTCCGGCGAGCATACCTTTGTCGACTGTGTGATCGGTGGCGATACTGTCACTCGCAGCGCCGCGAATGCCTCGGTTGAGTTTGCCGGTGGCACCCCGCGGAATAGCTTCATCGGTTGCACGTTCCCGCTTTATACTGACGATGCCGCCGCAGTATTCGGCAAAGTTGGCGCAGCGTCTGGTGCGGATCGTTGGCAACTGTTTCAAGATTGCAATTTCATCAATTGCATGGATTCAGGTTCTACTGCAATCACTGGTGCGTTTATCCTTGCAGCATCTGCTGGCGGCTTGATTCTTCTGCAGCGTAGTTCGCTGGTCGGAGATGGTTCTGCCAACTGGGGTGCGGACGCAACTAGCTTGGCGCAGTTGTATGTCGATGGTGGAGCTCCGACTGCGGGCACCACTGGTCTGGCTATCAACCCGACCTAATCTAACAGAAGGGGGTGAAAGCCCCCTTCCTTAAAGGAGAATCGCTATGACGATGCGCCCAGCATATTACACCCTCACACCCGCGGATGAGGATACTAATGGTTTTGCAAACGATGTTACTGCAGCCTCGGGTGCTGCCTTTACATTGATTACTGATGAAACGCCCGATGGTCTCGCGCATAAAGTAGTTATTACCCCTAGTGGCTCGGTTACTGGTAGTTATACAATTACCGGACTTGACGCTGACGGAGTTTCGCATAGCGAGACACTTGCTACTAATACGACTAGTGCTGTTACTTCTGTTAATACCTACGCTAGTTCCTTGGTGGTATTAGCCCCCGCAGGACTTGGAGCGGAAACTGTTGATATTGGTTGGGCAGATGAAGTTACTTCCCAAACAATCCCGTTGGAGATTTTTTCTGTCAACCCGGCTTCTATCGAAGCAACATTGACTGGCACCGCCGGCTTTGATATTGAAGTAACCAATAGTGACATTCGTGCGAGTTATTCTCCGCCGCCTTCTCAATCTGATTACAGCTGGTTGAATGACGCCAATTTCACGGCAAAGTCGGCTTCCTTAATCGCGAACATAGCCACTCCTGTTCGAGCAATTCGTGCGGTAATTAACTCGTATAGTTCTGGTGCTGTGTTAAAACTTGCCATAGTAACGCCGCGATGAGAAAGGATCATCTGCCATGCACTGGGACGGACGAGAACGGAGGCGCACTCCCCGCGCTACTTTTAGCGAAGAACAACTGGAAGAAATTACAGAGCGTGCCGCTGTTAGAGCGGCAGAAATTGCGCTGGAAACCTTCTATGGCAATTTCTACGAACAGGTCGGCAAGGTCACCGTTAGGACGCTTTTATATATTTGTGGGGCGACTGTCAGTGCGCTTGCTGTTTGGCTCGGTCTCACTGGGAAATTGGGGTAAACATGACAGCTCCCGCCAGCAACACCCCTAGCGCGATTATTACAGATGCCTTTGTTGATGCTTGCTTAAATCAAAGAGGGCAAGTTCCCAACGGAGAACAAATGGCCGACGGTATGCGTCGGCTGATTGATATTGTTAATCTGGAAGGAACGCAGGGATTGAAGCTGTGGTGTAATATTGACACTACGGTTACACTCACCGCCGGCACAGCAGTTTATACTCTCGCTCCAAGTGGGAGTGTGGATATGACTAAGCCGCTGAGGATACTGGAAGCCTATTATCTTTACACCGCTACCAATACTCGCCGTCCGCTCACAGTTATGTCCCTGCGCGACTATTGGTTGCTTGGCCAAGCGGGCACCCTCACCAGCAACCGAGGAACTGTTAGCCAGTATCTGGTTAATAAGTTTCAAACCAGTCTCAGCGTTACATTTTGGCTGTGCCCGGATACTAATGAAGCTGCGAACGGTGCAATCCATGTTCTCACGCAGACGCAGCTGACCAACGTAACTGAGTTGGATGAGACGATGAACTTTCCAATTGAATGGAGAATATTCTTGCGTTGGGCACTTGCAATGGATTTGTCTGCCGGTCAACCTGAATCCGTCCAACAACGCTGCATGAGCATGGAACAGAAATATCGGGAAATGCTCGAAGGTTGGGATGTGGAAGACGCTTCTACCACTATGGCAGTTGACCAACGGATGGGGTATAACAAGGGAGCGTTTCGATAATGGCGCAAGCTGATACTGTTGCTATTCCTAAGCGCCTTCCACTGATTATTGATCCGCAGAACAGGGGGAACTCTGTTCGCTATGACGCGCGGCTGGTTAATGCCTATATTGAAAAATTTAGTGATGGGCGCTATTGTGTTTATGAACGCCCAGGCATGACAGAAGATTCCCGGCCGCCCGCAGGTAACGCAAACGGCTATGGAGTGTTTCAATGGAGTGGCGCGGTTTATTCTATTTTTGGTAATACACTTTATCGGAATGGAGTTGCGGTATCAGGGACTGTTAATACAGCTGGCGGGGTCTACCGTTTTGATGCTTGCTTGGGTGCAACCCCTAAGTTAATCTTCGGCAATGGTATTGAAGCATATTATTACGACACCAGCGGCGGACTGGTTAACATTACCGATGTAGACTTTCCTTCTTCTTTTGTCAAGGGTTGGGCCTATTTAAACGGCACTAACTATGTGATGTTGTCTACTGCTTATATTCAAGGGGATGATATAAATGATCCTTCTGCATGGAATCCTTTGAATGTAATTCTTGCGCAAATTGAGCCTGACCCCGGCGTTGCGCTGGCAAAGCAATTAGTATATGTAGTAGCGTTCAAACAACTTAGCACTGAAATATTTTATGACGCTGGCAATGCGACTGGTTCGCCACTTGGCCGTGTTGAAGGAGCTAAGCAAAACTATGGTTGCTTATCCGCCAACAGTGTGCAGGATTTGGGTGGACAATTGCTTTGGTTGGGCTGGTCGAAAGACGGTGCGGCTGAGATTCTCATGCTGGAAAATTTGAAATTGAGCACAGTTTCCACCAAGCCGATTGAGCGTTTGTTGGAAGGAGCAACCCTGACAAACGTGTTTAGCTGGAATGTTAAACTAGAAGGCCATCGCTTTTATGTACTGACATTGAAGGATGAAAATCTCACCCTGGTCTACGATCTGGATGAACAGATGTGGGCGCAGTGGACTGATGCCAGTGGTAACTATGTGCCGATTGTAGCAAGCTGCGCGACGACCAGTCTGCAACACATTGTACAGCATGAGACAAACGGGCGACTGTATTTGCTAAGTTCCGACGCAGCTACAGATGCAGGAGATTTGATTGAAGTGAATGTCTACACTCCCAACTTCGACGGTGGCACTAAACGCGTTAAGCAACTCAACATGATGTATTTTGACACTGACCAAAAAGTCTCGGGCACACTTAAAGTTAGAGTGAATGACGACGACTACAACCCGAAGGGATGGAGTTCTTTCCGCCCGGTTGACCTGAGCATTCAGAAACCATATCTCGATACGTGCGGCACCTTTGTCCGCCGCGCTCATCATCTACAGTTTAAAGAACCTGTGCGCATGCCACGACTTATGTCTGTGGATTTACAACTTGATTTAGGAGTCGCATAATGCCGCGCCCTTCGATGGATGCAAGTGAAATTGCTGACCAGGCAGCTTTAACTCGACAAGCTGAAGGTTGGTTGCCAATGTCTGGCTGGACTGGAGACCAAGTAGACTGGTCTACTGTTAGCGGTGGTGGAGGTATTAAACACGCGAATGAACAGGCTTATTTGGATTGGTTGTATGGCCCAGGTGGCACTGTTAATGAAACGGAAGAGGGGAATTTCTATCGTCCTGCCGGCGGTATGGGGTCATTCCAGCCTGGTCGCACGCCTATGACAATAACGCCGCCTGATAGTAAATTAGGTCAACTTACTAAAATGGGGATATTGGCATTAGGTGGGGCAGGACTAACTGGTATGTTGCCTGGAACTGAAAACGTTTTTGCTAGTATGTTTGGAAGTGGTGGCGCCGGTGCGTTTGGTGGAGATATTGCGGGAACAGCTGCCGCAGGGGAAGGTGCGGCTACCGCTGCGGGAACTGGTGCAGGTGTCTTTGGTGGCGACATAGCAGGAACAGCTGCAGCAGGAGAGGGAATAACCGCTGGAGCTGGTGCGGAAGCAGCTGCAAGCGCAGGAGCTGGTAATGGAGTTTTTGGCGGGGAAATAGCAGGAGCTGCCTTTGGAGAAGAAGGTGGTTCACTTGGACTGATGGATTATTTAACTAAGATTGCTTCTGGAATAACAAGTGGTGCTGGGCCGGCGGCAAAGGCCAGCGCATTTGACCCGATTAGCTCCGGTATGAGTTTGGTAAGTGGCATTTATGGGATGAAGCGCTCGAATGATCTGATGAAGATCGCTGAACGAGCATCGGCTATGCAAGACCCGTTTGGGCCTTATCGTGCACAGTATGCTCAGCAACTATCAGGTTTGATGGCCGACCCCTCGAAGATCACTACCATGCCTGGTTACACTGCTGGGATGCAAGCCGTTGAGCGCCGTATGGCCAGCCAAGGTTATCTGGGTTCCGGTAACATGATGGCGGCTATGGCGGAGTATGGTGGGAGTTTCTTCGATAAGGAAGCCAACCGGCTTGCCGGGCTTGCGGGGGCAAACATCAATCCGAGTGGAGGTGGGGTGTTAATGAACGGAGCCAACGCTTCCTATGACGCCGCCAGCCGCGCTTTAGCCAGCTTAGGCTTCGGTATTAAAGACATTGCTCGGATTCTCGCCCAATAAGGAATCAATATGGCTGATATGTTTGGAAGTCCAATTGGAGTAATTGCGTCGGATGAGAACTACCGGCGCAATGTTCTCTCAGACTTAGACTCCGCAGGAAAGTTAAATGAACTTTCCTTATTTCCCCTTAAAAAGCGCGAGCAAGAAATCAAGGTTGACAAGGCTGAGACAGAACTGCGGCATGAAAAACAATTTGAGCAGATTCTTGCTTCCACCGCCGAAGGGCAGCCGGTTGATATTCCTGGCCGGCTAGATCAACTTGCTAGTGCTACTGCAAAGGCAGGACTGATTAATAAGGCTACTGATCTGACTAAGGCGGCGGCTGAGATTCGTGCAAAGGAAGCACAAACTGCGGCGAGTGGAGCAACCAAACGCTTGAACGAATTAAAGCTTGTGCAGCAGAATGCTGAACTCATGGGGCAGATTTTGGGTGGGGCAACTGACGATAGCAGCTGGCAGATGGCTAACAGTTTGTATGCTATGCAGACAGGCCAACCGAGTCCCTTCGCAGGGTTACCTTATAGTCCGGAACTGGTGCAGCGCTTGACAGATGCTTCCTTAAGTGCAAAAGAGAAAGCGCAAGTCGAAGGCAACCGTCTGACTCGTGAAGCAACAGAGGCTTACCGAAAAGCAATGCTTGGGAATTCTGCGGCTGCCCGCGAGACAGCTCGCGATCGTTTTGAGTTGGAAAAAGAACGGGAACGTCGGCTGGCTAAAGGTGGTGGCGGAACAACAATGCCTGGCTCTCCTTCAGAAGAGGAACGCACCGAGGTCAAGCGACAACTGCGTCTGTCTGGAGTTGATTTAACTGGCATGAACTCTGATAGTGTTAATAGCACTGCTTACAGTGTTGCCTCCCGCGCGCGAGAATTGCAAGCTGCCAATAAGGGACTGGGGAGAGCGCAAGCACTCTCGCAGGCAATTGAGGAAGCGCAGCAGAGTGGGGAACTGGAAGTTGTTACGGCAGGGGCTGGAAAAATTCCTTACACTGATATTGAAGTTGGCGGAACTAAGCGTTTTGCAGGGAAAAAAGCTAAAACGAAAGCAATCACCCAAGCACTCCCGGCTGATAGAAATTCCCTCAAGGCCGGCGTTATTTATAACACAGCCCGCGGCCCGGCTAAGTATCTGGGCAACGGACGTTTCGCTACGGTGGAATAATGGCCGAATTCACTCTTGATGAAGCATACACTGCGCCGCAAGGTGGGCATGCGTTTGGGCTGGACGAAGCCTACGCCGCGCCGAAGCAAAAGCTGCAGGTGATTGAACCTGAGCGGGAAAGCAATGCTGAGCTCGCGGTGAAGGGAACGCTGGGGAGTATTGCTGGAGCCGCCGGCCAAGTATCGGATATGTTCACAGGTATCCTCGCCGGCATCGCTCGCGTTCCTACCTACGTAGGTGCCCGAACTTCCGCTCTCGCACAAACGGGTGATCAGAAGCTATCCGCTCAAGCCGCCGCCATCGGTGCGGAGGAAGTCCTACCCGAAGCAATCCACGCGCCCTTTCGCAGCATTGCTAAATCATTAGGGCCTGAGGCGGAACGCTATTACAATCAGAACCCAGTCGGCTGGATCAACGAAAAGATTTCTGAATTCATTACCGAAGGCGGCATCAAAGGGGAGAAGGGAACAGGCATTCCCTCCGAAGACATAATGCAAGGCATCGACGCATTGATGACTGTCGCCGGAATCAAGGGAACCAAGCTTGCCCTGAAAGATGCAATCATCAAACGTGATGGAGTAAAGGCCGCTACCCTCGTTAAACAAGCACAGGAAGAACTCGCCGCTAAACAACGCGCGAAGCAGGAAGAAGAATTTCCAACTGATCCTGTTGCAGCGGCGGCTAAACGAAGACTGGAACTTAGTCGGGAAGCTTTGCATCAACAGTATAGGGATGTTCTTGCAGTTAAGACTCCCGAACAACGGGTAGCTGAACAGAAAGCTAAGCGTTCTGATGTCAAAGCCGCCTTCAAGCGACCCGAAGAAGGAAGTGACTACGTTGACATAGATGAGTCCATCTTCCGAGCCGACGAGCGCACTCGCCAATCTGCTGCCTATGAACGCACCACTGAGCAGCCCGACACCAGCACAGTTTATGACACGACCAAGCCGGCGGCGGAATCTTCTCAGCGTCCATTCCTCCCAATTGAAGAACTCAGCGAAGCAGGGAAATTCCGCGAGGGCGCTCGCATTTTGCAAACCCCGCCTCACGAGAGAACGGCGCTTGATCTCGCCCGGTTACGTCGCTTACGCGAGGGCGGCTCGGCTTCACCAGAGCTCCTTGGCTTGCTCGGGGTTGCTGGCCTCGGCGCTACCGCTGGCGCTGCTTTGAGCGACGACGCCCTGCGCGGCGCGGGGGTTGGCGCTGCAGCAGGAGCGGCGGCGGCTCTTCCGTTTATGGGGAGAGGAGCGGGGGTGAGGCAGCGGATGGGGCAGACTGGCGCAGTAAAAGGGCCAGGAGGAATGTGGCATCCGGAGGCGGTGGAGAGGTTGCATCGCTCACTAGTTGGTGACGACACAGAATTTCGTTACGTACAAGAAGGTCGTGATGATATGCTTACGCCGGGCGCTAAGCCCTTTGTCGAGCAGTCTGAACGTATGATTAAAAACTATCTCAACAAACACGCCGGCACTCCTACTGATCCTCTGAAGGATATTAAGATTCCTTTTGGTGAGGGAACTAAACGGTGGGAAGAGTTGACGGATAAGACTTTTCTTAAAGGAACTTTGGGTGAGGTTTCTGCAGCACTACTTGACGATAAAACAATTGAAGCTTTTAAGTCTGGTAAAATAAAAACAGATGAAACTGTTTGGAGATTTACTGATCAGGGACTTAACAGCGAAGATTATTCAGCTGTTCAACCGCGTCGAGCTATTGAATCCTACCTCTCCCACGTAGGCGACTATCTTCGTCAAAATGTAGACCCTGCCAAGCTTTCCCAATACGATCTCGTCCGTGCTGTTAAAGAAACCGCCGCCAACGATGCTCGCGTTGCTAAGGAAATAGCGAAGGCTGCCTCTGACACTACCAAGCAGTTGCCTGTTTATAAAGCTTACCCGGATGGATTTAAGTGGGTGGAGTTGAAGGAACCGGAATCGCTTACGCCGGAACAGGCAAAATATGTTAAGGAACAAAAAGTAACTAAAGAAGATATTTATTCTGGAAAATTGCCGGAAGAAGCTGTTGAGGGTGAAGTGTATTATGTAGCTGTAGATGCACAGGGTAAGCCAATTGTAAATAGTTATACACAAGAAAAAGCACATGGGCCAACTCCTCAGCGCGCATTCCTCGCCGGTCGTCTTGCCGAAGAAGGCAATCAAATGGGCCATTGCGTAGGGGGATACTGTGAAGGTGTTGCAAGTGGGGAGAGCAAGATATATTCCCTGCGGGGGCCTGATGGGAAAAGTCATGTGACGATTGAGGTCTCTGGAAGTCCTGATGTAAGAGTTCCTACAAACAGTCCTGAATATTTTGCTAGAGTAACAGGAGGCGAGCTTCTTAAAAAATGGAATGAAATAAAAGATTCAGGTGATTGGAATGCTGAAATAAAATTTAATAGAGAAATTATACAATCACCCGAATATCAAACTTGGTTAAAAGAACAACCTGCAGATATTCAACAAATCAAAGGCAAGCAAAACCGCGCTCCTAATGCTGAATACCTCCCCTATGTGCAGGACTTTGTAAAGGGAGGGAAGTGGGGAGATGTGGGGGATCTTGGGAATACAGGATTAATTAAACGTAGTTCTGTTTTAACACCTGCGGAAAAAGCAAATTTAGTTGCGCAAGGTCGTGATGTCCCAGAATTTTTAACCCCAGAAGATCTTAAACAGTTACAAGCTTTACCTAGAAATTCCGCGCAAAGCGGCCAAATCAATCAACAACTCCTAACCGGCCTCGGCGCAATCGGGCTAGGTTCCCTTGTCGGCAGTTACCTCGCGGAGGAGCCCGGCACTGGCGCACTCTGGGGAGCTCTCGCCGGCGGCGTCCTAGGCATCCCCGGTGCTCGCGCTCGAGCAAAGGAAGTTGTGCAGGGAGCCGACTACCTCGCCGGCGTCCTCTCTACCCGCATTAAGAATATCTCCCCGGAGATCATGCACCGTGCGCGGGAGTTTGAACGCCTCAACATGCAACGTTCACATGACTTGCTGAATCGGGCTGTGCCGTGGATGAAGGCGCTGAATGAATTGCCGAAGGAAGTTAAGGCGGCGCTTAGCCGCGCGGTGCTGACCAATGATGCTAAAGCAGTTGCGGAATTGCAGAAGGGGCATCCTGAACTAGTGAGTGGTTGGAGGGAAGTGCGGAATATCCTTACGCAGCTTGGAACCGAACTCGGCAACTATGGCCGCTTCCGTTCTATGCGGGAGGATTATTTCCCTCGTCTGGTGAAGGACTATGAAGGTCTGATGGGAGCTCTTGACCAGACAATCCGCACAAAGCTGGAACAAGTAATTGCCGATGGTGACGCCAAAGCAATGGCAACTCGAGGTGCACCCCTTAGTGATATTGAGAAATCGGCTATTATCAATCGAGAGCTTTCCATTCAACGTCGCGCTCAGGGGCATCAACCTGGCTACGCTAAGCAGCGAACTGTTAAGGATATTACCGAACAACTGGAACCTTTCTACCATACGCCGGAAGAAAGTTTGTTTGCCTATGTCCGAGGTGCGGTAGCTGATATAGAGATGGCTCGCTTCTTTGGTAAAGACTTAGTGCAGATCACTAAGGAAGGGCAGAACTATACTAACATCGACCAGTCGGTTGGGAACATTGTCGGGCGACTGTTGAAGGAAGGAAAACTTGATCCCTCCCAACAGCGTCAACTGGAAGATTTGTTAAAGGCTCGCTTTAAGAGTGGTGAACGCTCGCCTAATAAAACAATTCAAGATGTGAGGAATCTTGTGAATGCCGGCTTGCTTGGTAACGCGATCTCGGCGGCTACACAGTTGGGTGATGTGGCCATGCCAATCTACGCACAGGGATTACGCGCAACTATGACTGCGATGGCGCGGCAGTTAACGGGTAATGCTAAAGTGACTGCAAAAGACTTCGGACTTGCCGACCACCTCGCAGAAGAATTTGTTGGAGCTAGTCGCACCGCGGAAGCACTGAATAAAATCTTTAAGTATTCAGGGTTTTCAATGGTGGATCGGTTTGGTAAGAACACTATGCTGAATGCGGCCCTCTCCAAATATGAACGACTAAGCCGCAGCACAGAGGGGAATAAACAGATTGCACAGAAATACCAAGCACTATTTGGGGATCAATTGCCGCAGGTGATTAATGATCTTCGCGGCGGCCAAGTAACTCCTAATGTGCGCGCTTTGTTATTCAGCGAGCTTTCAGATTTTCAGCCAATCAGTAAACTGGAAGTCCCCCAAGGTTATCTCGATCATCCTAATGGTCGGGTTATGTATATGTTGAAAACCTTTATGATTAAGCAATTCGATGTTGTGCGGAGAGATGCTTATAATGAAATCAAAACTGGTAATCGTGCAAAGGGAATAAAGAATCTTACTGCTTACGCCGCTACCCTTGGGCTCGCCGGTGCCACCGCTGACATGGTTAAAGACTGGTTAATGGGCCGACCTATTAGTTTTGAAGCCGGCGACATAATGGAAAATGTGCTGAAGACCTTTGGTTGGTCAGAGTATGTTAGGGATAAGGCGAAGAAGGAACCGACCAAGGCTATTATTAATAGTGTCCTACCTCCCTTCCAGATGATGGATCAGATACTGACTACTGACCCTAAGGCCGTTCAGTATATTCCCATCATCGGCAAGCTTTACTACAATTGGGAACTCGGCGGTAAGGAAGATGCTGAGATTCGTGACTGGCAGAAGGCTAAGAAGCAGGGAGTGGAAAAGGAACTTTCAATGGCCGCGGAAGAACGCCGGCGGCAGAAACGCGAAGAGGCTCGTGCCAAACGGGAAAAGGAGAAACAATGAGCACTACCCCAATGAAGGGCAAAGCTGACTATCTCGCTCTTGGAGATTGGAACGTAGCTTGCGCGGAATGTGGGAGGAAGTTTAAAGCAAGTGAGATGCGCCAGCTTCCGCCGGGAGTGCCAGGCGGCGGTATGTGGGTATGTCTGCCACATTGGAATCAGCGGCAGCCGCAGGACTACGTGCGGGGAGTGGCTGATAAGATGGCTGCTCCTTATGTGCAGCAGCAGGTAGAGGAATACCCGTTGGAAGTAGAGAATGTAGATGCTGATGATGCGGCGCTGGAAATTGAAATTGATACAGCCGCGGCGGCTTCAGGAGCAGAACCTTTAATTATAAATGTGTTTGAAGGAGTGACAGTAGGGACACTGACAATTACTGATGTGGCGGGAGGAACGCCGGCGGCGAGTATTGTGCTAAATAATAATGGAGTGATTGAAACGTTAGAAAACCTTGATGGTGTTACTGTTACTGTGCAAGGTTCGGGTGTTGTAGTAGAAACAATTGAAAATTATAGTTTAGTTGCTGTTGCGATTCCCCCAACAACAACTGAAGATTTATATGGTTATGACGAGGCTTCTGTTTTAGGAAGTTTAACGCCTGCGACATACGCAGGCGAGACTATTATAATTTTTGAAGCTGGTTTAAATCGTTTTAGCGTAGAAACTTCTGTTATAACTTTTGATGGCACAGGTATTTTACAAACTTTATTTACCTCTGTGACAATCGGTGCTATTACTTTAGCTTCGGCGGATGCGGCTTTTACAGACAATGGGACAACTTGCACTTGGGCATGGACAGGAGCTAGCCAAGCACTTTATTTAATAGCTGGAACTTACACTCCGGAGTTTGCGTAATGTCCAACATCCAACCACCTCCGACTTATGATCTTCCCATCGAGATCAACCAAGTTACCAAGGAAGCCAACTTCAGCCCCAATTGGCTGAAATGGTTTATCGACCTCGCGCAGATTATTGACGAGGCCGGCGGCACCTCGATAGACCACAACGCGCTGACCGGATTGCAAGGCGGCACTGTCGATGAATACTATCACCTGACAGAAGCAGAACATACTGCGATTGGAACGCTGGGAGCGCTTGGCGCGAATAGGATTATTTACTCCGATGCTGCGGCAGCGATTGCTACAGAAGCAGGATTTGAATATGATCAGACTACTAATACTGCGACCATTCCGATTCTGAGTGTTACGGGAAATACAACGCTGGGGGATGCGAGTGGAGATGCGCTGACCATCAACGCGGGAACGTGGACTTATGGCTCGAACTGGACGGCGACACGGGCGGCTGGGGCGCTGGCTGCTGGCACAACAAATTTGACCAGTCTTTTAACAACATGGTCTGGTGATGCGGGCGGCACGAGTGTTCCAAACGGCGCTAGATTCGTTTCTACCGGCAGCGGTAGCAATCCGGTAACGGCGGCACGAACGCTTTTCTACGCAACCGATTGGGCCGGAACCGCGACGCTAACAACCCTGCTAAGCGCTGAAGGGCTAATCTCCATAACAAACACCGGGAACGTCACTAGCGGGCGTGTTTTTGGTGCGTCTTTTTTGCTATCCAATACCGGGACGATAACAACTGGTGACGGGTTTTTTATTGGAGCGCCGACATTTTCGTCGACTGGCTCAATAACAACGCTTAATGGGTATCGCTGCGGCAATATTGGCAATGCAACACGGATAACAAACGCCATTGGATTCGACCAAGCAAATTTTACCATTAGCGGCACATTAACTGCTGGATTCAGGTCGGCGCAGAATACTGGTTCTGGAGCATGGGGATTCCTGCATACCGGCACTGCCAATAACGCATTTAACGGAAACGTCCGCATAGGCTCAACAACCGCCCCTACCGTCGCCCTAGACGTAACCGGCGCGGCACTCATCAGCACAACACTCGGAGTAACCGGCCTAACCTCAGTCGGCGCACTGACAGCGACCAGCACAGTTACACTTTCTGGCACTGCTGCAAATATCGCGTTAGGCAGCAATTTCATCAGTAACGGCGGCACGGATGCCGGGATGAGTCTGGACGGCAGCAACAACGCTACGTTCAGCGGCAGCATTACATCGTCAGCGCTGACTAGCGGGAGACTGCCATTAATCTCTACAGCGGGTTTAATACTAGACGACGCGATATTTACATACACTAACACAAGTGCTACACGTAAAATATATCTTACCGGAAGTGCCAGTTCTGATTTATTATATGAAGGCTACAATTCACATGCGTCAGGACGCGCTGGCCTTAACCTGTCAACTGCGGGAAGCGGTATTGCTTACTTATTTCTTACCAGTTCCACCGGGAATGTAGATATTCGTTGGCTTACTGGAAGCACTGAATGGCATGCAGGAATTGGCTCAGGCACAACTAGATTTGTTATAGGAACAGATACCCCAGCGGTTGCTGATAAATTTGCTATTACTACAACCGGTTCTGTAATACTTAATGCAAAGGGTTCAGCTCTCGCAACAAACGCAACTGACGGCTTCACCTACGTCCCATCCTGCGCTGGAACTCCGACAGGCGTTCCAACTGCAGTAACAGGCACTGTTCCTATCGTAGTAGATTCAACTAACAACAAGCTCTATTTCTACTCAGGTGGAGCTTGGCAAGATGCTGGGCCCTGAGTTAATTTAACTGGAGATAGAAATGATTAAAGTTACAATTCAAGAAGCGCTTGCAATTAACCAAGCTATCCAAACGCTTTCTAAAATGCCTGTCAAAGCAGCCTATCGCTTTGCCCGCATTAAAGATAAACTGACGCCAGAACTTAAACAATTTGAAGAGCAAAGAAATAAAATTTTTACTGAAGCACAAGTTCCACAAGAAAATAATAAATGGAAACTTACACCTGAATTAGCTGTAAAAGTTCAGGCCGATGTGGAACAATTATTGCAAGAGTCTATTGAAATTCAGATCGAACCTGTGACACTTTCAATGCTGGGAGATCAAGTTCAGATTGAACCTGGAATACTATTGATTCTTGACAAACTGATTAAGGAGGATGGTGATGCTTGAAATTCTTTCCTTTGTTTTCGGCGGCTTGTTTCGCCTCGCGCCAAAGATCATTGAGTATCAGGAAAAGAAACTCGACCGTCAGCATGAGAAGGATATGCTGGACTTGCAGCTCCGCGCGGACGAGGCTCGCTCGAAACAAGAACTGCAAAAGCTTGAAACCCAAGGTCAAATTCAAAACCAATTGGAAGAGCTAAAGGCGTTGGTAGCGGTAAACACCGTGCAAGCTACTCCAAAGCGGCTATCAGGAAACAAGTGGTTGGACGCGCTGACGACAGTGGCAGACGCCGCCTCCTCGTTTGTGCGACCGCTGCTGACTTACTGGTATTGTATAGCCGCCTATGGGAGTTACAAACTGGCGAGCTATTACATACTGTTGGAACAGGAGACTCCGTGGAAAGATGCTATTGTCCAAATGTGGACTCCAAACGATCACGCAGTTATGTTCTCTATCATCGGGTTCTGGTTTGTTGACAGGGCAATTCGCCGCCGTGAAGCTTCCATCTGAACTGGTCGAAGCAGTCAAACACTTCGAGGGATTTCACCGGGTAGTGCAACGCCGCCCGGTAATTCTGGCCGCTCCGTATTTATGTCCCGCCGGTTATTGGACTATTGGTTACGGCGTCCTATGCCAACGCGACCGAGCGCCGGTGACCATTGACGAGGGAACGGACGAACTGATGCAGCTGCTGCCCGTATATGCGGCCCATGCGGTACGTTTATCGCCAGTTCTAACCCAAGAACCGGACTCTCGTTTAACGGCCATTGCGGATTTTATCTTTAACCTCGGGCCGACCCGTTACGCCTCGAGCACGCTTCGGCGGCGGATTAACGAGAGGGAATGGGAAAGAGCCGCCGAGGAGATACAACGCTGGGTATTTGGTGGCGGACGAAAGCTACCGGGACTGGTTGCGCGGCGGCGGTTTGAGGCCGAGCTTCTTCTTTAAACAGTTCACCTGTCCCTCGCAAACATACTCCCCGTTGCGCCACTTGCTTTTATGCAAGCGGATCGCGCGGGGAGTTACTCCTAGCCGCTCCGCCAACAATGCGGTTTTCTTGAACATACAGAAGAAGGCATAGGGACAGCAATACTTCAGGTCTTTGCAGATGAGTTCGCGGAGTGTAATCATTTTACATTGGTATTATTTGGCGATAACACATTGCCGATATACTTCAGCACTGTAATTCCTCCCGGCGATGTATCTACTTTAATATAGCCAGCTCGCAAGGCACCAGCAACAATTCCCTCCATATCTCTCGCGTCGGGAAAATAATTGTGCAGCATTTTCATTGCCTCTGTATAAGAAACTTCTTTTTTCTTTTCCATTAAAGCAACGAAGCGCTCGACGTAGAGGGAATCTTCGGTCTTGCCAATACGGGAGAACACCTTCGGCATGTCACGCTCGAGGTCTTCCAGCATGCTGTTGGCCAATTGCAGATCATCTACCGTTATGATCAGATCATCCCGCTGGGCCGCCGAGACAATCATCGCCAGCTTGTGCATGTGGGTTTGCTTGCGGGCGGCGTAACCTTCCAGCATCTGATCGTCCATGCGGGCGGAGGCCATTTTCCAGAACGCCTCATACCACTTCCGCCCCCACACGCGGGCCTCTTCCGAAATGGTAAAGGGGCCGCACAAAGCAACCGAGATATGCTCCAAGTCCTCAATCAACTTCTGCCGAGTGAGGTGATCTTCTCTTCCAACTGCTTCATCCACATAAGCAATGTAACGCTCTTTTGTATCAGCGTATAGAAAAATGCAGCGAGAAGAAAGACCGCCCCCGATAGTAGCAGGAGGCATGTTATCAGCAATCCAGTGAGGAGTCGTGCAACCTTGCAAGTTAATCCAAGGAGCCTCAATAATATCATTGCCAGACATCTTAGTAATTTTTTCATAGCTTTTCTTTCCGTCCCAGAGTTCGATTAAGAGGTTGACCATATCCCGATCTTGCAGATTGATTAGGGAACCGAGCTCGCTGGCAACCAAGGTGAGGGGAGACATAGGATGCCACTCGCCGGAGGCCGGCGGATACTCAAACGCTTCCGCCGCACCTGCAAAGGCAGTAACCAGTGCTTGCCATGTGATACTGTTGGGGCCGAATTTAATTCCAGGAATTTGACGCAACAAGTCCATACCAATATCAGCTGTCGTGGATTTGGCGACAATACCAGGCGGCGCTACGTATATAATATAGAAACTTGGAACCCAAGTAAAGCGTTTCATATCTATCCATACACGTCTACGCAGGACACCCGCAAGTGTTCCAACGCCACTCCAAAAATGCATTCGTTTAGGCGCCTCAGTGACGCCCGCATAATCTACATAAGCCTTTAACCAGTTTTTAAAGTGTCTCGCCACGATTTTCTCTTTTAATTATTTTGCTAATACGATCCTGAGACAACCCGTATAACGCACCAATTGCTTTTTGTTTCATACCTTGTTTATATAGTTTAGCAATGGTAGCCCCATCATATTTATAAGGTTTTTTATTTTCGCTTTTAGAAAGCCAACGACAATTGTTTAGTTCATAGTGGCCATCGTTATCAATACGATCTACCGTAGCACCTAAGAACCATGTTTCCCACATATCATTTCTAAAATTTGTATAAGTATGCCAGCGCTCTCTAACTATTATGCCACGGCCTCCGTAACGATGATAGGCATGGTAACGAGGATCGTAGCAGCGAGTCATCATCTTAGACCACGATCTGTAAACTTTATCATTTTTAGCTTCTTCGCGCGACATCAGCAAGCACCCCAGTTTTCTTCACTACAGTTCACTCCGGTCGGGATAATCAGCGGGTCGTCGTAGGGGATAACTATCTTTGACAGCTCCAGCATTCGCGCAACGCAAGCTTCCTTCTTATGAGTGGGGAACTGGCCGGCTAAGCTATCATGCACCTGCAACAGCACTTCACAAGGGTCGCCGGCGGCCAAGCGACTCCGCAGGAAGTCAATATCAAACGACCACTCTGCCTCCTGTCTATTCTGAAACAAGTTCATCCAAATCTTGTTAATCACTATGGAGACGGTGCTTTGGGGAATCCAAGCTACAGCTTCAGGAAGAAGTGTATCAAGCCGGTCAAAGATATACCAGCGATACCCAAATTTATTCTCAACAAACCGGTGCTTGGAGATTTGTTGGCTGATGCGGTCATGCCATTTTTTAATACCAGGGTGTGCCCCGAACCAGATTTTTTGTGCGCGTTCAATTTCAGCGACTGAACGACCCAGGTGCCCGGCGATGGTTCGTGGACTTCCAACGTAATTTGTATTACCAGTTACGGAAATCTTTCCAGCTCTTCTGACCATAAAGAATCCGGTTGAAGTGCGCGGACAGTAAACAGGAGTGCAATCTGTCTGAGTGTGCAAGCGAATTATCATACTGTTTAAGGTAGCCATTGGTCGATTGTTTAAAGAAATACGATGAACCGTTGAGCCAAAGCTACTAACTTGAGTTCCTTGGTATTGAGAAGCTTTACCACGTAGATGGGCAATTGTGCGTAGCCATTCTAAGTGTTCCTGATTAACAGATGAAATAGAAATGCCGCCGGTTTCGCTAACAGAGCCATCCCAATACTGAGATTCGTCTAAGATTTCGTCTAAATTTTCGCCTGTTAATTGCAGCAACCAATCACCAAACAATTTCCCCTGCGAAGAAAATACTTTAGCTTCTCGTTGAGGAATGTAGAAACGATTGTCATATTCAGAGTAAGTGTATCCTTCTAATAAAGTTCTTAATCTTTCCTTTTTACGTTCTTTGTGAAAGTGAAAAGTTACGTTACCATGTTTATCTAAACTTCCATCTGCTACAAAGGCTGCAATTAAACGTGCACACTTAGTGTCAATAGTGCCGGAATAAAAACCAGACTTAGGTAAACGAGCCACACTACGTTGAATTACTTTACGAGCCTCTTCTACTTTATAACTTCCGTCGTCGTATTTAAAAGGAAGCTTGTGGTTTAGTGTAACCAACTGGTTGTAAGCTTGTCCTGAAAATTCAATCAAATCTTCACCGGGCTGAGTAAAGCCTCGATGCCATTCAAAGGGTTTTTCAAATATAATCTTCTCATCTTCAAGTGACCAGATTGCAATCTGTTCCTCGCCAGAAAGAGATTCAATAGTCTGCCAACCCTGTGGAGTTAATACTTCATGATCGCCTGTTACACAGGCATGGCAGAATACCTTTGCGAATTCACGTTTATGCTTCATAGGCCCGCGGTGGTCAGCATACCGGGGATGGGATTCTACGAGTTCCTCCAGCGGCGGCGGTTCCTTTCCATCTATTACAAACGCATTCAGCAGGTGAATGTCCGTTCCAAGTCGCAACGCCGCCTTCAGCATCTGATCATCCGTTTCCCAAACGACTACCTGAAGATCAGCTCTATCAAGATCCATATCAAAAAAGGTAAAGCCCAGATCGGGCTGGAACATAGACCTGAGATTAGGGAAAGTATAAGGATCGCCCAGCATAGCAACATGGCCACGCGCAGCGGCTTTACCGACTGACTTAGACTTCTCCGAAGGAATGGTTTGGAGATTGGTGCCGGAGCCGAAGGCGGATTTGCTGCTGGAGAGTCGGTATGTTTTGGGTGCGGACTTTCCACTGGCAGAACCTCCAATGTTATAAGAACAACGCATCCGGCCATCTTCATCCAGCCGAGCGAGTATAAAATTACTGAGGAACAGGTCGAATGTGCGAATGTCTGAGATGCAGTTTATGATTGGCTTTAACAGTGGTTCGCGGGCGGCAATCTTCTGCAGCGCTTCGTCGTTGCAAGTTACCGTTGCAGGCTTGTATTTAGTCGGGCGGGTTTTGATCGGCGGCTGTCCTAAGTCCTCATAGAACAGTGTCTTCATTTGCAGAGGAGACGCGGTGTTCAAGTTATGCCCAAGCACATGCTGAAGGAAGTCTTCCCGATGGGTTATCTGCTCCTGCACTTCCAGCGCCAGCTTATCCCGCTGCTTCTTATCCACTCCCACACCCCGCATCATAGCCTTGAGGACAGGGTAGAACATGGCTTGCTGAAAGGTGTGGACGCGCTCTGCCGCCGGCCAGCTACTCGCCGCGAACTGCTTGGTCATGCTGAGTTCAGCTTCCCCTACCTCTCGCGTGTAGATACAATCCTGACAATTATAGCGCCAGTGTTCTTCCTCCGACCCGCCCATCTGAATATTCTTCCCCTCGTCCTTCCAGTAGACATACCACTTAGCATAGAGACTGGCTTGGTAAGCAAGACTCTTGGGGAGGTCGGAGAACATTGCGTGCTGGCTGATCATGGTATCTTGCGCACCACGGGGGATGAAGTGCCAGTGCTTATAGATATACTGTGCGTCGTATAAGCCATTCTGCCAGCGCACATTCACGTTCTTATGAGTGAAGAGTTTATACAGGTGCCAAACAATTTCCCCTTCCTGTTCCGGCAACCAGTAACCTTCCTTATTATCCTTCGTCATGAAGGGGATGCAGATTGCCTCCGTTGTGCTCCAGCTAATCCCGCAGCACGCGAGATGGCCAGTGCTGGTCTCGAGGTCGAGGTCGAGCCAGATGGATTGCTGGTCGGCTAAGGTCTGCAACTGCATTAGTGCTGCTATGGTTTGGAAGAAGTCCGGGCGGATTTGAAACTCCCACACCGGCGGGTTCCAGCCCGGCTCCTCGAGATGCCGCTTCGCTCGGCGCAGGTCATTAACCATAGCCCCCCGCCAAGACCAGACGGACATAACGCTACGCGGGTTCAAGGTAGCAATTACTTTAATATCCCTCGGCCCTTTCAACACACTTCCCCGCCAAGCAGTTATTCCCTTCTTCCCGGTCAAAGCCCACATTGCCCAGTTACCACAGGCAATAATGATGCGGGGCTGGACAAGTTCAATCTCTGCTTGCAGTTGCTGATACCCAAGCACTACCTGCGGGGCAGCCCATATGTCGTGGAGGCGCTGGAAGGAAGCGTCCGGCGGCGATTTCTTCTCGGAGACCCAGGCGGCTATGTCGCTATTAGGAGGACGCCTGTTTACCAGACTAGTAACAAAACAAGCACTGCGAAGCAAGCCAGCTTCTTGCAGCATCCGGTTGAGTTCTTCTCCATCCCTGCCACTAAACGGTTCTCCTCTCGCTTCTTCATATTCCCCCCAAGCTTCTCCAACAATCATTACCTGAGCGGGGATAGGCCCGCTGCCATGATGGGGCATTTTTATTCCTCTTAGTGAACTGCGCTGCCATCAGAATCCGCTACCACGCCGGCGAAGGGAGTGTAGACGACTGAACTTGAAAGCATGCCGGTTATCATTTGGACTGCTTCCTTGCGGGTGAAGCCCCGCTGACACAGGCATTCCATCATTATCTCCACATTTTCTGCAACATCATTGCAGGCGGCTTTAGCTTTCACGTAGTTCACTGCGTTTCCCCTCTCATAGCTTTCAGGATGTATGGATCGAAGTCCGGTTGACGCAAACACCAAGCTTTGTAATCCTTCGGCAAGTCCTTTATCAGCATCCCCTTATGTTTCCCAAAGGCCATTACCGTGGGGATGCGGCAGCGCTCTGAGAATTTCCAAAGGTCTTCTGCTGTTGCGAGGGTTTCGCCTTTCGCCGTTGCTTTTGAGATTAGCTCTACCAAGATACTGTAGCATAACTCGACGTCGGCGGCGGCTGAATGAGCTCCCTTTAATTGCTGCCTTGTTAGGGAGTAATTCTTTGAGAAGGCGTAGGCTAACGCGCCGAGCTTATGCGAATCCAACTCAGGGCAAAGAGCACGAGCTATTGCTAAGGTGCAAATGCGCTTTACATGCACAGGGCTGCCGAGTGCTTGCCAGTCGTAGTCGGCGTTGTGGGCGATTAGATAGGTTGTGTCCTTTGGTAACTTAGCATCGACACTGGGCTGGTTGTTAACCAGTTCCTCGTCGTGGATGTGGTGGGTAGCTAATGCTCCGAAACAAGAGCCATTGATAGGCTTGTAGAATTGATGAAAATAAAAAGTTGCTTTGTCCCAAGTGCCGGGTGTGATTTGTATCCAAGCCAATTCAATTACTTCCGGCGGTTCCCGGCCAGTGGTTTCTGTATCTGCTAAGACGAGCATTTAGTCCTCCTCTTCGAGTTTAAATTGTGGGACAAAAGTACCTTCTTTTTTGATAAAGTCAGAAGCGAGCAAAGCTTTTTGAATATCGTTATCCCAGAAAGCTATCCTCCCATACACCTGCCAATCTCCTGACTCATGATTTTTACCCTGTTCAAACGGTGAACGAATGAACAGAGGAGCAGCTGCGTCTACAAAGATTTCTCGAGGAGTTATCTCTTCCAGTCGCTTAGCTATGTGGCGACAGATAGCCGAAGGTCTGCCTCTCAGCGCAACCGTGACAAAACAAATACGATTGTAAAAAGTAGTAGACTGCCCATTCATTTCAAGTGTTACAGGTAAATCTATAAACGAACGCCTGGGGCTATAGTAAACATTGTAATGCTGCTCAATCCAACTTGTAAGCTGAGTAATTGTGCTAGGTAGTTTATTCATCACAGCTCCAATTCCTTCTGCGCGGTTATCTGTTCCAGCCGCTTAACAGCAATCGCGTAGCTAGCCGGGTCCATTTCAACATAGGTTGCTTTGCACTTGCAATCGTGAGCCGCCGGCAAGATAGGCCCGGTTCCTCCAAAGCAATCTAGCACTGCGTCGCCCGGTCTGACCGAACGCTGCAGCAATTGCTGATAAAGGGCAACCGGCTTCTGTGCAGCATGGCCGAGGTTCTCGTCGGAGGAGCAGCTGATCACATCAGGGTAGATGCGGGTAACTGGCTTCTTTCCTTTCACCGCATACAGCAGAATCTCATACTTCCGCTGCGGGCCGTGCTCAGGCCACGGCACCCGACTCCCATTCATCTTGTGCCAGATGATAGGGGTGCGGTGAACCCACCAGCCGGCCGACTCGAATGCCGCCCGTGACTGGTGGAACTTATCAATGTCGCAGAACCAGTAAAGGTGAGCTTGTGGTTTGGTGATACTCCAGAAATGCTTACAAGCTGCGTCCAAGCAAGTTTCAAATACTTCAACTGAATCCTTATAACCATGAGCGCCGGCGGCCTTCCCGCCCGAATCCCCAAACTCATCTGCACCCATGCCATAGGGAGGGTCAGTGAGGATTACATCAAACTGTTCCCTAGGGCAGGCGGCTAACCACACTAATGAATCTGCATTCAGCAATGTGTGGGAAGCTTGGGAGAATGTGCGCCCGACCTCGGTGGCCAGTTCAGTATTCTTCCGCACATCTTCCTTCCGTTTAAGAACTTTAAACGCATCATTGACAGTCTTAGCAGCCCGGACTTCGGGGTCGTGGAGATGCCTGGCGACGATGATCTCACGCCGCGTTGTTTCCTGATTAACGCCCTCTGAGCTGCCGCGGACTTCCTGAGAGATTTCCGCGACACTTGGTAAAGGAAGACCGCTTGCGCTTGCTTGCTTACCTCGCAGGTTAGCAAGTCGGCTGGTTGCTTCGGCTCGCTCCTGCCAGCTGAGATCAACCCTTCTGATGTTCTCTTCAAGCTCGGCTTCTTCCCTTTCAAGCACTGATAAATCCCCCAGATTAACACAAGGGACAAAGCCAGAAGGCACCAGACTATTATCATGGGAGAATTCCTTTCCAAGTTCATACAAGTCGGCAATCGCCCGCATCCTGCGCTCGCCGGCGACCAGCCACCACAGGCCTTCCCCTTCCTGCCGCACTACCAGCGGGTGAAACAATCCCTTTGATTCGATACTATCTCCCAGTTCCATTATGGAAGATACGTCGAACTCTTTTCTTTGTCGATTGGGGGCGATCTGAATTGCGGATAGGCTGATCAGGCGCATAGGAGGACTCCTCTGTTAGGGTTGAAAGGGGACAGATAGAACCGGCCAGAGGATACTCATACCCATCTGATTCAATTCTCTTTTTAAAACCCACTCGCATAAATGCCTTTTAAAAAGAGCCCCCTTGCGGGGGCAAAACAGGGAGACGACTCCTGATTAAAGCTTCATCAGCCGACCGACCTCCTCCAGAATATCCCCGGTGGTGTCGCTGATTTTATGCTTGATCTGCAGCTTCAGCGGACGCCCGACTGCGCGCTCCCAGCTCCAAACATCGCCGGCCTTGTTCATATCAAGGGCCTCGCGATATTGGCGCTGGCGGCCATTCCTTCCCGGCGCATTGTCCATCCCACCTTGGGGAGTGAGGTCGAGGAAGCAGCTGTCAGTGATGGTCACAACGGGCGGCAAGCGCATCGCATCTTGCAGCTGTTGGGGCACATCAATTTTCAGCGCAACCGCAACCATCATCCACGGCTGGCCAGTCCGATCACCCTTGCCGATGGTGCCGGTTTTGGGAGTCAGCTTGTCAATCGTGGCGGTGTAGAAGCCGTCTTGGGAGGCGGGATTCTCCACCGGAAGCGGCGGGCGCTTCTCGTTTACTTCGGTAATCTGCGCCTGCAAAAGCAGGTTAGGGTCAAATGCACTTTCACTCATCTTAATTCTCCTATAGGATTGAGATACCGGCAATGTTAAGACAGGAGCTGCCGGTGACTACTTCTCCTGAATTTTATCAAGGGGGAATATGTTTAACCAACCTTGCCAATTACTGTTTGGTAAAGGTAAGGAATCAATTTTAATTACTATACGACCTTCGTCGTCAGTAAAGGCTGCACCAACACGAATATAGTGAGAGTCTTTTGTTCCATTAGTTGGTATGTGCGCAGAAACATTACCAGATTTTGTAAGCATTATTTCCCACTCCTTTGCTTCCACACTTCCATAATCAAAGCAAAGTTAGGTTCGATCTTACTCTTATACCCCAGCGATCGGGTTTTGGTCACTACCCCATAAGCGGCAGTATCCCAGTAAAATTTGTCTGCTTCCCTGATGGTGAAGATTACATCAGAAAACAGCGGAGGAATCTCCGGCTGAATCGCCGTGCCAATTGTCTTGATAGTCGTGTTGACCTGCCCGGTTAATTCATTCTTATCCCTGACTGGATGCGCAGTCATGACAAAGGTGCAAGCGCAACCCTGCGTGACCAGTCGGAGGAAATTCATCAGATGGTTTTGGGCTACTCCGTAGTCAGGGGGCGCCATTGTTGGTCGACTTCCGACCACCATTTTAGCCGCGGCGTTAGAGAGCTCGGTGAAGGAATCCAAGATAAAACATTTATCTGCCCCGAAAGAATCGACTCCTCCAAACAGTTTTCCTGTCCGATCATCCGGGAAGTTTGCAAGGGCGGCGAGTATCTTCCAATAGGCATTGTTCTTTCCTTTATCAATGTCAGTCTTCTTTGTCAGCATTTCATAGGTGAGGTTGCCTGTATCCTCTGCGCCCTTGACCATCTGAGCTAGTCCGACTGGGGCGGAGACCATCTGGTGGTAGTGCAGACAAGCGGGAACTTCCACTCCTCTATCCTTCCAGTAACCCAGCAATGTCTCTAAACTGTTTTCAATATCCAGATAGAAACATTCAATCCCATTCTTCTGGCACCAGTCAATCAACGTTCCCAGTGCATAGGTCTTGCCCGTTCCTGCATCTCCATTGAGGAGGATGTTCGGCCCTGCAAGCAGCAATTGTTCACTCATTCTGTAACTCCTTTATGTGTAATTCTAACTCTCTCTTCAACACATCCGATGGAAGCAACTCCACCAACGCCTCGAGTCCACTAGCAAGTAGCGATCCGGCTGTATTCCACGAGTCGGGGTGTTTGGCACAGGCGACTCGCTCAACATCGAAGGGCATCTGCACCCCGCGGCTGTCGGTAAAAACCAGCCGTGCCCAAATGTCTCCGCAGTGTGGGCAGAAATAAGCAACTCCTGTTCTGCGGTAGCGGAGCCGCGGCCAAGCACCGGGATCAAAAGAAAACTGGCCGCCCACGTTATTCCCAAGCAGCACAATAACTGAATACTTCTCATGGAAAGTTCCCAAAGAGTCCACTGAGAAAACCTTTGGTGATGTGCCAGTAGAGAATAAGGATGAAGATGCTGGCAAGGACTGCATACTCATCCCATTTCATTTTAAGTCAATGACGCGCATACGACCGGAGAGCTTTAATGCCGCCGCCGGCTTGCAATAGTAATCAGCCAGTTTCGTCTGCATCATAGTGATAATAGAGCTAAACCCCTCGTCAATGATGAAACGGAGTTCCGGGTCTTGCCTTCCTGTTGTGCGCAGCCGCCAGTAGACTGCCCGGTGCTCGGCGTTGCCGGGGTCAAAGGTAACATGCTTCCGCGAGACAGTTTCAAGGACGGCCATTTTTCTTCTCCAGAGAGATAGAACTTTCTTTATAAGCAGGATGTATTTTTAAAAAGTCAAACAGCAAGTCGAACATTTGCTTAGGAGTATAAGTAACCGAAGAACATTTTCTGTAAACCATCCAGGAGGTTACATCTTCATAAACACGATACTCGTTTCCATCTTGTTGCTCTGTTAGCTTACGTTCAAGCATTTCAATGCGCGAGTGCAGCTTGTTAAGCCGTGCTTCTAGCTTGTCAATTCTATTAAAGCCAAACATATTAATTCTCCTCCAATTTGGTTTCGATCCGAGTGACTGGGTCCCACCGGCGGCGCTCAAAGAAAGCATTCAGCACATTGGTAGGATCGTTGGCAAGGCAAGCACTTCTGAACTGACACCCTCCATACTCCGCACAGGCATGATCCAAATTGTAATCCCAATAGCCTGTCTTCCAACACTGAATCATTGCCTCCACGTCACGCAGGAGCTGTGCATACCAGCGATCAATCTGCCATAGAGGGCGATATGTGATAGCCTCCGCTGTATCATACTTCGACTTGAGGATGGAAACGCCGCGCACAAGGAAGCCATCCAGCTTAATTCCTCCTTTGAGAGCTCCCCATGTGTATCCAGTGAATTGGCTGCGCAAATCCCATTGCTTAGACCAACTGGCTCCAAGCTGGGATGTAGTCTTATCATCCTCACCCAACACCAAGCCGGATTTGTTGACAACCATATCCATCCTTCCGCAATAGATGATAGGGTTGCCGGTCTCTGGGTGAAGAATGTCGATCGGTTCCGCGAAAGAGAACTCAATGCCACGCTTACCAGAAGGGAGGATAATCGGGGTTGCATCGTCTGTCTCCAAGGGGTAACGTTCGAAGTAGAATTCCAGCGCGCCGGCCATGCGAGTGGCGGACTTGGGAGAGTCTTCCGGGTGCTCGAAGTCTCCGTAGGCGGTGAGCAAAGCCCCCACACCAATGGCTACTGCGTCGTCGGCAGACCGGCCCTCTTCGTAGAACGCTCGCCGAGAAGCTTCCAACCCATGCGCGTAGGCAGCGCCGGCGTGGAGATGCACGCTTGGTTCACGGGATTTATAATGAAGGAAGAAATCAAGCTCCGCCTTGCGGTGGCAGCTTCGGAAGGCGGCGATCAGACTGCTGTCCACTACTGCTGGGAATGGTGTCATTTTCTGTTCTCTCCTTGATTGCGTTTAACTGAATTTGATACAACCACTGACGACAGTAGGTCTTGCCCGTCTCGGGAGTGAGAGGGCAGAAGGGGTCGTGTAGACAGGCGGCTTGTAGGTGGGGGCAGATCACAGCCCCAACTCCTGAAGCAGGGTGTCTGCATCCGGCACAACCTTCTTAGCGTTGGCCTTTGACTTGGCCGCTGCTGTGGCAGCACCTACCCTACCTGCACGAAGGGCGAGGATTGCTTGCCGCATCTCATCTTCGGTGAGGGTTCCGTCGGCGGCTTTGCGTCGCCAGATGGAAATTTGATTCTGCAGTTCGAGGTTCATAGACACTCCATGCTGGCTTGAATGGCGTGAGCTATGATTATAATTGTATAGCTCGCTGTGAACATAAATATAATCCAAGCCCATTCGTAAATGAAATCGCGGATCATAGCTTCTCCTTTAGTTTCTGTTCAAGCGCATCGACCATTGCTTTCGGGCCAAAGACATAGTAGCCCTGCAATCCAAAGGGGGAGAGGTCGAGCCGGCGGCTATCAAAAAATTCCCTGATGCGCTCGAGGAAGAATTGCTGGTAACTCCCCAACGGCACGCGGCCTTCTACCTCCGAATAGAGGAACAAGTCCAGCCGAGCGCGGACTGATTCAGGCAGCATTAGATAGAGGGAAACGCGCGCATCTAGTTCCTTACGTCGGCCCATTAGATTTCCTTATCCAACTTCCACTTATGTTCGATTGCCGTGCCGCCGTGGAGCTTAACCGAGTCGGCCAAGGTATGCAAGCCAATGCTCTGTAGGAAGGTAATAGCTCCGCGTAGTTGAAGGATACGCCACGCCCTCTTGCGGGCGGCAATCTGTAGTGGTGATGCTGGCTTGCGTTTCATTCCATATCCTCCCATTCACCTTCATCGTCATTCCAGCGCTGGATGTGCAAGGAGCTGGTCTCAAGGGCGGAACCGATGATGCTGCAAACAGCATCCTCCACCACATCATCTTCTTCCCCCGAACCAACTACATCAATTTCAGTCCAGTCAGCGGTGCCCCACTGCCGGCAGCGGAAACGGGTCATTCTGGTGTCTCCTCATCACAACGTATTTCATACTTGGGAACTTGCTCGTAGCCAACCAACACTGATTTGCAGGCTTCGCCGGCCACTCGCACATCAACTTGGAAGTCGAGACCTTCCGCAGTAAAAGTACGTTCGGCAAACGACTCTCCTGCCATATCACTTGAACGATCAAAAGTAACACCATGTTCATCTTCAATCATTTCAAGCGCGGCTTCGGCTTCCTTCATGCTGGAAGTGTTCAACTGCAAGATAGGCCGGCCAAAAGTGTAAACATGGGTGTCGTAGAAGTAGCTGAGTCGGCGGAAAGTCTCAGCATACTTGCGGTATGTTTCAATCTGAGACAATCGTGTTTTCGCAGCCTTCCAAGCTTCATCAACACGCTCATCTAACAGCGCATTCAAGTTGATTTTCTGTTTCATTCCATCACCCACTTTCTCAGGCTAATCTTCGTATCGGTTGAACAGGCGGGGAATATATCCGTCCCTGCAGGGAATTGCAGCAACACATTACCGGAGGCAGAAGCAAACTGCGTATCTGCATCCAGCGTTACCTTGACAGTCATGTTAAACCGAGTGCAGATTGTCACCTCGACCGCCGGCGCTTCCACACCCAGCTCGTCCAGCACAATTCCTTCCACAGCGGGGAATGTCTTATCCCAAGTGATGCTGCGAACTGACAACTCCTTCTCCGGCCCCAAGTAACCATCAATCTCTTCCATCCCATCTACCGCGATTGGCTGATGTTCCCGGATCAGTTTGCGAGTGGAAGGAACCTGATTGTGGATATACTCGCTGTAGTTTCCAATCACTGTGTGGGTTTGCTTGTCAACCAGCGCGAGTCCCCTTGTGCGCGTCCAGTTCTCTGGATTGGAATAAAGAGCGCGCATTGCTTCGGTTGGGTTGATTGCCCTGACTGCAGGGTCGGAAGACTTCTTCCGCTTGGGCGGGAGCTTACGAGCCAGCAAAGCTTCGTTGAGCAAATCTTCAAGTGGGTCTTCCCAGATCGGGTCGGTGTCGAGGGATTGCTGAAACTGTTCGGCTGATGCGAGTTCTTCATCGCTTGGGTCAAATGCACTCATGGTTGCCTCCAGAGATTAGGGGTTGCCGAAGGCTGCTTTGCGGGCAGCGTCGTCGGTGAAGTCGTGCAAGCCGCGCTGGAACCAGCCGCCGGCTTTCTGATACAGGATTACAGCAGATTCAGTCCAAGGCGTGCTGCGGAACATCCCACTGTGGGTGGGGTAGGAACATCTGCGCGGAGCGGGGAATGTTAAGCGGTGTGTCACGGTTTGCCTCCGTTAAATATCGAATATGTATTATGCCACAATAACACCAATGAGTCAACAAAGCAATTGCCTCAATCTTTGAAAACACAGTAGGGAGTGGGACGATCCCCACTCCCTTCCATGCCGCCCAGTGCCGGAGGCAACCATCACTGGACTCGCCGGGGGCAGGTTGTTCAGACCTGTCGGCTAATCACAGCACCCGTAAATGGAGATAAACAGGTGCTGGGTAGAGGGGGCTATTTGTAACCCCGAAGCTCATTCCGCGTAGAAGCATACGATCTTCAGCCGCCGCCTCCGACAGGAACAACCCCCTCTGGAACAGCCCCTTTTGCAAAGGGCTGAACCAGACTGGGCTGCTTACATCTCGGACAGGAGATCGTCCGCGCTGACCTTCTGCGACTTGGCCGCTTTCTCCGATTCCAGCCGGGCGATAACCACGCCGGTCTTGGTGCTCGGATTGCGGAAAGCCGAATAGAGATCGTTGCGGGACAGCTTCTCGCCTTTGGCTTTGGCATCGTCCAGTTTCTTCTGGATGAACGCTTTAACCTCAGCGATGGATTTGCCCGTGACTTCAGCAACTGCTTGAACCACAACGGAAGCACCGGATACACCGCCGCCGCCGCCTTCGCGCACAGTCCGCCAGTCGCCGCGTTGGATCTGTTCATCCAGCGCCTCAACCGCCAGCACCATGTCGTCTTCGGAGAGGGGCTTGTCTGCCGGGGCAGCCAGCTCATCGCCGTACTTCTGCTCAGCACCGTGGCCAGCGAACTGGGCCAGCAGGCCAAGCGGCAGAACAAAGGTGCGGCTTGCGCCATTGCGGAAGTCCATGCGGATTGAAACAGCGCCGGCTTGCAGGGTAACGGTATCACCGTCAACCAGCACTTTACTCTCATCCAGCAGCGTTTCTTTCAGCACTTTGCGCTTGCCCGCGAACCCTACAGTCCGGCCATCTTCCATCTGAACCATCTGAACTTCTGCCTTCGGTTTAGCTTCAGCCATCATAAACTCCTATCTAGTTGGCAGCTCTATTATTGACGGGCAGCCGCCGAACTCCCGTTTAATCATTGAATAGCAATTATACATGATTGCGGCGGAATGTCCACCAAGATTTTAAACTATTTTTCAAAACTGAGAACTCTCTGCCGGGTCTCGAGGTCTTCGCTGCGGGCGGCTAATCCCTTACGGAAGGGATAAACGGCCTTCAAGCGAACGTCCTTCCAGTAACGGGCGGCTCGTTCTGTCCACTGGCGGGCGAATTGAAGAGCCATTGAGTCGTCCAGTGCGGGGAAGGTGATGCAACGTTCTTGTTTGTCTCGTTGGTAGACTGCGCGGAAGAGGATCATTTTGATTTCCAGACTGGATCAAGGGTTAAAGGAGAATGGGTGCCATAACGCTCGCCCCCTCGAGTTTCAACTTCGGCATCCCTTAGCATTTCGTTGGACTGCCGCTTGAAATAGCGCTTAACCGCGAGGTCGGTTGACCGGCGGCAAGTTGGGCAATTATCTGCCTTGTCTTCTGCATTGAAGAAATGCTTACCTGAGGCGCAACGGAATTTCATAATAATTCCTTATAATTTAAAAATAACAGAATTAAATTTGTTTAAAAGTTTTTGTATAGCAAGACTCTCTTCAGGTTGACTTTTTTGTAAAACAAACAGTCCTCTTATAATTAAATCTAACTCAAGCTCACTTAAAGTCAATTTTGTTGTTGTTTCATTATATAGCATTACAGTCTCTTGTTAAGGTAAAGGTTCGCGCTCTATCGCGGCGGCAATCCTATTTGCAAAACTCTGTGCGCCAGCCATTCCGATAGTTAAGGTTGGACTGCCCTGAAACTTTGCTATCTCCGCATCCCTCTTTCTGACCGCTTCCCCGTATTCCTTGAGGGCGGCGAGGAATCCTGCTTCGCACATTTTTCGACGCTTGTATCCTGTGTCATCAGAATACTTCTCCCACAGTTCGTCGGCTTTGGTCATGCGTGTATCTCCCGTCCATTCTGGCGTGCGTCCGGTAATGAATACTTTAGCCATCATTCCACCTTCAGCTTTCGGATGGCGGCTTTCAGTTCTTCCAGCTTGGTGAGGAAGTCGGTCATTGGTTATCCTTTCGGAAGGGGAGGTAGTGGTTGCCAGTGGGTAACAGTGAGGTTCGGGTTTATACCAGCAGGTTCTTGATACCATGCGTGAGACTTTATGCGTTTATGTTTCGGCTCGTAAGTCGCAACATCTACCCACCCGCAATGAACCTGAACGGTCGTGTTCTTTTCCGGCAACCCATCATCCACCTTCACCCACCCGCCGCTGTCCAGCAGGGCGGTGATGCGTGACTTAATGTCATACATATCCTCCCAATCCTTGCCGAAAAAGTCAGCCCAATCATTGCTAATCTCACCAGCAATAATCGCATCAAGCGAATCTATGACTTTCACAGCCTCTCGCAGCAGCCCCATCGCTGTGTCAGTCATGACATATCCTCGTCGAATGAACATCCGACTACCTTTTGAAGCCCGCATTTAGCGCATTCAACAACGTCCATATCTTCGTGGCGTTTACAACAATCAACTACTCGCCACGGGCCGCACTTGTCGCCAGTGCAAAGATCAGGCTTATGCTCTGCGTGTAAAGAAAAATCTCCGGTTACTCGCGTCATCCCTGTCTTGCTCACAGATTCAGTCATTTCGTCCTCGCTTGGTCGATTGCGGCGTCAAGTTCATCAGGTTCGTGTGCGCCATACGCGCCAGCCAGATCAATGTTCGGGTCAAACCAGATTTCGCGCACTGAGTCATTAGCAAACCGGAAGTGCGTTCGCAGCCACCGATACCGTTCCGCATCCTTCCGCAGCGCCGCGTTCTCGGCCTCTTTCTGCGCGGCGTAGGCGCGGAGGGTGTCGTAGTCTGACTTTTTAATCAGCGCGTCAGCCTTTGCATATTCGTGATCTACACGCTCCCAATTCAGATTATCTCCACCTTTATGATGCTCAAGCCAGCCGACTATCTCAGGCTCCACCGGCAACCCCGCCTCTGCTTGCTTGATGCGTTCGAGGGCGGCGAGGATGGCTGCACCACGTTCACCGCCTAGCGCCTTCGCTGCTTCTATCTGCTCATCAATCGTCGGCTTAGTCGGCTGTGTCATGGTTTCTCCTTAATGCCTCGCGTGCAGTTAGCGCGTCCCCGTTGTCTGTCCAGCTTGCGGCCATCGCCAAGCAACATTTTTCGCACCATCTATAGCTCATCAGTGCGCCATCAAATATGTCTGACCGCGATCTTATACGGCTCCCGATTTGTATTTCTTGCGCGCACATGTGGCATTGCCCGGACTTGCGGGCGGTAACGAGTTTGTCTTTTAAAACTCTGTCGCCAGGAGTTCCGAAGTCACCGTCAAATGGATTGAACGCTAATACTTCTCGCTCATCAATCGTAATCATTTCGCATCCCCTGCGTAATAAGGGTCAGCAATCGGGGCAAACTTTGCGCCTAGCCTATCGAACATTCCCGTAACCTCGTAATGATATGACCCTGTATAAGTTTCAACGTGTCGGCTGAACACTTCACCTGTTTCTTCATCGTAAACTGTGACCTCAATCAACAGCGCCTTATTGTTCATTTCGCCTCCTGCGCGGCTTTGAGCATAGAGTATGCAATCTCAAGTTGATGTATTGACGAGCTATCCTTTTGATAGCCTTGGCCAATTAAAACAGCCTTCAGAAACGTCAACACTTGCAAGCTAACGTGCAGTGTCTGAATCGGCACCGCCACCGTATCCGGCTGGCTGGCGGGAGGGGGTGCAGCGCGACGGTTATCGTGGAATGCTTCAAGCATCGCCCTGATTGCTTTACGTAAAACTTGAGCCTGCAATTCAGCAATACCGGAAACCAAACTTTCAACTTGATCGTCAGTAACCATAATCACTCCGCTGCGTTGTGAACTGCAACATAAAAACTTACCCACTCAGGCGTATCTTTTACCCGTTTTCCGTTTTCGTCGCGCCAGTCTTTGCAGCCAACGCGCTCAACGATATTTATCATTCCTTGACACACACCCATTAGCTCCGCATTGCGCCTGTGATTTGCGTTTTTGGCCTCAATGGTTTTACGCTCACACTCTGCGCTCATGTTTTCGTGTGGATGACTGCGAGTGCAACCATCTGCATTGACCTGATCGGCGGCGCGGGTGATTTCTTCTCTGGCCGTGCGTATTGCGTAACCTGCGCCTTGCGATAGTTTGGCTTCCCACTCCTTGCAAATCTCCGCCGCCCGCAACATCCCCGCCTTCACGCCGCACAGTAAATACTTGATCTGCTCGTCAATCGTTATGTCGCTCATTTCGGCTCCCGTTCATCGTGTTCGGCCCCACAAAATTCGCAGCGCCAGTAAAGATGCTCAATCTTTTTCATTCTTACCAGCGTAGGACATGGGCCACAATAAGGGGCGTAGCTTGGGTCATTTAGCGCGTTGTGCTTGATGACGCTCATGCCTTCTGTGAATGGAATACTGTTTGTGTTCATTTCCCCACCCTCCTGTTATCTCGTTTCCACTCACTCCAAGCATCACGTAACATACTGCTCCCGATGTGGGCAATCATTCTGGTTTCCTGATTAATGCATTAAGTCCGGCAGCTTGCCCACGCCGGGGATTATCCAGCAATTCATTCTTAGTCTCCGGTGCAAGAATCCACCACTTGCAATCGCCACAAAGGATGCGATTGTGCAAGCGATAGATGTGCAAGGTAGGCTGCCCGCATTCGTCGCAGAGTTGGGAGAGGGTTTGGCTCATTTCGGCTCCTTGTTTTGTCGTTCGGCCTCGGCTAACGCCGCCTTGTAGCAAGCGTAGTAGCGATACGTTTCGTTCCCCGTAGGCCAGATGCAATCGACTACCTTCCACTTGTTAGGAAAACACGGAGTTTCGATAACCTTTTTCACTTCGTTTTCTCCAGTGTGGCGCGGGCAATAACGATGGCTTCGCGCTCGGCTCCATAATTCACACAATCACTACATGGCGGCGACATATGACAAGAGCAATTCGCTTCTGGCGGCGGCGTAATATTCTCAAACAAATAATCCAACGCCTCCCGCAACTCCCTGACCTTCTCGCGCTCGGCTGAGAGTTCGCGTTCAAGCTGTCGAGCAAAGTCGGCATTAACAACCTCGGTTCCGTCAGTGGGATGCGCCCATGACTCCATATCAGTCCGTTTCGTGTCGCTCATGTCAGGCTCCCAGCAAGCTGCAAGAACAGCAGCGCGATAAACCCTGCTGAGATAAAGGCCACTCCCAGCGCATATTTCAGGGATTGATTAAACCAGTTAGGAAGCATTTTTTAACTCCTTCGGTTTGCGAACTGAAAAGACAACATCCCACTCGATGCCGGCCTTGTTAAAGGACTCGGTGAGGACAGAATATTCTCGGCTGTGTTCCGGCACTTGAAACACCAGCAGATCACTGGTGCGCTTAGGGTCAGGATTCGGGTCGATTGCAATAATTCTAACTATCATTGCATTCCTCCCGCCGTCTGATAGGCCTTGGAACCCGGCCCGAATTTTTCTGCCAATTCCGGCAGGGCGTTGAAAATGATGGATTGCTCAGCATTGTGAGCATGGACGAGCGCTTCTGCGAGCTGGCGGTGGAATGCCCGCCGACTGTTTCGCATTGCTTGGATTGTCCAATAGGTCTGATTGAAGTCCATATTAAACCTCATCATCAGCGCGGGCATTCCATTTCTGAATTAACGCTTCAGCAGAATGCGCGGTTTTGCTTAAAACTACAATATGACAACTATTGCAAGTAATTGTTGAATAAGTACTGTCACGCAATTGTGAAAGGGAAATTTTATCATTACCACAAAAGGGACAAAATTTTAATTGAATAGCCACGGTTGCCTCCGTTGATGATTGATTATAACAAATTGGCGGGGAATTGCAATACAGTTATTGCCCCGCCTGTACAATACTTAGTAAACCAAGTTCATCAGTGCGAGTTCACCCGCACCGTAGACCTTTGCTTCACCGCATGACTCGCAGGTGTACTTGCGCGCATCTGGTTCAGCGGGTTGTGTGTTGCCGCAGGCTAAACAAAATCCATCCCCTTCCTCGTCCATTGCTTGAAGAGTGTCGAGGCTGGGCATGTATTGTTGCTTGCCGTTTTTTGCTTTATACATTTTCATTCCTTGCATGATAGCTCCTTATTCATCAAGTGGGTTAACAATCTTTAATTCCTGCACCAGTTCCTCGGCGGCCGTCTCAATCCCTCTTTTAACCGATATATCCTTCAGCAGCTTAGCTTGCACACTTGGTTCAGCCATGAATATATCAATTGCTTCTGGCCCGGTTTCCGCCGGCCGCTCCTCCATCATACGCAGAAGGCGTGCTTGGGATTCGGCGGCAGCTTGGGCGAATTCGGGGCTGTCTGCCGGCGGCAAAGCTTCCGGAGTATCCTGATAGCTTCCCGCCCGATTGATTGCTCGGTAGATAGTGGTTTCCCCCACGCCATACTCGCTTGCGAGTCGCATGATTGACCAGACGCGCTTTCCCCGGCCATCTCTGAGCGCATACAGCTCCTGCGCTCGGATGGCTTGAGATTTGGTCAGCGCCTTTATTTGTTTGCCAGCCATTATCTTGTTACCTCTGTCGGATAATCTTCCAAAGGCCAGACATCTTTTGTTATCCGATAAAGTTTATTCGCTTGCGGAAACTCTTTTGAGCCAGCGTAATATTCCGTAACGGCCGCGTATTGTCCTAACATTGCGGGCGAACGATAACTGGCCCATTGCCCCCAGCGAATCACAATGGGTTTAGTCTTATCCTTATTATACTTACTCGTTCCAATCCGATGATTACCTTTTTCGTCGTACTGATGATAGTAGCGCATCTTAGTCTCCAGTTATTAATCAATCACATGCCCATTATACCGGGCGGCTAATCAAAAGTCCACACAGTCTTGAGTCGATCCCTTCTCCTCCTCCATCGAAAAACTTCTTCTTCTCCTCCTCCTCCATCATCCCCCCTTCCCATTTATTAAAAACACTCTAAAATAAAAAGGGTACTAAGAGTATTTAAAAAAAAAAAAAG
>Ga0172380_10001163_pt1 | contig 46391 bp, 42 predicted proteins | sample Leawe162metaG_FD_119747 | JGI IMG/M metagenome (GOLD analysis project Ga0172380, IMG submission 119747) | Leachate microbial communities from a municipal landfill in Southern Ontario, Canada - Leachate well 162 metaG | ecosystem: Engineered > Solid waste > Landfill > Unclassified | place...
CCATTTTTCTTTTCCCAAAAGAAAAGTGGCAAAAAAGAAAAAGGCCGCACGGCTGCATACCAAGACAAATTTTCAACTTTTGAGCTAAAATTCCCGAAAAGGCTAAAAAAGATTGTTAGTAGGAAATTTTTTAACGCTCGAAAGTTTCAATTTGTATCTTGGTATTCCGCTAGTGCGGGAATATTGTTCGCATCTTTTTTATCTATTGCTTTGGATGTGCTAAAATCAAGGGGTTATCAGTTAAAAAATACAATAAAAATGCTGAATATTTTAGAAAATTTGAATCCGGCCCAGAAGGAAGCGGTGGAAGCGACCGAAGGGGCGGTTTTGGTGATCGCCGGGGCAGGTTCGGGCAAGACCAAGGCTTTGACGCATCGCGTAGCCTATTTGATTAGGGAGAAGGGCGTGGCGCCACGGAATATCCTGGCTGTGACTTTCACCAATAAAGCGGCGCAGGAGATGAAAGAGCGGATTTTGGGGTTGCTGGATGGAAACAAGGACCGTTTGCCGCTAGTGGGAACTTTCCATTCCATTTGTGTGCGGATTTTGCGCCAGGAGATCGAAAAAATCGGCTACAAAAAGAGCTTCAATATTTTTGACACGCAAGACCAAGAATCATTGATGAAAAAGGTTCTTAAAGAATTGGAAATCAACGCTGACCAATTCAAACCCAAGGCGATGTTGGGAGCGATTTCCAAGGCTAAGAACGAACTCAGAAGTGTGGAAGGTTTCGCGGCGCAAACCGGAGGATATTATGAAGAAATAGTCGCTAAAGTTTATGTGGCTTACCAAAAAAGATTGAAGGAACAGGATGCATTGGATTTTGACGATATCCTGATGCTGATCGTGACGGTTTTCCAGAAATTTCCGGAAGTTTTGGAAAAATATCAAAACCTTTTCCGCTACATAATGGTGGATGAATACAAAGACACCAATCACGCGCAATACACGCTTGTGCGTATGTTGGCGCAAAAATGGGGTAATATTTGTGTGGTGGGCGATGACTGGCAAGGTATTTATTCTTGGCGCGGGGCCGATATCCAGAACATTTTGGATTTTGAAAAAGATTATCCCCAAGCCCGGGTAATCAAGCTGGAACAGAATTACCGTTCCACGCAAAATATCCTGGACGCGGCCTATGGCGTGATTTCCAAGAATATAAACCGCAAGGACAAGGAAATCTGGACGGATAATAAGGGCGGGCAGATGCTGACGGTCTATGAGGCCTATGACGAAAGGCGTGAAGCGGAGTTTATCATAGGGGAAATCATCGCGTATAAGGCGGAACATAAATGCGATTTGAATGATTTCGTGGTTTTGTACCGCACCAATGCCCAGTCGCGTATCGTGGAAGAGGCGATGTTGCGCAATTCCATACCATATCGGATCATAGGCGGCGTAAAGTTCTATCAGCGCAAAGAAGTTAAAGATGTAATCGCATATCTGCGTTTGATTCAGAATTTCAACGACGAAGTGGCACTGGAAAGGATTATTAATGAGCCGCGCAGGGGCGTGGGGGAGGTGAGTTTGAAAAAATGGCTGGGCTTCGCGCGGGAGCAGGGCTTGGATTATGTCGCGGCCGGACTGGTTATCGATGGGGATTCGAAATTAAATGCCGGCAAGATCGAAGCCATTAAAAAATTCTGTAATTTTATCGTGCGGGCTGAAGAAAAAATCGCCAAAACCAAGGTTACCGATCTTATGGAATTCGTTTTCGCGGAAAGCGGTTATGGGAAATTTTTGTTGGACGGCACCGATGAGGGGCAGACCCGCTATGAAAATGTACGGGAATTATTGACGGTATCTAAGAAATATGACGAGTATGTCGGGAAAGAAGGGTTGAGTTTGTTTTTGGAAGAAGTAGCCTTGATCGCGGATACGGACAATATCGACCAGTCGACCGAATCGGTACATCTGATGACTTTGCATAGCGCCAAGGGCCTGGAATTCAAAGTGGTTTTCATCATCGGCCTGGAAGAGGGCATTTTGCCGCATTCGCGCAGCTTGATCGATTATGGCGAGATGGAAGAGGAACGGCGCTTGATGTATGTGGGTATTACGCGCGCCAAGGAAAAAGTCTATTTGGTCTATACGCGGGAAAGGAATATTTACGGTTCTTTGCAGATCAATTCCCCTTCGCGCTTTATGGATGACATACCCGCCCATCTGCTTGAGGAAGATGATAAATCCAAAACCTCGGATGTCAAATTTCAAAGGTCTTATCTGCCGGCAGGCAGGAGTCAGAAATCCCAAAGTCTGGACTTCACGCAAACCGCCGACGGCAAGCCGCGAATCGCGGATTATAAAGATGGCGATCGGGTGGATCATGAGGCGTTCGGTCCCGGTTTGATCATTTCGGTGCAAGGCGACATCTTGACTATCGCGTTTTCAAAAGCAGGGCTTAAGAAGCTTTCAGCTTCGATTGCTCCGTTACGTAAGCTATGATTTCCAGTGATTTTTATTTGAAAATAAAAAAGCCTGGCTGATTATGCCAGGCTTTTTGAATATCCGGAAGTTAATAGATAAATCCTTTGATCGCGCGGCTGCCGGCGCTGATGGTCCGGTATGATTTTTTGGCAAAGCCTTTGTAATTCATTTCGGAAACCGTAAAGCTGCCTCCGCTGACACTTTCTACGACAGCCACATGGCCCCACCATGATTCTGAAGACACCATAATCGATCCGACGCGCGGGGTTTTGCCGGTGGAATAGCCCAATGATTTGGCATGGTACAACCAGGTTCCGGCATTGCCTCCCCATGGAACGTATTTTTTCTGGGCGACATACCAAGTACAATAACCATAGGGGAAGTTATGCCCAGTTCCGGCTTTACCGCTAAGTTTTTTCCCGACATCCGAAAAAGATTCATATGGCCGGGCGGCGATCTTGGAAGAGTCTTGGTCCGCGGGACGCGGATTGCTTATTTCCCTCTGGCCATCCGGAATGATGATTTCTTGTCCTTCTTTCAAATCGCCATTGGCGGGCAGATCGTTGAATGAAATGATTTTGCTTTTATCAGCTTTGTATTTTTTTGCGATCGAATCGAGAGTGTCGCTTTTCTTGACCATATGGGACAATCCGGAAGCTGGCAATATGAAAATCTTATCACCGGGCATAATGGAATCGATGTTGTCGATTTCATTCGCCCACAAAATGGTATTCGTGGTGATATGGAACTTCGCGGCGATGCCACCGATAGTGTCGCCTTGCTGCACTTCATAGATATCCACGCCGCCATCTTCTTCCGGATCTTTTTTGATCGGGCTTGTCCCGGCGATAAGCGCTTGTCCTTGCATAGTCATCAAGCTTGATTCGTCATCGGGATTGGCTTTGGAACTTGGATCAGGAGCGGTGCTGGTTTGGGCCAATGGAACCAGCGCTAGGCCGTTTTTCTTATCGGTTTCAAGAAACATCTTGTTTTCCAAAGGATTCGAATAATTGTCGGTGGTCGATCCGAGATAGCCAAATAAGAAGCCGCTGGATTCTTTTCCGGCAGCCAGATTTGTAGCTGAGACTAAAAGGGCGCTGGAGATGACTACGATAAGGGCGGAATAATTTCTGAATATGTGCAGTAGTTTTATCGTCCGGCGTTCTTTTATAAATTGGATGATATTCTTTTGTCCGATGTTTATCTGCGTAAGCAGATTTTTTAGATTGTTCCGGTCTGGCAAGTTTCTGGATAATGTAATGAGTAGCCTACTGATAACATTGATCTTTCCTTTTGGTGCTGGTCTTAGAGAGGGTGCCTGGGGGCAACCTTACTCATCATTCCAGAGCCCTAATTTTTAATTAATAGATAGTATACAGGGAACAGAAATGGCTGTCAAACGCGGAAACCGGGTGGATATCGCAAGTTAAGCCAGGCCCCTAATCAGGCGAAAAGCCAAAGTATGGGAGAATATCGGCGGTAGGTTTATTTTTTGGGATTTTCGGAGTAAGATGGGAATATAAGCGTCGCACAATCTGAAGTGCGAAGGGATAAATTTTTCGAATATGAACATAAAATTGCTAAAAAGTCAATTTCTGGAATACTTGGAAATTGAAAGGAATAGGTCTCAAAAGACGATTGAAAATTATGATCACTATCTGGGGAAATTTTTAGATTGGGCTGGCGTTGATGGCCCTGGCGACATTACGGATGATCTGATCCGTGGCTTCCGGGTTTATTTGAGCCGGTTTGAGAACGATAAAGGAGTGCCTTTGAAAAAAATCACCCAGAATTACTATGTGATCGCTCTCCGGAGTTTTCTGAAATATTTGGCTAAGAGGGATATAAAAACCTTGCCGGCTGAGAAGATAGAAATTGGAAAAAGCGCGGGCAGGGAGGTGGAATTTCTGGAGGCGGAAGAGGTGGAACGGATATTGTCAGCCGCTAAGGGTGCTGATTTCAAATCTTTGCGTGATCGGGCTATGTTGGAGCTCCTTTTCTCAGCGGGACTGCGTGTTTCAGAGCTGATCAATATCAATCGGGATAAATTGGATTTGATAAATAGGGAATTCAGCGTGCGGGGTAAAGGCGATAAGGTACGCGTGGTCTTCATTTCGGATGGGGCGGAAAAGGCTTTACAGCGTTATTTAGAGAAAAGGACAGATATCGATCCGGCACTATTCGTACGGGATGAAAAAGGTTTGGCTAAATTTGGGGCCAAAAGCAAAGAAAACAAATCCAGCGGACTGCGGTTGACTCCCAGGAGCGTACAAAGGATCGTCAAATATTATGCCACCAAGGCGGGCATCATCAAAGATGTGCATCCGCACACCTTGCGGCATTCCTTCGCTACGGATCTGCTGATGAATGGGGCGGATATCCGCAGCGTGCAAGCGATGCTAGGGCATGCCTCCATAACGACAACCCAGGTTTATACCCATGTTACTAACAGGCAGTTGAAGGAGGTGCATCAGGCTTTCCATGCCAGGAGGCGGAAAAAAGGCTGATTTGTTGACTGAAAAGAGTTTATTCAGTAGAATTATAAATGTCATCCGTCTAAATCGGATAAGTGGCTGGTTTGGCGGATTTTAACATAATCGGACACGTAGCTCAGTTGGTTAGAGCGTTTCCTTGACATGGAAAAGGTCAGAGGTTCGAGTCCTCTCGCGTCCACAAATTGGATTTATATTGGAAATTACGGCATCCGGGTAATTTCATTTTTTTATTTTTGAATCCGATATGCTTTTGGGACCATAGCTCAGCGGTAGAGCAGGCGACTCATAATCGCTTGGTCACTGGTTCGAATCCAGTTGGTCCCACTGATAAAAAAAAGTCCGAAAAATCGGACTTTTTTTGTTGGGTTAAACGGATGCTAGAAGTTTTCGACCGGACTTGGTTTTGGGGCGGTTTTCGCTTCCGGTTCAGCTGATTCGTCCTTAGTCCCAGAGGGAGCATTTTCAGTTTCCGGCTTAATGGGCTCCGGTTTGTCCATATCCGGTTCGATCGGCGCGGATTCCCTATTTTTTATGCCCATAATGGAATTGAATTCTTCTTGTTCCATCGTTTCTTTTTCAATCAAGGCTGCTACGATTTTTTCCAGTTCAACTTTTTTATCAATAAGTATCTTTTCAGTTACGACATAAGCGTCAGCGATGAATTTGGTGACTTGTTTGTCGATATCCTCAGCGGTTTTTTCGGAATAGTTTTTTTCTTCATGCATTTCTTTGCCTAGAAAAACCAATTCTTCCTTGTGGCCGAAAGTCCTTGGCCCGAGCTCGCTCATGCCATAACGGGTAACCAGGTTTCTGGCCATGGCCGTAGCCCTTTCCAAATCATTGGAGGCGCCGGTAGTCACATCGCCAAAAGCTAATTTTTCACTGACATATCCGCCTAGGAACACTGAAAGTTCATCAATGAAGTAATTGCGGGAAAGCAGCCGTTTGTCCTTGGAGGGAGCGCTAAGAGTGTATCCGCCGGCATGGCCGCGGGAGATGATGGATATTTTTTGGACCGGGTCGGCATTCTTCAAACTGGCTCCGACTAAAGCGTGGCCAGCTTCATGGTAGGCGATGATTTTTTTCTCATCCTCGTCGATTCTGCGGCTTCTTCGTTCCGGTCCGAGGATGACTTTTTCGATGGATTCCGTCAATTCCGGCATAGCGATCTCTTTCTTTTCCCTGCGGGCGGAAAGAATCGCCGCTTCATTGAGGAGATTCGCCAAATCAGCTCCGGAAAAGCCGGATGTCCGCTCAGCGATTACACGCAGGTCTATATTTTTGGCTATAGGTTTATTCTTGGAATGGATTTTCAGGATTTCCATTCTTTCTTCGATGTCAGGCAGATCCATAGTCACGCGGCGGTCGAACCGGCCTGGACGCAATAAGGCTGGATCAAGGACATCCGGTCTGTTGGTGGCTGCGATAACGATGACATTGGTATTGGTATCAAAGCCGTCCATTTCAACCAGGATTTGATTCAATGTTTGCTCCCGTTCATCGTGTCCACCGCCGAGTCCAGCGCCGCGATGTCTGCCGACGGCATCGATTTCATCGATAAAGACGATGGCTGGCGAATTTTTCTTAGCCTGCTTGAATAAATCCCTGACTCTCGAGGCTCCGACTCCGACGAACATCTCTACGAATTCGCTTCCTGAGATATTGAAGAAGGGGACATTGGCTTCACCTGCCACTGCCTTGGCAATCAAGGTTTTACCGGTTCCCGGAGGTCCTAATAGGAGGACTCCTTTGGGAATTTTGGCTCCTAGCTTTAAAAATTTGTTCGGATGTTTCAGGAATTCGACGATTTCCATCAGCTCTTCCTTGGCTTCTTTGGCTCCTGCCACATCCTTGAATATTGTCCGCAGGCGCTTATCCTTGGGATCGATGACTCTGGCTCGGGATGAGCCGAAGGATAGGGCTTGGTTGTTGCCTTTCTGGGCTTGTTTCAACATAAACCAGATAAATCCGGCAATAAGCAGAAAAGGCAACAGAAAAGGCAGAACTGTCCCTAGCCAGAAGGAAGAAGAGGCATTGCTTTTGATGTCAATATTGATGGTGGACAGTTTGGCTGGATCGACTCCGTAATTTTTCAGCGAATCGGTGATGCCGATCTCCTTTTCTTTGATCGAAGTTTCCGTTTTACTGTCGTTCAATAGGATTTCCAACCTGTTTTCATCAACCGTAATCTGCTTCACTTGCCCATTGTTGATCTGGGAGACCAAGGTGCTTAAGGATATCTCGGCCGGCTTTTCTTTCGGACCGTTATAAAGGACTAATAATCCCAGGGCAAGTATTAAAAATGCGATGGTCAGACTGGTGTGTTTAGTCAGGTTTTTCATATGTTCTCTCCGAACTGCGAATCTCGTATTTATCGCCTCTGGTCCCATCTTTGATAAATATGGCTGGGATGGAAGGCTGGAGGATATACGAATATACGAATTCAAAAAATTATAAATAATTATAGCTTGCTGATAGTAATTTTATCACCCTTTCGGCTCATTTTCAACCCTTTGAATATTACATTTTGATTCTTGCTTTTAGTGCTTCTGATAACTTTGAGCATTTCTTCGATATGGGATATCCCGATGCCTTTGATATTTTGATTTTTTTCCGCGATGGCTAAGCGCAAAACCCTTCTTTGGATAGCCGGGTGGAGGGATAATATTTTTTTAACGGAAAGTTCCCGCTGCGTCTGGAATATTTTTTCCGCAAAATCGTTGATAAAGGAATGGTCTTCGGCGATGGAAACAGCTGAGTCGGATAAGGTTCGCTTGATATCCGGGTTATAGCTATTTTCAATATAGGGAATCAGCCCGTGCCGGATCTTATTGCGTAAAAAATCAGATGCCAAATTAGTTTTATCAAGCCTGGATTCCAATCCGCGGTTTTCCAGATAATCGGTGATTTCCTGGCGTGAAGTCGCGAGCAGGGGGCGGATGATATTTCCGCTTTTGAACTTCATAGCGCTTAGGCCTGCAAGTCCGGATCCCCGCATCAGGCGCATCAGGAGGGTTTCAGCTTGGTCATCGAGGTTGTGTGCGACGGCAACCAGGTCGAAATGGTTTTCTTGCCGGATTTTTTCAAAAAAATCATAACGGATATCCCTCAAGCGATTTTCTAGGTTTTCAGCTGATGTTATTTCCGGCCGCAGGATGTCGATGGCAAGGCCGTTTTTTTCAGCCAGTTCCTGCACGAATTTTTCATCTTTCAAACTATCTTTCTTGCGCAAGCCATAATTGACGTGGGCGATCCGGAGTTCGAAAGCGTAGGTTTTTCGGAGGCGTAAAAAAATATCCAACAGGCAGACGGAATCCGGTCCGCCGGAAACGCCCAGGATGATTTTTGAACCGGTGTTCCAAAAGCCGTATTGGCTGGAAGCGGTCTGGATTTTTTTAAGCAGATTTTTCATTGATAAATGCGATGACTTTTTCAAAAACTTCCGCGATGGTCAGATTGGTGGTGTTAATGACGAAATCGTAGTTTCCAATTTCGTCTTGGCGGATGCCGTAGAGCGAGAAATACCTTTCGCTATCCTCCATGCTTCTTTGAAGGATGCTTTTCCGTATGTTTTCGACCGTGTCGAGATTCGCATCCTCGTTGCCGCGGTTGTTCTTTCCAGCTAGTCCTTTGAGGATCCTTTCGGCGGCCGCGGTCGGGTCGACTTGCAAATATATCTTTATCGATTGCGGGATGAAATGCCAAGCGGTGCGGCTTTCTATGACGAAGCTGGAATGTTTTTCCGCCAATGAAACGACGTAGTCGTCGACTTTTTTGTCGAATTCCGGGTCTTGGTCGCAAATTTTCCGGAATTCCGGCAATGTCATCCCCCGCTCTTGGGCCATATCGCGAAAAAGCTGTCCCATGTAATAACGCGGTACGCCAAGTTTTTCGGCTACTAAAGCGGCAATAGTGCTCTTGCCGGAACCTTCTTGCCCGTTGAAGGAGATTATCAATTTATTGTTTGCCATAGGTTCTTTAAAATTAACGTTATACCAGTATAATACCATTAAAAAGAATAATCAATAAGGGAAAACAAAAAGGTTCCGATATCCGTCGGAACCTTTTTGCGTGTTAAGTTTGCGGGTTTGGTCAAATCCTTTATTTTTCAGCCGGTGTTTCTTTGTCAGAAACATCTCCCTTCTCCTTCTTAGCCTTTTTTGTGGCTAAGGCAAGGCCCATACGATGTTCTTTCGGTTCGATAGAGAGGATTTTCCACTCATATTCCTGGCCGGTCTTGATTATTTCGTCAATGCTTTTTCCAGGGAACATTTCGGACATTTCACTGACGTGCGCCAAACCGTGGATATCACGGTCGAGATAGACGAAAGCGCCGAAAGGATTGATCCGATTGACGGTTCCCTTAACGACATCGCCGATATGGTATTTTTCCTCAACGATGTTCCAAGGATCCTTCTGCAAAGCTCTCATTGAAAGGGAAATTTTGTCATTGTCAATCCCGATAATCTTAGCTTGGACTTTATCCCCGACTTTGACTATGTCGCGCGGGTTTTCAATCAATTGCCATGCCAGTTCGGAAATATGCACCAATCCTTCCAGCTTGTCTTCCTCTACGAGTTCTGACTTATCTGGGTTGGGACGCAAGAATTTAACGAAGGCTCCGAAGTCAACCACGCCACTGATTTCCCCTTCAACTATATCGCCTACTTTTAAATTGGAAATCGTTTCACGGTCTTTTTCGCTTTGGGCCGCTTTTTCACTCACGATAAGTTTTTCCGATTCACGATCAGCGTCTAAAATGCGGACTTCTAGTTCCTGGCTGATCAATTTTTTCAATAAGGTAAGAATCTTGTTTTTGTCGCCATCGTCAACCCGCGGATAATTTTTGCTGGAAAGTTGGGAAACAGGCAAAAATCCGGAAATCCCATTAACTTCGACCAAAAGACCGCCTTTGTTAGCGCTAAGGACTTTCGTCGTGATTTTTTCTTGGGTGTCACGCTTGCTTTCGATGTCTTCCCAAGCTTTCTCATAGGAAGCTTCCCGGACGGAAAGTTCGATATAACCATCTTCATTTTCAAGATCGATGATGGTGGCGGCGACCCGGCTGCCTTCTTTTAATTTGGCGGATCCCATACCATCTTTGATTTCCCTTCCAAGGACGATTCCGGTTCCGAAAGGTTCGATATCAAGGTAGATGGCGTTTGAGCCTACTTCGATGACGGTTCCTTCAACCACATCATTTATTTTGGGGAAATGTAGCTCAGCTGAGCCTAAAAGCTGTTCCATTACGGACAGCTCAACTGGTTCGGTTTGTGAATTTTGGGTGTCGGATTGGGTTGTTTCTGCTTCCTTTGTGCCGGCTGGGCGTGCGGGAATCTTGTCGACTTCCGTTGCCAGGGTGTCTAATATATTGGCCATAGTTTTCAATTATCAGCGTTATTTGCCTAATTGTGCCATATTGATGGCCTTTTTGGCTATTATGCGCTAATTTTGCGATGGGCGCGATCGCGTTAAATATTAAAAGCGCCGATGTGTCCGGGAAAAACAAAAAATTCCCCGGAGGAAATTATTAGGAAGTTTTTAGCAAGAGATTAACTAATATCCGCTTTTGGCGGGCATCTCTTATTCGATTTTCTTAATAATTAACCTTGGATTAAGTTTATAACTAATTTCCCAGTTTGGCAAGTCCGAATGGGCCTTATCTCGACAGCGGACTTCCGCTGTGCTAAAATACCTTTATAACTATAAAAGATAAAACATCGATGAACATCCAATATTATGGACATTCTTGCTTTAAAATAACCACTAAACCGGCTGGAAGAGGCCAAGAAGATATCAACGCTTTCATAGACCCGTTTGATAAGACGATCGGTTTGCGTCCTCCTCAGGGACAGGCGGATATCGTGCTGGTCACACATAACCATCCGGGACACAATAACGTCGAGGCCCTAAAAGGAAATCCGGCTATCATCGATATCCCGGGTGAATATTCAGTCAAAGGGATTAATATTGTCGGTATCGGGACCTATCATGACGATAAGGGTGGTCTGGAGCGCGGATCGAACACGATGTATCTGATAGATACTGAGGATATTAAAATTTGCCATTTGGGCGATTTGGGAGCCGATCTGACGGAAAAACAAATGGAAATTTTAGACGGCGTGGATATCCTGATGATTCCGATCGGAGGAAAATTTACGATTAATGCGAAAAAAGCTATCGAAATCATAAAGAAATTGGAGCCGAAGGTTGTCATACCGATGCACTATAAAATGAGTGGAACGACAGCGGATATCGCGGATGAAAAGGAATTTTGCAGCGAAATTGGGAATTGTTCCACATCTAGGGCTTCTAAACTCAACATCAAGAAGAAGGACTTGGAAGAAAAACATATGGAAGTGATGGTTATGACTATTGATTGATCCCATCCAGGCAGTAAAACCATCCAGTCGCCAAAACTTGTTTTTGCTGCCGAATATGGGATTAATGGAAAAAATCGAAGAAATAAGGAAGAAACCTGAACATATCCGCAGACGGTATGTTTGGTTTTTTGTGGGTGTCAGTATGGTGTTTATAATGATGATTTGGTTTTTTTCGTTTGAGAACCGGTCTTTTGACCAGACATTGGAATCCGGCTCTTTCAATGATATGGCGGATGTCGCTGAACAGTTTGAGGTTCAAAAAGATTCGGTGAAGAATACGGTCGATAATGTCAAAAACGTTATCAGCCAGGATGTTATCGATAAAATGCAAGACAGTGGCGCAAAAGAGAATTTAAATAAATAAATCTAAGCAGTTAAATTTTATCTTATGGAAATCGGAAATATCAACGCGCGGGAAATTACCACAGAAATGTCGCAGTCATATCTGGACTATGCGATGAGTGTCATCGTCTCAAGGGCCTTGCCGGATGTGCGGGATGGTCTTAAGCCTGTGCACAGGAGGATCTTGTACTCGATGTGGAACACAGGCTTGCGATCCAATGCTAAATTCCGCAAATCAGCGACGGTAGTCGGAGAAGTATTAGGTAAATACCATCCGCATGGTGATGTCGCGGTATATGAATCGATGGTGCGTATGGCGCAGGATTTTTCCTTGCGTTACCCGATGGTTAAAGGCCAAGGAAATTTCGGATCGATGGATGGTGACAGCGCGGCCGCTTACCGTTATACGGAAGCGAAACTTTCCCAAATGGCTGAAGAAATGCTTGCCGATATTGAAAAAAACACGGTTGATTTCGTGCCGAATTTCGACGGGCAACACAAAGAACCGACCGTGCTGCCGGCTAATTTGCCGCAACTTCTTTTGAATGGAAGTATGGGAATCGCAGTCGGTATGGCTACGAACGTCCCTCCGCACAATTTAAGCGAACTTATTGACGGTATTTCCCATCTGATTGATAATCCAGCAGCTACGATCGAGGATTTGGCGGGATTTATCCAAGGGCCCGATTTCCCTACGGGAGGAATCATTTATAATAAAAAAGATATTCTCGAGGCCTATAAGACCGGACGAGGCAAAATATTGACCCGGGCTAAGGCTGATATTTTGGAAACGAAGGCGGGCGCTTTTCAAATCGTCATTACGGAAATGACTTACGCTACCAATAAAGCGGCAATGATAGAAAAGATGGCTGATCTGGTGCATGAAGGGAAAATCGTGGGTATTAAGGATATCCGCGATGAGTCAGATAAAGACGGGGTGCGCCTAGTCATTGATTTGAAAAAAGACGCATATCCCCAAAAAGTTTTGAATAAACTATATTCCCTGACTGATCTGCAAAAGAACTTCGGAGTCAATATGCTGGCTTTGGTGGATGGGATCGAGCCGACGGTTTTGAATTTGAAATCCATCCTGGAATATTATATAGCGCACAGGAAAATCGTCATAACCAGAAAAACCCAATTTGATTTGGATAAGGCGCGTGATCGCGCGCATATCCTGGAGGGCTTGAAGATAGCCCTGGATAACATCGATGCGGTCATCGATACTATCCGTAAATCTCAAACCAAAGAAATCGCCCACGCCAGCTTGATGAAAAAATTCAAGCTGTCAGAACGGCAAGCTACGGCTATCTTGGAAATGCGGTTGCAAACATTGGCTGGTTTGGAAAGAAAAAAGATCGAGGATGAATTGAGGGAAAAAATGGCCTTGATCAAAGAACTGGAAGCGATCCTGAAGAGTGAGAAAAAAATACTCGCGATTGTAAAAGACGAATTATTGCGCGTTAAGGAAAAATTCGGCGATGAAAGGCGGACCAAAGTCGTGAAATCGGGCGTCGGTGAATTCAAACAGGAGGATTTGATACCGAATGAGGAAGCTATCATTACGATTACCGACCAAGGCTACATCAAGCGGATGGACCCGACGGTCTATAAAGTTCAAAAACGCGGCGGCAAAGGCGTGATTGGCGCCGTCACAAAGGAAGAGGACACGATTAAAAAAGTGCTAGCCGTGATGACGCATGATGACCTGCTATTCTTTACGGATTCAGGAAAGGTTTTCCAGACGAAAGCCTATGAAATTCCCCCATCATCGCGCGTTGCCAAGGGCCAGTCAGTGGTGAATTTCTTGCAACTTTCCCAAGAGGAAATCGTGACTGCTATCATTCCGTTCAATAAGGAGGATGATTTCAAATATTTCCTAATGACTACTGAAATGGGAACGGTCAAGAAAACTCCGATGGAGGATTTCGATAATGTGCGCAGATCAGGCTTGATCGCAATCGGTTTGGCGAAGGGAGATACGCTGAAATGGGTTGAGGCTACGACTGGTGAAGATGAAATAATCATCACGACCGCCAAAGGACAGGCGATCCACTTCAAGGAAAAAGATGTCCGCCCAATGGGCCGGAGTGCGGCCGGAGTGCGGGGCATCAAGCTGCGTAAGGATGACAGGGTAGTAGGTATGGATGCGGTTTTTAAAAATCAAAAAGGCAACCAGCTATTGATCATTACTGAAAACGGATATGGCAAGCGTTCCGATCTGAAAGCGTATAAAATCCAGAACCGTGGCGGATCTGGAATTAAGACGGCTAACGTGACAAGTAAAACCGGAAACGTGGTTGGTGCTAATATCGTGAACATCGATGAAATAGAAGAGGACTTGATATTAAGTTCCAATAAAGGACAAATAATCAGAATTCCCCTAAAGAGCGTTTCAGTTCTCGGACGTGCGACGCAAGGCGTACGGGTAATGAAACCGCAAGCCGGAGACAAGGTCGCCGCTACGACAGTCTTGTAAAAATAAAATACGGATTAAAAAGGCGGGCGCCAAGCCCGTCTTTTTTGTGGGTAGGAAAAATATTGCACTCCCCTTTCTTATTTTTTTGCATCATTTTGAGCCCATAAATACTGGGTTAAATTGACCTAAAAAACACGACCTAAAATTTGGACTTCTAAGAGGTTTTTTGAAGATCGGATTGGATAATGTATGTCGGAGTATTGGATTTTTGAATATTTTTTTTGCACCGCTTATTTTTCCTAACAGAAAAACCCACCACGCCATTTTTCTTTTCCCAAAAGAAAAGTGGCAAAAAAGAAAAAGGCCGCACAGCTGGATACCAAGACAAATTTTCAATTTATTCGCTAAAAAATACCGGTTGCCCCGCGGCGGACCAATATTTTTTTACGCTCCTAAATCTCAATTTGTAGCTTGGTATTCCGCTAGTGCGGGAATAGTTTTGGCGCTAAAAAACGATATTCCGCACCTTGGCGCAGTGCGTTTCTAAATTCCAGCGCGGGAGCGTTAAGAAATTTTTACGCCTCTTGTGGCCGCATTAAAAATTTTAGCGACTAAGCTAGGAATTTAGACAGCACGAGCCGGTGCCGGCGGTTTCTTTTTGCCACTTTCTTTGTCGCCAAAGAAAATGGCGAACAATCAGTTTTTCTGTGAAGAAAAACCAATGGAATAGCGTGGGAATAAAAAAAGAATATATTATTATAAAACAAAAGACTCTATTTGTCAATATTCTCAGAACTTAAGCTGACTGATAGGCCTAGTATAAGCCAAAAAATGATTTGCCCTTGTTGGATGTCCCACGGATAATGATCAAAAAACATAATAAACATAAATCCAATTAATACACCCTGTATGGCTATCTTGGATTCTTTTTGGTCTGGAAATGTTCCACGTGGAACATTTGTAGCTATTTTATAGGATGCGCACTGTGAATTGTTCCACGTGGAACATTCCACTGTTTCTTTGCGTCTAGATTGTTCCACGTGGAACAATTTGCGTATAAACAAAATAAATAATAGTAGTCCAATTAAACCTAATTCACTCCAGATTAATAAAAATACATTATGGACAGGTTGGAATTGCCATTCAAAAAGGGTTTGGTTGGTATAATTTTGCATATTTATAACGAATTGACCTGCTCCTAAGCCAATAAGTGGATTATCCAAAATTGTTCCACGTGAAACATCTAGATATAATGCGCGCTCATCTAGGGATTTAAACAATAATGAATTAAAATCCGGATTGATTAAGTATGCGGAAGCTATGATTACGCAGATCATCAGAAACCATTTTTTAGGGTTAAATGTTCCACGTGGAACATTTTTAGCTATTGTGTATGATTCGCACTGCGAATTGTTCCACGTGGAACATTTTATACTGCCTGGAGTTGCTAAATGTTCCACGTGGAACAATTTTTTACTTAAATCAGAGGCTAATATTTTTAAATTAGGATATGCAATTGCTAAAATTAGTCCAATGATGGCTGATTTTGAAAAAGTTAGTAATAAAGCAATTATCTGGATGATTAATAACGCTTTAAAGAGATACTCAGAATTTGCTATGGATTGCCAATATAATCTAAATGTTTCACGTGGAACATTTTTAGCTATTGTGTATGATTCGCACTGTGAATTGTTCCACGTGGAACATTTTAAAGATGATTCTGGTGCAGATTGTTCCACGTGGAACATTTTTTCGTAAGTTAATGTTATAATTATGGATAGGAGTAGAAAACCGCCTAAAATATTGGGATGCGGAAATAGACCATAAGCGCGAATGATTCTTTCATTATCGATGATTAATTTGGCCACGCCTGGTATTTCTGATGAAATCAGGCTTTCTTTGAGCCAAAAAAAACCGATTGAGGATTGGATCAGAAATTGCCAGATTCCAATGATCGCTTGGATTGTTCCTGTTGCGATAATGATTTTGAATGAGTTTTTGAGAATTGTTTCACGTGGAACAATTTTGATTATCATTAATAGATATAATAAATAAAACTCAAGTAACTTGAGAGATTTAAAAAAAGCGACTACGGGATTTAGTGACCAAAAAATGGAGATAAATGACCAGAATACCAGAAGGGTAGGCAATAGAATTGTTCCACGTGGAACATTTAATCCTCTTATTATTGACAATATGTAATTATTATTGTATAATATTGATATAATCCAACTAAGAAGAACTAATATTAAAAAAATGTCGCTTAAATAAAGATATATTCCAGAATACTCGTTAAATTGTCCGAGTATGGGATAGAAGAAAATGACCTTTCGGATAGAAAGAGAGAAGGTTGCCAGAAAAGCATAAAAAAACCAGACCTCTGGTTTTGCTGTGAAAGTATTCCAAATTTTTCGTAACAAACGCATATGTTTCTATGCTACCATTATACAATATTATGTGGAAATAATAATGTCGATTGACTAAGAGCGTGTAGTTGGTATGATGGATAGGTCGCGAGTGATAATGATATCTCAATTTAGCTTAAAAATAAAAGCTCACGAGAGGCATGGCTCAGCCAGCGGTAGTTAAAAGCATCGCGTGGCCCGTCACGTCGCTCGCGAGCGACGTGACGGGCCCATAGCTCAGCTGGTAGAGCGCTTCCATGGCATGGAAGAGGTCAGGAGTTCGAGTCTCCTTGGGTCCACTTTTTATTTACAAATGAGATAAGCTTTGTTAGAATGGCTTTTCAATGGTATCGTATAGGGAGTAAATAAAATAATCAGCCCTCATAGCTCAATGGATAGAGCAAATCCGTCCTAAGGATGAGATGTAGGTCCGATTCCTGCTGAGGGCACAAATAGGTATGGTTTCTAAAATTCCTTCCCAAGTGGCGGAGGTATTGCAAAAAATTGAAAAAGCCGGATTTGAAGCGCATATCGTCGGCGGATGCGTACGTTATTTGATTATGGTTGATCCGAATTCGGAAGGACCAAATGATTGGGATGTGACAACTGATGCTAAGCCGGAAGACGTGCAAAAAATTTTCCCGGACAGTTTCTATGAGAATGATTTTGGGACGGTGGGAGTGAAAGTGGAGAAATTCACGCCTGGAGAAGGTGAGCACGATGTCGTGGAAGTGACGACTTATCGGATTGAAGCGAAATATTCCGATCGTAGGAGGCCGGATACGGTGCGGTTCGCCAAGACTTTGGCGGAAGACTTGGGTCGCAGGGATTTTACGATGAACGCGCTAGCCCTTCGCATTACGAAAAATAGTTACGAGATGATCGATTTATATGACGGGCAAGAGGATATTAAAAATAAAATTATTCGCACGGTGGGTGAGGCGGAAGAAAGATTCGATGAGGATGCGCTCAGGATGATGCGGGCGGTGCGGTTCCATGCCCAATTGGGATTTCAAATTGAAGAAAAAACTTTAGCGGCTATCAAAAAATTTTCCTGCCATATGAGGCACATTTCGGCGGAGCGTATCAAAGATGAACTGGTGAAAATTATTTTTTCGGATAATCCGGCGGAAGGCATCGAAATGTTGCATGAAACCGGGCTCTTGGATTATGTCATCCCGGAATTGGAAAAAGGCGTGGGCGTGGCGCAGAACCGGCACCATATCTATACGATATACAAACATTGCGTGCTGGCTTTGAAATTTTGTCCGTCCAAAAAATTAGAGGTGCGCTTGGCCTCATTGCTGCACGATATCGCCAAACCGCAAACCAAAAGAGGCGAAGGCGAGTTCGCGACTTTCTACAACCATGACCACGTCGGCGCGCGGGTGGCCAAACAGATTTTGCAACGCTTGAAATTTTCCAATGAGATAATCGAAAAAGTCGTATTACTTGTGGATAACCATATGTTCTATTATAATCCGGAAGAAGTGGGCGACGCTTCGGTGCGGCGGCTCATCCAAAAAGTCGGCTTGGAGAATATGAAAGATTTGATTTCGGTGCGGATCGCGGATCGCCTAGGAAGCGGCACGCCGAAAGCCAAACCATACAAGTTGCGCCATTTGGAATATATGATCGACAAGCTATCGACGGATGCGGTGTCGGTGAAGATGTTGAAAATTAACGGTTCGGATCTGATGAATGATTTAGGTTTGACGCCCGGACCGAAAATCGGCGCGATTTTGGATGTGCTTTTGTCGGAGGTTATTGAGGACGCGGCGAAAAATGAAAAAGAATTTTTATTGAAACGAGCCAAAGAATTGGACCAAGAGGATTTGCAAAAATTGCGCGGGATGGCGAAGGAAAAGATTGAAGAAAAGAAAGAGGAAGATGACGAGGAGATTAAGAAGAAATATTGGGTGAAATAGCAGGATAATATCAATAGCGGCAGACTTGTTATTTGATAAGTCCTGGTGTATTATTTTTAGAGTACCAGCCCGGGGATATGGTGAAATTGGTATACACGCATGCTTCAGGTGCATGTGGCAGTAATGTCGTGAGAGTTCGAGTCTCTCTATCCCCACAATTAAAGTTACTGGAAAAATAAAAAGTCCCAGACTGAATGTTCTCAGTCTGGGATTTTTGTTTTGAGATAGGCGGGATTATTTGTAGGCCACGAAACCTACATAGGGACAATCCTCTTTGAAACCCTTCCAATAATCTCGACCCATCTGACGCAGTCCGATTTCCGCGACTTCCAGATTGATCCAGCTGAATTTTTTAAATTCGCCATCAGTCGCTGCTTGCTCGTAATCACTCATTGAAAAATCCGAATATTCAGCGGCAAGGCTGATTTTTTGGTTTGCGTCAAAAAACTCGACCAGCATCTTGCCGCTGGGAAGTTTCGTGAAGCGTCGATTGTATAAAACTTTCCCCAGTCTTTTAAATCCTGGATTGGTCAATATGCAAACGAATTTCCCGTCATTTTTCAGGACTCGGTGGGTGGACAAGAAAAACTGGGCTAAATTTTTGCTATCCAGGGCATAGTGCAAGACCAGGACTGACACGGCCAAGTCGAATTTCTGGTCAGTCCGGAATTCTTGCGGAGTTGATACCGCATAATCTATGCCCAGAGGATTGGCTTGCTCCGCTTTCTGTGCGGTGGCGATTTGTTCAGCGGAAATGTCATAGCCGGTGACGATGGCGCCTCTGTGAGCCAATTCCCGGTCAAATATGCCACTGCCGCAGCCAATGTCTAGGATTGTTTTTTGTGAAACATCCCCTAGGAGTTGCAGGGCTGATGGGTATTGAACAAATTGTTTGGCTGGATCGGTTTTAACTAATTGGGTGTAGCTTTGACTGAGTGTATCGTAGGGTGTTTTAAGGGTTGTTGTTTTCATGGCGAGCTCCTTTGAGTTGTTAAAGAATTTAGAATTGTCTGAATTAGTTGATTTTCTAGCGTAACAGGGTATTATACTCCCAAAAACAGAATAGGTCAATAATATAAATACACAAAAAATTGACAAAATGCCTAATATAAGCTACAATTTGGATATTAAAACATTTGTGTTGTAAAAAATTTACACAAAAATATGAAGGAAAAACAAGCTTTATTGGATTTTGGACTGACTGAATCAGAAGCTCAAGTCTATCTGGCACTCTTCAAGTTGGGCGGCGCGACAGCTTCGGTAGTGGCCAAAGAAACCGGCTTTCAACGGACGACGGTCTATCCAATTCTCAAGTCGTTGGCTAAAAAAGGCTGTGTTTTGGTCTATTTCCGCAAAAACCAGCATTATTATTATGCCCAAAAGCCTGACAAATTGGCTGGTATCTTTGAAAAGAAATTGGAGTTTTTCAACAGTGTCATTCCCTTGTTTGAGTCGATGGATAAAAAACAAGCCCAGATCGCCGGCTTGCGGTTCATTGAGACCAAAGAAGAGTTGCGCCAATTCTATCTGGACATTCTGCCGGATCACAAAAATTACCTGGTCATCGGCAACGCGCATGTTTGGCAAAACATCGATCCGGAATTCTTCGAACAATATCGGGAAAGCCGGGCGCGTTTAAAAATCAAAACCCGACTGTTGCTATCAGCCGATTCAAAAGAAACCAATCCGACCAAGCCGGATTTATTGCGTGAATTCAAGTATCTGCCGGTTGAATATGATTTTAAAAGTACTATGAATATTTTCAATGACAAAGTCCTGATCATCAGTCCGGACTCATCTTCGCTGGCCGTGGTGATCGCGGTGCCGGCGATGGTGGATATTTTCAAGTCGATGTTTGAGATTATTTGGAAGATGTCGGATATTAAAAGTTAAGCAGCAGTTTATTTTAAGAAATTAATTATTATATTTCAACATACTTAAATAATTGCAATTGCCATAATTTAAGTGCGTGAATGAAATAAAAAAAGGCGGGTCGCTGTGATAAGCTTACCGCCTGGTGAACATTTGAACTAATCGCTTCGTCGGCTTTTTTAACGTGGGCTTCCTCCACTTTTACGTCGGTTATGCGATCCAAGCCCGACGGAGGTATTTATCTCATAAAGACGATGCGCGGTGGATTGAGAGTCTCACAGTGTATAAACACTGAATAGACTGTCAGGTTCCCATATCCCTTTTCTAATCGATCTATATCTATTTTCCTTATCTTTACTTCTTTATCATTTCTGTACCCACCTCCCCAGAAAGCAGTTTCCTGTGTTTCGTACAGGGATCTTCCTGTGAAGATCATACCCCTTACGCTGTCGACTTTATAATAATTGTTGTAGTCCCCTTTGTATAGGGGATGTGCGTATGTTTCAAGCACCACAAGCACATTGCCGAATGGCAATCTTACCATTACGGCGTCGAAGACTTTTGGCTCGTTGAAAGACAGGTCTTTAGTTAAGTCTCGTATCTCTCTTTCTACTAGCCATTCGTCTTTTTGCAATTTTCCTAAGCTATTCCGGGTGATGGTGGCAGTTGACTGCATGCATGCAGTCGTTATTTTCGTTAAATCCATGGTGTTCCCCTTTTCCGAGATTGTTGCCCGATGATGGGCTATTAATATTTCAATGTACGGGCTCGTTAGGATGATTTTTTCTGTATTTCATCATAACAGAGTAGTATAGCATTAAAAATGCAATATTTCAAGAGAAAGCTTGCAAAATGATAAAAAATATGATAAAATATATGTATAAACGAATAAATTAAAAAATGAAACTCTCAGAATTAGATAAAAAGATACTTTTTGAATTAGACAAAGACGGGCGGGCCGGCTATTCCGAGATCGGACGGGCAATCGGCACGACGGCTCAGGTTGTCAAATATCATGTGGAAAGCCTGGTTTTTGGCGGTGCTATCAAGAATTTTTGGGCTTTTGCTGATTATGAAAAGGCGGGTTATCCTTTTTTCTGGGCCTATTGGCTGAAATTCAGCGGTTTGACCAAGGAAGATGAGGAATTTATTTTCAGCTATTTCCAGCAAAACCAGAATATGCCGATCGTTTTGCGCTGCCGAGGCTATGCCGACGCGATGATTTGCATCACAACCAAGGATGTTTTTGAACATAATGCGGTTTTGAAAAAATTTCTGTCCAAGTTCGGTAAAAAGATCGCAATGATGGAAATGGCAGTCGGGATGGGGTTTGAAAGTTTTCCCCGGACATATTTGATAGGAAAAGAAAATGAATACGGCGTGGCTAATTTTTCCGGCAGTGTGCATGGTTTGGCCAAGCTTTCAGAAAATGAACGGAAAATGTTGTCGATTTTGCAAGTGGATGGCCGGATGGAGTGGATCAGAGTGGCAGAAATTCTCGATCTGTCTGTCAGTAGTGTGCATGCGATGTTTGAAAGATTAAACAAAAAGCAAGTCATCACTAAAACGGCCATGACTTTGAATCACGCGGAAATCGGCATCAGAGCCTATCGGGTGCTGTTCAAGCTATTGCAATATGACGAGGAAAAACTGAAGGTGCTCTATGATTTTTGCGTTAAGCATTCTAATATCCGTAATTACATTCCGGTGATGGGCAATTGGCAATTGATGTTGGATATTGAAACGGAAAATGACGAGCAAATCCATGACATCCTGCGGGAAATGCGATATCAATTCAAAGAAGTGATTGCCGAAGTGGAAATCGCCGAGGTGCAAAAAATTGAAAAATTTTCCCAGATGGTGATTGAATATCCGGAATTGCTGGAAGGGAAAAAAGCGGAAGAAAAAATAGAACTGAAAAAGGAAAAAGAAGCGGAAGCGGAGAAGTATTGGTAAGGATTATTGTATTATTCCACAAGAAGCGTTGTCAATAAGCGCGAATATCATTGCTATGAAAAAATACCATAAAATCGGCGGAGGGGAGTATAGGACGCCGGCTAATTTCAGTAGCCGGGTTTTTGAGATCGTGCGCAAGATTCCCAAGGGGCATACGATGACTTATAAACAAGTGGCCGAAATGGCGGGCAATCCGAAGGCTTGCCGGGCGGTAGGGAGCGTTCTGCATCAAAATTTCGATCCGGAAATTCCCTGCCATAGGGTAATCCGGTCGGATGGAAGTTTGGGCGGGTATAACCGCGGGGTGGAGAGGAAAAAGGAAGTTTTAGAGAGTGAGGGTGTCAAATATTAAACCGTATTGGCAATTTTGATGCTTAGCGCGTATTTTTATGTGCCATAAAATTGGCATCATGTCTTTTGATGAAAGCATTAGAATGATAAATGAAAGTGAGATAATTTACGGCATACTCAAGAGAATATTTGAGTTTTTTTGGAAAAGTTATGGCTTACTACGAGCATTAAAATGATCCTCGACCACTTTTTTTGCTAGTGTTGCAAATCGATTAAGCCCGGCAATGGCGCGAGAATCATCTCGATTGATATTTCTTTCTGAAAATCCGATGTTTTCAGTTTTTGATTTTTTGGTAATCTTGTTATCCCTCTTCCATTTTAGTAGCGCGTAAGTAGGATCAGCGCCTTCATAATAGATAACTTTGTACGGTTTTTGAGGTTGATTTTTAGCAAAATACATTTTCCAGAAATCCTCCGATGTAATAGTATCAGTCGCTTCATAAAACAGAAGCCCACCTTCTTTCAATACTGATTCAATGGATGAATTAATGTTATTTAATTCATTAGATCTTCCTTCTGACTCCATTCTTTTATGTGACTCCAATTTATCCATATTTGGGTAGCGTAAAATTGTAAACTGAAGACGTTGGTCGGTTATGCCATAGTCTTTAGCTAGTTTTTCTTGCAACGGTATTAATTTTTCTAGAATCTCCCTATTTCTTTGGTCTAGAGTCGGATCACTCCAGTGCTGATTCATTTTTCCAGTTATTAGCATGGCTTCCTTGGCAATATTATCAAAGTCCGGAGAACTCACTAATCGCTCAATTTTATTTATATAGGATAAATTTTTTAGGGGCATTTTGTTTTCATCAAGCTCATATCGTGATCCAGTTTTGGGATCGACGCGTGCTTCTTTGGGGATAAAAATTATGCCTGCATTTAAATCCATTCCTTTTTCCTCGTTTGCCCATACCCATTGATCATTCCAGTATCCTCCGCCGGGCGAGGTTAGTTGCCCACTAAAATAATATTGAGATGCGATGTGAGCTGATGGATAAGCAATAAAAATCTCATTTCCTTTCTCAGATCCATAATAAGCATCGGCAACCTGTTCTGTCGCAAAATGGACAGCCATTCTGTCTGTATATGATCCAGGTTCTCCTTGGCGCTCTGTTCGTGATTCAGCTAATATATGAGAAAGATGGGAGAGTGCAGACTTTTTGTCTTTAAACGTATCTAGTCGTAGATATTTCTCAATCGCTTTTTCTTTCTCTTTTTTAATCAAGTGAATACTAAGAGGGGAGCGCAATTTCCCGTCGCGAAGAATTTCGGTAAAACTGTCAGAATAGACACCTTCGTTAGCTGTGTGAAAAATGTGTCCAGTATGATCCCGAATACCCTGTCTTGTTACGTGCGTTACCATTTCATTGGGAAATCTACGGAGCAATAGGGAATATTCATCAAGAGATAGAGATAATAGATTTTCTTCGGAAAAGTACTTTCGAATATCCTCTTTTGAGTAGGCGCTATTTTCCCATTCTTCTTTTTGTTCTTCGTAAAAATTTTTCAGCATCTCCCTTGCTTCATTTAATTCCTGGGCATTTTTTCCATTATTCATCCTGTCGAATGCTGATAATTCCATAGATTCATGTATTTTCAAGGACTTCTTTGCTTCATTGTGGACCTTTTTCTTGTTAGAAGCTAAGAATTCTAATTCTTCAAGACGAGAGTGATTAAAAATTCTTTTAAACCAAGAATTCGATAAGTCATCAATTTCATTTTCTAGGAGCTTGATATTTTCTAGCCTCTCATCTAGGTGTTGTCTGAATTTGTCTTTTATCTCTTTTGCTTTTTCCCAATCCGCAGTATCCTCTCGTTTTTTGCTGAAGTGTTCCGTGCGTTTTCTTTTTATTTTGGAAGCAAGCATGTCTCTTTCTTCTTGACTGTTTTGTTTTGAAAATTCTTTAATAAATCCTGGTATTTTTTCCATATAAATTGATTTTTGAATAATTATTGGTGCGATTTTATTATAACAAAAAACGAAAGTTATAATAAGCCCTCGTCTTTTTTAACTGTATGTTGAATATTTTTTTAAAATGGCAGTAAGTGAAAAATATTAATCTTTAAGATTGAGTCTCATTTATTTTTTTGAATTTGCTAAAGAATTGTTTTCCAAATAATCCATTTCTTCTAATTTTGCACTAATTCTATTATTTCGTCGAAAATTATTAAAGTAGCCTGAACGGGAGGAAATTTGGGCGGGTATAATCGCGGGGCGGAAAAGAAGAAGGAAATCCTGGAAAAAGAAAGGCTGTGATGCTTTTTTGGGCAGTCGGTTGTGGAATATTTGAGGTGCTTGTGATAGAATGGAAAATGTGAAAAACGATAATAAAAAAGCGGAAAATAAGCGTTGGGATGTTTTGGGGATCGGCAGTCCTTTGCTTGACGTGGTAATCAATGTCGAGGAAACGGTTTTAGACCTGCTGAAAGTCAAAAAAGGATCGATGAATTTGATTTCCGTCCAGGAAAGCGAACGGATCCGCCAGGAACTCGGCCATTTGGAATATGAGTTGGTGCCGGGCGGCAGTGCGGCCAATACGCTTTCCGGCGTAAATGCCCTGGGCAGCCAAGCCTCCTTCCTGGGGGTTGTCGGCCAGGACGAGTACGGGCGGATCTATCGGACCAAGACGGAAAAAGAGGGAATCGTCGCGCATCTGGCTTGTCATGATACTGATATGACGGGACATTCCTTTATCTTGATCACCCCGGACGGGGAAAGGACGATGATGACCCATTTGGGCGCGTCGTCGAATTTCGTGCGTGGCCACATCAAGGAGGAGGAGATCATAAAAAGCAAGATCCTGCACATCGAGGCATACCAATTGGAAAGCCCTGATACGTGTTATGCGGTTTTGCACGCGATTTCAATCGCGAAAAAAAGCGAAACGCTGGTTTCGTTGGATCTTTCCGATGCGAGCCTCATCCGGCGCAATAAAGAGCTTTTTAGGAACGTTGTCAGGGAGCATATAGACATCGTTTTTGCGAATGAAAATGAGGCGGTCGAGTTCACTGACAGATCCGACCCGGCAGAGGCCCTGCATGGGATGGCGGAATTTTGCCGAATCGCGGTAGTTAAATTAGGGGCGAAGGGAAGCCTGATTAAGCAAGACGGAAAAGTTTTTGATATCAAGCCGTACGAAGTCGAAATGAAAAATACGAACGGGGCAGGCGATATGTATGCCGCGGGAATTTTACACGGCCTGGTCAACGGATTGGATTTGCAAGCGGCGGGAGAAATAGCCAGTTATGCTGCGGCGCTGGTCGTGGCGAGTGCTGGAGCGCGTTTGGACGTGAAATATGCCGGTTTAATTTCTAAATACAAAATTATGCAAAAAGAGCAGGATTATAAAATCAAGGACATCGACCTGGCCGATTATGGCCGGAAAGAAATCATAATCGCGGAGAAGGAAATGCCGGGTCTTATGGCTTTGCGGAAAAAGTTTGGCAAAAAGAAACCGCTTCGGGGCGCGAGGATTTTGGGCAGTCTGCATATGACCATCCAAACTGCCGTCCTGATTGAGACTTTGGTGGAATTGGGCGCGGAGGTGCGCTGGGTTTCTTGCAATATTTTTTCAACACAGGACCATGCGGCGGCGGCGATCGCGAAGGCCGGGGTTCCGGTTTTCGCTTGGAAGGGTGAGACGTTGGAGGAATATTGGTGGTGCACGGAGCAGGCTTTCAAATTCAAAGGCGGCAAGGGTCCGAATCTGATCGTAGACGATGGAAGCGACGCGACCTTGATGTTACATTTGGGCGTAGAAATCGAGAAAGATCCGCAAATCCTCAAGAAGAATTATGCCGGCAAGGGCGAAGATGAAAAGGAATTGATGAAGATTCTCGCCAGGATATATCAGGAAAATCCGGTTTTTTGGAGCAAGATCATAAAAGACGTCAAAGGCGTGTCGGAGGAAACCACGACCGGCGTGCACCGTCTCTACCAGATGTTCGAGCAAAAGCGCCTGTTGTTTCCGGCGATCAACGTGAATGATTCGGTGACTAAGAGCAAATTCGACAACTTGTACGGCTGCCGGGAGAGTTTGGCGGATGGGATCAAACGCGGGACGGATGTGATGGTGGCCGGAAAGGCCGTGGTCGTCTGCGGTTATGGCGACGTCGGCAAGGGTTGCGCGCAAAGCATGCGGGGATTCGGCGCGCGGGTCATCGTGACGGAAATCGATCCGATCTGCGCTTTGCAAGCGGCGATGGAGGGCTTTGAAGTCAAGACGGTGGAAGAATCGTTGGCTGAAGGCGACATCTATGTGACGACGACGGGCAACCGGGACATCATCACGGTCGAGCATATGGAAAAAATGAAAGACGAAGCGATCGTTTGCAATATCGGCCATTTTGACAATGAGATCCAAGTGGAGAAGTTGGAAAAATACGAGGGCATCCGGGAAATCAATATCAAACCGCAAGTGGACAAGTTCGTGTTTCCGGACGGGCACGCGATCGTGCTGCTTTCACGCGGCCGCTTGGTGAACCTGGGCAATGCCACAGGACATCCGAGTTTCGTGATGAGCGCTTCTTTCACCAACCAGGTACTGGCCCAGCTGGAGCTTTGGCAGAACAAATACGCGATCGGCGTCTATACTTTGCCGAAAAAGCTGGATGAGGAAGTGGCCCGCTTGCACCTGGACAAACTGGGGGTTTCTTTGACGAAGCTGACTAAAAAGCAGGCCGGCTACATCGATGTGCCGGCGGAAGGGCCGTACAAGCCGGATCGGTACCGGTATTAGGATCGCTTGAAATTTCTGGTTATTTTTGGTAATCTCAAGCCAGTTCCTTGGGGAGAGAAACGGTTTTTTCAAAAAATGACGAGGGAGGCGGAGAGATGAAGGAGTTTGATTTTAACGAGTGGGCTGAATTGGCAAAAAATGACCCGGAGGCTTTTGAAGCCAAAAGGAAGGAGGTGATCGCGGAAGTTATCGATGGTGCCCCGGAAAAGGAAAGAGCGGCCCTGAATAGGCTTCAATGGAAGATTGATGCGCAAAGGCGAATCGCCAAAAATCCCCTGGATTCGTGCGTCAGGATCTATTGCCTTCTTTTGGAGAATGTTTATAAAGAAGGTGGATTTATCGACGCGATAACCAGCCTTTCTCCAGAGAAACACTCTCAGTTGAGGAGGGTCATTCTTCCGAAAAAATCTTTGGGCGGGAAAAGAATTATTCCGTTCAGGGGATGATCGATATGCGCGGAATAAACGGTCGGTTCTATCGGAGCCGACTTTTTTATGGAAAATATTTTTTCGGTATCGCCATCTGAGTTTTTTTATAAGATCCTTCTGTGTTATAATGGATCCAATAAGAAGCGACCAACCAAAATGGCTTCACAGATCTCGCATATCGTTTATGCTAAAAAATATTTGGAAAAATATCCTTTTAGCATCGCCAATCGGGATGAATTCTTGCTGGGTTGCGTTTTTCCGGATATCCGCCGGTTGGCCGAGAATCTCACGCGGAAAGGCACCCATCGCGTTTTTGATTCGGTCGACTTGGATTTCAAAGGATTGTCATCTTTTCGGGCGGGCTGGAAATTCCATATCTATTGCGATATGCGCCGCGAGGAAATTTTGAATAAGCACGGTTTTTATGAATTGACCAATGATAATGGAAAGTTCTGGCAAGCCAATAAAATGCTGGAAGATGAACTTTTGTACGGCGTTTATAATAATTGGGAGAAATTGGTCCATTATTTCAACCATGCGCCGGTGGTCAAATTGCCCGAAGGCTTGTCGCGCCAATCATTTGAGTTGTGGTATGCTATCATAGCCAGATATATAGAAGAGAAGCCAAACAATCGATCAATGCACATTTTTTTGTCCAAACAGCCGTTATTCAAGAATGCCGATGCGACCATAGAGCGAATCGACAAACTGCGGAAAAGCAAAGAGGCGGTTGAAATTTTACGGAAAGTCAGCATGGAGATAGTCTAATTAATCCGAATAATAACCATATGCAACTGGAAATTAAAAATATCAAAACCAGCCCGGTGATGCTTCTGCGGCGCGCCGGTTATACCTTTCAGAGGAATGAGGGCAATGAGATGAGTTTCGTGCGGGCTTTGGCGCGCGCGGGCTATCCGCGGTTCCATATGTATGTTTCGGTGGTCGGGACGGATATGAAAATCAATATCCATCTGGATCAAAAAAAGGAAACGTACGGCGCCGGCACCAGGCATCACGGGGAATATGAAGATGATGGGGCGTTGAAGGTCGAAGTTGAAAGGTTGAGTGGGATTTTGGGCTAGCTATTGCTAAAGCCAGAAAAAAAATATACACTGGACTATGTACTTCGGATAGCGTGAATAAGCCGCGATGGTGAAATTGGTATACACGCCAGTCTTAGGAACTGGTAGGTTTATCCTGTGGGAGTTCGAGTCTCCCTCGCGGCACCGCGTAAACTCTCCGCCAGTCGGGGATGCCGCAGGATAATCATAAAATGGATGAAAAAATTAATAATCGATGAAAATGGCGCCGGGGAGCGTATCGATAAATTCCTGAAAGAGGAGTTTTTTTTGGATATGGAAACGACCAGGGGCGATGTCATCCGCAATATCCGGGATGGGCAGATTCTTTTGGACGGAAGGGGCGTGAAGCCGAGTTATATATTGAAAGAAGGAGACGAAATAAGCATAGATATTAAAAAAAAGCGTAAAGAATTGGTTCCGAACGGGGAAATAAAATTAGAAATCATCTACCAGGATGAAAATATGGTCGTTGTGAACAAACCGTCGGGACTGCAAGTACATCCGAGTGATACTGAAAAGAAAAACACTTTGGTCAATGCGCTGATCTTCAGTTTTCCGGGTATCAAGGATGTCAAGGATGATTCGGAAGATAGCTGGATGCGGCCGGGAATCGTGCATCGTCTCGACAAAGATACGAGCGGGGTTATGGTGGTGGCGAGAAATAAAAAGACATTCGATGAGTTGAAAAGGAAATTTGCCGATCGTGAAATAGAAAAGAATTATGTGGCGGTGGTTTATGGCAATCTGGAAAAGAAGGAAGGAATTGTCGACGCGCCGATCGCGCGCGCGGCCAGTTTTAAAAAACAAAAAATCGCCCGCGGAAAAACCAAAGGTACGGCGCGGCCGGCCGTGACGGAATATCGGCTGATAAAGAGATATCAGGACTTCGATTTCGTAGAGGCGTTCCCGAAGACCGGACGGATGCATCAGATCAGGGTGCATTTAGCATCATTGGGACATCCGATTATCGGCGATGCTAAATATAAGCGGCGCAATCTGGTCTGTCCCCTAGGGATATCCCGGCAATTGTTGCACGCGCAGAAGCTTGCTTTTGAACTTGACGGGCAAAAATACCAATTTGAAGCTAATGTGGAGGATGATTTTGCCGAATTTTTGCGAAAGCTTGATTCCGCCCAGGACTAGGCGGGTTAGTCGGATCAAAGTGCGGATGATCGGTGCCGGACCGGCTAAACCGAGTACGGGGTTGACGAAAAGCTAATATAAAGGTAAGATGAAAAGGCTAAAAATTTAACTATATTTACCGTAATTTTACTCAGTTTTGAGTATGTTTTAATTTAATAAAACTTCGGGTATAATAACTATATGCAAAAGAAAGTAATCGAATTCAACCAGATTCAGCGAGCTAAACAAATGCCCGAATTCAACGCGGGTGATGTGGTGAAAGTCCATCGGAAAATCAAAGAAGGCGACAAGGAAAGAGTCCAGATTTTTGAGGGATTGGTGATTGCGGTCAAAGGCGGACAAAGTTCTTCTCCGACCATCACCGTGCGGAAGGTTTCCAATGGGGTAGGCGTCGAATTGATCATTCCTGTGTATTCCCCGAATATCGAGAAAATCGAACAGGTCAAGACTGCCAAGGTCAGACGGGCTAAATTGTATTATTTGCGCGGATTGACTGCGAAAAAGAGCCGGATGAAATATACGGACGTGGCTTCCATCGTGTCGGAAGAAGAAATTGCCAAGGCTCCCGTAGCTGAGGAAATTGTCGAAGTCGAGGAAAAACCGGCAGAGGTTGCCGTGGAAGAAGTGAAAGCGGAAGAAAAAGAAGAAGTGAAAACTGAAAAGGCCGAATAATTTACGCCTTCGTGGTGGAATCGGTATACACACATGCTTGAGGTGCATGGACCGTAAGGTCGTGCGAGTTCGAGTCTCGCCGAAGGCACTTCTGGTTCCTACGCCTGGATAGCTCAGTGGTAGAGCAGAGGACTGAAAATCCTCGTGTCGTCAGTTCAATTCTGACTCTAGGCACCTATGGTATGATAAGAACGCGGGCGATTAGCTCAATTGGTTAGAGCACCTCGTTTACACCGAGGGGGTTATAGGTTCGAGTCCTACATCGCCCACATCAGATCAAGATTCAATAGGCTCCGCGGGTATCGTATAGCGGCTATTATACGTCCTTGCCAAGGATGAAATACGGGTTCGACTCCCGTTACCCGCTCAAGGCTAATAAAAAACCTTCTTTGAAGAAGGTTTTTTATATTTTTGGATATTTGAAAAGCGCCTGATTGCGATTGTCTGAAAAATGCGGTTGGCGTCGGAAGCGGGTAATGGGTGTTGACTTTCCGTGTGTTTGCTGTAATAATGCAATGTCGTCAGTAATTGTCCGTTCGGACAGTTAAAAACACTCAGACTGGACTGGAGGGTAAGAATGAAAATCGGAAAGAATTTTTTTGATGCTACGAACAGGGAAGCCCTGATCGACCTCATCAAGGAGAATGGCTGGGAGGTGTATTTCGACGGATTGGAGACGATGTCACTTCTGGACATTAAGGCAATTCTTGTTGAAAAAGGTCTGATTACGCATCTGGAAACAGAAGTCTGGGATGATCAGGATGCTGATTATTCCGATTTGCACCCGGATGAAACGATGGAGGAGTTTTACGATCACGAAGATGATTGTCGTGATTAAAAGAAGCTGATAAACAGAATCGATCCGCTGCTTATAACAGAGCGGATCTTTTTTATTGCTATAAAACAAGGGATTTTTCCTTAAATCCGGTCGTATCCCTGTTGATGGGATTATCCGTTTAAAATAGGGCTATAGCGGATCCGGTTTTTTGCTTGGGAATAATTTGAAATACCGGATTGTATTAATTGGGAAAAACAATTATTTCAGTTTGTTTTTTTGCACTTTTTATGCTTATAATGGGTTAAAGGCAAGGGGGGTTTTGAATTACGGTTCCTTGACAACTTCTATGATCCGCTTATCGCACGGATTACCTTTGCTGCAAATTTTTCAAAGGAGGGCTGCCTATAAAAAACATTTTTGGCTAGTAAAATGAAAAAACAACCAAAGGAGAGACGAAAAATGAAGAGTAAAAACTGTTTGGCGTTTTTTTTCTTAGGGTTCTGTTCTTTGCTGGTCGCCATGAGCGTGAACCAAGCGAGGGCGGAAGAACCTGTGATGGACGATGTTTTCGGCAATAACCTGTCTTTTCCCGTCATTTGGTCAGATGGGATAACAAAGGCGTTGCGAGGGGCTCCAGGAGATGACCCTGTGACTGCCGATGCGTGGTGGTATCAGTGGGGGGTTGATGCGGATGGAAATCCGCTCAGCTGTGCTCCTGATCCAGATGACGAGCAGTTCTGCGATGACAAGAACTACGGTACCGTAGGTGCCGAGCCTGGGGGGCGCCAGAGGGCGTATCTCCAACAGCAGGAAAATAATGTTTGGCAAGCGGAAACGATCCTCCCGAACGGTCCGGTCATTATCGATTGGATCGACTGGGGAGATAATCTTGAGTCGGTTCCCTGGTATTTGAACTCAAAGGTGAGGATCGAGGTGGTTCCATTGAAAGACTTGCCCCTCGGCGCTTTTCAGTATGAGATGTTGCATACTTACGGACTGGGTATAGATGAGATGTGGGGAATCGCTTCCGGGGAAGGAGGCGGTCGGCCTGAAAAATCATTTTCACCGCAAGCGACAGTATACTCGAATTGCGCCCGCTTGACGATTCAGCGGCTGCTTGTCGACAGAACTGATCCCAGACTTGCCCAGCTCGTTTGGGTAGATCCGAATGAAGATGCCGGAATTATTGGCGGGTGGATCGGCGAAGGTTTGGTAAATCCGCCGATTTTTACGGGCGCCGTAAGGAATGCTGGCGACGGGCCGGGTTTTTACGCGGCTGAGATCAATGTCAAAGGCAAGGTGGTGTACGGATACACCTGGAGTGTCAAGGAAATGAATGAAGGAGCTGGAAGTTATCGGCTTACATTCAATCTTGACCAAGAGTGTGATTTGAATACCTTCATTATTCCAGGTATGACGAATATTTATTATCCGGAAGAAGCGGTAACGACGACCTCTGAGACGAGCGTTTCGTTGGGTGGAGCCGCCATAGTAGGCGATAATATCACCTATATGGATATTAATATCCTGGCTATTAAAGGCCAGGGAGGCAAGAAACCTGTGGCAAAAACGCCGACCAAAAAAGTGATAATCAAAAAGGGAGGAAAAAGATAGGCGGGAGCGCATAGCGCTTCAACCGCTTTCGTCGGATGTTCGGCGAAGGCGGTTTTTTTATTGCGCGAAAAACCGGAAATTGTTATAATGGAAACACGATTTTGTTTTTGAATGCGCGGAATAAAATATCGAAGGACGGGGTTGATCCCGAATCATTTAATGGGAATGCCGATATCGCTTAATTGGTAATAAGTTTGTTAAGGCATGACGAAAAGGATCTTTATGTCGGTTGGTATCATAGTGTTTGCACTGGCTTGTTTATTAGATATTCCGAACGCATCGGCACGCATTGAAAAAATAGAAGAGATGGCAGTCGAAAGTGATTTTCTGGTCGCTCCGACGCAGATCGGGTTTGAAGCCTATCCGGGCGATACGGTCAAACAGGAAATCCAAGTGGACAATAGGCTGGGAAAAAATCAGGAGTTTCTGGTCACGGTGGAAGATTTCCAGGTTTCAGCAGACGATCCGGTCCTGATTTCCGGTTTGCAAAATGGTATCCGGACGGAATATGGCGCGAAGGACTGGATCAAGAACGGACTATCAAGATTTATAATAGCGCAAGGCGAAAGACAGTTTTTTGATATCGAAATCGCAGTTCCGGCAGATGCCCAGGCCGGTGAGTACTACGCCCGCATTTTCGTTGCGGCTTTGCCGGAAAACAGCACGAGTGAATTGGACAATCGCATTCCTGCCAATATCAAGATTATGGACCGGGTAGGGGTGAACGTCGTGATCAATGTCAGGGGTTTTGCTAAAAAAGAAGGTGCGCTAAGTTCATTTGAAGTGGATAGGCCGTGGTATCAGAGTCTGGATATTAATTCATGGCGGGTAAATTACCCGGTCAGTTTCCTGGTTGATTTCAAAAATTCCGGTGTCGAGCGCTTGCGTCCATATGGAAAGATTGAAATTACGAATATTTTCGGATGGAAGGTCGGCAGCGTTCCAGTTGAACCGTTCAATGTACCTAGGGATTCCGCAAGAGGGATGGCGTATGATTGGGAAAGGAACTGGTTTTTGGGAGGTTATTATACGGCGACGCTCGGGTTACGATGGAGTGATGATAAAAAAGGCTCCGATTCCGCGACGGTTTCCTTCTGGGTTGCTCCGTGGAAAGAATTTTTGATAGCAGGCGTGCTGGTTATCCTATATAAACGAAGAACGATATTCCACAAAAATAAAAAAGTGGTTGTTGAAATCAAAAATGGCAGGATTTCATATGATAATCCTGTCAAACCTAAGAAAAAAACTTATTTTGATATACAAGTGACGATTCATAAGCCATCGCATCCGATGGAAAATAAAATAAAATAAAATGTCCAAACAAAAATTTTTTTTTCAGAGCTTGGCTGTAATCATCTTGATTTGCGGGATGGGTTGCGGGTATCCTGATTTTTCCCTAGCCGCCAGCACTGATAGTGTCTCAGTCGGAATTGATATCGTTTCCGAAAAACTTGAAAAGCCGGTCGTAAACCTGCAATTGGTGGATGATTATTTCTTGTCGATTTCCGGAACGACGATCGCCAATGGAGAGGTGCATATTTCGATTACCGGTGATGATGGTTACTACAAAACGGTAACGACATCCGCTAACGCTGATGGGGACTGGAGTTATGAAACTGAGGCGTTAAATGAGGATAAATACACTGTTTGGTGCTATGTGGAGGATGGATTTGGAAATAAGAGCGTGGATTCGGATAAGAAGACTGAAGAAATCGTGTTAAAAGCGCCTGAATTTTCGGTAAAGGTCATCGGTGAGGGTGAAATCAGAATAGAGAGTTCTGGAGGTACGGGATTTCCAGGCGGAACGGTACATCTGAGGATTACCGGCAGTGATGGGGCTTCCGATGATATCCAATTGGATTTGGATGTCGATGGCAATGGGGAATGGGATAAGGTCATAGATTCCCTATTCCCCGGGGATTATTCGGTTGAAGTTTTTACTGAAGATAATGATGGTAATGAAAGTCCGACGGTTTCCCATAGTTTCCAAATCGAGATTGCGGAGACTGTCGCCGTTGAAGAAAATATCTTGCCGGTAGAACCGGAGGTAGTTACGGAGGAACCTTTGCCGATCGCTCCGGGGTCGGAAGTGACAGGAGGAGTGCCGGTCTTGTCGCCAGTAACCGCTGAAGTGAGCACTGGTATGGAAGCTTTGGTCGATAGCATATTAAAAAGCGAGGTGATGGAAAAAACCAAAAAGATCGTTTTGGCTGGACTGGAAAATATCAAAAAAGCTCAAGAATATGCTAATGAAAAATTAAAAACCGCAGCTCAAACTCTGGATAATCCGATCGGGCGGACGGCGATGGCGGTCGCGACGGCTTCCGGAGCGGTATCGATATGGTCGATTATTTTCAACGCGATATCGACAACGGCTGGGAATTCTTTCGTGTATTTCGGCAATAGTTTTCTCTTGTTTTTCCAATATTTGCGTAATTGGAAACGGGGGATTAAGAATTGGGGTACGGTGTTTGAAAGTGAAACTAATTTGCCGATCGATTTCGCGACAGTAAAAATATATTCGAAAGACGGGCGGGTTTTGGATAGCGTATTGACCGACAAGGAGGGGCGCTTCGGATTTTTAGTGACTGAAGGATCCTATTCGGTCGAGGTGCAGAAAGATGGCTTTGTTTTCCCTTCCAAGGTTAGTGAGAAGATGTTTGACAAGGATTTGTATAGGAATATTTATATGGGCGGACAAGTGCATTTTGAGGCCGACCAGGTCATCAATTTCAATATCCCGATCGATGTGCAAGGCAAGAGTCTGCGTGAATTTTCACAGGAAAAAATAAAATCCATGTCCTTGCCTTGGAAGTCTTGGTTAAGGGCTATCCAGGGGGCTGTTTTCGTGGCTGGGTTTTTGCTGACGATTTTCAATGTCATCTATTTGACGTCCTTTTTGTCAATATTGTTCGCCTTGGTTTATCTGGCTATAATTTTTTACCAGATATTCGGGCATCAGAAGAGCTATGGGAAGCTTATCGACAAGACGACTGGGGAGCCTATCCCTTTTGCGGTCGTGAGTATTTTTCATCCGCAAGATCCGACCAAGAAGATTGGTTTTGTGATTTCCGATATGATGGGGCGGGTGTATCGTCTTATTGAAAATGGCAAATATGATCTTAATATTAAAGGCAAAACCTTGAGCGGATATGATTTCCACGTGAAAGAATCGGCCAAGGTTAAAAGCGGGGTATTGAATGATAAGGTAGAAATAAATCCTAAAAAATAACGCAATCTATTGCAATTCCAGGATTTGATAGCGGGCGGACCGATAAATAATCAAAAAATCTCCATAGCCGGAGATTTTTTGATTATTAGGCTTATTTAAGCCAATATATGACAGAGTCCATTTTTATTATGGCTTGTTTGAGCCATAAAATACCATAAACCTTTGACAAGCAAGGGTATTTTTGTTATACTCCACAGTCATACTCAAGCTAGGTCGGACTTGGCTAGAGATGGCAAATTAACAATTAATAACAATTGATGCGTGTCATTAGTATGCTTGTGATGCTGCCGATGTTGTGGGCGACTCTCGCTCCCCAATATGTGTCGGCCGCAGAAATAACAAACACTGATGAAACAAAAATAAATTTTGAAATAAAGGATAATATCAATATAATGGACGGGCTGATCCGGGCTGATCGGGAAATGTCAGAAAATGCCCCATACGATTTTCCCGGCTATGAGCCAGTCAAAACCCCGGATGAAATGAATCGGGAGAAGATATTGGCCAGGTTTAAGGACAAAATAGCTAAAGCGGTTTTTCCTGAGGGTAAATTCATAATCAATGCCTCGGCCTATACGGCGGCGGCGGATGAGTGTGGGAAGTCTGACGGAATCACGGCTAGCGGGCTGAAAGTCAAGGAAAACCATACTATCGCTTGCCCCCCGCAGTTCCCTTTGGGAACCAAGATAAATATCGAGGGTTACGGCAATTTCGTGTGTGAGGATCGTGGGGGTGCGATCAAGGGTAATCACTTTGATATCTATATGCAGACCAAGAACCAGGCTTTCGCTTTCGGTCGGAGAAATCTGATGGCGGAAGTGGTGAATTAGGCTTGAAACGATAAAAATACCCCGGATTATTCCGGGGTATTTTCGTTTGACCGCCAGGTGTATTTTTGATAAGCTGAATCAAGCGGATATTCCGGCACCGGGAGAGTAGAATTTTCCAGGGCGTGGTTAAAAATAGGTCGCGTGGCGGAGTGGTTACGCACGGGTCTGCAAAACCCTTTACTCCGGTTCAATTCCGGACGCGACCTCAAGCCGACCATATGCCCGGGTGGTGAAATGGTAGACACAAGGGACTTAAAATCCCTCGACCGCAAGGTCATGCGAGTTCGAGTCTCGCCCCGGGCACATAATGATAGATGCGGAATCCCCATTATTTTTTTAAAAGAAATATTATGTCCCAAATTTTCGAAGGTATAAATAAGGCGGAACTTGAATTGGCTCCGGTGTTGGAAGACGCGGATAAGCGCGAAGCTCTGGAAAATTTAGAAAAATATATCAACGGTGAAAAAATAAGCAATTGGAAATTGGAAACGCTGCTGGCGTATCCGGATATTCCTTTGGCTAAATGGATGGATGAAGTGAGGGAGTTAGTTGAAAAAGGATCCCTGACTGAAGAGGATCTTGATCGGGCGGAAAAAAAAATGGCCCTAGTCGAAGCCGCGCTGGCGAATGCCGGTTTGAATCTGAAAGAAGGTGCCGGAGATGAACACGCCGTGTTGGTGCAGGAAGCCGATCGGTTGAAAAAGCTATTGGAAAAAAGCAGGTTGGCATAATTTTTTTAAAAAAATATGCGAAAAGCATACCGTGAGGTATGCTTTTTTTCATCTGTTGAGTATTGTGATTTTCAATGTATTTTTGCTAGGATTTTTGGAATTTTTTGGAAGTCCAGAATAAGGATTTCGCGCATACTGCCGTTGTAAAGCGCGGCGGCCGGATGGTAGAGCGTATAAAAATATTGTTTGCCGATGCCCTCGACGGTTTTAATGACCAGCGTTCCGTGGATTTGGGAAATTTTTTGGTCAGGCAGGAATCTTTCCATCGAATGGCGGCCGAGCGTGACGATGAGTTTCGGTTGGATGATCCTGATTTGTTCAAGGAGCCATGGCCAGCAAGCGGCGATTTCCAGGAAGAGGGTCGCGGTTTTCCGGCGGACGGCATTTGCAGACGTTGGCGATGTAAACATCTTCCCTTTGTAATTTTATTGAAGCCAACATTTCATTTAAAAATTTTCCGGCGGCTCCCACAAAAGGCTCGCCGGTCTCATCTTCTTTCTTGCCGGGCGCTTCGCCGATGAACATAATTTCCGCTTCAGGATTGCCCGAACCGAAAACGACGCGGGAACAGCCTGAGCGCAAAAAGCATTGGGAGCAAGCGGACATTTTTTGGTTGAGTTTTTCGAGGAGTTCTTTTTTTGATCCGTACGACATTATAGGACAAATAAGATTTATAAGACGAATGGCTATGCTAAAGCGTGGATGCGGATGAGTTCAAATTTGCCATCGGCCGTGTTCCAAACCGCGAAAGTGGGCGGATAGAAATCGCCGGTCACGTTGCCGGGATTTAGCATTTTGCAATTTCCGACCATTTCTTCCCAGGGTTTGTGGGTGTGGCCATAGAAAACGAAATCATAGCGGCCGGTTTCGGCCAACTCTTTGGCTTCGCGGGGGAAATGGATGAAAGCAATCTTGTGATTATCAATTTCCGCTTCGCCGAAATCTTTGAAAATAAAAGTATTTTTGTATTTCGTATCGAATTCATGATTTCGCAGGTGGTCATTGTCCATATTGCCGAAAGTGAAAAAAATATCTCCTGAAAAATTATCATTCAAGATATCCAAAGTTTCCATATCAGCCAAGTCGCCGCAACAGATGATTTTTTCAATGGAATTTTGCGCGCAATAATCCAGGACTTTTTTCAAGTTCACATCATTGTTATGCACATCGGATATGATAGCTATTCGCATAAGTTTTTTGGCTGTTTTCCAAAACTTGGCTTTAGGCTTTTCTTTTTAGCGTTCTCGAAAAGCCGAGCTTTAGGAAGACAGATCATTGTTTTTATTTCCAATAGTCGTCCTCTATCTCAGTTTCTTTATTTTCTACGCTTTTAGCTTTATTGTCAAAATTCATGTCACCCCAAGGTTTGCTGATGTTCCAGAGAAGATTGTGGAAGACGCGCATAGTTTCAGCATAGTCGGCGCTTTCCATGACGAAACCGAAGCCTTCTTTACGAGAGCTGATAATGGCGACCTTGTTGCCATAGATGCACATAGCGTTTTTGATGTTGATATCTGGAGAAGTGAAGCGGATACGGCGCAAAGTTTTTTCAAAGGTGGTGGGATTAAGATATTTATAATCCTCGACTCTTTGGGAAGTAATATAGACCGAATTGACCCAGATTCCGAGGCTAGTTCTTTCTTCGACATAGCTGTTTAGAAAATCTTCACCGATGGTTTCTAACATAGATTGTATAGGGGATATCCAAAGCGTGAGTTTGTTTTTGGTGGTGAGGGTGTCTTTGTATATTTGGCGCAAACCCTCCTTACCTTCGTAGTAACGGATAATGGGCTTCACATTGCCGATATTATTGAGAGATTTCAGTTCGGGCAGGATTTCCTTGAGGAGCCTTTCTTTGGCAGTTATGCTTTGTTTTAGTCTTTCTGGTTCGGAAGCTACCATAAGGCGCCGTTTGCCCTTGGATGTTTCGGAAACCAACCCTTTTTTTTCCAGGTTTTTGATCATTTCATAGACCGTGCTTCTTTTGATACCTGATTTTTCGGTCAGATTTTGGATGCTGGTCGGCCCAAGTTCAAGGGCGGCGAGATAGACTTTCGCTTCTTTTTCTTCCAGTCCAATGGATTTCAGGTCTTGTTCTAGACTCATATTTAATACTATTTTAGTAAATGGCGACAAAATTGTCAATATTTAGACCACAAAAATGCTTGAATTAATGCAATATATTAATATATTTTTATAAATACAACTAAATTATTGACATTTAGCCGATTTGGAGGTATGCTGTGTTGTTGTGATGGGACGAGGGTAATTTAAAAACTTACAGTTTTGAGGAGGATAGCGATGGATAAGCAAGTTTTTGATGAAATACAAAAAACGTCAAATCTACAGACAATGGGTGCCATGAAAATTTTAGTAGTTACTACTAGAGGCAGTAGTATTAGGTCTGCTAAGGATAATCTCATTGGGCACAGAGTGGAGCGTTGTATGAGTGGTTGTCGATGTTGCGATGAAGAGCCAAAAGAGGCAATTCTCAAGAATCGATGGGATGTAATTTTGTTTGATTTTGAAGATGAATATGATCCAGAACATGTAATAGGTGGGGTTTTGGTTACTGTTTTATTTGCCGTAAAGCAAGGCGTTAAATATGTGGCTGTGGTTATAAATAATGCAGCGCATAGAGAGCATCCTTGTTATATCAGTAATGTATTCAATTCATGTAATGGCATATTTTTGGTTAATAATGCTAAGATATTTATCGCGGATAAGGTTGATAGAATTGTTGAAGGCAAAGATATCGGATGTATAGATTGGGAAAAAATTCTAGAACAACTGATTAATACTTGAAAAAATAGTAAAATTTGTTAGATATCGGCAAGAAAATTGAGTCTAATTTTCTTGCCTTTTTTATTTGCCACGGAATGACTTTAGAAGTTCAATATCAACCATAACTTTTTCGTGTTCGGTTTCAATTTTATGCGATTGCACAATTTTGATACTATGCTGAAGGGCTGGTGATATTTGATTAAAAGATAAATGAGAATTCAAAAATCATTTTATAATTTGAAGACTCGTTTGATTTTTTCTTCATGCAATAGTTTTTCGGCGGTGATGATCTCTATGTGTTTTTGGACACTGAAGGCCTCGGCGACAAAAAGAATTTCGTCAGTGCATTCATATGGATAGACCCAAACACTCTTTTGCATCTGATAAAATCCTAAATCTTTTATTTTATTTCTCAATGCATTGCGCGCCTGATTGTAGATAGATGGCTTGGAGGGAATATCAAAAATGAGAATGCGCCATTTGCCATCCCATTTTTTCGGTTTCTGGATTTTCAAAAGATCAAAAGAAAACTCTTTGACACGCTTTTTTCCAGTGTTGGTCAATTGAACTTTGAATTTGTCACCACCCTCCTCAATAATTTCAATTAACTTTCGATGATGCAGATTTTTGTAAGCATTTTGGAATTGAGTTTTGGAATATTTTTTGGAGTGGCTGATTGATTTGGTAGCAGAAAGCAGTCCCGGAAGAGCGGCTCCGGCAATAAGCAGCGGTCCAACAGCTAAAAAAGCTAATAAGAATTTAGCGGCAGTTGCCGGAACACTGTCATTATACAGAAATTTTTCTTCAAATAACTCCTCGGCGGTTAATTTTTTATTTTTCATAGCTTCGCGTGCTCATATCTATCGGGTTTCAAATTTATGCATATGCATAATAATGAGCATCATTTTTTAAGTGCAATTTTAGGTTGTGTAGTTGTGGTGTATCTTTCCGAATAGTTTAATTTTAACATTTTCTCAAGAATGTGCAATCGCATAAATTTGAGACTATTGAATTGTTATTGGATAGAATAGAAGTGATTTTAATATTGTGATGAGATTGGGGTTTTGAGCAAGTCGGGATATTCGATGGCCATTTGGGTGAATTTGTCCATTTGGTAGATTTCATTGATTTCGACTCGGTGGATAATATCTTTGAATTTATTCTTCATTTCGCGTATGAGATCGCGCAGGGATTCGCGGTTTTCAATTTCAATGTCGATAAGCAGTTCCCAATTTCCCATACCGCTCACGGTATTGATTATGTTGGGGTGTAGGCAACAGAATTTGTAGAGTTCTGAAACGCGGGTTTGGTCAAATTGGACAATCTTGAAACAGCAGCGGTAAAGAAGGAGCCCGATTTTTTGATAATCCAAAGTGAATGTGATTTTGGTGATTACTTCATTTTTCTCCAGTCTATTGTAGTGTTTGTGGACAAGGCCTGTCCCAACTCCGAGGACTTTGGCAATTTTAGTGAATTCCATTCGGCCATCCATTTGCAAGAGTGATAGTATTTTCCTGTCTATTTCCGCGAGTTTTATTTTTTCTTTGGTTCCTCCGGATATGGCGCGCTTTTGAAATTCATTTTCCGTGTTGATTAGGTATGTGCGAGGAAATTTGGTGAATTGCAGTCCGACAAAGATGTCTGAGGACACTATGTTTTGACCGTATTTTGCAAACAAGTTTTGTAACATTTCATTGTGGCTAAAAACATCTTTACTGATCAAGCAGATATATGTATCAGCATAACCATCTAAGCGCATAACAATCGGTATATATGGATTGGCATTGAAATCGGCATACATCTCAGCTTCCTTTTCTTTAGTTTGGCCGCTGAACTTCAGCCAGTAACCCCAAAAAAAAGAATAATCGCATTTGTCGTAGTCTATGAAAGCCCAGAAATGCTTGATAAAGCCCTTTTCCATCATCTGCTCAAAATGGTATTTCACGACTTGCGGTGTTGAGCCGATAACGCGGGCAATTTCGGAAAAACTGGCCCGGCCGTCTTTGTCCAGTTCAAAAAGGATTTTTTTGTCGAGCTGCGAGAGGTTCATTTTTTAAATCTTATACTTATATATCAATTTTAGCACAGAATTACTAAAATATCAAGCTATCTATTGAAATATTGTCCAATCGGTGCTATACTGCGTAGTCATGATGAGAACAGAAAAAGAAGTATGACATCAGCTCTTTCAAACTAAATATCACCTCCGCCCACCTACGGGCAACAACCTTAGAAAAGGAGAACGACCATGAAAAATATCAAACAAGAAGTTTTGAAAGCTCTCGCTGGCATGCATAACGATGATTTTTTGAGATGCCGTGTTGATGAGCAGTGCCAGCAATGCTTCAAGCTTAGCTGGCAGGAGGTCAAAGATGTGATGTATGCGAAATTGACCAAGGGCTATGAGATTATGCCTGGCCTATCAACTAGTGCTGTCGATTTGATTGAAGGCTTGATGATGAATACTACCGGGCACTGGATGACTAATCAGTACCTGGAGGTAATTTATCTGAGTTTTTCAAATTTCTACAGCGCGGAGTTTCATCTTCAGAAATTTGCTGAAGGCAAGGATGGTGACTATCTCCATCTAAAGCGGTTCAGGCTTCTGATGATTGCTCCTCTGGTTTGCCCAGATGTAGTTACTGGAATACTCAATAGTCACGGTCTTCAACCGGCTGATGAGATTATTAATAACAAAATAAACGGGAGGTGATTAGAGTTTGGGCAAGGAAGTTGATTCTAACTTTCTTGCCCCTCTCATTGAGTTCACTAGGGTAGTGGATTCATAGGGGAAATTCTTTGACAACAAAATAATAAGGAGAATGACCATGGAATTATTATTCATGATAAAATTTTGTCCAAAAAACAAAAGCATTAAAATCGAGGAAGATACGTGTATAGTTATAGCTGAAAATGAAGAATTGGCTAAGGAAAGATTGACGGAGAGAATGAAATATCTTCGCGATGGCATCGAGATAGTTAGGTTGAGAAGTTTTTCTTTGACATGTCTCAAGCCAGGAGTTACTTTCTCATCACACAATTTAAAATAAAAATATGGGGTGAATTATGAATCACGGCGATAAAATTGTTTTTCGTGAAGATGATAGGGAAATTTTTTCTGCTTGTGGAGAAGATAGGCTACATGTTATCTTAAAAAAGCTCCAGGAAATGGGCAAAATAAAAAACACAAATATGATTGGTTCTAATCCATATAAGCAGAGCATCATAACGGAAAGAAGATTTTGTCAGGATCTTGATGATTTTGTTATTCATGTTGGAACTACAGAACCTGATAATAGCTGGTATGGGTATCGAATTGTTGAGCAAGATATATTACGAATAGTATATGTGCCAGGTTATACTGGTGACGAAGCATTCATTGTAGTCTATGGATTGTAGTGTAAGAGCAGGGAAGTTAAATATAATTTCCTTGCTTTTTTATTTCCCGCGGAAGGATTTTAGAAGGGTGATGTCGGCTGTGATTTTTTCGTGTTCGGTTTCGAGGATCATGTCGATGTTTTTTTCTTCCGCAAAGTTGACGATTTTTTGAAAAGCTGCGGCGCCGATGAAGCCTTCGCCGATGTGGGCGTGGCGGTCAATGTGTGAGGCGCATTCGGTTAGGGAATCGTTGGCGTGGATGAGTTTGATTTTGTCGAGGCCTATTTCGGAATCGATTTGTTGCAAGGTTTTTTCAAAGTCGCGCCAGTCGTAGCCGGAAGCGAAAGAGTGCTGGGTGTCGAGGCAGATGCCGTTCAGTTTCGGATGGTTCACCTGATTGATGATTTCCGCGATTTGGGAAAAAGTTGAACCAATTATTTTTCCAGAGCCGGCACTGTTTTCAATTAATAATTCAGCTGATCCATCATAGCCATCTAAAGTTTTTGTGAGCATCTCGGAAGTTTTTTCAGTCGCGTCTGGCTCAGTTAGTTCGCCGGCGCTGCCGAGGTGGGTCATGACATACTTGGCGCCCAGGAGGCTTGCGCGCTCCAGTTCGTCGCGCACCACGGAAACTGAACCGTAGCGGATGCGGTTGTTGGCGGAAGCGAAGTTTATATAATAAGGAGTGTGGATATAGAATGCGGAAATTTTAAATTTTAAATTTTCAATTTTAAATGATTGTAGGACATCTTCCGTAAGTTCCGGGGCTTTGCCGCCTTGCGGGGAACGGGTGAATATTTGGAAGCATTCCGCACCCAAATCGGCGGCTCGTTGGGGGGCGTTGAAAATTCCTTGGGCGATTGAGACGTGGCAGCCAATGTTCATTTTAGTTAGGTTAGTACATATGCCTATATTCTAGCACACAATGCAAGCGCTAATTTTTCTTAGCAGAAAAATCCAGGGCTAACTTTCTTTTGGCACACAAAAGAAAGTTACAAAGAAAATGTGCCACCCGAGCAAGATATTCAAACAAATTCATCGTTCTTTCACTAAAATTCCCGAAAAGGCTAAAAAGGATTGTTAGTAGGAAATTTTTTAACGCTCAAGAACTCGAATTTGTATTTGAATATCTTGCAGGGTGGGGTCATCCTTCCAGTGCTGTATACTGGAATTTAGAAACGCACTACACCAAGGTGCGGAATAGCGGAGCGCTAATATTTTTTAAAATTAATTAATTTAAAATTGAATTAAAATTTAAAACTTAAAATTTAAAATTGCTACATTATTTCCCACCCATTTTCCGTTTCGACAATCTTGCCTTTGATTTCGAAGCCGGAAGCGAGTTTGTGGCCGCCGCCGCCGAATTGGGCCGCGATTTTGGAGACGTCGACGCCTTTGTATTCTTCGCTTCTGAGGCTGCCTTTGATGGTCCCGTTCTCCCGTTCGGAAAGGATGAGGGCGAATTTGGTGCCGGGGACGGTATTGAGGATGCTGGAAACTTGGGCGATATCTTCGGTGCCAGCCTCGCATTCCTCCAGGTCTTTTTGGGTGAGAACGGAAATGATCATACCGTTGTCAGGATTAATCTTGGCTTTTTCAAAGGCCTTGCCCCAAAGTTTCAAAGTGGAAATGTTTTTGTTGGCGAAAGTCGTTTCGACGATTTTGGAAATGGGCGCGCCTTTTTTCATCAACTGGGAGGCGATTCCCATGACTTTGGAGGTGGTATTGGAATGCTGGAACGAACCGGTATCGGACATCAGACCTAGCATAAGGAAAGTAGCCATTTTGCGGTTTATGTCTATTTTGTTGAATGCGAAAAAATCATAGATGATTTCACAGACGGAAGAATATGTGGCATCTATAATGGTTATGTCGCCTTTGAGGGAGATATCGGGATGATGGTCCAATATGGCGACAATCTGGTTATCGGCGATCGAGCCGGCAATTTTATGAAAGCCGCGCTCAACGCTGTCGGTCGCGATTATCAGGTTATATTTTCCAAGATCGAGATTTTCCGGATTGATAAACGTTTCTTCGGAGAGTGATTTCAAGTATTCCGGAAATGGATCATAACAAGCGATGTCGACCTTTTTGCCCATTCTTACGGCGTATTCCTTCAGGGCCATAACCGAACCGGTAGTGTCGCCGTCCGGTCGGGAATGCGCAAAAAGCAGAATCGTTTGGGATTCGTTGATGACGAAGTTCAGAGTGTTGAATTCTTGTTTGAAGTTTTGCATAGGGATTACGGCGCTAAATTTTCTTAATAGAAAATTTCACCACGCCATTTTTCTTTTCCCAAAAGAAAAGTGGCAAAAAAGAAAAAGGCCGCACGGCTGCATACCAAGACAAATTTTCAACTTTTGAGCTAAAATTCCCGAAAAGGCTAAAAAAGATTGTTAGTA
>Ga0172380_10001164_pt1 | contig 46370 bp, 54 predicted proteins | sample Leawe162metaG_FD_119747 | JGI IMG/M metagenome (GOLD analysis project Ga0172380, IMG submission 119747) | Leachate microbial communities from a municipal landfill in Southern Ontario, Canada - Leachate well 162 metaG | ecosystem: Engineered > Solid waste > Landfill > Unclassified | place...
CCCCCACGCCACGACGCTGGAGTTCTCCCACGCCACGACGCTGGAGTTCTCCCACGCCTCGACGCTGGAGTTCCCCCACGCCTCGACGCTGGAGTTCTCCCTCGCCACGACGCTGGAGTTCTCCCACGCCTCGACGCTGGAGTTCTCCCTCGCCACGACGCTGGAGTTCCCCCACGCCTCGACGCTGGAGTTCCCCCACGCCACGACGCTGGAGTTCTCCCACGCCTCGACGCTGGAGTTCTCCCTCGCCTCGACGCTGGAGTTCCCCCACGCCTCGACGCTGGAGTTCTCCCACGCCTCGACGCTGGAGTTCTCCCACCGTTTGGTCACGCTGATGCGGACGTGACGCTCCGACTGGATCTTGATCCACGTCCATTCCTTGAATGACGCAGGCAGCGCATCCAGTTCCGCCTGCGTTTTGATGATCACTTCAGTCATAATATTTTCCTCTCTTTGCGGGTTTGAGTTTTGGGTGAGTTCGAATCAGGAGAAAATCTGCGCCCACAGGGACGCATCGCCTTCGGGATACGGAATCGGATCGCGGAGTGTGCGGCTCTTCGCCATGGCCCACGGCGTTTCGACGGGGTAGATGGTCCGACTGCCACCGCCCTTGGCTTTGCCATCCTTGTTGACGGCCAGGTCGTAGCTGATGAACAGCAGATGATCGGCCCACTCCTTCGCCTTCAGGCGCACGGAGTTCTTTTGGGAGCCAGGGTGCTGTAGGCGCGGCTCGAATCGGCGATAGTTTTCGCCCTGCGGGTTCAGCACCTCAGTGGTGCAGTCGTGGCAGATCAATCCCACGTTCAGCCCCATGCGGATGAGCTGATCAAGGTCGCTGAACAGGTTTAGGAATTCTTCGTAGAGGTACTGATACCCCTTGCCGTAGCCGTAGCCTTCAATGCTGTTGACCGGCGTGCCCGTGTCCTGATGCGGCTTTGTCGCCAGCAGATGTGCCAGGCACATCTCTTCGGCCTTCGAGAGCGTATCGATGACGACGTTTTTGACGCCCTTGAAGCAGTCCGGGCTGTGCAGGAAATCGCGCAAGTCCTGCCACGTTTCTACGCCGGTCACCACGCCCAAGTCCAGATCGTTGCCGTCCACATCCTTCAGCGTGTCTTTGATGACCGGCAACGAGCCATCCAGATCGATGAACACCGTGGTGCCGGGCATCCGCGCCATCAGCGAGCTCTTGCCCACGCCGCCGGTGCCGTAAACAATCGTTTTCCGCTCAACGCTCTTCACTGGCGCGGCGATACTAAAAGTCTTCTTCGGAGCCGCACCGATTTGCGGAGCCGTTGAAGTCAGCTTTGGGGCCGCCGGAAGTTTCCCAGCGGTGGGGCGTGCAGTTGCAGTGGTCATCTTTCTTTCTCCTTTGAGAGCTTGTTGCATGGTTTCGACTGACACGTAGTAATCCGGGTCACTGTCACTCATCGCTGCTGTCCAATTCGGGGTTGACGTTGTCGAATTTGGCGTAGTGAGGCGGCAGCGGTTCAGAGCCAGTGAAGCCGTTGAAGCACAGATCGGCGTAGGCGCAGCGGCCAAAGCCGATGCAGGCGCCCGTATTCTTGAACCATCGGCCCGTGCGGCGCAGCTCGCTCATCTGCTGCTGCTGCTGCCACAGATCGTGCTCGAAATCTTCGAGGTCTTTATCCGTGCGCTGGAGTTCCTTGCGCTGGAAGTAGAACGCGGGCCGCTCACCGATGTCTGCCGTCAACCGGTCGCCGTATTCCTGTGCCGTCTCGATCCGCGACTGGAGAACCCAGCCCATTTCCTTGTCGGCAGACTGCTTTGGCGTGCCGTTTTTATTCATCACGCGCTGGCCGTTGGCATCGAGAACGATCTTGAAATTATTCTCATCGAGCAGCGGGATTTGTTTCGGCTCAATCGTCGGCTTGCGGATGACGTCGTAGTGAATGCAGGCGATGTCATAGCCCAGCTTGCGCGCCGAGTAGAAGTAGCGCGTGACCTGCTCATCGATGCGTAGCTTGAGCCAGTAGTCGCTTTCCGGCGAAATGTCCTTCCCGGCCGTCTTCGTTTCGTCCACGGCTAGGCGGCCATCCGGAAGCTGCACGATGCCGTCGATCTTGCCGCCGTTGGCGAACTTGAGTGCCGGCCGATTGGTATCCGGGTTGATGATCGGGAGCGTGTAAACCTTCTCGGTCTCCACAAACTTCAGCCCGTCGTCCTTCCAGTACCACATGTAGCCATGTAGCAGCCGGAAGCACTTTTCCCGTTCGATGGCCCAATCGCATGGCTTGATGTCCGCGGGAACGGCCTCGTACACCTTCAGCGCCTGCATCAGCGCGTCTTCGGGCGCCACGCCCTTCCGCAGATACTCTTTGCCCTTGTGGAACACGTCACCCATGCGCAGCGGCGCCGAGGTCTTCAGCGGTCGAATGCCCAGCTCGTACTGCAGGTAGTGCTTGCGCGCGCAGGTCTTGAGCGCCTGGAGCCGACTGTGGGTGAGAAGATCGCGACCATCTGACATAACCGACTCCTATTTCAAACCAGCGGCGCCAATCCGCATTTCATCCAGCGCTTCACGTTCGATTTGCGACACACGGCTCACTGACAGTCCGAACTTGTCACCGATTTGGCGATGAGAGAGATTTCGCCAGTACCGCATCCGCAGAATCTTTTTGCACAGCGGCTTTGAAACGAACTTGAGCAACTGGCGGATGTAGTCGCAGGCAATGACCTGTGCGTCCTGCGGTTTCGATTTCTTGTCTTCGTGGTCTGTGACTGTTTTAGGCTGGCGCTCGTCAACACGATCCTTTTCGATTTCCAATTCCATGCGCACGGGATTCCCCCGCTTCGTTCGCACATCCCACCAGTTGAGGCTGTGAAATTCATCCTGCACCTGTCCACGAATCCGCTTGTACGCAAAGGGCTTAAACTCACCGACTTTCGCGTCATACTTCAGGCACGCGTCCCACAGCCCCACTCTCACCGCCTGCCGAACCTGCCCGCGATTCATGCGCTGGAGCAGCGGCGCATATCGCCGGGCCATCCTGAATCCGATTTCCATGGCCCACCGCTCATGCGATTTGTACAGCTCGCCAGCGACACGGTTTTTCGTTCGCCGCATGGACGTTCCTTTTCAACGCTGCTGCATTTGGGATCGAACAGCCTGGCGATAAGTCACGATGTCGATGTTGAGAATTTCAGAGATGGCGCGCATCCGCAGAACAACTCGACGGTCATCGATACAGCTCAGTTCTCCGCGCTCATACCGATAGAGCTGCTCGACGCACATCGGAATCTTCAGCGCCTTCGAAAGCTGCTCGATGGATAGCCTGGCTTTCAAACGATGATCCGCTGGCGTCATCGTCGAAGTTGGATTCAACTTCGCGATTTCCTCGCGAACGATGCTGCGGATGAGAGTTTCAATCTCGCTCACGCCATCACCGCCTTCCGGCCGCGCTTCTTCTGTGGAATAAAACGAAGAACGCCGTCGTCAACGATCACGTCGTGATGGGTAAGTTTCGCAATTCGGTCCGCGATACTCAGCTCAGGCTGGCGCTCGCCCTTTTCGTAGCGAGTCAGCGCAGCACGGGAGACGCCTGCCAATCTGGCAAGCGTTGCCTTTCTCACCCCGCATGTGCTCAGTACTTGGGCGAAGCTCAGCATCTTGGTGTCCCTTATTTCCTTTTGATGGATAAACTATTACCATAGCTTCACCAAACGTCAACACGAAAGGTAATAAAATGTCTTTTTGGAGAGTAATATTTGACTTTTATGTTACCAAGATGGTAACAATCATTCCCGGAGGGAGTTCATGGCAAACGAGTTAGGATTACGCATACAGCAGTTGCGGGAACAAAAAAATCTTTCACAAGAAGAGTTTTCAAAGGCTCTTGGATTCACGCAGAAGCAAGTCAGTTACTGGGAAAATGGCAAGGCGCGCCCTCGCTCTGCAACGATCAGAGAAATTGCAAAATTCTTTAACGTGGACGTCAGTGAAATTACCAAGCCGACGCGGCGCAGCACGGATGTGGTAGCGGAACCAGACGCGCTCTCTTCTGAATATCCCATTCCGGTGCTCGGGCCCATTGCGGCAACGCCGGGCCGAATCAGGGATGCGATCCATCCGATTCGCTATATCTCGGGAACCAAGGAGGACGTCGGATGCTATGCCTGTGAAATCTCTGGCGACTCCATGCTCCCCGAATATCGACATGGTGAAATTGTGGTGTGGCGCCCGGTGAATCTTCACCTCACGCCGGATGCTGATGAGGGATCTGGCTATGTTCCTTATGAAGCCGTCAGAGGCTACAACGGCAAAGACTGCATCATCCTTCACAACGGCGAGTCTTCTTTGAAACGCATACGAATTGAGCGAACACAGGGAATCAAATACAGCGTTGACATTCTCGCTCTCAACGATTTTTATCCCGTCATTCATGTCAGAATGGGCGACGATTTCTTGATTCAAGGCGTTGTCAAGCGCTCGGGGATGCTGCGATGAGACCGCTATTGATTGTGGTAATTGTCGTCGGGCTGGCGGTCATATCCGTAGTCGGTTATTTGGAGTGGTCGAACCGCAAAAAATCAAATCCGAGACAACAGATTCTAAAAACACTTCCAAAGGAAAGAGCTCAAATCGACGGGCTCATGGAGTCAGGATGGAAAATTAAAAAGGTTTTTAAGCACACGACAGATGTCGGGAATGAGTTTGGATCAAAAGAAACTGTCTACGTTGTATTGGATCACCCGTGAAACCTGTCAAATTTAAATACTCAACTGAGATGGTTCACACTAAAGTCACGCTGGAGTGGCCCGAAAATGCCGCAGCGTGGTATTACCGTTTCAAACTGCGCGGCCAGCCCCGGCAATATAAAACAACACACGAGGGCGACGTTCGTAAAGCTCGCAAGGTTGCCGAAGCGGCCGTGGAGAAGGCCTCGACTCTGCAACACTTCAAGTCGCAGAATTTGCCCATCGCCAGCGCCGTTGATCAGTATTGCACAGCCAAATGGCCAACGGCTGAAGGCACGTATTACTCCGACGCCCACAACCGACTGGAGAGGTTTGCTGCCTTTCGCGCCATTGACCTGGCCGCCAGCACACGCGACGAAGTAATTGGCCTGATCCAAGACTACCTTGAGCACCGCGCGAAAACGGTTGGGCCGGTCTCTGTGAACAACGACCAGCGCGCGCTTTCAAAATTCTGCGTGTGGCTTGGCAAGCGTCGGCCGCCAATGGTCCCGTGGAAGGGTAACCCAGCTTCGGCAGAGAATCTGGAACTCCCATCGGTTCCGAAGAACGCCAAGAAGCCGCTGAATAAGGCCCAGCAGCGCGAGCTACTGGCCGCCGGCAAGGGCACCGCGGCATGGCTGCCGATCATACTCGCTTTAGGCGCCGGCCTGCGTGCCGCCGAAATCGGCCGGTCAGAGTGGGACCACATCGATTTCGACCAGGGCTTGATGACCGTTCAAGGCAAGCGCGGCCGCCAGCGGGTGATTCCGCTGGCCACAGGCGTCCTGAGCGCGCTCAAACCGCTGAAGAAGGATTCTGGGCCCATCTGCTACAGCGTGCGCTCAGACTCGCTCTGTGACGCACTGGCGGCCCTGCGGAAAGCGGTATGGCCGAAGATCAAGGACGGCGAAGTCATCGGCGACCTTCGACCGACGTTCACGATGCAGTTTCTCCGGGTCACCGCGGCGTTCAGGATCTCCAGGGAAGTTGACATCATGACCTATGCCCGCATAATGGGCCACTCGCTTGTCGTCGCGCAGCACCACTATCTAGACTTCGATACGATGGCAGCGTGGGGCCGCGGCGAAATGCTCAGTCCCAACGAATGGGAAACAGAACAGTCGGAAAAAACGTCGGAATCCGAACGAGTAGATTTATAAGTCGTTATGCAGCAAGGAGAAGGGGTAGCTCAATTGGTAGAGCAACGGATTTTTAAACTCAAACAATCTTGTAAGTCCAATGGCATCAATAGCCAACAAGCCTAACATAAGACAAGGTTAGGCATACTAAGTTGTAAAAATGGTCTGAGAATCGTCAAAACCTGTTCGCCATTTATTTGGTGTTCATGGCCAACGGATTTCCAACGGATTTTTGAGTCTGCAATTTCTTGAGCTGGTGGTTCAGCAGGTTCATGCCGCTGGTAATACTCTCGGGCTTCTTACCCTTCATCACCGCCTTGTACGCCCGGCGAATGCCAGTGTCATCGACCCCAGCCTCTTTCAACATTCGAGCCGCGTCACCGACGTCGACGCGCCAGGCCTCTTTCAGCTCAGCCAGGGTCTTCCCGTCGCGCTTCTTCAGCGGCATCGGCCGGGCCATGGTCTTGGCTTTGGCGCCAATCTTCAGGTCGTACAGATCCTGCCACTCAGCTTTCTCCGCGTCCGTGGCGACCTTCAGCACCTGATTCGCTTCAGTCAGACTCAACGCCTTGAACACGGCTTCAGTGGGCGAAATGTGACCCTTCTTCGCCGACAAGAATGCCTGTTTTTCCGTGACCTCGCCGCTGGCGACCGCCTCTTTGATGGCCTGCTGCGGGTCTTTCCCTTCACGGATTGCTTCCACCAGTTTGGCGCGAATGACTCGAGACTCCTGATCATCGTCCGTCGCGGCGCTTCCGGCCGGCTGGCGACGGCGCAGGAAATCTTGAGCGAGGTCCAGCGCCTGGCTGGTGGGCTTCCGTGCCGACTTCAAACCGACAGCTCCACTCAACGCGCTCACGGTCGCTTCTTTGGTGGCCTTCTTCAGCGCATCCGAGTTTGAGCCGCCCATCAACTTGCTGGCTTCAAAGCCTTCAACGCCGGCGGCCACCATCGGATTCAGCTCTTTGGCTGCGTACTTCAGATTGCGCACGCTCTGCGATTCGCCGGGCTTTGCCGCCGGCGCCGATGGCGCGCCAATCGCCGGATCGACACCGAAAGCCGCATTGATCGCGAACTTTGGCGCTGGACCCATCAGCGGGTGCATGGCGCTGTTCACAACCTGCTGCTTGGCGCTGTCCAGAATCTCCCCCGCCCCGCGGCCCTGGCGGATGCCTTCAATAACCGCGTCCATTCCCGTTGTGCGCAGGCCGCGCCGGGCGCCGGTCCATGTCAACAGGTCGAGATATTCGTCCTTGCCGTCTTCGTCCTTCTTGTGGAGGTCGATGGCGCCGAGAGGAATATTCCGCTTCGTGCTGCCGGTCATCGAATTGATTGCGGCCGCAATGGTCACACCCATGACGACGTTGCCGCCGATTTGAGCGGCGCGCAGCTTGGCATCAGCCATCTTGCTGGTGGCCTCGCCTGGCGTTTCGCCGGTGATCACGGATCGGCCGCCGCGGTTGAACGTTGTGCCGGCGGTGATGAACGGAGAGAAGCCCGACCGTTTCAGCAACGACGTCCACCAACCCTGCAGTCGGCTGTTGTACTGGCCGATCTGATTCACGAATTCCCGACGGCCGGTCTCCGTGTCTTGCTTGAGCCCGCGCTTCACCAGATCGGTGTACATGCCATCCAGCGCCAGGCGCGCGGCGTCATCCATCTTCTTAATGGCGATACCGCTCCACTCCCACGGCTTCAGCAGGCTGAACTTTCCAGTCCCATGGCCTTCGTAGTCACCGCGGAGCGCACCGATTTCAGCCAACTCCCGAAGTCGAGCCTGAACCTCCGGAGAATTCTTGGCGATGTCTCTGGCCGAAGAGAACATCTGCACCAGTCCATCAGCAGGAGCCACGCCGGCGCGCGCCAGTTGCTCAACGAAATTCTTTCCCTTCGGAGCCTGCGTCAATGCGCGTAGAACGTTGGCACCGTGGGCCACAAAGTCGGTGATTCCGTAGAGCTGGACTTGCGTGAGAATCTGGCCGCCCTTTTCACCCAGGATCGATGGCGCCATGTCCGTGCCCATGGCCATGCGCAATTCACGCTCAATGGACTTCGGCACATAGAGAAGCTTCGTCTCACCGGCGACATCGAACTGGATTTTAGCCGTGGGCTCACCATGAATTTCAGTGATCGGCTTTCCATCCGCGGCCAGCTTACCAACTCCGCTGTTCACCAGCGAGTTGAGCATTTTCACGCGCGTCGATGAGTTCCACGTTCTGAAAACCGTGTTCTGAAGCACGTTGCGAGCGTTCGTGTCGTAGGCTTCCGCGGTACCCTTTGCCGACTTACCGAAGACGTTGAAATTCTGGCGCGGCGCGTTCAGGTTTCCGCTGCTGGAGCCCATCGTCGCATCCGGCGGCGGCATGTTTGCCGCGTCCTCTCGGATGGCCTTCAGGTTGATGCGCGCGCCGGTTTGCGCGCCGCGGGTCTTCAGTTCCTGGCCTTCCGGCAGCGCCTGTAGCGTGCGGTATTGCTCGTCCATCCACGGGTTGACGGTCTCTTTCCACCGCTCGATGGCCTCTTGAACCTTCGGATCCTTCAGCGCAGCCTGATACTCCGCTTCCGTCTTAAAAATCGCGCCATCGTGCTCACCGACAACGCTGGCAACGTCATCAGGCGTCTTCGAGTTCTTTTTGAGGTCACGCAAATTGTCTTCGACCATGACGGCCATGGCGCGGTCACCCAGCTCGTCATCGCCCTTGAAGACCTTCGAGTACATTTCTTCGTAAATGCGCGGAGCGGCGATCTTTGCAGCGCCATGGCGCACAACAGCCTCACCGGCCGGGCGGCTCAATGCAGTCGTTTTGGGTGCAGATTCCCCGCCCTTACCGCGGGCAAAGTCGGTGACACCTTTAACGGCCTTTTTAGCGAACGAATTGACGGCAGCAGGATTCAGGGCGTTGCCGCCCATGCTGCCGAGATATTCTACCGAATCTTCAGGGGCTTGATCGGCGGCGGGCTCTTCTTGTCGTGCTGGTACAGCATCTTGCCCGTCTTCTTGTCGCGGATTCCCACGAACTTCGTCCCTGGCGGGAGTCCCTTCACGAACTCTGAGGGGGAGAGCGGCGGGGTCTTCTTTGAATCGCTGCTCCCAGCTTGATCGGAGCTCCCGCTGGCCGGCGCGTTCCCTGGCATTCTTCATCTCCCCGGCTTTTACTTCAGCCTGCTTAATGTCACCAGCAACGCCATGACTCATGCGAATGCCGTCCAACACGTATTCTTTACCATCAGAACCGTGGAAAATCAATTCTTTGCCAGACATGTGATCAGCCAGTAGCGCCATCGCTCTGTCGGCCTGCTCTTGTTTATCAAATTCAAAGAGATGTTCGTCACCCTTTTTTCGAAAGGCCGCACCCTCTAAGCCCGTCTCTCGAATGCTGTTGGCAACCTGAATCAATAAAGCGTTGCCAGCATCGTGACCAAAACGATCATTTAGCTGTTTCAGTCCGTCGATGTCCCCAAATACCTGCACGGGCTTCCGTGACGACTCGTTATAGGCAACTTCATTTCGAAGCCCCGTGAGACTATCGGTGTGGCGCTCGACGCGGAGGCGTTGAACTTCGGCCTTCATCTCGTCAGGCGTCATCTCATCAACGTTCTTTCGGCGCACATCATCCACCCGGCGCTCTGGCGCCGCGCCTTCCGGTTCAGCCGGCGCCTGTGATTCCTGTGCAGCGCGAATCTCGCTGATGATCTTCACTTTTGACTTGCCACGATAGCCAGCGAGCCCGGCCGCTTTCGCCGTTTCGTACAGCTCACTCATCCTCATGCCTTCAAGTGGCACTTCGCCGGGCTTCAACAGCGGCGGCAGATTGTCTTCAAGCGGCAGCGTATCCATCGCCGGATCGGCCACCGGCTCCCGTGGCGCTTCCATCTTAGACAGACGCAGATCATCAACCGGCTGGCGTGCTTCCGGCAGCGGCAAGGTTTTTGGCTGACTATCATTAGTGATGATGGTCGCGGGTTGCGGCTTGGGCGCGGCGAAATCTTGCTGTGCCTTCTTCAGCAAGAAGCTCGCCGTTTCCGGGTCAACGTTGAGCCGCTCAGCAATCTCTCTCTGATTGGGAAGCCGCTTCAACTCTCCAGACATTGCCCAAATCTGATCGATGGGACTTGGCGCGGGCGCTTCCGCAGTTTCCATCCCGGCCCGGCGCTCTTGCTGATTTGGCCGATTCAGCTTGTTCGGATAATCAGCCGGCGGTGTGTTCGGCCGTGGGCCATCCACATCGGCTCCAGGCTCAACAGACTGCTCTTCGAAAACCTTCCTCAGCGCCTCATGGATGTCCGTGCGCTCTTTAACGCTGGTGGTATCGGTAATGCCGAGGGTCGCTGCATCCTTCCGGCTCAGTGAATCCTTTGCGGCAATTTCAGCCGCAATTTCCGGGTTCTTTTTGGCAAAATCCATCGCGCTCATGATCTTGCCGGCGCCGTGCATGGCGGCCGCGTCACCCAGCGCATTCACACCGTCGCTCACAAGCTCTTCCGGCGTCCACTCCGTCTTGTCGACGTCCGTGAGCCGGGCCACCAGATGATCAACGGTAGAAACAGCCATGTTGCCCAGCGAGCCCTTCAGCACCTCAGCGCCATGGGCCTTCAACGCGTCAATGGCAGCGCCCTTCGGAATGGACGCCGCGCCATTGAATAGCTTGCCAAAAATGAGACCCTGCAGCGCGTTCATCAGTCCGACAGATCCAGCATAGACGTACTTCTTCGGCCCGGTCACTCCAGCATCGTCAGCAGCCTGCGCGGCCTGCGCAGTGCCATCCAGCCCGAAGATCGCGGCAGTTCCCGTAGCGCCACCACCGGCGGCCAGTTTTGGCAGGGCGTTCGTCAGCCCGCGTTCTCTGTCAGCCAGCCAGCCTGTCACCCCGCCGTTGTAGCGCGACTTGTCGCCTTCGTTCGCGGCATGAGACTGGCCGCGGATGTCCTTCGAGATTTCATCAGCGCCGATCAACCCGGTGGCCGTGGCCGCCATGTCCATCAGCCCGGATGCAAGGCCGGTCGCGCCAGTGGTGAGCGCATCGCCGACAATGGGCACCTTCGATAGATTCGAATTCTCAAGGCGCTTCTTGACCTGGCTGGCGTCAGGGAACCGTCCCACGCCTTCAGCCTTCAAGATGGCGTTTTGCTTCTTCTCGTTCATGGCCGTCACGTTCGCCTGAACGGCATCCGGATCGGCGCCGGCGAACATCTTTTCAGGATGATAATTCTTACTTGGCTTCATACTGAACGGCTCTTCGTACTCATCTGCTGGTGCAGGAGTTGGCGCCGGATCTTCAGCCAGCGCGGCGTCAATCTCATCGAGAATGGAGCGCGGCCCGGCCGGCTGTTCTGCCACCGGCGAGTCATCGGCTAACGCTGCATCGATTTCGTCGAGAATACTTCCAGGCATTACTGCGTCTCCCGCTTCACTCCGTTGACGATCATGTACGATTTCTTTTTCTGCGGGCCAGCCATCGAGGGCTTGCCTGAAGTCGGCAGCGGAGGAATGATCACCCTCGTGACGGGACGTCCGTGGTCCATGTCCGTTGCGCCAGCAGGCATACGAGGCGGGACGGTCACGCTACCGGCGTCAGTCGGAGCGAACTTGGCAATGGTCTGGCGCAATGCGGCCAGATGCTGCTTTGCCGCGGCGAGAGCCGCCGGGTCGCCGCTGGCCTTCGCCTGTTCAAGCTCCTGAAGCGCGTCGATGGCATCCTGCGCAACCTGCACGCGATGTTCAGCCGGAATGCCCTGCAGCGCCGGATCGGTCATCGCGCGCATCGAGACGTCATCCATTGGAGCGCCGCTGTTCGGATCATCCGGCGATGGGGCTGCCGTAGCCACCGGAGGCGCTCCAGGCGGTGGGACAGTGGCACCGCCCACCATCGGCGATGGCTCACGAACCTGCGGAGCGGCAGCCTCGCGCTGTTGTGCGTTGAAGACCTTTTCGGCAGCAGCGAGGTACCCGCCGGGCTGCGCAGCATGAGCTGCGGCCATCATCTCAGGCGTCCACGTGTCCGGATTCCCGTTGAACTGCGGAATCTCTTCGACGTCCTTGCCAGCCTTTCGTGCCAGGTAATTCAATCGGCGGTCAACTTCCGTACCGATGTCCTCTTCGGTCGCGTCATCGCCAAGATCCTTGGCAACCTGACCGTAGACCTTATTGATGAACGCCGGATCGGTCAGTAGGTCTTTTGTCAGCTTTGGCGCTTTCTCAGCCGCCTTCGGCTTGATCGGCTCCCACTGGCCGGGCTGCTTCTCGTACCACTTGTCGCCCTCTTCGGACGTCCAGATATTCGGCTGATTGCGCTCTTTTTCCGTGGGCACGCCTTTGATGCCGGCCATCTTCGCCAGCGTCTGTCGGCGGGCGTGCTCTTTCTCTTCGTCAGAAAAGCCGTCATAGCTGTCGATCAAATCAAGATCGTTCTGATACTTGTTCATGTCGGACTGCTGCTGCGCAGTGAGCTTGTAGTCGATCAGCCCCTTTTCGTTCGTGAACTGCTTGTCTCTCTGCGTATCCTGATGGCCCCACCCTTCACGTTCGAAACCCTGTTGCGCATCCAGCCGCTCCATATCGAAGCCATGCTGGCGCTCAGCGTTGCTGTCGGCGTGATCGGCCTGGAACTCAGCCTGTTTCTGGCTGGCGGCGATTTGCGTCTGCTGGCGCTGCGCATCGGCAGCAATCGATGCCTGCTGCATGTTCCATTTTTGGTTGAGCTGCTGTAGGTACTGGTTGTATTGCCCCTGGCCCGACAACAGCGCGGCAATGCCAGTCGGCGCAATGAGCCCCTGCGAATGACCAATGCTGATACCCATTCAAGTCCTCACACGCGTGCGAAGCGCTGTTTGTTCAATTGGAAACGCGAACCACGAACCGAAGTCGGAGAAGGCGAGCGCAGCCGCTTGGACATGGCCGCATATGACGGCGCACCGATGGAAACAGACTGCGGTGCAGGCGCGAGACCGCGCGAGCCGGAATATCCGGAGACCGTTCCGCCCATTTTAAGGACGCTTTTTTCGGCGTCGGTCAAAGGACGCTGCTTGTCGTAAGTGCCCGGCTTTGCTTCACCGTATCCCCACCCGGCAGGCTCCTTGTACGAAACCATGCCACCGGCCCAATTGTTCGCCGCAGAAGGTCCGACAGGCGGTGGAGGCGCGCCAAAGCCGGGAACACCGCCCACGGCACCAGGAGCCCCAGCGCCGGCCATGCCAGAAGCGCCAAGCTGCATCGCGAGCTGCGCATAAGTGCCCATGTCCGGATACGGATCGTCGCGCCGCTCTTTGAATGAAGCGATGTCACCGGAAAGCGCGGCGTCCGTGCTCACCTTCTGATTGTTGATGCGCTCTTTCAAACGGCCCTGATCGGCGATGCGCTGGCGCTCAATGCCGGCGGCCATGGTCGGCGCGATGGTCGTTCCAGCCAGCCCAGAGCCAGCCAGATTTTGCATCATCGAGCCCTGTTGCGCGCCGTAGGCTTCATTGATGTCCGCGCCTTCCTGAACGCCAGCGCCTTCCAAATACTTCATGTTGCGGTCGTAACGCTGATTCAAGAGTCCGCTGATTTCATCGTAGCGGCCCTGATTCGACGTCTTCGCTTCATCGTAGGCGCTCTTGTACGCGTCCATGAAGCCCTGCGCGCTGAACGGCACAGAGCCGCTGGACGTGGGAATGGTCGATGCCGCTGCACTGGCAGGCGCTCCAGCAACGGCTGCGGGTGCACCGCCCTTGGGAATGAGCGTGGCCATTCCGGCAGTGCCACCGCGCTTCAAATTGTAGCGGTCGCGCTCAGCCTGGCCCATGCCGCCGCGACTGGTGATTGTCGGAATTCTCAGCATACAGTCTCCTGTCTATTTATTCGGCACGAAGGGCACTCTTGTGAGGCTACGCCGCGGCGCAAACCGCTCTCCACGGGCCACCCGTAAGACTGCGTGCCGTCCATGTGACGCCATCAGGAGAAGTGGAGCAATATCGTGGTCCTAGAGCGTACTCACCAACGGCAATGTAAAGAGCCAGTGTCGGCGAGTAGCACACTCCAAACCAGAGGCCAGAGTCAATACCGTTGCGCGCCGTCCAGGTATTACCGTCTGTACTTGATGCCGCGCCGCCAGTTGTTTCGGCGCCAACAGCCACGAAAAGATTTCCACCGCCACAGACGCGAGCGAAAAGCTTATTGGGCATCGACGATGCCGTGAAGCTGATGCCGTCCGTGCTATAAGCTGAATCGGTGCCACCGGCCGAAACAACCGTGAAGCGGGCGATTGTGGCGTCCCAAGCCACACCCTTCCAAGCGGCTGAACCGAAGTACGTTCCGGTGCAGGCAGTCCAAGAAGTCTGAAGATTATTTTGCGTTGCATATTTTAACTCTCCCGCTGACGAAACCGCCACGTACATGCTCAGCGCCGGAGAAAAAGCGACCTTCTGAAACGCCAAAGTACCGATATTTTGTGTCGTCCACGTAGTACCGTTCGTAGAGAACATCATTCGGCTCGATCCGCTGCTGGCTACAGCGACAAAAACACCGGAGCCCCAACAAATGCCATTCCAGCTTTCAGATGGCACAGAAACACCAGTCCAATTGATGCCATCTACTGAAGTCATCACCCGATTTGTGCCACTCGAAGCAACGGCCACGAACAATCCAAGAGTCGGAGAATAAGCGACGTCGTTCCAGTTTGCATTTTCTGAGCCATTTCCAAATGCCCAGCTGACGCCGTCATCAGACGATGCCGCATTACCAGAATTTGCAACGGCAACAAGCAGACGCGGGCGAACGGCAGCAGCAGAAATGCTGGAGCTAAATGCAATGGACGATGCCGCTGAAACCTGAATCACCGAAAGCGCAGTGTCTGATCCCGATGCTTCCGGAGTGATGCTCACAATCGAACACGTGCAGGTAATTGTGTCTTGGGCGACCAATCCGGATAGATCGACATAAGGCGAAATAGAAATGCCGTATCTGGAGCCAGTATAATTCGAAGCGGCAACGTAAATTGCATCAACATAGCCGTCGCCCGGATTCCGCTTGCATCGAATCACGCCAGCAGAACTGGCGAACGAAACTTTGATCAAATGGTTGTTCAGGTCGGCCGTGTCGGAGCCGGATTCTAAAATTCTAGCAATGAGCGGCGTGGCCGTCGCATCAACGATGAAATCATCAGTCAGTGCAACAGACAGTGAATATACACCGTCATCGTCACTCAATGGCCAGCCCGGCGGCCATGGCCCATCACCAGTAGGGGGGTAATCCCACTCCGGCGGCCAGCCGTCAGGAATCGTTGGAGATTCTTCATCTGGCGCCTTTGCGTGATAGACCAATCCCATTGCTCAGTCCTCTGTAATAACCAAAGAGTCAATAGGAAAGATGAGCTGCCTTCCGACTGAAATCGTCAGGCTGGAACTCAGATTGCCCCACATGATGAGATTGCCACCAGAACTGGCGTCGTAGATTCCCCAGGAAGTAACAACGCCCCAAGACACCGTCGCAACAGAAAACGCGAAAGGTACTTTGTTTTTTGTGACACCGGCAGTCGCAGTTGTGAAGTATGAGATGGAAGGGGGAAGCGTCAATCGCGCATAGCCCCCGCCACTGACCTCAGTACCACCGCCGGCGTCTGTGGGCGCAGACGTAAAAAGAGCCAAATAGTAAAATGACGGCAGTGTGTAAGCGGTGCCATTGAAAAGAAAATTCAGGATCTTGTTTTCGAGGTAGTCGCTTTTGCCTGCCATCAGACGACAACCTCCAATCCTTCCCATCCAGCCAGCGAAATGCGCAATGGCGCTTCCTTCTCCAGCAGCAGCGCCTCAACGATGCCAATGTTGTCGATGCCGAAGAGACAAACCTTTTTCCACTGGCCATCGGCAGACTGCCGCATTCGCGAGTCGCAATCGATTCGCAGAAATTCGCCGTTCAAATCATCCGTCACTTCATTGAATTCATTGCGCACGGCCACGGTCAAAATGCCGTCTTTGAAATGAGCGTCTAATTTATGCGGTCCTGTGAATTTCTTCGGATAGCCCGGCGGCGGGGCTTCAGACGGGAAATCCCATCCGCGCGGCCAATTCGGCGGGAATGTGTACATGGGCTTGATCAGAAAGGAGCTTTTAAATCCGATGCTCATTTTTAATTCCCCATCCACTTAACCCGCAACTCCGACTTCACCCTCACCCTGAATAGATAGTGAGGTGTTGGCACTCGCACCACCAACCAAGAAGTCTGCCGCGTCAAAGCGCATCATCCCGTACCAGTCATAGGCCGAATTGGCAGCAATCGAAAGCGCGGTGCCGATAACCTCAGTGCCCGCCGCATTTGCTCCAGTTGCGCCCTTCCAAAGCGAGAAGGTGACCGCACCTGCCGTCTTGTTCAGGATGCGGATATGACGCAGAATGATGTACTGAGCCGATGAACCCGCATTGACACCGCCCGACGCCGCGGCCGGGTTCAGGATGTTAGTCGTCAACGTGCTCGTCAGAGCGATTGGTCCGAAGTTAAATGCCTTGTTATTCATGATTCCTCACATTCTTTTAACGAGTAGGTACACAGCCATCTTTACATCGCCATCCGTCCAATCTCTCAACTCTTTTTCCTTCAGTATTTCTAGTTGCTCCTGAATGACATCGACAGGCTTCTTTGCCGTCCAATCAAAAGAATCAGCAATCCTTTGCGCTTCGATCATCTGCGCCTTAGTGGCTTCTGGCGCGAATCTTATTGCGGCAATGGTTTGCCCTTTAAAATCGACCATTATTACAGGACACACTGCCGCAATTGCCTTATGAACGTCTGCCGCTTCCATCATCCGAGGAGTCTCCCCGACAGATATGTTGCAGCGTCATCCCATGCATACGATTCGCCGGCAGAGCCGCCGAGGTCGTGAATCAACGTCATCGTGCCGCCGCCTGTGGCGACAACGAGATAATACGTCTGCGCGCCCAAAGCCAAGGGGTCTTGAAATCTCACGCCCGCGTGCTGGTAGCCCTCTAAATTGGTGCCGTTTGCTTGGGTGAATGTGACCGCTGGAACATTCGTTGCAGAGCCAACGCCAATCCCTAAAAACCATCCTGCCGTGGCAGAATCGTTTTTAGCGGACGTGTGGCAATCGAGGTCGATATTGACGTTCTTGTCGCCAACAACTACCTGCACAAACATGTCAGTCAAATTGGTTAAAGTTGTTGATGCCGTTGTAGTCGTGTCATTTGCGCCGTCAGTGTCGGCAACACTTTTGAAAAGCGACATATCTACGCGATTGAACATGTTCCAAACAAACCGCTTCCAAGTGCTGTCTTCGGTCGTGCTTGTGCCGGTGCCACGAATTGTTCCGACATAGGTGCCGCGCTGCGCAGCGGGGCCATTGGTAATGGCGATTTTGTTGACCCAAATACCGTTGACGCGCTCCAATTCAGTCGTTCCGGCACCAGTTCCGCGAACAGAATCACTCGACCATACCGGCCCTCTTGTGAGTCGAATTGTTCCGCTATCGTTCCAAACAAACATGTCGTAATTCTTGTCGGCAATTACGGCAGATGGACCGGCCTTATTGGTGCTAGTGTCTGCAAGCACATTCGACAACTCAGTGTAGGTTGTTAAGACCCACGCCGAGCCGTTATAGATGCTAATTTTATCGTGAATATAAAAAGCGTAGTAGACCGTCGCTTGTGCGGTTCTGCTTGTAGGGGTGCAGGAACTAACCGGGACGGTTGACTCCGTTGTGAGCCGTCCACCCATCGCAATGCCATCAGCGCCGGCGGCGCCTGTGCTTCCCGTGGCTCCGACCGCACCGGGCGGGCCTGGAACGCCATCGTCGCCCGACTCTCCCTGAGCACCGGGCACTCCAATGCCCGTCGCGCCTGTCGCGCCCGGTAAACCGGGAGGACCAGGCGGGCCTTCCGGCCCATCATCTGACGGCAAAAAAACTGGCGTGGGAAGATCACTTGAAGAGATCGCCTCAACTGAGATGTCCCCGCCAACTGTCTTTTGTTTCAGAAACTTGCCAGGCCCGCCGGTGGCGCTCAAATCGGTGCCAGTGCCACCGCGAGCACGCGCCAGCAGGCCCGTGGTAATATCGACCGCGCTGTGGACGTGGGCGCCAATGCTCATCACCAGCGCTTCAAGCGACTGGCGAACCTCAGCAAAGGTCGTGACGAACGTTCGGATCAGAGGCTTGTTGCTCACAGCAGCCTCTGCTTTCCGCCGACGTTGACTTTCGCCGTCACGCGCTCAATGGCCCACGCGCGCCCCGTCTGGCCATTGGCAAGCTTGAGGTAGAACGAAGCGCCGCGCTTTCGTGGCCGGAACTTGAAATTGAGCCCGGCAATATCCCACGTGGCCGTGCCCGGCCGGGTGTCATCGAAAGCCGATTCATGCGACGGGCCGGTGTACACCGTCACACCCACGTCGCCGCCATTCTTAGCGGTCACGCCGATCACTTCATCAATGATGCCGTCGTGGTAGTCGTCTCCACCCAGCCGGATCGGACCATAGAAGACGTATGAACTGAAGGCAGTACCATCGTCGCGCTCATGCGATGCGCGATACCGTCGAATATAACCATCGCGGCAACCCAGCAACACCGCCGCGTCTTCCGCTGCGGGAGCGTTGTATCTGTGGATCGAGGTCGGTTCATGGCTGGCATTCAACCCCACTGGCCAGAAAGTTTTCTTTGCGTAGTCGAACCAGAAGTGATTCTGGCTCCGACTCTCGTTCGGAGTCATGTAAATGTGCACGCCACGGTCGCGCGGGTCGTACTCGAGCAACGGCGTGTAATTGCTCACATCCGTGTCGATCAATTCGCGCGGGATCTTGTCCTGTGACAGCGGAATACAGCCGCCGCCATCCGGCGGAATCATCTGCAGCCCGTTGCGGCTCAAGAAGATCGTTTCGCCCGCCGGGCCGCGACACCAGGCCGCCTGGCCCACGATGCCCTCAGTGCGACTCAGGTTGCTAAGCTTGCCGCCGTATGCCGGGTCGCCGCGCAGAATCCACATGGAGTTCTCGCAACCGAAAATCATGTAATCATCAGTGTGAGCAATCAGCGCCAGCAGCGGCTCTCCGACCGTTCCCGTGTCTGTGGACGTGCCGGCGACGGCCCGACCGCCATCGGTCGACACCGCGGCATAATCCCAATCCAGCGGGCTCCCCTGGCGCGACATGTACCACACGTGAGGAAACGCTGGAGCGCCGGCCACGACGATGCGGCCACGGTAATTGGCAATCAGTGGGCATCCGGTGGGAACCTGGCCGGCGGTCGCCGCCATGATCACCAGCGTTGCGGCAACCGGATCGTAAACCTTTGGAGCTCGCTCAATGCGAATTGTTGCCGTGCCGATGCCAATGCTCGTGGCTGCGGTGATTGAGCCAGAAGCAACCACCGAAATTCCATAGGTGCCGTTGACGACGCTGCCGGTGCCATTGGAAACAACGATCACATCATCGTTCACGCTGATGCCGTAGACGGTCCAATTCGCGACGGCAGCGTGATCGACTGATGCGCCGCTGATCGTGTCAGCGCCGCCGATGTATCTTGGATTGCCATTGTCAGCGATGTAGAGCTTTTGCGCGTTCTCCGCAGCCTGTAGATTCCTGTCGCTGGCCAGCGTCAACGACGATGACACCTGCACCATGCCGGTAATGTCGCCGTCCTTGTACAGCAGCCCGTTGGCACTCGCGGCCAGCAACCGCCGGCGAACCTGCGCATTCACGGCCGTCTGATACTGGATGCGGAACGTGTCGATAAGCGTGATGCCATCGGCCACCGTGCATTCCATACCGAAGCCGAAACGGTTGCCAGCGCCCACGCCCAGCCCGGCCGTGTTCTGATTCAGGATGTTGGTGCCCAGCCAGTACACCTTCAGATTGCTGGTGCTTGGCGTCCACAGCGCGCTGAACCACCCGGCTTCCGCCGTACCCGTGGTCGCGCCCGTGAGCGTGTAGGTGTTGATCAGCACGCCCGCGGCATAAATCTTCGCCGTACCGCTGTAGACGCCTGTGGCGCCGGTGATGCTCAGCTCAACGACCACTCCATCCGTGGTCGCCGCCGGCGTCGTGTCGTTGGCCTTCAGGAAGATGGAGTATTTGCCGTGGTGCGCGCCCTGCCATGGCACCACGAACAGATCGACCTGATACGGCAGCGTGCTGTCGAACGTCAGCGCCGTGCGGATGGCGCCTACCGGGCTAGAGCCGTAAGACAGGCCACTGAGATTGGATGGCAGAATGGACGGAAGCCCGCCAGCGAGCCACGAGGCCGCGGACCATGCAGCGCCAAGAGAGCTGCCTTTGAAATTGTCCGTCCAGAACTGCAGGGAATCGGTCTGAACCACCGTCACGCCGGCCAGCATTCGAACCGGGTTGCCGGATCCAAGCTGCTGGTAGAACGCCTTGCCCAGCCCCGGCCGGGAGCCCCCGCGGTCCCGGCCCTCAAGGGTATCGATCGGTCGAACGTTCATGCAGTCTGGCGTAGAGAACGGCGGGAGACGCTGAAACCCGGAGTACTTGAAAAGTCCCCCGGCTGGAAACCGCAATTCAATCGCGTTTTTGCGGCCCATGGAAGTTTCCCTGAACGAATAGCAGGCCCGAGAATCGCACTCGATTATCCGCGTTATGAGCGCGGAAGGATGACTACACCCACCGCCTGCGCCAAAGGCCAGCCGGAAGAACCCGGCTGGCCGAATCGGTTAGCTGCGCTTCAGACTGACATTGACGGTGAAATCGCCCGTCGCCATCGCGCCGGAAAGGACAAGACCGATTTTGTCGGTCGCGGCCAGGATCAAATCCGCGCCTGTTGCGGTCAGAGTGACAACCGTGCCGTTATGAATCGTCGTGTTGGCATTGATTCCGCCAGCGGTATGCAGTGGCGTGGTGGCCGACGCCGGCGTCGCATTGACGGTGGACTTGACGAGCGTCGCAGTGATCGCCTGCGCGATGTTCGTCGTGTACGAGATATTGGTCACAGTGTAGCCGCGCGGCGCGTTGAAGATGTTATGGATCACCTGCGACGCGTGAGGCTTGACGTTGTAGACCAACTCCAAATGCTGCGGAGCGATGATGCCACCGATGAGAGCCTTGTCCGCATCAGTGATCGTCAGCGTCTGCCCCGTCGGCAGCGTCAACCCGGCAGACGCCGTGATCAACCCAGCCACCGTCAGTGTCGACAGCCCGGCCATTTCGTCGATGCGCTTGAATGAGGACGAAGAGTTCGTGCCTGCGTTGATATACAGCACAGTGCCGTTTGAGCCATCCGTCTTGATAAAGATCGCGCCAGGATTCCAGTCAGCCGCAGCCGATGGCACTGACGTGCCATAGCCCAGTATGTGATTACTGCCAGGCGTGAGCGGCATGAGCTTGACCGGCGTAGTGCCGGCTGGCGTCAGCTCGCCACGTTCCAGCAGTTCTTTCAGCAAATGAAGCATTGTTTTGCCTTTCCCGGCTCGTGGCCGTTTTTCAGTTCACGCGCTGCTCGTCTGCGCGATATTTCCGGATGACGGCCGCCAGATCCTTCACAGCCTTCAGCGTCGTAGACAATCCAAGATGCCGAAGACAAGCCGCCGCGAGCTGGATTGACGCCTGATCTTTCTTTTGAAAAACCTTCTTCACGTCACCCTCGCTTTCTTCACCGGCTCATGGTGGAAGAGGTGCCAAGCCACGTATGCCAGCAGCGACACGACACCAGCGATGATTCCCCACTCCGCATAGAGCGCGATTTTCGGCAGCAGTCTCGCAAGCCCGATGATCACCACGCCGAGAACGCCCAGCGGGACAGCCAGCTTGGCACCCACGGCGAATCCGAAGTAGATCGAGGCGAACACGCTGCCGATGGCGCCCAGCACCATCAACACGCCCACGAGGTACATGCGCTTTTGAACGTTCGTCATCGCCTCATTACGCAGGTCATCGTTCTCAGCCTGAAGCGCGAGAATCTGCTTGCTCGTGGTCGCCGCATCTTTCCCGGCAGCGGCTTTCAGCGCGGCGATGTCTTTCTGCATCAAGATTTCCCGCTGTTCGCGCGCTGCTTCGCTGGCTTTGATTTGCTCTGTGAGCGCCTCAATATGCTCAGCAGCCTCAACCCGCAGTTTCTGGAGTGCGGCGGTGAGATGCGTGTCGGCAACGACCAGCGGCGCAACGGCCGCCTGTGCTGCTGGCGTAGCCTCAGCCACCTTCAGAACGGTCTGCACGCTGGACTGCGCAATCTCAACGTCATTGGCAGCACCAGCCACATCCGCGGCCACCGGCGCGGGATCAGCAGTCGGCGGCGGAATGGGCAGCGGTGACGTGGCGAATTTCGAGACGGCAGTTTGCGCCTGCGTCTTGTCCTGTTTCTTGCGGCCGCAACCGGCCACCAGCAAAAGCATCAGAACGGCGCTGATAATTTTCATGGTCGCTTGGCTCCAACCGCTTCGCTGATTCGGTCAATCTTTTCACTCATCCGTCGCAGTTCACTGCGCAGCTCATCAGAATTGCGCTGTACTTGAATCTCGAACTTGTCCGCTGCCTGCTTGTCGGCGTCTGCCTTGGCGCGCATCTCCACGATCTCGCGGTCGTGACGTTCAACCTTGTCCTGTATGCCCCACGTCATGTGGCCAATGATGGCCAGCAGAATGCCGCCAACAGTCTGCAATACGCGGTCGATGGTCAGGAACTCAGCCTTCTTCGCCGCATTGCGCTCGCCACTGTCAGATCCCTGCGTCATCGCTCACCTCAGTTGCAAAGATTGGCCAGCAGCAATTCCGCCAGCAGCGTGATGTGATTGGAGCCGTCCAGCGCCGCAGCCGTCGCATCCAGACGCAGTTTCGTCATGCCCACCAGCGGCGCGGTGATTTCCATGAGCAGCGGGTTGGTGCACTTCGCTTCGCCGGCGGCCGTAATCTGCAATCCGGTGAACGCCTGCAGGATCACGAAATTCGTGCCGTCGATACTTCCAGAAATCGTGTCAATGGTGACGTCAGCAGAACCGACTTCGGCGCTGGCCAGAATCCGAAGACGCTTCTTTGCGCCCATAGATTCAGCACGACAAATCATGTCCTGCTGATCGACGGAAAGCGTTTTGGCGACCTCAACCGTCGCCTCAGCCTGGCAATCAACGGCGTTAAGAATCGTGATTTTATCCATCGTAAAGGACTCCGTTGTAGGTCACGTAGGGCGTCCGATACGCAGCTGCGCGAGACCGCCCCGGACCGTCGCCGTTGTAGCCAAGCACCGCCGGCGCCTGAGACTTGTCAGCCCCGACACTCGCGGCCAGGCGCTCCATGAACGTCTGCCACTCGATGCCTTTTTCGTTCTCTTTGCGCAGCTCAGCCATGGCGATGCAGCTTTGCAGGATCGTTTCCGCGTGCGCCATTCCGCCCAGCGGGTACGGGCCAGGCGAAGACGTCAGCATGTTCGGCAGAATCGTGGACTGGTAACTCAGCGTGTAGACGGCATCGGGCGTCGGATAGAACATCACTTCGTAACGCTGGCCGCTGGAGCCCGTCGAAGTCTTCGGACGAATGGCAGCGAACCGCGGGAAACCGCTGGCGACTTCGCCACCGCCAGACATGCGCATCTTTCGAATGTCTGCCTCGCCGGTAACCTTGACGGGAAGCAAACCGCAGTCGGCAGACGCGAAAGTGAAATCACCGCAGATCGAGCCAAAGGAATCCGGCAGATCGTAATCGGCAGTCGCGGCCACTGTTGCCAATGTCGTTGTCGGCCGCAGGAATCTCCACTCGTGAGGTTTTGACTGGCCGGGCAGCAACGGTGGGAAGTAAAACTGGCGCAGGCCAGCCGCCATGAATCCTTGAATTTCATCCAGTTCGTCAGGAGTCCATTCCGCCGAGTCGCCGCCATAGCCCACGAAACGGCCAAGTGCTTTGGCAATCTCAGGGTACGCCAGGCTCAGCGTGCTCTCGCTCATGTCTATTCATTCGGCATGAAGGCGTCTTATGAGAGGCAACAAAAAGCCCCGTGGTCTCCCACGGGGCTTCGAGCACGTCCTCTCGTAAGGGTCAGGCTTAGCGGAGCTGGTACGCGCCCCACCAGTCGATGCTGGAGTTGCCAGGCGTCGAGCCCGTGGCGTTCAGCACGGCGAAGACCGGCGCTAGCGTCACGTCGGCCGGGAAGTCGGTTCCCGTGGCATTCGGGATCAGCTTCTTGTCCGTCAGCGGCAGGCCGTTGACGAACCACTGTAGGTAGCTGGCGTTGCCCTGGTAGTCATTGGCCGGGTTAAAAACCAAGCCCAGCTTGATCCAGGTATCGGCCACCAGCACGTTGGCGTCTTCCTTCGTGGTGACCTGCGTGACGCCGTTGGCCCTGTAGACCTGATTGACGTAATCGCCGTCACCTTCGAGGCGATGGAACCCCACCAGGTTGTTGTCGGCCAGCGTGCCATCAGCCGCAATCGGCAGAATGGCCGTAAGAGCCGCGTCTTCCAGAAGGCCCAACAGGAAGCCGTGCTTCGTATCGGCGATGGTCGAAGTCTTGATGCGCGCTTCCATCCAGAACTTCTTGGCATCGCGGGTGATGAGGAACCCCGGACAGCCAGCGCGAATCGACGCACCCTCGTTGTCGCCGTCGCTGGACAGCACCAGGACGCCGCCGGCAGCCGTGGTCGAAGGAACGGCAGAGCCGCCCGTCGACGCAAATCCACGGTAGTTGCCGTAGGCCGCTTCCGCGCCGGCCACAACCTGCGGCCCCTGGCAGAAGTCATCAAAGAAGCCGTAACCGGAAAGTTCCCGGTCAGCGGTGAACAGCGGGCAATCGCCCCACAGATTCGGCGACGGATTCGAATCCGTGTCGGCGACTCCAGGCTTGTAAAGGACAGTGGACATTTTAGAGCCTCACTTTCTTTCTCAAAAATCAGTTCGATTCAGGGCGTCAAACCACTGGCTCAGGAGCCAGTGGTGTTGCCGTAGAAGCCGCGCCGCAGATCGACGCACATGTAGTTGTAGGTGTTGTCCAGATGGACCGTGGTGACCAAGTGCTGGTCAGCCGAAACCATCGGCTCCGACTCGTTCATGTACTCACCCCGCAGGAAGAAGGGGAAGAACGTGGCCCAATCGATCCCGATGACCGGGTTCGCCGTGTCGCCGTCGAGCTGGAAGACCGTCTGCCAGCGCAGCTTGCGGAACATCACCCGGCCGTCCTTGGACGCGACATCATCGCCCAGGTTGTCGTTCTGCTTTTCGAGGATCTTTTCCACCGGGCCCAGGGTGGCATAGTTCGAGTAGAAGCCCTTTTCCGCGCCCGTGCTGTAATCAGGCACGTCGGTGGGAGACTCGAAGTCCGTGTATGTCGCCGCTTTGCGCATCTTGGTGATCAAGTCATCCTTGCTCACCGTGGTGTACTGGAAGGTCCAGTTGCGCCAGTTGGCATACGTGGTCGGGCTCAGGCCGGCTTTGTCGCTGAAGCCCGAGGGCGCCAGGCCGTACATGCCTTCCGTCGCGCTGGGCGTGTAGTAGTACTTCACGCCGCGGGCGACACGGGCATCAGAAGCGCTGGGCGTGCCCCAAAACTCCTGCTCCATCAGCTTGACCTGATCGATCATCGCCGAGTTGCGGCGAGTCTTGATCAGTTCGACGATGCGCGCCGGCTCGCGATTCATGTTGACCTCGCGGCGGTCGATGCTGAAGTTCGTCGTCATGTGCGTCCACGGCGCAGTGATGACCTGCATCGTTTCGCCGACGTTCTTCACGTCGGGGGCGTACATGCCGGTCTTGCGCGCCTGGCCAGTGCTGGAAACCTGGATGTTGCGCTGAATCTGACTGCCAGATTCAAACATGACTTTCTTCTGCTTGATGATGTTCTTTGCGACGTGGTACTTCGGCAGGTCATACGAGATGTCAGTCCACTTGCCCCGGCCAAGATCGGCCAGCGTGGTCTTCATCAGGTCAGCCATCGCGGAAGCATTGAGCGTAGGCATTCTGGTAACCTCAACTTTCTTTCAAATCCGACTTAAGCCTCTTCGTCGCCACCACGGAACGGAGCAAGAATCCGGGCAGCAGACTTGATGGCCTTGTTTGTCGGGTCAATTTTCGGAGTACCCGTGTTCTGCATTGGGCGGCCGATGGTCTGAGACTTCTGTTTCTTGATTGCGCCAGAAATCTCTTCACGGGCCGCAGACTTTGCATTTCCGGGGAAAAGGTTTCGAATCGCCATCTGCACCAGCACGCGTTCATCCGGCAACTTCTTCTTGAACTTTTCGTAGCCAGCTTCGATGACGGCCATTTCTTCGACGATCTTGTGGAAGTTCTCGCGCTCTTCAGGCTTCATATCATCGGCCTTGACCGTGCTGAACAACCCTTTCACTTCGTCACCCAGGGCTGTGAAGTGATCGCCCATGCGCGCAACAAAGCGGTCGGACTGCTGCTGATGAATGAATGCCATCGCTTGACTGAGATCCCTGTTCAACGCCTGGTAGCGCTGATCGTGGTACGCGTGCAGGCTCTCAATCGCCTTTTTCACCTCAGGATCGTGATCATCGCCCAGCTCAAGCTTCCACGCTTCAGCGGCAGCGGCTTGCTCCTTCGGTGTTTGAGTCTCTTCAGCCGGCTTGACGGCCGCGGGAGTGGTCGTTTCCAACCGCGCCAACGTTCGATCCAGCAGCTTCGGAGAGCCGTATTCCCTGGCGTCTTCGTCGGAGAAGCCGAGGCGTCGGGCGCGGGCGAGAAGTTCCGGAGGAAACGCATCCGTCTTCTTTTCTTCAATCTCAGGCTCTTCGCCCTCGATTTCAGTGTCGGCCGGAATTTCTTCGTCGGTCGGCTCCTGAATGTCCAGCTCCGCGAGACGATCAGCCTCAGCGGAGTCAATCTGTTCCTGTGTCGGAGGCGTCGAACTGTCTTCGACGCGATGGCGCTTGGTCGTGGAAACTGGCGCGACAGGGGTTGATTCCGCCTGCACTTCGCTCGTCTCTACCGCGGCTGCCGTTTCCATTCGCCTCTCCGTCTATCGTGGTTGCGGATCACTAAATCCGCCGTTTTTGTCGAACAACTTAAAATGCTCGCAGTACTTCTTCCGATGCTGCGGACTATTGAAGACTGCTTGACCCAAAGAATTGAATTGAGTCGGTATGCCAATTCTTTCGGCATGAGCCGACGCTTCGTTAATTTGTTTGGGGTGAACTCCAGCAGCATCTGAGCACATTGGCCAGTTAGCGGGAACGTGCACCGTGTTGGCATGTTCAGCGATGAAATCGCGCGCCGCGGCGCGGCTGCAGCCGGGGCAACGAACCTTCTTGCGGCAGCTCACAACGGGCAGCACGCGATTAAATTTTTCGCCGCATTTGCAGGCGTAATGGTACGTCGGCATTATGTTTTCCTCATCAGCGATGCCTTCTCTGCTTGCTGCGGATTTCCGCCGGCGGCCAATTGCGCCATGACCTGCGCCTGGCCCTGGCGGCTGGCGCCGGGTCGGTTCTCGCGGACGTATCGCCGCGTGGTGACGGCTGGCATCGCCGGCGCCTCAGGCTGCATCTTTTGCGGGGGAGTACCGATGGGCTGGCCCTGATTCGGATCCATCTGAAATTTCACGATGTCTTTCAACCCGTCCAAATTCAGGTAGTCAGCAAACTGCTTCAGTAGCTCTTGAACGTCGATCATGCCGCCCTGTTGCTGGATGGCCGGGCCCAGCGGCAAGATGACCGTTTGCAGGAGCTCCATCGTCGCCTGGAATTTTTGTTCCGGCGTCGTGTCTGACATCGAATATGGCTGGATGTGGAAATTGTAATCCAGAAAATCGCCGTTGCGGTCTTCCGGCGTGAACCACGCCGGCACTTCCAGATCGCTCTTCGGAAGGCGCTTGGTGATCGGGATTTTAATCAGCGGGTCATAGAACAGGTACCACGCCAGCATGTGAATGACTTCGCTGGCAAACTCCATCATCCGATCCTGCATCTCGCGCACAGCCTTCGAGGCGTTCGCGTCCAGCAGCCGTTCCTGGCCCACCGTGTCAGTCTCAGAACTCAGCCCGCCCACCGTATCGAGATTGTTGGCGCGGTAGCTGTACATGTTCTGGAACTGCATGATTAGCGCTGGCGTGGCGCTGCTGATGCCGCCGAATTTCGCTTCGCCGATATTGTTCGGATCGGCAGTTGAAATAATTTCGCCGTCGCTGGCGTCACGAATTTTTTCGGCGTCCTTTTCCGCGCCTTCTTTATAAAGTGTGACGATCTTTTCACGTTCAGCCTGATTGATGGCTTTGCGCAGCAGCGCGTTGGTGGCGTCGTGCAGATCGATTGAATTTGCAATCGGCGGGAGCGGGAAAACATTGTTCGGGACTTCTTTAAAAAACAGCGCGCGATACGGGCCGCCCTGCGGTCCTTCCCAATCGACAACGCGCAGCGGTCCCTCTTTGATGCAGGGACAGATCGTCATCACCTTGTTTTCGCGGAACAGGTAGATGTCCCACAGCTCAACAACATCCTCGTAGGACTCACCTTCCGTCTTCGAGGTGCCAGTGGAAACATCGCTGGCCGAATCGCCATCGGTCTCGTCATCGAAACCGTCATCATCGCCGTCCCATGCCTTGACCTTCGAGCGAATATTTTCGTCGAAATTTTCGTTATTCTTGACCGACTCAACCGTCATCCGGTAGCGGTCGCCGATGAACTGGAATTCTTCCGTCTTCGTGGCCGTCATGTCGAAAACGAGGTTGTCTAAATCCACATTGTCGACGAACGGCTGCACCGCCTGGCCGGCGAACGCCTGATCGGTGACGTCCGACATGCCGACTTTGACCATGCCGATGCCGATGTAAGCCGATCCAGCCACACGCTTAAAAGTTTTATTGAGCTTAATGAGGTCCATCAGCCGGTTCAGGGCCAGGCGCATGGATTCCGCCGTGGGCTTCAAAATTTGATGATCGACGGCCACCATGACCTTTGGCAGCCGGCCGGCCAGAAGCCGGGTCATCGTGGACTGCTCAAGATCGATGAGATTCAGCGGCACTTGCGCCGGCGGGGCACCCGATTTTTCACCGTAGTGGATGCCCACCATCTGCTTGATGACTTCAAGGCGATGATCGCGGAACACCTTCATTTTCTTACGACTGCACCCCAGCGACTTGATCAGGCGCCTGAACTTGTCCTGATCGGACGCTGGCGGCTTTTCAGCCACTTCGTCGACCACGCTGTCAGTGCTGTCATCGTAAGCCATAGGTCTTCCAGGATTTCCCGGCCGCATCCGTCATCCTTCTTTTCATTCGCCTCCAAGCGATGGAACCCTCAACCGCTACCTGCGGAACTGGCGCGACAACGACCTTTTCCCGGAGCTGATGCCAGCACAACGCATCGGCAATCACATGGTCGCCGTGGTTCTCGCCGGATGCACTGGGGTCGCTGCTGTTTTGGGCGCTGCTGTGATTCACGCCGCCCTGTGGCGAGTAGATGAACGCTTTGCACTCTTCGAGCGCCAGGATGCTGCGGTTGATGAACAGCTTTTCACCCAGCGCCCGGCGGTATTCGCCCAGCAGCGCCAGCTTGGTGTCGGGCGTTGCCCACCAACCCGGGAAATCCGTGGGCTTCACATTCAGGCGCCGTTCATCGGTCCGGTAATAAATGTTGCGGTAGCCGGCAGTGATCACGCCCTGACCGAAGATGCGGCCGGGCCCATTCGCTTCCCAAATGAAATTCGCGCCGCGGCCGGAAGCGCCGGCCAGCCACCTGGCGATGGCCACCGCGTAGAGCGCGAATTTCTCGGGTGAAATCCTGCTATTGGCGTACTCTAGAATTTTTTCGGACGTCTTCCGATCACCGCCGCACAGCGTTGACGGAGTGGCGCCGGTGCCCGTGGCGATGTCCGCGCCGAGAACGTATTCCCGATCCGCCGGAGGCTTGCCGTAGACGTCAAGGTTCATCCACAGGCGCAGCGGCCCGTTGTTGTCTTTGGTGAATCGCTTGAACTCCAACGTCAGCGCGTCGAACTCAATGTCACCGACCAGCGCGGGATTGCGGCCGTAGACCTTCGTCATGTCATCCAGCGCGGCCACGTTGAAATATTGGTAATCGGATCCCAGGAAATCCATGTCGAGCTCTTGCCCGACTTCCTGCGGACTGCGGCGCCGGGCTTCCCCGTCGTACCAGGGTGACCGCGGCTTTTGGGTATCCGGGTCGAAATAAAGTCCCTTCGACTTTTCAGGGTGTAGCGTCCAGTGCAGCGGGATCACATTTTCCCGGCCGTCCGGATTCTGCAGAATCTGCTGGCGCCGTTTATAGAAAGCGTTGCCGGTACCCTTTGGCGTGCTGCAGAAAATTCGGCAGTTGGTAACGTCGGCAGTCGCGGCCAGGATCTTCTGGCCTTCCACCACGCTGGCGAATTCGTCGAGGAACATGGACGTCTTGCGGCCGCCGCGGCCGGCATCGCCCGTCGTGGAATCGCCCACAATCGTGCTGCCGTTGTCTTCGTTGCTCAGCAGCAGATGGTTGCGCGTCATCGCGGGATTCATCCACGATGGCATGTTCTTAATGATGAAATCGAGCTTCCAAAACAGGCAGTCCGGATCGTCGCTCTTATCGACTTCATCCTCAGTCATCGACAGCACTTTGAACGTCTGGAGATTTTTGAAGCGCCAGCGCCATTCATAGACCAGCAGCACCATCCACGTGGCGCCCATGTCGCGCGTCTTCACAATCAGCGAGTCGCGGCCGGTCTCAATCGAATCGTTGATTTCCATCAGCGTGACGTCTTGGAACTGCGGCCAAGTCATCATCGGCAAAATGGGAGAGGTCGGATGTTCTTTCGGCGAGTAGGTCCACGTCATCACGTTGACGTAGAAAAGCAGATCGCGGGAGCACGCAATCCACAGCTCGCGCTGTTTTTCTCGATCACCCTGGCACTGCCGCAACAGTTCCCGGCGGTACTCCAGGTTGCCCGTCAGGTCTTTGGGCACCCGGTTGCAGTACGGGAGTGCTTCGATATGCGGCTGCCACGCTGTCGATAAGGCCGAGAACTCGCCCGTCATCGCTGAACTTTTCCCCTTGCTCCATCTGCGCCTTCGTCGGCAGCAGCTTTGGCCAGATCACCTTGTAGAAGTCCTCCTGAAGCGTCAGGCTCTTGCGGATGCGCAGGAGATACGAGAGAGCGCCGCGCGACGGCGCGGTTTCCTTCAGCACCTCATCAGGCGCATCCATAAAATCGAAAACCCAGCGGATGATTTCCCGCTCGTCAGCATCGCCGTCGGGGATGCCTTCGAGTAACTTCGCAGCTTGAGCCTCTTGGGCAACTATGCCGATGGCGGCTGGCGTGCCGGCGATGAGCGGTGCGAATTCCACATCCATGAACGTCTTAATTTGCGCGGCAGAGTTGCCAGCGTCTTGGAGAACCTTGCGCCGCGCGCAGTAGGCCTCGAAGCGACCTTCCGCCAGAAGCCGGGTGCGCAGCTCGGGAACCATGCGGCCGGCCATTTACGATGCCTTGCCGAAGACGCTATCGAGCCCGTCCGCGATCTTCTGGCCCTTGATGGTGAGCGTGTACCAAACGGTGTCGCAGTAGCGGATGCTGCAGATCACGCCCTTGCGATGCAGTGAACAGGCATGAAGCGATGGAATGCCAGCGTCCTTGACCAACCCGCGGTCGTTGAACGCTCGCACCCATTCGACTTCTTCTTTGTTCAGGCCCATTCGCTACTCGCCGCCGTCGATAAACCAGCGCAGCATACTGGCAGGCAGGAACAGCCCGCGCGTGTTGTCGATGTCACCGCTCTTTGGAACGCCAGCCACCATCATCCCCAGGCACAATTTGTCTTTCATGAAGCAGGCGCCAGATAGGGCATGATCGAAGGGCACCGCGGCAACGTCGCGCGTCCAACCTTCAAAGAATCGGCTCGTCACCTTGGCGTAGTACATGCTCAGCGGACCGTCACGCTGCCGGCCGTGGACAATGCCCAGCGTACCGACTGGCGCATCCTGCTTGGCGATTTCGATCCACTCGAGCTTTTCATCGCAATGGAGCCAGGCGATGTCAATCCGGTTGCACGACCGCACAAATTTGGCGGCCACCCATTTGCCGCCGACTTCGACCTGGAGCGTGGCGAACGGCTCACCACAGGGTTGGCCATTCTTGTCGTATTCCGGCAAGACGTTGTGCGCCGCGGTCAGAATGTCGTGCTCGCTGATGGCGAAGCAGGATCCATGGCCGGTGATCGTTTTCCCGTCGCCACAGTCGGTCCGCGTGTAGCGCAGGCGCATGGCATCGTTGGCTTCCAGCGGCGCACTGTTCAGTGCTAGGATCACAGCCCAAATGGTCAGCAGTCTGATTCCAATCATGATCGATCCTCCGTCACACGTGGGGTTGAAAGAGAGCCGCCCCACTGCTTTGCAAGCCGCATGGCTTCATAAGAGTTGAGGGCCCGGAAAAATTTGGCAATGAGGTTCACGTCGCCCGTCGATCCGCCGAAGTCAGCGCGGTAGCGGCGCATGACCGGCGCCCGCGGCGTGTAGGTTCTGCGGGAGCGGATCATCGCGGCGCAGCCTCAAGATTTCGTTGAATCAGTTCGATGGCATTAACAAATCGGGAGCGCACCAGTAGATCGAATCGCGGGGCGTCCAGCTCTGCGAATTCCTTCAGCGTGATGGCGAAGACGCCAATGTACGGCTCGATGGCGCCGCAATCGTCGATGACCTTGACGCTCACCCGCGCCATCATCGAATCTTCAACCGCGGGATGGACGCGCCAGCTTGAACCCGGCAGGTAAGCTTCCGCTTTGAACACCACGGCGTCGACGGCTGCCTTCAGGTTGGCCATCGAGGTGTGCATGTACGGCGCTTCGTCAGCGACCACGGAGGCTTGCTTGCCACCGCGCTGCAGTTCCAGTGATCGCCGCATGACATCGAACATGGTGGCTTCCTAAAACATCAGCGCGGGCCAGGTGTGCAATTCACGGGGGTGAAGGGCATTCAAACCCAGCCCGCACTGAGGCTGCTTTATTTCTTTTGCTCGGTTAACGCCTTTGGCTGCGCATCCGCCGGCGAGAGTGTTTCGGTCGCTTTCGCGGTCCCGTCCCCGAGATGTTTCTTCTCAACCGGATCCGGCGCCATCGTGCCTTCGATGCCGGCAACAACCCGCCGCTTCGTGCGGGATTGAAGAATGCCCAGCGCTTCGCGGATGTATTCCAGCGCCATGGCGTTCTCGTCACAGGCGTACTTGCCGGCCTGGAAGCCTTCGAGTCGATCGATCAGCACGGCGCAGAGCGCTTCATGGGTCACACCGTTCGTGCCGACTTCCTTGATCGCGCCGTTCTGGAACTCGATGGCACAGTTGACGTACTTCCCGCCACTGATCAAATATTTGTGGCAAGCGTTCCCCGGCCCAGGGCCATCGAGAACGAAAATCTCTAGGGCAGAATTGCATTCGTTTGTTTTGTGAGTCTCGATTTGCCGATGAATCGAATCAGGGTGAACCGGAAGCGCATCGGGATCGGCCTCGGGAGCGGTGGTGTCGGCAGCCAGAGGCTTGTAGGCCGCCTCGAAAACCAGCGCTTCAACCATGACCAGATCACCGCCCGGATTGCGAACGATCCAGTCGCCCGGCTTTCCCTTGCTCGGTCCAGCCACGGACTTGACCTTGATCGCAAAGGGTTCCTGCTGAACTTCCAGCACGCCAGCTTTCAGCGCAGCTTCCGTCCAATCCGGCAATCCTGCGCCGTCGTGTTGGTCGATCTTCCAAGCCTGCACGATCATGGTCTTGGCAGCGAAAGCGAAGTTCATTGGATCGTTTTCCTTCACAAGTTTTTTTCATTCCCATTGGCACGCGCCAACGGGTCGAAATTCACTTTCCCGGCGGCCGCTTATCCAAGCCTTTTTCGATCAGGAGCGCCGCAACATCGTCGTAGTGCAGGCAGTCGCAGAGACAGGCGCCGACAACAGGGCCGCCGATGGTTGACGCGATGCTGCCGTTGCAGTGATCGCTTCCCGGCGTGGCATCGAACAAAATGCCGATGGCGTTGATGTTGACGGGTCCAGTGCCGTAGCCAGCCAGCGACACAATCTTGTCGCCGTTCTTCGCTTCACGTCCGTTCCGGTAGTGCATGATTTTCGTCTCCAGAATCAATTCAATGTCTTCACACTGGTTTATTCCGCATGAACCGACAACACGTGCAGAAGAATCTTTGTGCACATATAAAAAATTTGAATTCGGATGGCTGGGTTAAGTCTTAGGTACCCGGTGCGAAATTGGGGTGGGGGTGTGGTAAACATTTCGGCCATGTTGTTCCGCGTCTCTCGTGCTCTTGCCTATGAAAACCTACGCTTTCACCTATGGGCACTCATGGTGTCAAGGGGTCGCTTGACGCCAAACAGGCAGGAAAGAGGCTGGAATTAGCGGGTGATCGATCCGGAATTGTCGCGCGCGATTGTGGACTTTGGGCTGTTCGAGTTAGAACGGCATCCATCACCAAATGAATTACGACTTTAATTTAATTCGGTTCAGGCGTGTTGTTGATCAACACGGTGACCGTCCGTGAGATGCTTTCCGTCTGCATTGCGACGGTGAGCCGTTCAAGCTTGCGGATTGTTGCCGGGAGAAGCGAGACTGTAACGCCTTTGTGCCGTTGATCAATCGGAATTGGCTTTCTGCCTCTGCGCTTGGGTGCCGTTGGCTGGATGGCGTTTGGAGCTGGCGTGTTTTGATCGTTGATTTCCATACCGGTATATTCTGCATGAACGTTAAATATTTGAATTGCCGACTTTCGTTAGAGGGCTGAATCCTCACAGAAAGTGAGAGATGATAGTCTCTCTCTCTGAAAGAGAGATCACGCGGCTATCGCGACATACGGACAGGCAACCTAATATCAGTAATCGCGACATACGGATTTTCAGAGGCACGCGGTAATCGCGTCATACGGAATGGACGGGAATTGAGAGGAAACACGCATTATTAGGGTAAAAACAAGGGCAAAGTATGTTACGCCTACCGCGTGATACGGAAACGCCATTAATTGCCCTGTTTCCTTCGCTGAAATAATCCTTCCAGCGCCAATTCTAAGATTAATTCATGACGTATTTTCATCGTCCCTGTTTCCCAACGGGCAATGGTTGCCGTGGGAACATCAAGCGCTTTGGCCAGTTGATCTTGTGTCATTCCGGCCTTTGAACGCCAGGCTTTCAGCTCTTCAGGTTTCATAGCCTCAAAGAATATCCCCATTGAATTTAATTCATAGCGAAATTTGACACTGCGTTATTACGTGGTGTATAGTCGTGGCGTCAAGGGTGGCTCAAGTGAACACCGTTGATGCCGAATAAACCCCACGAAGGAGAATCGCCAATGTCAGCATTCATCGTCGAAAACAAGCATATCGACTACCTCATCAACGCGGCGCTGAATCTGGAGCGTGGTCCCTACGCTCAACAGTTCAGTTGGTTGCGCAAGTACCGCGGCGCCATCGATGCCGCGGAAGCGGCGAAGGAGCTGGACGCCATCGGGCAGATGCTCCTGAACGAAAACTGGCGCAGCATCAATGCACGATACCGCGAAGAGAACGCCGCGCCCGTCTACATCTTCAACGAAAACTCATACCGCCACGCCGTTCCCGATGCGCTCCAAGTCCTGAAATCCATTTCCTGTTTTGAATATCAGGCTTGTGAGTCCGACGACTACGAAAAGACGCTCACCGCGCAATTCTGCCGGGAGCTGCACAACCACTATATCCCGCGCTTGCCGGGCTACGACAAAGCCGTGTGGGGCGCTCCGAAGTGAACCTTTAACCTCTAATTGGAGAACAGAATTATGGATCGTGTCGACGCCTTAATTGAAATGTTCATCAACGGGAATCTTTCCAGCGTGAAGGGTGCGCTGGAATCCCTGGCACCAATCGAAGCGGCCGCATTCGCTGCCTACATGCTGGAGCGCATGGGAGAGAAGCACCGGGCATCGTTCCTGCGCTGCCTTGAACGCTGGAGCAACATCTAAACGCCGAATCGGCCAGTAATGGCCGACTGCGGAACGGTGGCGCCGTCCGCACTGATGAGGCAAGCCAAAGCGAGGGAACAAAGATGCAGCTCTATGAGAAATACCGCCCTAAGACGTTCGCTGAAGTCGTCGGGCAGGAAAAGATCGTCGCTAAAATCGCGCTCCTGCAAAAGCGTGGTTTAGCTGGCCGCGCCTATTGGTTCACCGGGCAATCTGGCACCGGAAAGACCACACTCGCGCGGCTCTTGGCGTCCGAAATTGCAGAGGATGTTTGCATTCAGGAAATCGACGCCAGTGATTGCAGCTTATCGACGCTGCGCGAAATTGAGGGTTCAATTGCCCTATCGGGCTGGGGCCCAAAGTTGGGGCGTGCCTATATCGTCAATGAGGCACACGGACTGCGCAAAGATGCCATACGTCAATTGCTGGTGATTCTGGAGCGTCTCCCGCAGCACGTGGCATTCATTTTCACCACGACGAACGACGGACAAGATGGGCTGTTCGAAGACAACGAAGATGCCGGGCCATTGCTTTCCCGCTGTGTCCGTCTGGAGCTATCCCGCCGGGAGCTGGCAAAACCATTCGCGGAACGCGCGCGTGAAATTGCCATCGCTGAAGGTCTCGACGGTAAACCCATTGAACGCTACCTAAAACTGGTGCAGGAACACCGGAACAATTTCCGCGCAGTGCTGCAGGCAATTGATTCCGGCGTGATGATGGAAGAGTGAACCCAAACCCAAAGGAGAAATGCAATGAGCGAATTAAAGCATACACCGGGCCCATGGCATACTGGCGGAAATGGTAAGGGCCCAGCAGCATCGATTGTGTTTGACAAAAACGGATACGCAATTTGTGACGCAAAAACATACCACGGGCGACACCGCGAAGGTGAGGCGGAATCAAATGCGCAATTAATTTCTGCGTCGCCCGAATTGCTTTCGGCTCTAAAGGATGCGCTTGATGCCATGGGTAACGGCGCTCCAACTGAACCCAGCTACAACGAAAACAAATGGGCGCGGATCATGTCGGACGCAGAGAAGGCAATAGCGAAAGCTACAAAATAGCCGAATCGCCCCACAAGGGCGACTGTGCGAAATCGCCTACGCACACTGACGAGGCAGGCGACAAGGGAGAATCTAAATGCACGCTTTTGATAAAGAGTTTTGTTTTGATAACGGCAGGGCGATTAGCCGCCATGAGTCGCACTGGAAAGCCGTTGAGGCTATGCTGGCGTCCGATATGACGCGGGACGAAAGAGAAATTGTAACGCGCTATGGAACAAACCAGTGTGGATTTAATTACGTCGTCGTTAAGTGCGACGACGGCGGTGAATTGACCTATTTTGAGCCTGCATGGCACAAACAGGTCATGGACGATATGAAAGGCACGAGGCTATATCAGGACTGGTGCAAGCTTGGAGGTGCCCGATGAACGCGATCATCTACGCTCGATTCTCCCCCCGCCCTGGCGCGGAGCTGTGCGAGTCCATCGAATTGCAGATGGAACGCTGCCGCGCCTACATCGGCATGAAGGGTTACAATGAATTGTGGATCTACGAGGACAGGGAGCTCTCAGGCGGCCGCGCAGACAACCGCCCAGGGCTCCAGGCTGCGCTAGATACCGCTTGCCAGCGCAAAGCCGTGTTGGTGTGCTATTCGCTCTCCAGGCTGGCCAGAAACACGCGTGACGCCCTAGCCATCATCGACCGACTGGAGAAGCACGGCGCCAACCTGGCGCTGCTGGATTTGAACTTGGACACAGCCAGCCCGATGGGCCGGTGCATGTTCACGATCATGTCAGCCATTGCGGAGCTGGAGCGCCAGCAGATTGCACAGCGCACCAGCGATGCGATGCAGCGCCACCAAGCCAACGGCCGCAGAATGAGCCGACACGCGCCCTATGGCTTCCACGCTGGCCGCAATGGCGTGTTGGTGCCCAGCCAGTACGAACAGGCAGCAATTCAGAAGATCCATGAGCTGGCATCCAGGGATATGGGTCCACGGGCCATCGCGCGCGAACTGGAGAGACTTGATATCCGCTGCAGGATGAGAAAGGCATGGCACCACGGAACGGTGGCGAGGATTCTAGGCCGGGCGACTCCAGTGCCAAAGGCCAGCGATGGACATGATCATGTACGCGCCAAAGAGCACCAGGCTGGGAAGATCACCGCGGATGCCGTGGTAAATCAGCCAGAGAATGTTTCCGGCAATCCACAGCCAGAAGCATAGAAGCACCTTCTTAAATATCAGAGCCAGGTTGCCGCTGATCGACAGCCACGCGGCAACAAATCCCAATATGGTCATGTGCCAAATCCCTCTAATTTCCACGGCTTTAATAGCTTAATTCGCAGCATCCGCACCATCTTACCATTGTTGTTCACAGGCATCAATTTCCGGTCGATCCATCCCGCCAGCTCAAGAACAGATAGACAATCCGAAATAGTGGCGACACGGTTTACTCCGCTCAATTTCACCAACTGCGCGCGCGTGGGCGTGACCGTGGGGCTTCCGCGCTCATTGGCAATCTGCTGCAGCGCCAACCATACCGCTGGCGCCAAGCGAGCCGTCGTCGTGACGGTCTCAATTTCATCAATCTGCTTTTTCATGTCTTCCCTTTCAGGCTATAGAGCAGCCCCGGCCCACTCTCATCACGCATGACGTAGATGCACCCGGCAGCGCGCACACCGTCTTCCTTTTTCAAGTTGCGCAGGTCGTATCTCGTGGCCAATTGCTTGACCATGATTTCAGCGGCCTTCTGTGTGCGCTTCGTCAGGCTGGCGATCCCGGCCACCAGCTCAGGAGTGCTCATCCACTTTTCATTCAGCGCCGGCGCCACGATCACAGACGGATCGACAGTAGCGTCAACTTCCGTCACTGGCGTGCTCTTCGGCTTCTTCTTGCCCTTCAAATCGTCGGGATTCTTGCCCTCGACATTCCACCACAACGGGAATGCCCACTCGCACACGATCTTCTCAGGCTTCTTAAAGCTGCGCGGCTGTGCCTCAATGATGTAGTGGTCAGCGTCTTCGTGCGGCCGCACGGCCATGTGGTTGTCCGTTGCCCGTGCAAACGCTCCAGCGCCGGCGCCCACGTCCATCAGATCGGTTTCGCCCTGTGATCCCTTGCTGGTGTGGTGAACCAATCCGATGGCCGCGGTCTCGAGCATCGCCCCGTAGTTGTCGATGGTGTTCATGATGGCCGTCGCGTCCGCGTTGTCGTTCTCCTTCATGCCCTTCGGAATGAACCGATAGAGCGCGTCCAGGATCACCATCTTGGGCTTCAGCATCTTCGCTTTGGCGATTTCAGGGGCCAGGGTGTTGATGTCCACCAGCTTGCCACGGAGCGAGACCACGTAGATGCGGTCAAGGATTTCGGCCGGCAGGTCCATCGCCTTCAACACCATCGGAATGCGCGCGCCGCTGGTTTCCTCATGCAGTTCGTTGTCGAAGATGACCACGGGCCCAGGCTCACACTTCCATTCAGTGATCCCCAGCAGATGGCCGCCAGAGGCAACGCAGATGGCCATGTGGTACGCCAGCCAGGTCTTTCCGGATTTCGGCGGTGCGATGATGTTGATGACCTCGCCGCGACGCACCAGCCCGTGGATGATGGCTTGCCGCATCCGGCCGCCGTGGCGCTTGACCAGTTCTGTGACGCTGGGGAAGGATGCCAGCGCCTCGACTCGCGCCGCGGCGGCCAGGCGTTCCGCTTCAGCAGCAAGAACAACAGGGCCATGCTGCGCGGCAATATCGTTGGCATCGACTTTCGACAAAATGGACCTCTAAAACGGTAACTTTTCAAGCTCTCTAACCTTGCGCAGCGACTGCATCAGCTCGCCGCTCTTTGCGTGCGGCCCGCCGGGTCCATTTTTGATTTCAGCGGCCAGCAGATCCCACATCGTTTCCGGTGTGCACTCCAGCCACGGGCAGATGGCGGTATCGGCATCTGGCAACGTGTCGTAGCGCCGCGCCTCTTCGAAAACCTGAATGAAGTCCGCTTCGTCAACCGTCCACCACACCGTGTGCATCTTCTGTGCGTTCTCAACGTCTTCGTCGGTGATCGTCACGCGCTTCCACCACTCGACGCTGTAGCGGCCTTTGCCCGGCGCTTCAGTATTTATCTCTACCGGTCCACTGACCACTGTTCCGGACACGGTTGAAGCGATGTGCGAGACGGTGGTATCCTCTGCGGGAATCGTCGGAGCGAGCGGCGCCATCGGCTCGCTCCGAAAGGCAAAAGGGAGCGTGACAATCCCCGTGGGCTTGAACGCCTCGATCATCGAATCTTTCCAGACGTTGCCGTGGCTGACCATCTTGCCGTTGATCATCTTTGGCTTGTCGTCGTCGTAGCTGATGGCCAGGCTGCCAGGCTTTGCGGCCGCAATCCGCTGCACCAGCCGATCCGGCAGCTTATTTTCACCGTTCGTTGGCGCCGTGGCCGGCAGTCCCGCGGCGATCATCGCCAGCGCCTTCAGTTCGCCCGGGCAGAAATAGAGCTGCTGAACGCCGGCGTGATGCTCCGGCGGTGGCCACAGGGTGTGCGGCCCGTGCTTTGGGTGAATGCCCTTGCGAATGTCTTCCACGGGGTAGGTGCCGAATGGCGCCCACAGGCACTTTGGACCTTCCGGCCAGGGCGGCCGCTCCGTGTGCAGCTTGACACCCACCAGGTGGCCGGCAGCGTCCGTTACTGGCAGCACCCAGCCAAAGATTCTCCAGTTCTTGCCGTGGAACCCGGCGCCATCGACGAACCCCAGGCGGTATTTCTGGACGGTCTCAAGGTTCTCGATGCCGCGCTTCTTCTTCAGCCATTGTTCCTGCACTTCCGTGCTGTTCATTAGGTAATCGTGAGCGTCTTTGATGAAGGCTTCCGCCCGGTCGACGTCAATGCGCGGCTCGATATAGTCCTCATCGCGCCCGATCTTGATTCCGAGTTCCTTTTCCAGCGCGTTGATGGCATCGCGGCAGGTCTGCACGTTGAACATCTTCATGGCCGCATCGACAACGGTGCCCCATCCGCAGCCGGTGCTGTTGCACTTCCACAGCCACACGCCATCGTCACCGCGCCAAACGCAAAAGGCTTTCCCGCCGCCGTGGAACGGGCAAGGCAAGTGTTGCCCCTCGCGCTGGATCTTCAGCACGGCCAGCAACAGGTTTCGGTCGCGTTTGAGTTCAGAGAGTTCCATTAAAACTCTACCTTACAATTGTGTCGATACGTCCAAGGCGTCGGTAGTGGTGTTCAGAAACAGCTTTGTCATGTTGTCGAGCATTGCGCGAACAAGCGAAGCAACCATGGTGTCGACGATTTGGCCCTGAAGGCGTTCGAGATCCATGAGATCGAAATTGTGACAAACAACCATTTTAAAGGCCTCGTGATAGAGGCGAATTTGGATCATCCAAGGATCGCTGATAACGCTGATGGGATCATTAATGATTACACCCTTAGCAGAGCTCAGGCACTTTGATTTATCTTCGCGCAGCTCTTTCACCGAACACTGCAGCCGAACGATCCACTTTTCGACCAATTCTTGCGGCGGAAATTTCAGTCGATTCATTGTCGTTTTTCCTTCTCTTCGAGCATGGCGTCAGCCACCTGATAACGCCATTTCGCCAGCACTTTGCAAAAGTGCGTCTCCATCCTGAATTGCGACACGGGCACGCCGATGTATTTGGCCATGGTCTCAGCGTCACGAACGATGGCCAAGGGAACCGATCCCTCGTGGATGGCGATCATGTCGCGCATGTTCGGATGGATTTCATCCTGCGGACTCCAGGTAATCTCTTTCATCGTCTAAAATCTCCAGGAATGATGATGCCCTTGGGCGGCTTCACTTTGACCCACAGCTCCAGAAACTTCGTGGCTTTGTTCGCGTTCCAATGCAGATCCTGCTGCGCTGCCACGGCCATGTTTTCAAACGGAATCATGATCTTCCCGCCGCCGTTCATGGCGAACATCACGCACACCGGCCGCAACGTGTTGATGACGTCGACATTGCTGGCGTGCTGTTCGTTCAGCGCTTTGCAACTGGCACCCAGGAATTCAATGGTCAGCAGCAGCCGCGGGATGTCTTCCATCGTTGCACCGCGCTTCTTGAGCTCCAGATATTCCGGGCCGCTGAACGGCTCAAGTTGGCCGGGATTGTTTTCCTTAGTACCATTAAAATGCGTCTCATCAGGTATGACCGGCCCAGTTAATTCGCTCATCTCTATGCTCCCTTCGCTTCAGCAAAATCCATCACGAGCTGCCCCGCCTTGTCAGTGACGGACGGCACCACGATCACCTGTTGTTCCGGTGCGCTGGCTTCATCCTCAGCGCCAGGCACGGCAGAAATGCGGCCCTTGTTGTCCAACGGTGGCCACGTCTTCGCTTTCTTGATGCCCTGCAGCCCCATCAGCAGATCGGCAGTGAACCCAAAGCGCAGGCATTCCGGCCGGTGGGCGATTTCCTCCAGGCACTTCATCCAGCCTTCAGGAGCAATGGTGCGCACACCTTCAATGGCGCTGGCCATGGCGCCCTGCTGAATCGGTGTGCTGGGTTTCAGCCGGTCAGCCTTCTTGATCGGCTTCCGGTCGCGATCCATCATGTTGGCGCAGTCAGCGGCCACGCAGAGAGTACGCACGACGCTTTCAATCCACGCCATCGCCACCGGCGGGTCAGCGTCCTTGATGCGCTCACCGATGTTTTCCGGCGGCAGACGTTCCGGCTGTTCCCACTCAGGCTTCTCAGGCGGCTCCCCCAGCGCTTCCGAATGCGTCACGCCGCCAAAGGTGCCGAATAGGTCATGCGGGTCGCCCAGGATGGCTTCCGTCTTCTGGATGTCACCATTGCCGGGCCAGATAATTTCACGGCAGGAGCGCAGCGCGCGGCCGATTTCCTGACAGAACCGCACACGGCTCTCAACCTCACGCCGGAGCTGCAGCCAGCACAGCCAGGGAAAGTTCGCGCCCTCTGTCAGCAGGTTTACATGCACCACGCACTTCAGCAGCCCTTGGTGTAGGTCTTCCATGATGCGCTGCTTCTGAAACTGGCTCAGCCGGCTGTGCACGGCCTTCGATGCCACGCCATTGCTGCTCAGGAACCGCGCGAACGCTTCCGCATCCGCGATGTCCGCGGCGTTGGCCAGGCCGGGGCCAGGGAACGATTTAATCATCTGCAGGCACGCGGCATCCAGGTCATCAATGTCGCCGTCGTGGTTGACGATCTTCCACGGCACCACAACGCCATCGGCCACGGCTTCTTTCACGCCATAGCGGTAGATCAGCTCGTGAAACAGGGTGATCGATTCGAAGGCATCAGCGCGAAAGGCGGTGGCCGTCAATCCCAACGAATGCGCCGGCGCCAGTGTCTCGTAAGCGTCCAGCACCGTCGAGCATTCGGAGCGGTGCGCCTCATCGGCCATCCACAGCACCACGCGCTTGCCAAGCTGCTGAAGCCTGGTGGCCAGGGTGTGCAGGCTATCGACGCAGGCGATGATGACCTGCGCGATGCGCTTCCGCCGGCCGTACCAGCAGCCGACGTTGCGGTGCATCCGGCAGCGTTCTTTGATGTCAGCAGTCAGCGATTCAACCAGGTCCTGCGTGCTGGTGGAAACGACAATAACGTCGTTGGTTTCCATCGCCGCGCAGGCGCACAGCTCTTGAATCAGCAACGACTTCCCGGCGCCCATAATGGCGCTGATGACCGCCGGGTCGCAGTCAGGCTGGCCAAGATGCGCGGCCGCGGTGGCAAAAGCTTCAGTCTGCCAGCGCCGCGGCGCATTGATCGGCCATGTGGGTTCAGTGAACTGGAGCATCTCTATGGCTTTCCCTTGAATGAGCGGTTGCCAGTTTCGAAGTAACGGAAGCACATGGCGGCGACCTGAAGCATTTCCTTCTCGACGTTCTCCATGGGCTCATCGCGCTTAATGCAGTCCCACAGTTCGTCGACTTCTTCTTTAAGAATGGCATAGAACTCGTGCCGCCCCCATTGCTCCCGGCCGTGCTTTTCGTAGGCGCGGTCAAGCTCGCTGGCAATGCGACCCATCATCTCTTGCCGTTTGTCGCCCAAAACAGACAGCGCAATCGCGGCCCGCAACCGCAGCAACTCAAGCTGCTGAACGTTCTTATTGTCGAACAGTTCGACGATGACCTGCGCGGCAACACATCGCTTTTCGTTGTCAATATCCATCAGCTCGCTCCTTTAATGGCCACACGCACGGCGTAGCCTTTGGCCTTTTCCTGCTGGTAAGTGAATTGGATTTTCGTTTCGTCCCCGTCGTCAACGCCCAGGGCGTCGGCAACGCCGTCGCGCACGTGCTTCGCACTGATGCTCAGGTTGTCGCTGTCCAGCTTGCGCGGTCCGATCCGGGTGATTTCCACAGCGAACGGCGCTTTCAGGCCGACAGTGCGCAGCTTGTTGGCCAGACGCAGCAGCATCCCCTGCCGCTGTTCAGACGCCCGGCCGCTCTTCGAGAATTTGTTTTCCCGCTTGTTCGCCAGGCTCTCCAGATGGCAACCCTTCCACTCGATGGTCAGTTCCGTTTTCATCGGGCAGCCTCAGCAGAACGCGCATGTATCGGGAAAGCTTTACGTCCGGATGCTTCCGAACGGTCTCAGTGAATCGGGTGTGCAGTTCGTCAACGTCGGGTTTCAAATCTGGCGGAACCGGGTCGGTTGGCTTGTGGTCGCGCAGCCATTTGGTGACCCGGTAAAACGGTCCCGTCGTCATGTCTTCGTCCCCCACATTGCACACAGGATGGCAATGACAACGATGGCCATGATGACGACGTGAACGCAACCCTCAGCGGCATCCTTCACCTCTTTGCTGGTGCGCCCCTGGCCGCCCTTCACGATTTTGTCCCACTCATCCATGTTCATGTCAGCCTTGCAGGTGATGCAGTGCCGGCAGCCGTTGCCAATCGGGATGGTGAACTGAGAACCGCAAATTGGACAATCCATGGGTCAATTCCTTTCAAGCTGGCGGTCGGGCAATCGGGGTGCGCTATTGTCTTGATTGGCGTGTACCGAAGAGCGCCGCCGCCAGCTATTTCTTCAGTGCTCGCCACCGCTGATCGAGCACGGCAGAAGAATATTCCTGGTAGGTGATTTTCAGAAGTTTGGCGATGCGGGCCCATCGCTTGAATGTGCCCTTGGCGATGACGTGGAGCTTGCCGGTCTCGTACTTGCGCAGCGTGTGCGCCGAAACGTCAGCGTTGTCGGCCAGCATCTTTTGATTGATGTAGCCAGCCTCAATTCGCAGTCGCGTCGGTGATTTGCCAGGCATGTCGATCCCTTTCAAATTTCGCCAGCGCCCGCGGAAGGAGGCCACGTCGCTGGCTGCCGGAGATATGGGGCCGTATATGACCGGGTTACCCCGTCCCGCCTGCCCTCGATAAAGCGTCTTCCGGCTGCGCCTATCTCTGTCAGCGGTGCAGACCTCTAGAACTTGCGAGCGGTCGGATTCCCAAGCGGCTTGCTGGCCGGTGCTGCGCCGGCGGCCGCCGGTTGTGCTGGCGTCGTGGTCTTTGCCGCGGCCGGCGCCGGCGGTGACAGGGCGCGGAGCTTCGAACCGATCTTGGCGTTCAGGCTCTTCAGCGCCGCGGGATCGAGCTTCGTCAGCGAGTTGCCTTCGAAGTTCTCGGGGTTCAGCCACTTCACCTTCAGGCGGCTAACGCCCTTCTGATCGGCCTCGAATGCCGTGGTGATCTGCACCACGATGGCCGACAGGTCGCCGTCCAGGTACGTCAGGTCGACGCCATCCCAGCCCAGCACTTCCTTCAGCGTATTGATGCCGAAGTCGCTGGCCTCGCCGTCATTCTTGATGATGGCCTGCCAGCCCTGGATCACCAGGTTCTGATCGGCGCAGTCCATCCACTGCTTCGTGGCTTCATCGAAGTACTGCTGGATGAAGTATTTCGCCGCCCACTGGAGCCCTTCCGATGGCTTGCCTTCTTTCGGCTTGCTCTCGGAAACGGCGTTCTCAATGATGACGGCCTTGAATTTTCCTGGGGTTTCGAGCTGTGCCATGGTGGCGTCTTCCTTTCGGGTTTGGGTGTCTTTGATGGTTCTAAAAATTGTGAAACTGTGAGTTACGACTTTTTGCGGCCGTGCTTGTCGCACTCGTAGAGCACGATGCCGCGGCGGAAGGCGATCTTGTGGGGGTAGCCGGGCTTGTCCCAGGCGTAGAGGTCTTTCACCGCGACTTCGAGCGCCACGTAGCGGTCGCCAGGCGTGCTGCGGAATTCATCACAGAAGTACGGGCGCGGGCAGCCGTGGAACTTGCCAGCATGGCACTCTTCGCCGGCGGGGCTCCAATTCGGGTGATCCATCGTGGCGCCCACGGTCCACGTGGTTTCCCACTCGCACCCTTCCTGAGTTTTAAAGTCCTTCGAGACGCGCTTGAACAGCGTGATCTTGCCTTTGACCGGATCGACACCGTTCTTAGCCAGCCAGTCTTTCGGCGCACCTTTCTTGGCGCGGATGACCGAATCACCAACTTCACGGACGGTTGCCGTCTTCGACTTCTTGGTGAACTTCAGTTTGTTGTGGAGCCAGAGGACGGCCAGACCGTAGAGCAGGATCGAAGCGGCGCCATAGCCCTGGATGCCTACCTGATCCCACGCCTCGACGCTGGAGTTCCCCCACGCCACGACGCTGGAGTTCCCCCACGCCACGACGCTGGAGTTCTCCCACGCCACGACGCTGGAGTTCTCCCACGC
>Ga0172380_10001165_pt1 | contig 46341 bp, 74 predicted proteins | sample Leawe162metaG_FD_119747 | JGI IMG/M metagenome (GOLD analysis project Ga0172380, IMG submission 119747) | Leachate microbial communities from a municipal landfill in Southern Ontario, Canada - Leachate well 162 metaG | ecosystem: Engineered > Solid waste > Landfill > Unclassified | place...
CGATTTGCCTGCCGTGATCGCGTCGGTGATTGTTGGCCACAGTTCGAATTCAAAAGGCTGTGACTCGATCGTTGCCGGGCTCTTGAAAACGAACTTGATGCCGCCTGATGTCGGTTCGAACCCATAGTGGAAGGTATGAGCGTAGGTGTCGATTAGGCGTTGAATCCAATCGGCAGCGGTGTCGCCAATATCGGCGGCAATACTGAAATCGCCTGCTTTACTTCCAGGCACGGACCGAAGGAGAAAGTCAACCTCTTCAAGGTCAAGATCGCTATCCTCTAGCCCGGTCCTCTTCAATAGGAACCTAAGCGCCTGGGTTAAGGTCTGCCCCTCAAGTGGGGTCATGGTTCTAAACTGATAACTCTCCAGGCTCTTCCAGTGGTCCCTGATTTCCATGGACATCCGCTCAGTATCTTCCGAGGTTGAAAGATTCCAAGAGGGAGCCATCCCAAGACCGTCGAGCCAAACAACGCTATCTGACTCGAACTTGATCGGACGGTTCCCGATCCTGCGAAGCCCTGAAACTAGAGTCGATTCAACTTCCGCAGGGTTGAAGACTTGGATGCTTGCCGTGACCTGGGTCGCGCTGTCGGGAACATCTAGACTAGCTACCTCGAGGTAGTCGTCGGCTTCGGTCTCCTCGGAAGCGTCGGTATTATCGAAGACTGCCGCATAAGCAACTTGGGCGGCATATACGAACGGGGTAAATGCTCCATCCCCCGTGATCTCGACCTTGATTCTGCAATCCTTGTTTGACCCGTTTGCTGTGAATGCTGTGCCGTCGGGAGCGACTAAAGATGCCTGAGTGTCAGTGGTTGGCGAACCAGCATAAGGGCCATCTCCAAAGATTTGCCAATCTGATCCGGCGCCACCTGCGAAAGCTGGATTCGTGAATTCCTCCAGAGTGTCAGAACCTTCGGGAGCCTCGGATAGTTGGAACGGGATCGACGTACCATATCCTGCCGTAGGGTAATTGATGGGAGCAATTTGAACCTGGGTCTGAGCCGTTGGCATCTGAAACCAGAACTTGCCCTCGGGAGTGATTACCGGGTTTTCTTCGTCCTCATCGATCGAGTCGATGACATGGATGAACCCGTTCCCGTTTCTACTGACAAACAGAAGTTCGCGCTTTCTGAAAGGGATGATGGCAAAGCTGATCTCTACTTGAGCTTGTTGGGAGCCTGTGATCGATCCTGAAAGATTGTAAGTACCCTTAAAGACTCCCTCTTCCCAGACCTCGATTGCACCATCTGACCATAGGCGAAAGGCTTGCGCCGTGGTGTACTCGGCAATGTCTCCATATCCGAACTCGGCGAGTTTGAACCTATCGCCTGCAGTGTTGGAGAATATCGAAAGGTAGATACCCTTGTTCGCCGGAAGGACCGGAGTCTTCATCCATCCTGCATCTGGGATAGAGCTAGAAAAGAAATATCCCGCCGCGCCAGATAGACCAAGCTTGTCGTCGGCATACCAGACCGATGGATCGGAGAAGGTCATGTCTCCAAATGCGTATTTGGCAAACCTCCCTGTGTTCTGGGTGAACCACGCATCATTCACCCATCCCGGCTCTAGCATCAGAGTGTTAGAAACCGGATCGATATAAACATTTTCGAAGTAAGGTCCATTGAAATCCAGACCTCCGGCAATCACCGCGATACGGTCATGCGACAACCGACGTTGTGCATGATCAAAGATGACCGATAGGGGCATGATTTCCTAGAACTTGAGAATGCCGGACTGACTGATTTGGATGCCCATTGCGGCATTTCCGTTCTGCTCGTAGACCGCAGCGGCAAGCATGCGAATGAGGTTCTCGACCTTGTTGCGGCCCCTGCCTCTATTGGCTGCCATCTCGACCCGTGAGAGTGGGCTGCGGCCCGTCCCGCCTAAGACTCGCTGGTAAATCTGCTCAGCCCTGCTAAGTGATTCCGCCGTTGCCCTGGTGTTGGTCTCGATGTTCATGAGTGGCTTGTTCTGGCCCTCCATGGCGGTCTGAATGACTCCAAGGATTCCCGATCTCTGTCCTGAGTTGGAGTTGGCCATGTCTCTAAACTCTTGGGCGGACTTCTCGATCTGATTGAGGAACATCCCCAACGGTGACATGGGATCGCGTTCGCTGGAAAAGGCTTTCTCTACGGATTCGATTAGCTGATCAATCAGCGGCCCTTGCCCCGACACCTTCGCCGCAAATTGAACCATGGCTTTTACCTTGTCGTAAATCCAGATCATCCCCTCTTTGGCAGTCTTGACCGCGCTCTCGATCATCGAGGGAAGGGCTTGCCCAACGGCAAATACATAGCTTGCCGTCGTTACAAAGAAGTCTTCATTTCCGCCGCCGAATATCTTGCTCCACTCATCCGCGATGCTCTTGAATGCCCCGCTAGATGCCATGTTCTCGATCATGGTTGCCGCCTTCTCGATGGCGGGCATATAGTTTTGGGCGATGGCCTTTCCGGCATCGGCCCATCCTGCTTTGGATGCCGCCGCTAAGTTGTCCATGCTGTTGCGGATGCTAGGCGTAGCCCTCTCAAGCTTGCCCATTTGGGTGATCAACCGGCGAATAAACTCCTCCGACGCGATACCCATCTTCTGAATGGCTTCCGTGTTGGAAGTGCCAAAGGCATCGGTCATGAGCCGCCTGATTTGGGGAAGCCGCTCGGCAAGTTGGTTGATCTCTTCGGCTGAGACCACTCCCTTGGAAGCAATCTGAGTAAGCGCCATCGTGACGCCATCGAGCTCGGCTTGTCCCTTACCGACCACCGCTAAAGCGTTGCCGACTTCGATCAGGGCCCTTTCTGCAAACTGAGCGTCAAACCCGACCGCTTGGAGGTTCAGAGTGCCAGTGACAACGTCGGTAACATCTCCTAGTCCTGGAAGCTTGGCCACTTGTTGGAGTCTTTCGTATTGCCGAACAGCTTCTTCAACCGATCCGGTCATCGTGGTTAATCCTCTTTGGAGAGAATCCACTTCGGCATAGGCATCAAGAGCTTTGCTTGCAAAACCAGCAAAAGCCGCCGTTCCTGCCGCCGCCGCTCCTGCCGTTGCCGTGATCGCAAATCCTACTGCTTTGATCGGGCCAAGAATCGTATCGATGATGACGCCCATATTGCCAAGGGAACTGCTCACCTGGCCTAGTTTCGAGCCTGCGCCATCAAGGTCCCCGGTCATGCCTTGGGTTAATCCACCGCGTTTCAATTTCCCTTGGACGGCATCGATCGCGGTTCCCAGCAAGCGGGTTTGCCTTGCCTGCTTCATGACGGCGGAACTGTAGTCGTCGTCCGCCGCAAAGCGCGTGATTACCTCTTCGTCAGCTAGTCCCATCTTGCTCTGTTTCGATGATTCGCAGGGCTACAAGCTCATAAAGCTCGTGCCTTTGTTCTGGTGTGATTTCACTAAGAAGCCGTCCTAAGTGGTCGCGGCAGACTCTGACGAGGGTGCGGCGGGTCGGGTTTGCTTCGAGCGCCCTTTTTTTTGCTCCACCTGGGTTTCAAGCTCTTTGGATTCGAATTCGGCCCGGGCTTTCTCAACTCCGGCAACAAGCTTTTTGAATGCCTCTGAGACCTTGGTGAGCCGGAGGACATCCTTGTGTGAAAGCTTTGGAGTAACCGATAGATACGACAGCAAATGAGCCTCGATGATGGTCCGGTCTCGCTTTGGTAGGAGTGGTCTTAAATCACCAAGGGCCGCTTTCCCTTTTGCCATTGTTAGGAACTTCGCACACTCATCAGTCCATGTGTCGAAGTCGTCGGTATCAGTGAAATGACGAAAAGTGAACACTTCTCCCTTTGGCAAAACGACTTCATATGTCGGTTTATCGGGAGTGTATCGGGCTAGGACTTGATCGACGATGCTCATGATGTTGCGTTACAATGCGCCTATGCGCGTTTTGGTACTCGTGGCGATGGTGATCGCTCTTTTGGGTTGTGGATCGAAGTCGACTTCAATACGCCAAGCCGATACCGGGTTGGTTGGGTTTAGGCCACTGAACAGATCAGACCCTGTCGGGACTGAGATATATGAACGGGGTCTGCAATATGCAGGAACAGACAAGAAGCCCATACTCTTCGGAACCTTAGAAAAAGGGCCTCACAAGAATGAGTTGAACCGGGAGATCATTCTTTACAAGAGTCATGCAACCGGAACCGTGAAAGACTGGGATGCCGTTGCTATCTATGACACGGGTACCGGATTCGTTCGCGAGTAATGCAGCCTTACGTTTTTGACCAAGACGACATGATGCAGCCGATTTACTGCATTCAGTGTCGTTCACATATTCCAAGGATTGTCAGCAATTTAGGTAAGGGGCTTTGCCCGATCTGCATCGCGCATAACGTTCACATTTCCCTGCAAGCACCCGCCTCCCCTCCGACGCCGGTCGTTGTTATCCAGGGTCCAACTTGCCCGAATTGCGGATCGTCATCAGTAAGTGATTACTCGCATCAGGTTCGGAATGACACTAGGGCATCAATGTCAGCAGTAGGCGGGTTGCTGATATTCCTTGGAGTGCTTGGAATATGCTTTGGAGGGTTGATCCTCGCATTTATCGGGTTCCTGATCTTTATCGTAGCAATCTGCCTACCAGCTAAGAACACTGTCGGGTTCGGGAGACGATGCGCAGGTTGTGGCCATAGCTGGTCGATTTAGATTTACTTGGGCTTGTCCGGCTCTTCCTTCTTCTTCGTCTCAGGTTTGGACTCAGCCTTTGGTTGCTCTTTTGGGCCATCGAGTAGAGGGTTGGGTTGACATTTCTTTTCTGGAAATCCTGCCATTGTTTACTCCTATGCGGCTACGTAGCTTGGAGCGCCTTGGTTGAAGAACTCATAAGCCGACTTGATGAGGGCTCCGTTCTTGACCGAAAGCTTTGCGCTCGACATGATCGCGTTGCCAGAATAGTCGCCTGCTCCGGTCTCTGCGGCCCAAGCAAGATAAGCATCGCCGGTCAGAATCTCGATCAGTAGAGCGTCACCAGTGACGACCGTGGGAGTGCCGCTCTTCTTGAAGACGACCTTCTCCATCTGCATCTCGCCGCCATCGATGCTGTGGCTTGCCGCGCTCATGAGCATGGGGAGCGAAACGTCAATTCCAGCAACGTCCAAGACCAACTGCGCCTCAATGCTGGTCACGTTGTTGTCCATGGCGATCTGAATCCAGTCCGCATTGGAAGTAATCAGCTTGTCGACCTGGATCTCGTAATCCGTCCCGGTTGGCTGTGGCCAGCGGAATACCTCGGTCGCTCCGTCTCCAAACTTGATCTCGGTCGTTACATCAAGATCAAATGACTCGATCTCAGAAACGACGCTAGAACCATCCCAGGTGAATGCGCTTAGGCTCAGACCACTGGCACAGGTTGAACTTACATGCTGGAGAATGTCGCAAGAAAACTTAAATTCTTTCTTGACGCCCTTCTTCGCTCCGTATCGCTGAGCGACCCCACGGCAAAGATCATCGAGGATGTCCGTATCGAATTGGGCGCCCTCCACTCTTTCAAGGAAGTCCACTCCCCCGAGGGTGAATAGCGATACATCGAGGTTTGTTATCTTGTTTGACATTAGCTTGCTCTTTGGGTGTTAAGGAAGTGGTCTTTCAGTGCCTTGTTTCGTTGTTTGATGTTCTTGCCGATCTGCTTTTTGAGTGGTCTAGTGACCATCTTTCGCGTTCCGTGGTCGCTTAAAATGAACTTGGCGTATCGAACTCCGCGAGATACGACGGTGAACTTGAGCCTTCCGGTGGATTTGCTCGTGATCGATCGCCGGAGCCTGCCGGTCTGCATATTGATTGGCAGGAGTGGAGCCCGGCCCCTCTTTCTGCCTGTCGGGGTGCTCATGGCCGCCGTTCGGCCCCTTGCGTAGGCTCCCTTCGTTTGAGACCTTGAAAGCCTGCCACCAAGAAGAGCGATCGTGTCCTTTACCGCCTCTTCCTTCATGTATTCGACGCTCTGCTCGATGGTGAGGCGCATCGTGCGCATGCGCTTCATCTGGGCAACATAAAGAGCCGTCACGCTCTTATGGACCTTCTTAGCCATGGTGGTTCTCTTCGACCTTGCACGTAAACACCACCGAAAACTCGATGTACTTGCTTTGGGGATCGTCCTCTTCGCCGGGATCGAACTCAGTGACGTAGGGCAGGAATGCGATTGAGTTGTAGGTCGCTCCGGTGATGATCGCCGCGATCAGTAAGTTGGCTTGAGCGATCTTCCTCAGCAGGATGTTTCCCGATGCTGGTTTAGGCTCACGCCTGGTGATTCGGAATGTGTAGGACTGGTGAACAGTCCTCGCCGCGCCTGCATCCATCGCGACGGGAAGCATCTCGATAATCGCGTAGCTGCTACCAGGCTCGGGAATCCGAACCATCTCGTAGTGAACCTTGCCATCCAAGAGTCCCCAGGCGTCGATGCAATCCTGTTTGAGGGCATCCAGCAAGGCCGCTGCCTGTAGCATTTGGCTCATTGATGCTCTTCCTTCTCAAGCAGGATTTGGATACAGTCCGTAGACCTTCCAGCCTCCCAAACCATGAGAGCGGCGTTGACGTAATACTCGTATCCCTGCCACTCGATCTTGTCCCCGCTCTTGATGGTCCGGTTGTAGGAATCCACGTCGCAGAGCATTAAATGAGGCTGAGACAAGCGAAGATCGCCGGAGAACGTCCGTAGAGCCGCGTCTGCGCTCATGGGCGTGATTTGACACTTAACCGCTCTTCCGGTGCCATCAGTGGGAACGTCAGCCCGTCCGCCCGTATTTGTAGCGGCAACCGGGTAATGGCTCACCGTGTGGGGCTTGGTGCGGACCATTAGAGATAGGGCCTCTTGTATCTTGCGACGGCCTCATCGAATGATCGAACCAACCCGCCCCGGGTGCCTTGGTATTTGGCGTCCGATCCTGTCGGGGTTTGGTACTCGTACTCCACTGGACCCTGCTTCTCGCGTCTTACCTCTCCCTCAATCCCGGTGATGGTGGAGTAAAGATCGAATGCGACTTTCGCCAGAATCGCATCTTTTACGTCTTGGGGAACCGTCAAGGCATATCCGAACTTGCCGACCAGGGTCACGCTTCTACGTTCGCCAGTGGCATATCCCGCAAGCTCGATCGCCATGTACGGGCCGCTGCGAGGTCTTCGATGCTGTAGCCAATACTCGGTAGTGCTACTGAGGAGGGTTGTGCCAATGGTCAGGCTGGTCAGGCTCACAATTCCGAAGTCTGGGAAGATGAGAGACGACTCGGGACCGTCGATGATCCGCGTTTCGTCTTCGGAGTTCGCTAAAAATGGGTCCCAACCTGTCTCGTATTCCCACTGCTCGATGGCAGCGGAAACCGCATTCTGCCAATCCGCCTTAGACAGATCGTTGCAGATGTCGATACCTCGGCCTTTGAGGAAGGCTTTGAGGTCGAGATAGGTTGGGTATGACATTACTTGTTCTTGTCGGGAGTGACAGCCTTGTCAGAGGCTTGCTTTTCGGCCTTATCGGATGCTTGATCTTCAGCTTTCTCAGCTTCGGGCTTGGCTTCCTCGGCAGGCTTCTCGGCCTTTAGGTCAGCGTTCTCTTTGGTCAATGTCTCAACCTCAGCCTCAAGCTCTTTGATCCGAGACTCAGCGGCCTTTAGATCAGCGTTCGCGGCAGGAGCTTTGCCCTTTGCCTTAGGTTCGACGGGTTGCTCCACTAGGCCAAGCTCGACGGCCTTTGCCATCTCCATCTTTTGCCCTGGAGCAATGAGAAGCTCAACCTTTGACGGGTCTTTCTCATCGACTGCTTTGCCGTTCGCGTCCAGGAAAACCCGGCGATCGGCGGTCCACATTCCATTTATCATTTGCTTTGGTCCTTCGGCTCCGACTGGGATGCCGAGCAAAGTGGCAGGGCCGCCACATTTGGTGTGAGCGGCCCCGCAGATCAGACAGTTCATCGCCTAGCGGCTAGACTGCCGACCAAGTTCCGACGCTTGCAATCGGAGTCCACTCGCCTGCCTTAACGCAAACGATATCGATGAACTCACCAATCGCATCAGCGACGATGTAAGCTCCAGCGGCTTGCTGAACGCCAGTTGGCAGGGCAATGGTCTCGGTCCCGTTGGGATCGATCCTTAGCTCCTGAGTGGCCTTCACAACGAAGGTGAAGCACTGGCCAACCGTTGCGGCTGGCAGAGCGAAAGCGACCGCGCCCGATGCTCCCTCGTTTGTGAAGATTTTGGCGTTGTCGACGTCCGCAACCACGGTATAGCCCGCTGTCTTGGCTTCGACGGTTCGAAGATTCCTTCCATTTGCTGTAGAACTCATGATTCTCCTTAACCGGCAGCGACCGGGGTTACGGTTGGGGCAGTCTGGCCTCGGTACGACACTTGGTATGGAATCTCCATGTCAGCGGTGACGTCAGCCGAGAAGACTGCATAAATCGCGACCGTTTCACCTGCGGCAAGCGGACCAACATTGATCCTCTGGCAGCGGTTAGCGGCGTTCGTTCCTGAGAGTGCGGCCTCGTTATAGGCTTCGCGTCGGAAGTTCGTTCCGTCGACCTTTCGAGCAACGGCAAACTGGACGGTGGCACTTGATTCCACGGCGGCAAAGCCAGTAGTGGCCTTGGCGAGATCGAGATATACGATCACGTCCGCTAGAGGCGCATCAGCGGGAGCCGTAATTGTCAGGATTGAATAAGGGGTGGTTTCTGTTTGCGCGCTATCGTCGATGTCGGTAACGCCAGAAAGGAACGCAGGCAGTAAGCCCGCGAGGGTTTTATCAAGGTACATGATTTCTCCTTGGTGCCCCTGTGGTGTCCAGGGGCTTGGCGTTAGGCGATGATGTCGACGGTGGCGAATGCCTTGGCGCGGATGACGCCGAAAGCGGCCCGCATCTCAGCAAGGATCGCGATCATGTTTCGGATGAAGAAGTCCGAGTGTGAATCGCTCACCAGAATCTGAGTCTGCATTCGGTCCCAAAGGACAGCCTTCGACCAGTCGGCAACGATTGGCAGACCAACCGTAATGGCTTCCGACTCGACCACTGGCAGGCCCCAAATCCGGGGGTTACCAAGAACCTGAGGACCGCCGAAGTAGTAACGATTCTCGTTATCCTTCAAGAGGTCGACCGTCTCCCAGTCTGCCGGATTCATGGCGTATGCAGTGGCATTCGTCCGGCCCTGAACGCGAACCTGGGTTCGTCCCTTTCGCAGGGATGTCAGGATGTCGGTCGAATACGCCTGAGCGATGATGCCCGAAGTGTTGTAGATGCCGGTGAAGTCCTGGCCCGTGCCACTTCCGCTGACGATCTGATCCTCAAGCTCTTCGTCGATGCCGTACCGGAGGAACTCATCGATCAGAGTTCGCAACTGGCCCGCGTCTGCCAAAGCATTCCGGGTAGCTGGAATCCAGTGCGCCAGAATCTTGACCGCCTCGGTGACGATCGCCATTGCCATTGCTGACTCGGGCTTAGTTCCGGTGCTGTCGCCAGTCGCCGTAGCTTCTGCAACCGTGTCCGCATTGTTGGTGACGCCTGTAACCCGGACGTACTCAACCGTGTCAGACTCGGTTTGACCGATGGTGATCAGGTCCCGAATGGTCAATGGCCTCTGATAGAAGCTATCGAGAATCGGTTTCCGATCATTGACGATCAGCACGCCTGCCGAAGTGCTTGAAGCTCCGGTCAATAGCGTCTTGACGTCTACCGCAGGGGAATTGCCGAACTTTGTAGTCCGAACACCCTTACCGGCTACGCCTTCGCGCCATGCCTTGAACTGCTCATCGCCAAGAACCATGTCGGACATGGATTGAGCCTTCTCGCGGAGGTTGGGCTCATCGGCTCCGAATGTTCGATCAGGCCGCTTGCCCTTCTGCATCTCGGCGAGACGCTTTTGATTCGCCTCTTTGCCGAGCTCGACCTCTTCAAGGTCCTTGTATTCGTTCTCGAGCTGCTCGATGATCTTGTTGCACTCTTTGATTTGAGTGACTTGATCCTTTGATGGCTCGGTCTCGCCCACTTGGTCATAAAGACCGTTGACTTCTGTCCGCTTCGCTTCAATGGCGGCGGCTTTTGCTTCTAAAAGCTTACTCACTTCTTAACTCCTGATTGGGTTTTGAGAAAGGCGAGGTATTCACGGTCGAACTCAGCTCTCAATGAGCTTTTGTTGCCGACCTCGCGGATTGCTTCTAGGCGCTGCTGAACCGAGTCAAGACGGTCAATACTGGCCTGCGATAAACGCCCTTTGGACTCGATCCGCTTTTCAGCGTGAGACTCAAGGCGCTTGGTGAGATTCTCGGCCGCATCAAGAACGGCGTCGGTCTCTTCTTGGAGGGTTAAACCATCCGAAGACTTGATTGAAAGGACGGAGGTCGCTTGGTTGGCTCCGACGAGCACAGGTGACCACTCGAACCACTCTCCTTTGATTAGGTTGAGGACTTCCTCTTCTTGGTTGTAGGAGGTTTCGATCATCCGGTAGCCGATGGAGAATTCATCGATCAGTCCGGCTTTGATCTTGAGGAATGCCTGCCAAGAATCCTCGATGTCTGGAAAAAACTGAGCCTTGATGTAAAGGCCGCCGTAGGCTCTGGACTCTTCAGGTAACCGGGAATCTCCCGCAGGAATCTCGCTTGCTTCAAGGGTTTTGGCTATCGGTTGATCCCATCGATGATGCCAAACGCCTCGGGGAAGCTTCTTTGAGATGCTCTCATTGAAGATGCCCGGCATCGTGCGCTCATCTGTTCGGTCGACTAGCGTCAGGGTGTTGACGATGGCCTCCAGAATGCCGTCAGACTCATTGGCAGCCTTGAGCGAGTACCCGAGGGATTTTCTTAGGATTTCCATGTGATTGATGCCGAACTAGGCGGCTTGGGCGAAGTCGACCCGTGAGAAGGTCTCAACGTTGTCGCGGATTCGGCGAAGGATGCAGGTGCAGTTCGAAAGGCATTCGGTATCGCCTTCTCCTGGTTGCGTGAAAAGCGTGTCAGGGGTGAATGGGCTTAGGGCCGCAAGTCTTGGGCAATCTTCACAGTGCTCATTGGCGCCAAGAATCCAGGCATATTCCTCATCTGGCTCCCCGGCTGAAACGAAAGCTTCTGATGCCGATGCCCTCATCTTCTTGAGGTACAGATCGCCGCGTTGGATAACGGCTTTCTGGTTGAGAACTCCATCCTCGCCGGTGTATCTGCCGGTCTTGATGTCCTCAAGGAAGTTGCCAAGGAACTCGGAGTCGCCATCCTTCCAACTGATCCCGCGATATTGATCTTCGATGCCTTCCGGCCAAAGGTCTCCGGCTAAGTGCCTGCCTAAGACCGATGCTCTCGTGTGGCCCTGGTAGAGAATCGCGTCGAAGTAGTCCGCCCATTCCTCGGGAGTCGAGAGATTGACTGCCAATCGAGCCGTGATCCTGAACAGCTCAGCCCGTCTCCCTCGAAGCATGGAAGCGAAGTCCGCATCCGTTACCCTTCTCGGATTGAGAATGGGAGTGGTGGCTTTAACCAGCATCGTTCGGAATGGCGTCGTAAATTCGACGGCGGTTTCTCGATTGCTCCATGATCTCGCGCTTGAGGGCTTTCTGAGGATCGTCTACCGTGGTGATCGGGTCGATGAAGTAATGATCGTCTCCGGCTTCCACGGGATAACCCATGGCTTCACGGTATTCAGAAAGCTTGATCCCTTGGTATTGCTGATACTGCTTCCCAAGTCGGTCCGCTCTCTTGTTTTCGTCTTCTTGAAGGATCGCAACCTTGCTCAGGTCTCTTGCGACTTGCTGATTGGGAGCCAACCCGAACCATGGACCAAGCTGGATCGTAAGGTCATCCCCGGTCTCTGCCCAAAGGGGAATCAAAAGCTGCTCAGTTGCGGCCTCTCTCGCCTCTGCCATGTTCGCAAAGGTGGAACGGTCGAGCCCGGCGCCTAATCCCGCAACGATAGCGGCAACGCCGAAGATGGCTGAGATTCTTTCCTCGGGAATCCTTTGCAGGTCCCGCGTCATCATCTTCTCAGGACTGATGCCAATATGCTCGATCCCTATCTCACGGCTTGCTACGAACGTGCTGCCCTGGTTCTCGCCGCCGAACTCGGTCTTAAACTTTGCGGTGAGTAACTTTCGATCGGCGTCCTCGATCTTGGCTTCACCCTTTGGGAAGATCGCAAGGCCAATGCCATCGATGTTTCGAGCAACCCTCTCCGCATAGGCTGTGAGCTGGTTGTCCGTCATGACATGACGCATGGCGCTCTTGAGTGCCGAGCATCCTTTGAGTTGGTGAGGGTCGTGTTCGTCGATACCATCCGCGAAGTGGATCATCAACTCCGGATCGACGTCTCGCTTGCGACCATCTGAGAGTGTTATCTCGTAGTGGCTTAGTTCACCCGTGCCTTTAGTTGGCTTCGGTGTCACGTACCGGAAAGGCGTGTAGAGTAGCTCGACGGGAGTTCCTGCCCTAGATTTGACGATCTCCCAATAGGCATTCCCATCAAGGAACCTGGCGGCAATAGTGGCCTTCCAAAGCCTTCGGGGAGTCATTTTGCCCTGCTCTGGGCGATTCAGTAAAGCAACTAGTGGGTGATTGAAGTCTCGATCTACTTTCCCTTCTTGTGTCAGCGTTTCGATGCAAGATGGAGGCTCTGGGAAGTTCCTGGTAATCCAGCCCAAACAAGCTTGGATGATGCTGTTATTGTCGAGTGTGATCGTCTTCGAATCAAGGAAGTAAGGGCTGCCATTGTTCCAAATCACAGACCTTGGGCCAATGATATCGGTGTAACCCTTCTCCTCTTGCTTTGGCTCTCCCTTGCGGAGAATGTCAAAGGCGGCTTTGATTCGTTCGATCATGGGTTTAGAAGGTGAACTTCACGGCCTTTGAAGGCTCGGCGAGGGTGTTGTAGCCGTCGGCTAGAGCGTCGATGATGTCGTCGTATTCGTGATCGCCGTCTTCTCGGAACTTGCGATGTTGCAGGATCAGCTTGTGATTCCACTCAGCGCGGAGAATGTAAACGTTGCCCGAGTTGACAGCATCGGCCCAGCCTCTAGCGCGGACTGCTTTTGCCTTGGATGGAGTGACTAGAACGACTTCGATGCCGTTGATGCCAGAAAGCATCTCTTCAAACTGTTCTGATTGAGCGGTTCCTGCTTGGCCCGGATCATTCGGGATCGATACCTTCAGATTCCCGTACTGGTTACTATCCTTATGCGCCGTACCCTTGACCAGGCCGCGAACTCTGTCTGATGACAGTTGATCGTGCTCTAGGTCGAGAATCCACCAAGTTCCGTTTCTGGCTTGGCCTAGTAGCGGACCGGCTGTATAGTCGCCGCCGCCCTGAGTGGCCGCTAAATCCCAAGGTCTGATGTATTTGAATCGGAATCCTTCCGGGATCTCATCAACGATGTTGAACTTCGTATGATCAAAGAAGTACCCATCTGCCTGGGCTACCTCGTGTTGGGCTTCCCGCAGGAAGGTTTTGAGTGAAAACGTATTGATCTGCTTCTCGCAGACCTCGAGGTCTTGGCCTTCCCAGGTTGGAGTGCCTCCGACAATCTTGTAAACCTTTAGACCATCGCCGCGATCGACTGATTCAACCTTCAGCCCTTCTACCGCAACCGCAATGGGTGAAACGACTCGATTGAGGAGAAACTCCGCTTGATTGTTGACCAGCCTCGCAACGATTCCATTCTCGTGGATAAGGTTTTGGAGAAAGAGAAAAGCGCAGTCGCTTGAGCCTGCCGGGAGGATTGCAGAGCGGATAGATTCCTCTTTATCCTCAACTGTTTTTGCCGAGTCGTTCTGCGAATCGATGTCATCGAAGATTACGATGTCGGGCCTGAACTCGTCAATCTTGATGCCACGGACGGCGGCATCTAAGCCAAGAGCAACGAGGTTGAAGCCATTGCTTACCCTGAGTTCGCTTCTCGACCATCCAAGTGATTGGCCATATTGGTTAAGCGCCCTTCCCAGTCCAAGTTTTCCGAATAGATTTCCAACAGTTCCGACGTACTTGTTTGCCTGCTTCTGGGTTTCAGAAACAACCAAGCCAAATCTACGGGTTCCTTTGTAGCCAATTCGGGTTATCCCCATCTGGCCGGTGGTCGTCTTGGCCCCGCCTCTTGGCCATACTTCGACTAGCGGATCGGGAGCAACGCCAGGTGTTAAGGCTTCAAACCAATCCCAAAGCCTGATATGCCGTTCCCCGAAGGGTTTAGTGACATAGCCAGGGAAATTATCCCTAAGCCATGCCAATAACTCCCGCTCGTCGGCTTGAGCTTTCAGCCCAACATCTTGCGCCCAGACCTGTTGAGCGATAGCTAGAGCGAACTCGCTTAGTTCGTCGAGTCGGATTCCGCGAGGGCTTGCTGTGCTTGCTTCAGCCATTCTTGGAACTCTTCGCCCTTAATGAATTGGGCGGTGATTCGGATCATTGCGGCAAGTAGATCCCGGTTGCCAATCTCATTGACTACCGTCGCCTTCGCGGTCCCGTAAATCTGATCGAGGATGTACTTGATCGCATCCAGGTTGCCAGCCTTGGCGATGCTGTGAAGTTTGTCGATGAGGTCGTGGACGTGAGTGCTGCCGTCGCCTGCTAAAGCCTCTTGAAATGCCTTGCGTCCGTTGATCGCCCTGCTTTTCTTGGCACCTGCACCGCCGTGGGTCGCACAAACCGCGAACCCTGCCATAGCCTGCTTTTTGCACTGGCCCGAGCGGTCAGTTCTCCATGCTTGGCACCTTGGGAGTCTTTGCTTTCCGAACTGAACATAAGGCTCAAAGTTCGCTTTGGTTTCGTCGAATGCCACTTAGGGCCTCAGCTTTGGCTCATCAACTGGTGCTGACCGTTGACTGCCCATTGGATAAGGGATTGGAACTCGATTGCTCCGCCGCCTGACTTCTCGTAGTTGATCCCGTTGGCAATTAGCCCCTTCACATAGTCGGAATGATTGTCTTCCTTGATCCACATCACCATGGAGGGGTTGTCGACTGCGAACTCTACCGTTGTGATCTCACCGCTGAGTGCATCGTGAGGCTTGATATCATTCCAAGCCTCATGCCGTTTGGCGATTTGCTGTTCGCGGGTCATTAGAACCTCATCCAGTAAAGAACTCCCAGCGTTCCGCCAAGCTCGAATCCTTTGAAGTCGGCTATGAATTCCTCGAATGTGCTCCCACGTTTCGTCACGTCGAGCCCTGCCCTAAGTGAGATTCTAGGGTGGATGGGATACACGAGGCCAATACCGCCGCCAATGATGCCAGCTTCGGCGTTTCCCCCCATGAGTCCATAGAGTTCGATGTTGAAACCTTGCTTGCCGCCAATGTTCTCATACAGAGGATCGAATGTAGTTGTGGCGATGGCTGACCACTCCCGGCGGGCGAAGGAGTAATGGCCCGAGAGTGCGAATGGGGAAGGGGTTGGCGTTGGCTCTTGAACCATGACAACCGGAAGCGAGATGTAATGCTTCGGAGCAATTTCCGTTACATCTGGCTCGTTGTTGTAGGCAGGCGCAGTCACAGCAAAGCCAAGCATCACGACGATGCAAAGAAGGATGTTTTTCATTGGTTTCTCCAGGCCGTCAGGGCCGAAGGTCATAAACTGAGAAAGCCGCGCTAGGCGGCAAGTTGGGAGTGAGGTCGCAGGCTCAGAACGCCATGATTGCGAGAGTGACCGCTACTGCTATCAGTGCAGCCAAACCAAACTCCAGCCAGAACAAATGTCGTCCGATGGCTTTCATTGCCTCATTAGACTCACACTTTGGCGACGGGCGGTTGTCCGCCTTTTGCCCAGCTAGAATCTCGCTCAGGCTCATTTGTCCAACCTCTGGCTAACTCGGTCGAGCACGGTGATGATCTTCTCATCTCGGACCATCGCCGACTTGCTTTGCTCCAACCAGAGACGATTGAGTTCCATGTTTGAGCGCATCAGCTCTTGGTTGCCTCTACTGAGGTCGATGAGCTGGGCAGTTAGCTTGTCGTTCTGCTCTTGGAGCCGGTCAGACTGCTTGAGCTGCCGATGCCCCAAAAACCCAAAGAGGCTGGCAAAGATGCCTTGAGGCGCAAGCACCTTGAAAAGTTCCGGGTCCATGGCTATTAAAGGGCCGCAAGTACAGCCTTACGGAAAGCGCTCATATCGACCTTCTTGCCGGGACAAGTCTTTGAGGTCTTTGGCGTGCCCTTGGCAACTCCCGCATCGATCAACTGGTTTATCTCGCGGTGGCCGATAACTCTCATCGGGTTCTTCTTGAACTCATCTGTGAGCTCGAAATGCTCGAGCATCTGGCAAACCAGTGTGATGCCTGCTTTCTTTTGCTCGGGAGTGAAGTCCTGCAAGTCGCCATGACCAGCGAAGCAGATGCCGACAGATTGAGAATTGAATCCCTCAACGTGAGCACCAACCTGATTCAGCGGTCGACCTTCCTCAACGTCACCATCGAGCCGGACCACGAAGTGATAGCCGATATCCGACCATTTCTTGGTTTTGACGTGGTAGGCGCGGATTGTGGCGGCTGACTGATCGATCGCCTTAGTGGTTCCCGCTGCCGCCGTGTGGATCACGATGTGAGTTGGGTTCTTGAGTTGCATGATAAATCGGGCCGCCCGGCGAGTGAGCGGCTTTGGGTTAAAGTGATGCCGCCAGCTATCCGTGCTTCCGGCGTTCCATGAAGTTGCTCCGGGACCGGATTGAGCGGCAAATCTTCTGGCGGCGGGCACCCAGTATCTGAGCCCTGTTGCCCCCTTCGGCTGGATACCTTCGGGACCGCCAAACTGGTTGCAGGCTTGGGAATCTAACTAAGTCGGGAAGTAATCCACATGGCCCTTTCCGAGCATCATGACCCCGAGGTGATTTACCTTCAACCTCCGGGCTAGATTCATTGCCTGGTCAAATTCATATTTGGTCGAAGTGAATCGACGTGTTGAACGGCTCTTTCCGTGGAACTCAGTGCTACTCGCCGAGAGAACCATTCCATACCCAGGCTCAGGAAGCACGATCGGTTCGCCCATCTGGTTCGTGATTACCCAAACCTCATGCGGATTGCCGATCTGCTCAATGATCGATTCCGTTGGGATGGCCTCGGTGATCATGATTGAAACTTAATGCCGCCCTGGGCTAACGGGTTATCGATCCCTGGCTAAGGGAGTAACCGGCGGCTGGGTTTATGGGTTTCCGATGGAGGGTGACCTTCTCAAACGAGAAAGCCCCGGAACCTGATGGCTCTGGGGCTCTGACCTTTCAGACGCAAGGGTCCGTTGGTCTCTGCCATCGTATCACACCTTTTTCTGATTTTGCAAATATCAGGGAAAATTTAGGACTGCCTTTGAGCCGTAAGCATCCCGCGCAACGTTGTCGTAGGCTAAGGCTGCTTCTCTCGGGGTTTTGAAAACGCCTAGGATATGGTCTTTCCCATTGAGCCTAATCATAGCTCGGTATTGAATTTCGCCAAACACTCGACGAATTGAAACCCCGATCAAATCAGGGCATGCCGACTTAGTGTTTCTGCTTTGCTTCGGTCTCATTTTCCCTTCGACTTCCCAACAACGTTCGCAAAGAGAACCCCGATCAGTAGCCAGTACATGACCGTCCCAATTACCCAGATTCCACCAGCGATCAGAGTCAAGTAACCAACCCACATTGCAACGGTGTTCATTGCGACTTCTCCTCTGCGCTGAAAAACAAGAGACTTCCACCGAGCGCCATCAAGATTATTAGGCCATGCTCCCAAGGGTATTCAAGCCACAGGCGAGTTGCAGTCATGTCGGGGTTGGTCCATATCAGATACTGGCTAAACCCAACCCCTGACAGAGCAACAACGAACCCCCACCACTTCAGAATTTTCTGCATTATGCCGTCCTCCTACCTAACTCCATCAGTTCCCGCTCACGCTCTGTCACTGGCCCCTCATGCTCATCAATCAGCCTCGGGAGCTTGCTTGGCGGGATGAACCCTTCAAACTCCAGGCGATTGGTCAGAACCTCGTAAAAACCCTCATAGAGGCAATCCGCGATCCGCTCTTCCCGAACTCCGCAGAGCTGCCACCAACCGAGACGCAAGAGGGATTGCTTCAACCTTTCCCCCGGCATCCTGATCACGAACTCATCAAGCTGTTTGCCCTCGATGTGTACATGGGCCAGGATTGGACGGGCTACACGGAAGAACTGCGTCGTCTGAACGAACACCATCGCGGCTTTCTCATCATCCTCCGCAGGATCGCCCCCCGTGGATTTCTTGACTGGGTTCTTGAGGCTTCCCCCTGATTCCCGCAAGCCCCACCATTCGAGCATCGTCGTCGCGTCGTAAATTCTATAATCTTCCATTAGCTTCCTTGCTCCATTGGTGTGGGAGGGTTCATAGGTTCAAATCTCAGCGAAGGGGTCATCTTCGACGTGCCTCACTTTTGGTCCGATAAAATGCACGGGAATTACAGGCTCTTCGCCGTGGCGGTTCTTCGAGCAAAACAACTTGCCGACCGTCTCATTCGGTGGCCTGCGAATCTGGAGAACTAATCCCGCGTTGTCTTCCCACTTGATGGAATCTTTGGATCGCCAGTCGTTTTTGTTGTGGGCATCGACTGATCGCTGAGAGCCGACGGGAAGCGAAAGCCCGGTGGTTTTGACCAGGTCATCGATCCGATCAGCGCAGTAGTCCATCTCGCGGGTTCGGTTCTCGCTCTTGCCTTTGCCGGTGAGTTTCTGAGCGTAGTCGAGGAACCCGCAATCGCATCCAAGATTACTAACGGCATCCTCAGCCCATGAACAGAACTTGTCAACCGAGCGATCGCCGCCGATCATCTTGCGAGGGTCGTAGATCGGGATGTTCATCTTCTTGACGAACTTGACCGCATCATCCCAAAGCGCCCAATTCTCAGTGGTCGATGGTGGTCTAGTGAATCCGCAAAGGGACTGAACTTGGCGAAGTACGATCTCTTCCGCCGTCATCTCGAGCGTGGCGTAAAAAGGCTTCTTGCCAGCCTTCCAAGCTTCGATCATCGCTTGAACCAAGATGCCGGTCTTTCCGGTTCCTCGGTGCCCAATGATGATGGTGGTTTCGCCGTAGTAGAACCCAGAACCACGGCAGGCCATATTCAGGGTCGGCCACGGTGTAAGAATCCCTGCATGACGGGTGGCCAATGCTTCGACGTCGACCTCGGAACTCATGACGGTATCGGTTCCGATCTGCGGCAGGTTCCGGCCCATCTTGAACGCTTCGGCGAGGATGTCCGACACTTCCGCATCGCCGCTGTGAATCGTTCCGATCAGGTCTCGGCAGCGGTATTCCAGGCTTCGCTTGACCGCGTTATCCAGCACGATCGAGGCATAGTCCCGAATCTTCGAGGGGGATGGGACATACTCGGCAACTTGCTCGACGTAGTTCTGCCCGCCGATCTCATCAAGGACCTTCCGCTCTTTGAGTTTTGCCGTGAGAATCTCCAAGTTTGGATCAAGTCCGGCATCGACGCAAGCATGGATTTCTCTTGCCATGACTTGATGGCATGGCCTGTAAAAACTCTCGGGTGGAACGTTTCGGCGTAGCCACCGAGCGTGCTCCATGCCGAACATGGCAGACCCCAAAGTCGCCATCTCCATCTCCAGGCTGTGGAGTGGTACCAGCTCTTCCGTGGTCAGTCTCACGGGTTGGATTCACCCTCTGGCTTGGCCTTGCTGACCGGCTTGAATTGGGATCCAAAACAGCACCATTTTTGCCTTGAATCGATCTCCTCGAAGTCCGCTTCCCCCTCGGCCTCGTTGATTTTGAGCAACTTGACCGGCGGTAAATCATCCGGGCTCTGGGTTCCCCATGGCATCGTGAACGGCGGGTTCAGGATTGAGCCGGGAGTGAATCCCGTTGGTCCTTGGGTCGATGATCCGGCTTTGACTTGATCCCTCTCGATCACCGACATGGAGTTCGCCAACCCTCGCATCAGGGCTTGCCAATCGTGGATTAGTTCTCCGGTTTTGAGACACCAGCCGTTCGCCGAGTGCTTGGTGAAAAACCTCGAGGCGAAAGTGCCATTGAGACCAAACTCGGATTTGGCAAAGTCTTCGCATTCGGAAAGAGTGGGAAAGTCGCCTTTCTTTGGAGACGTAGTCTCTTTCTTATATATCTTCTTCTTATTCTTCTCTGGTAACGGTTTTTGTAACGCTTTTTGTGTTACATCGTCGTTACCGTTTTGTAACGGTTTCGTTGCCCTCGATTTAGCCACTCTCAGGTTCGTTTCGGCCCTTGTCTTGGCGGTTTTGCCGTTGTGTCTGTCGAAGTTTGGAAAGGAAATCTGCCCGTCTTTTCCTCGAAGCCAGCCAACTTTTTGGAGAGAATTTGCAAAGTTTTTTGTCAAACAGTAGTCGTCAATCCATGCGAATGTGATCGGCATTTTTTGGCCATCGAGAGAGTTCTTGTCGACCCATGACCAGAGAGCATGAAGGCGCCCGATGATGGACAAAACATCCATCTTGAGGATCGCCGACATTTGGATAACTTCCACCTGCTCACGGAGGTCGACTCGCATCTTGATCCAATCACTCGCCATGTCTCTTAACGGCCCTCCATTGGCCTAGAACCGACTCTGATTCGCGTCGCAGCTCTTGGTAGCGGATTGACTCCCCGTTATCGTCCTGCTCGACAAAAGCATCGAGTAAGAGCTGGTAAGCCCGTTGCAGGAGGTTCTTGGGGTCTGGTGCTTGGATGGTCGTCATGCCGCCCTCCGCTTGCGTGAGAGAACCATTTCGATCACCTCTTCCGTGATCTCGAACACGACGGGGAACCACTCTTGATTGCCGACCTTTGGGCGCTGTTCCCAGTCGAGAACGATGGCCCGGTTTCCGCAGGCTAACCAGAGTCGCAAGTTGCTAAGGAAAGACTTGCGGGACTTGGATTCGATGTCGGTAGAGCACATCTTTCGGAGGTGCTTATTCCTTTCCGCCGCTTTCCCGCTCTTGAGGTTTGTGGATACGACCTGAATCCCAATCGTCTTGAGGGACCGAGGATCGAGCGCAAGCCGGTCAAACAACCCCAGGAGGTCGTGCTTCTTTCCCTGGAAGCTTTGGCCACCAGAAACATACAGGTCCTTCATCTCGACGGCTGTGGACGTGTACCCTTGCTTCTCACACCATGCCGTGGTTCGGGCCGTGTGGCTGACTATCTTGCGCTTTGCTTTCTGGGACGCAGGATCATCGATCTGTCCCCAATTCTCATCCTTGGCGCCATCCCCCTTCACCAACCTAGGAACATCCGTCCCATCATCAAACGGATTAAATTCGCCGTCGCTGATTGGGGTGAAGAGGTCGGTCATGCGGCCCTCCCAAAGTCAAAGGCAGGATGCTTAGGTTTCGCGGAAGGATAGGGGCAGCTTCCTAGGTTCGCCTGAACTCTCGCCCAATCACTGGCCTCAACGAATACGGGAGCATCTTCGCTAAGCAGGAAAAGAACTCTCGCGTCATCGTTCAGGTCATGCTTGCCCCGGCTTTCCCAAGTCAACTCGGAATAGCTTCCTAGGAAGATTTCGCCGTCAATCTCGACAGTGGCGGGCCAGCTCATGCTTCCACCTTTCGCAACTGTCGGTGCTTAAGTCGGTACTGATCGTTCGTTGAAGAGCTTTGAACAAGGCAGTTTCCTCGCCCATTCTCGACGACAATGCCGCGACCCCAATACTTGGGAATGATCTCAAATTCTACAATCGTCCCTGGGGCAAACTTAGCGTTTTTCTTTGCCCAGCGCAGCTTGGTTTGGCGGATTAATTCACGCTGATGAGGATCGGATTTGCGCCATGCTTCGTGAGCTTTGGCCTTTGCTTCCCCAGCATCGCTCATTCGTCTTTTCTTGGCTAAGGCGTGCTGCTTGTCTCGATATCCCCGGTAGTTGGTTTGCCATCGCCAGCGATTAAAACAGCGGTGACACAACCCCCGTGATTCGTGAGGCTTCTCGGTAGTCCCGCAGTCTTGGCACTTGTCCCAATTCGCAGACCACACGTCGGGCCTACGAGATATCAGCCTGCCATCAGAGCCAACGAGGAACAGGCGGGAACGAACACCACGGTGCGTTGAGCTACTACTCACTCCCCCACCTCATAGTTCTCTTTGAAGTTCTTGAGGGTTATGGGATGCTCTTTCCCCGGGTTGCCGTGTTCGTCTGGCTCTGCTAGAACCACGATCATGGAGGTCTTGCTCACATAGAGGAATACCTTTTGGTCCGACTTGCGGATGTATTTGGGGAAGCCCATTAGAGACTCACCCCATGCCGTGGCATTTCCTCTTGGAGCAGATCGAGCATGAACTTGCGGAGTGCGCCGTCCGCCTGCAAAGCGTAAGCCGTGGCGTACTTGTCGAGGGTCTTCTTGACCGCCGCAAACTCAGAAGCGTCGATTCCACCAAGAGCCCGTCTGATAGATTGCTCATCAGCACCATCGGCTTTTAGCTGGATGTACTTGAGGCAATGCCGGACCGAGATAGAAAGGCGCGGGTCCTTTTGGAATGCCGCCACCATGCCCTGTATTGCCGCTGTTTGATTGTCTTCGGAGATTGGGCGGTTTAGAGCCGTCTCAACTGCTTGAGCCCGGTCATTCCATTCAGCCTCACAGATGGAATCGCAGAACTTGGTGAATGGCTCGTCAGTCGTAAATATCCTTAAGCACTTGCGGCAGGTGTGGGTGAATTCAGTTGCTTGGATCGACTCAACCACCGAACTCTGAACCACGGGCAAAGCCTGAAATAACTTCTTGGCCTTCTTCCCCTTAGCCCGTTTGAGTAGGGATTTAAGATCGGTCAAGCGGACCGTGACCAGAACGTCGGACAGCATGGCCTGACATTCGCTGTCGATCTTCCCCCCCATTCGCTGGAGGGGAGTTTCCGAGAGGTCGATGGTTCTCACCCTGCTACCTCTGGCACACGGCAAAACGTGATCGGCTCGTATCCCTTCTTTGGCTTTCGGGACGCCTGGAAACCAAAGAACTCATCCCGCTCTAGCTCCTCAACTGTTGGCTCCTTGGCATAGGAATGCTCTACAGTCCATTTCGATGAGGGAATCTTCTCGTCGTAGTCAGAATCCCATTCAGCGATTGAACGGGCAATCATCCGATCAGGCGCAATATGACCCCAAGCAAAATAGCCCGTTGGAGCCCCATCAGAGTCAAAGAGTCCTTCGGTTTGGAAGGTTGCGGTTTCCATCAACTAGCCTCAACCTCTGGCTCAACTTCAGCCGCTAACTCGGTTTCGATTGGGCCAAGGTATTCGTCGACGTAGTTCCAGGCTTCACCGTGAGACTCGAAAGCTTCCTCAACTACCTTCGTGCTGGTGGCTTCATCTGAAGCCTGTCGGAAGATCGTGAGCTGAATGTTCTTTTCGGGAAGCTCGTCAGGACCGAACGGGTCTTTAATCGTTCGAACCTCCATCGTCCACTCCGTTCCGCCAAGCGCGAGGTAAATCTGATCGCCTGTATTCTCTCGGCTGTCCTTCTGAACGAAGTTATCGAACTCGGTCCAAGCTCTCTCTCTGGTATCAAGTCGCCGACCGTAAACATCCGTTGCTTCTGCCGGTGGCGTGCTGATTTCTTGCTTCTGAATGATCAGTTCAAACTTAGGCCCATCAGGATCAGACCCGTCAAAATCCACCGTCCCAAAGTAGCGGAACCCGCCAAGGTCAACCTCATCGATTCCCGTCTCTTCCCGCTTGGTGGTTGGGCTTCCCGTGGTCGGTGCTGTCGGCTGAACCCCGAGCGTCATTTGATCGACGCCGATATCAATGCAGAACCCTTCGATCCTGATCGAGCCAGCTTCCTCCCATTCGCCGTTCTTGATCTTGAGCCAGCCCTTCTCACAAAGGAACCGAAGATCGGCGATGACGTTCTCCCGCGTCTCAGCAGTGAGCGATTGGAGTTCCGAGATAAGGATCGAATCATCGTCCCCCTTGATAACTCTCTCGGTGAGTAGCGACATGATCGCCGTGGTGCTGAGTCCCTTGCCGGGCAATTTGAATCCTTGATGTATCTTGATAGCCATAAATTCCTCCCTCGGAATCGGTCAGGCCGTCGGATCGTCTATGCTATTAGCGGCGACGTCCTTGGGCGTTGTTGATGAAGAAGGGCCGGTGTGATTGTCAGATCCCCGGCCAATTTCCTTTGCGAGAAAGGCGGACTTCAACCGCTCGAAAAGCTTCTCGATAGCCCCTTCGGTGTAGTTGAACCGAACGGCAAGTTCCCGCCGCTTCGCCCTATACGCTGGGGTCTTTCCTTTGAGGAGGGACAGCTCGCCGAATACGACGGCTTTGTCCTCATCCTTGAGCGTTGGCCTTCCCTGTATTTTCACTGTTGTTTCAGCCATGTGTCTCAATCCTATCACACTCTGCCAGAAGTGTGATACTATCTGGGTGCATTATTTCCAGAAAATAGTCGCGTGAGCAGAAACTCTGACGCCGACGAACTAAAGATGCTAGGTGAAAAGTTGCGAACCTTCAGGGAACAGAGGGCGCAAATAGAGGGCAGGAAGGTCTATCAGCGAGACGTCGCAAAGCTTCTAAAGATCAAAGAAGCCACGTACCGTTCATATGAATACGGGCGGTCCCAGTTACCTCAAGACCTAGCAAAAACGCTTGGGGCTGAGTGGGGCGTTTCTTGGCACGAGTTCTATCGTGCGACCGGCTTAAAAGCTCCTGTGAACGACGTTGGCCCGTTCTATGCTCCCGAACCTCTAGTCAAGCCTGAAATACCGTTCGTGGGGAACGTGGGAGCAAATAGCAAAGTGGATTGGATGGACCCCGTCGATGCTGACGAGATGATTGAAGTTCCAAATGAGATGGCAACCGCTAGAGGCCCTAGCGTTAGGTTCGCTTGCCGAGTTGTTGGGGATTCCTGCTATGACCTGGTTTGGCCCGATGATCTATGCGTGTTCCACAAGTCGGACGTTCCCAAGATAGGCGCAATCGTTCTTTACCGATCCTTCGATAATCACGTCACGATCAAGCAAATGAAGCACGACGGGCAGAACTTCATCCTTCACCCCCTGAACTCCAAATATCAGGATGAGATCATTGACGGCGGCGAACAGGTCGGCTATCTGGTCGGGATCATCAGGCAACAGGGAAGCAAGAAGGTCACGGTATACGACGCAACCGGCATTACACCCTGATAAGACTTTTTCGAGAAAAAGTCTGACAACACTATCACTATCTGACAAAACCGTGCGATAATCTCCTTACCGGCTGACACCGGCAGGAGATTTGAAATGCATGATCTTAAAAACTCTTCATCCAAACAACCAACCCCCAAGACCTACCGCGCTAAGAAGGTCAACCTCGCCAAGTCTTATGACGACTTCCTAGAGGTCGTCGCGGAGGAAACCACGCTAGGGTTTTGCTCCCAGTGGCTCGGAACCGTCACCTCCCGAGATTTGAGGATGGTGAGGTTTTAATGAGAAGCCCACTGCTTTTCCCTGGCTTACTCGCCGCCGCCTGTTTGGGCGGGACCCCAATGCCTCCAATTCAGTATGCGTCTGGCAATCGCAACACTAAGCGCCGAACCGGGATTCGGCAATACAACTCATCGTTTGAGCTTCGGGTTCGTGAGTCGCAGGTCAGCTATGCCAAGAAGAAGCAAGCCGCCAAGTATCGACGCAGAGCTTATACGGGTGGTCACTAATGCCCACCATCCTCCACAACGGCAAAACCCTTTCCACGAATGAGGCTGAGCGATGGGCAGAGTCCCTGATGCGCGAGAAGGCTTTTTGGGATGCGCGGTCTAAGAGCTTGCAGGCAATGGTCGCCAGGGCTGACCAGAAAGCCCACGAGTGCGAACTCCAGGCGATGGAGTTGATCGACAAGGCGCGGGATGCTCAGAGGGGAGTGGCTGCCTGATGGACGATGCACGAAAAGCCGAATTCATGTACACGGCAATCATGAGGTACTGCAACGTCGAAGGACCAGATCGTACCTATGCCGAGCGACGATGCAATTACGAAGAGTTGTCGGCTGTCCGGTTGCTAGCTGAGGGACGGGAGATTCCCGCGATTCTCCAGCCAGCCCTCAATCGACTGACTGAGATTGTCGACGCCACTAACAAGCGGCTAGAGGCGGTCTGTGTCTGCGGAGTTTCAAAGAGTGAGCACGCTCTCGCTGGGTGTGAGCGATGGGAGACACGACTATGAACCACGTCCACGGCAAAGGCACCAACCCCGCCAATCAGGATGGGTTTGGAGCTTCATCCAGCTTCGACATAACCAACCGCCCAAGCCGCAACCGCTGGCAGATGGAGCAAGACGCCATCAATGCGGCAAGGTCCCGCCGAATCGAGCGGCTCATGAAGTGGGTCCTGTTCTTCGCCTTCGTCGGCATCGTCGTCGGCAAGTTGATTCTTTATCCGGGGGTTTCTAAATAATGGCAGCTTTACTTTCACCACCAGTCGCATCGACTACCACCATCGTCACTCTCAAGAATCTCAAGCTTTCCAACTTCAAGGGAATCAAATCCCTGAATCTGGACTTCACCGGGAATGCTTCCATCTATGGAGCGAACGGGCTCGGTAAGACCACAATCGCCGACGCTTGGTTCTGGCTCTTCTTTGGGAAGGATTCCGCCAACCGTGCGGACTTCGAAATCAAGACCCTCTTGCCCGATGGCCAACCCGAGCATCGGCTACTCCATGAAGTTGAGGCTACCATCGACGTGGACGGCCAGCTATTCACATTCCGCAAGGTCTACCAAGAGGATTGGAAAACCCAGCGGGGAGCGGCGGCGGAAGCATTCACCAGCCACACCACCGACCACTACGTCAATGGCGTTCCATGCTCCATGGCGGAGTACAAGCGCAAGGTCTCGGAGATTTGCTCAGAGCAGACGTTCCGGCTAGTGTCCGACCCTTCCTACTTCAACAAGGTCATGAACTGGAAGGATCGCCGCAACTTGCTCTTGGAGGTTTGCGGGGATATCACGGATAACGACGTTATCGCCGCTCATTCCCAGCTTGCCGATCTTCCTGGGATACTGAAAGGCCGCTCGATCGAAGACCATAAGAAGGTTGCTGCTGCTGAGAAGAAGCAGGTCGACGAAGAGATCAAGCACATCCCGCAAAGGATCGATGAGGTCAATCGGGCTCTGCCTGTCATCGACTTCACCGCCGAAGGGATTGCGGCCCTAGAGCAGACTTACAACCAGAAACGAACCGATCTGCAGGCCGAACTCTCGCGCATCGACAATGGTGCGGAAGTCACCGAGAAGAGACGCCAGATCACTCAGATCGACACTGAGATTCTATCGGTCAAGAATCGCCAGTCGGCAGATCTCGCCGAGCGGCAAAGGCAGGATCAGTCCGCCCTCAATGCTTTGCAGGCGAAAGGGGATGAGGCTTCCCGCAAGGTCCGCCTTCTCAAAACTGAGATCAGCGATACCGAGAACGATGCCGTCCGCTACTTGTCCAATCGGGATGAGTGCATCAAGGCATACGACCTCGTGGAAGCGGAAGTCTTCACCATGGCGCCGATGGCCTTGACTTGCCCATCCTGCGATCAGCCTATCCCGGAGGATCGACTTGAAGAGGTTCGAAAGAAGGCGCAGGAAGAGTTCAATCTTTCAAAGTCCACCCGGCTTGAGAAGGTCAGGGAGAACGGCAAGAAAGCCAAACTGGCCCAAGATGCTTGCCTCCTAAAGATCGAAGACCTCAAAGCAAAGCTGATTGTGGCGGAAGAAGAATCAAACTCTCTAGCCGAGCAGATCGGTAACGAGAAGTCGAAACTCGAAGCCGCCCGGTCCTCCGTGACGGTGGATACCACGGCAGTAGATTCCGAGATCGCCAAGCTCAATGAGCAAAAGGCCGGGATCGAGCAATCTATCACCGCACTACTCGCTTCCACCGGGGAAGAGCAGGCAAAGATTCGGAATCAGATTCTGGAAGTCAATGACCAGATCAACGGACTCGCCACCAAGAAAGCCCATCTTGAGCTTTACGCGAAGTCGGTTGCCAGAGTCGACGACCTCAAGGCGCAAGAGAAGAAGCTATCAGGCGAGAAAGAGAGAATCGCCCGTGAGTTATTCCTGATCGAAGAGTTCATTCGCGCTAAAGTCGCGATGCTCACCGATCGCATCAACTCCCGCTTCAGCTTGGTTAAGTTCAAGCTCTTCGACACCCAGGTCAACGGCGGCATTGAAGAGTGCTGCGTCTGCACCGTCGACGGCGTTCCCTTCGATGGCAACCTTAACACGGGCAACAAGATCAATGCGGGCCTAGACGTTATCAACAGCCTTTCAAGGCACTACGGATTCACCAGTCCGGTGTTTATCGACAACGCCGAGAGCGTGACCGACATTCTCGCAACTCACGGGCAACAGATTCGCCTAGTCGTATCCAAGCCCGACCAAACCCTGCGGTTCGAAGCCGCCTAGATTCAGGAGATTAAAACAAATGTCAGCTGCACCAGCTTTAACCAAACCAGAAGCAAACGTCGTCGTTCAAGTCGGGCAACAGGTCCGAACTTACCTAGAAAGAAAGACCCTCCATCTTCCCGAGGATTACGCGGTCGAGAACGCCCTAAAGAGCGCCTATCTCGCGCTCCAGGAAGTGAAGGATCGCAATGGCAAGCCAGCTTTGGAGTGCTGCACAAAGGCTTCCATTGCTAACGCTCTTCTCGACATGGTGGTCCAAGGACTGAATCCAGCGAAGAAACAACTCTACTTCATCGTTTACGGGAATCAGTTGACCTGCCAACGTTCCTACTTTGGCGACCAGGCTCTTGCCCAACGCATTCAGCCCAACATCGAGATCATTGCCGACGTGGTCTACAACGACGACACTTTCGAGTATTCGAAGATTCGCGGCAAGAATATCATCGAGAAGCATCTTCAGAAGATCGAGAACGTCAACCCGTCGAAGATCAAGGCCGCTTACTGCACGATCTACGACAAGGAAACCGGGGAGGACCTTGGCGCGGAGATCATGACCTGGGAGCAGATCACCAAGTCCTGGGGGATGTCCAAGACTTACCAGCCGTCGGGCAACAAGGGAACGCATCACGAGTTCCCTGATCAGATGGCACTCAGGACGGTCATTCGCAGACGGTGCAAGCCGATCATCAATTCAAGCTCCGATAGCTTGCTGATGGAATCGATCAGCCGACAAGACGAAGAGAAGGTTCTCGCTCAGGTCGACGAAGAAGAGTCGATCATGGCCAACGCGGAGATCATCGACATTCAGCCGCAGATTGCGGCACAGGCTGAGGTAGTTGCCGAGGTTGAAGAGCCAGAGACTGCCGAGTCCGCCGCCGAACTTCCTCCCCTTGCCGATCTAATCGCTGAACTGAAGCTCTCTGAGGATACGGTGAACTTCCTTGCCGATCAGTTGAAGGACGCCAAAGAGCCGATCACGCTTGAGCAGTTCCTAGTCGACTGCAAGACCCAAGGGTTCAAGACGGTTGCCCAGTTCAAAGCTGCGGCAACGGCCCTGGTTCCCAAGGATAGAGGGTTCTAGTTGGACTTTCGCCCCCTTGCCTCTTCTTCCGCCGGTTGCGCTTACTTGTTGAGCGTGGCTGGCGGGCCATCCCTCTTGATCGACTGCGGCGTCAGGTTCCGAGCGATCCAAGAGGCAACAGGCTTCCAAGTCACCAAGCTTGCGGGATGCCTGGTAACTCATGAGCATCAAGACCACTGCCGAGCAGTCCCCGATATGTTGAGCGCAGGAGTCGAAGTCTTTGCCAGCGCGGGAACGTGGAAGGCGATGCTCAAAGGGAGATTGCTTGGCCACCACAACGCCAAGGTGGTTAAGGAGGGGGTCGTCTACGACATCGGCCCCTACAAAGTCAGACCGTTCGATCTAGTCCACGATGCCGCCGAGCCGCTTGGCTTCTACGTTGCGGGTCCTGATGATCGGCTGGTGTATCTGACCGATACCGCTTACTCAAAGTACAAATTTGCCGACGCCACCATCATGGCGCTTGAGGCCAACTGGGGGGAAGAAGAGATCAGAGAATCCCGTCTCGACTCCCACCGCTTCACCCGAACCACTTCCAACCACATGAGCATTGAGAGGCTTATCAGGATGCTGCAAGCAAACGATTTATCCAACGTCCGCGAGATCCATTTACTTCACCTGTCAGACCAGAACAGCGACGCCGCCAGCTTTAAGGAAGAGGTTCAAAGAGCCACCGGGAAGCTGGTCTTTGTTGCCCCCAAGTCAGGCCGCATGACCCCGCAGTCGCAGGGGGGAGTTTGATGGCTAGGAAGTATGCGGAAGGGACCAAGACTCCAGAGTGGAAATCAGGTCTGGAAATCACTCAGATGCTTAAGAAGCACGGGTGTACTCAGGTCGCAACATTCGACGACGATCGCGGGAACACCTTCATGTTTGCGCTTCATGGGTTGACCTATCGAATCACATTGGTTATGCCGGATACGGACAAGCAAGAATTCAAAGCAGAGCAGGGTGGTCCATGGGGAAAGAGGGGGACATTCCTTGAGGCTAAGTACCAAGCCGAAGTACAACGTCTTTGGCGGTCGCTGGTTCTCGTTATCAAGGCAAAACTGGTAGGAGTTGCTGACGGTATTGAGACCTTTGAGCAATCGTTCCTGCCCTACATGGTCACCGGAAACGGGCAGACGGTAGGTGAGTCGATCATTCCGCAGATGCAGGAAGGTGCGGCCCTTGGCAGTATTCCTTCCCGATTGGCTTTGCCGGGGGTGTCTTGATGGCAGTCATTTGGAAGTTTCCGCTACCGGCATTCAACTACTCGGAATCGAAATTCATTCCCGAGAGCTTCAAGCCAATTGCGGTCGATGTTCAGAACGGCGAACCGATGCTATGGGCGATTGTGGACACTGATTCCCACTATGGCTGCCGCAGGTGTGTTTGCGTTGGAACGGGTGAACCATTCGACGATACCGGGCTCGACTATCTCGGTACGGTCCAATTAAACGGGTTAGTTTGGCACTACTTCATGGGGAAGCCCAATGCCTAAACCCCCAAGATCAAAAGGCCGCAAACTCTTGAGGCCGACTAACCGGAAGGTTAAGAGAGGTAAGCGATGAAGGAAAAGATCGAATCTGTATTAGAGAAGTTGGATGCAAGGGAAATGCCTGCTGAGTACGCCGCATGGCAGGATTGGATATTGAAAAGAATAAACGAGAAGCTGTGTCTATTCAAAGACGGCAAAGAATTGCCACCTGGAGACGAATGGCTATTGATCGGTGAAATCACTGAGGCGTTGCGGGAGAAGGAATTTAAGGACATTCACGGGTCATTGGCGGAGGACCACTTTGTATTAGAGGTTTCCAAATGGGAAGACGGAGTGCGAACAACTCACTATTACGACCAAATGCCTGAGCTAGACGCATACCTCCAAGCAGCGGAGGAACTGTTGAGGGAGGAAGCGGTATGAGGCACAAGCTAAAAACAATCTCGCCCTATTTCGAAGCGGTTGTTTCAGGCGACAAGACATTTGAGGTTCGCCGGAATGATCGGAGCTTCCAAAAGGGAGATATTTTGGAGTTGCATCACTGGCTTCCCACGCCAGAGCGATTCACCGGAGATAAGACAGAAGTCGAAGTCGCCTACGTGTTCTCGAACGGGGACTTACAACCACTCAAAGAAGGCTTTGTAGTTCTTGGAATCAAGCCGGTTAAAGTGGAGGGTTCGTAGATGGATGCACGAAACCTAGCTTTGGGAATCCTGACGCTTGCGCGAACCAAGGATTACCCATCAGAGCAAGACATTGAATCATGTACCGCCCTCATCAACTCTCATGTAGCAGACAAGACGAAAGAGTTGAGGGAGGCGTTGGAGGCTTACCAAGAACAGAACAATCTTGGCAACGATGCAAAGTCTGATCTTTACAAGAAAGCCGCCGCCGCCCTCTCCCAGGTGAGCAAAGAGGAGAGTAATGAAAAGCGATAAGTCTCGATACGCAACGATGAAACAGCATCAAAGGGCCAAGGATTTGGGGATTAGCATCGGCCCACTTGCAACGATTCATGAGGCGACAAGAATGCTAAATGAAGCCCTTGTGAAAGGATTGAAAGCCCGTGAGCCCCAAGAGGAGAGTAAGCAATGAAGACGGCAAGAGAGCTATTTATTGAACTGACGTGGGCTCCACGACCGGAGGACTGGAAGATACAAGCCATAGAGGATTGGGCCGCCTCCATCCGTACAGAAGAAAGGGAGCGATGCGAGGAAATCATTGCGAGGTCCATTTACAACGACTGGAAAGAGAAGTGCGTCGGCTGGAAGCCTTGGGTGCCTGGTGGCAATAGCCTAAAACAAGATGAAGCCAGAGCATTAGCCAAAGCCGCCCTTAAAGACAATGCGGTTAGGAGGGGGAGTAGATGAACGGATACCTTGATCCAGTTCTTTGGAGCCACAACTGTCCAAAAACAGCGGGTTGGTATTGGGTTAGGTGCTGGCGTCCTAATTGGCTGTCATGGTCCGATCCTGCACCAATGTACGTAACCGAGAACCTTTGCGATAGGAGTTCCGAGATGCTGTTCTGGCCTATCCGAATTCAAGAAGTAAGCACCCGCCAGATCGAAACTGGTAGCGAAACCAACAATCTGGAGTCGCCGCAAAGGACGAAGTCCGTTAAAAATCAAAAAACTATGTATACAAATCCGTACAAAAACAGTGAACAGGTAGGAGGTTAAAGATGAAAACAGAATGGACAGTCCAGCATGGTTACGAATTCCACAATCAAGAGGTAGAGCTTCTGCTCTCGAACCAAGGCGAATGGGCTTTTGCTTATGGCACCCAAGTAAAGGGAATTCATGTCATCGAGACAATCATTACAGGGTTCAGGACTGAGCAAGAAGCGATGGAAGCAGCTAACGACCATTGCTACCAAGCCGCCGAAGAAAAAGCTATTGAGGCTTCGATTTGAACAGTGAACAGGTAGAGGGGGAGGGGTAGATGGCTCTCATAGAGGAAGCATTTGACAGGTCAAGGGTCACCCCTGAGGGGGAAGAACTCGGCAGGCATCTGGTTAAGAAAACTCAGCCGGGCCTAGATAGAGTAATGGAATTGGATGGGGTGGATGGACGGTGCATTAGTTGTGCTTACCGATTAGGAACAGTCCCCAATGGTTGCCCTCAAACACAGCTAGACGCGCTTAAAGCGACACTGGAAGGGGTTCCGTTCAAATGTCACCACTCGCCGGGGTTGAGGAGAATCTGCGCTGGATGGATGGCTTCGAGGATTGCTATCTACCTTGAATCAGGTGACTTGGATTTGCGTATGCCTTGCCCCTGGGACTTCTCCGAGGACCTGGAAGAATCCGCCGAGGGGGAGAAGCCATGTTAGAGCAGCTAGCGGAAGCGATTAACAAAAGGTTTGAAGGGGCTAGGGCCTCGGTTGCCTATGATCCTTACGGGCTTATCATCCCAACGAAGGAAGGCGGAGCGCACTACTACCCTGATGAAAGCTCGTATTCCAATGCTCATTTCGTGGATTGGGGCTTAAACCGCCTTGATGAGTTGGGCGCGTTTATGCCATTTGGATTCACGCGATATAACCACCCGGAGCTAGGGTACGCGTTTCTGAACATGAACTGGACGCCAAGACACTTTGCTCCCACACGCGCTGAGGCTGTTGCACGGGCGTTGCTAGCGGCATTGGAGGGGAAGTGATGGATAAATACGCGCTAAAGCTCCTCTGGGAAGGCTGGAAAGTTATTGATGATCCTCGGGCCACTGTCTACATTTTTGTGGGTCCATCTGGCAATGGGCTCTCAGGTGAGAACCGAGAAACCATTGATCGGATGATCCGAGACGGTTACATCAAGCGTGTTCAATTCGTAAGCATGAGCCCGAAAGATCAACCTGGACTAGTTCTAACCGACCAAGGATTAAAAGCCATCGGAAAGCCAACCAAAGCGGAAAGCATGGCGGTTGCTGTTAGTGGGCCGGATGTGCGGAAGGGAGAAGGCTGATGCGCTGGGCACTACTCTCAGCTTGGTCTCGATTCCGAGAGGTTCGCCATCAACAAAGGCTCGGCTTTGAAGGCCCGTTGTCCGTCTATGCCGCATTCCATGCCGAGATGCAAGATTGGATTGTGGTCTTTGGAAAGAAGGAGTTCAAGGGATTCGTAGAGCCAAAAGATGCTGTCGTCACGTTTGTAATTGTCCCTGCAACGGAAGATTACAAGATTGAGGTGCGCGGTCAGGGGGAAGGAGGATAGGGTGGAGCTGTCTTTCCCTGTAAACGTACCGGTTTGTCTCAGCAAGCTGTCCCAATGGACAGGCTGGGGGGAATCTACGTTGAGGGAAGCCGCCATTCTTGGCCAGCTCCAAGCCCAGAAGAAAGGCGGAAAGTGGTGTGCTACATTAAGTGCCTACAGTGAGTGGGCGACGAGCGAAGGGGGAAGGGACGTGGGAAACTCTGCCAAGCGGCAAAGTGAGGCTGATCGTCCAATTCAACAATCAGAAGGTGAAAGGTCCGGCTGCGGAATCGAAGACCTTAGCCCGTCGATTGCTCAAGGAAAGACTGGCCGAACTCGCAAATCCAAACGCGCCGCTAAAAGGGAAGTCGTTTGGGACGAGAGCCAGCGAGTGGCTTAAAACCAAACGCTACTCACCAACAACCCAAGAGGTTTACGGTTACTGGGTGTCGAGCCTTGAAAAAGATCCACTCGGGAAGATGGCGCCAGACCTCATCAGAGAAAAACATCTTGAAGAATGGAAGGCAAGACAGACCCTCGCCAAGTCGACCCTCCGCAATCGATGCGCTTGGATCAACCAACTTCTCAAGTTCTGCCAAGTCGAGCCGCGAATCACCGTACCAAGAAAGAGCAAGCACAACCGCCGACCCTTGTTCCCTGAGGAAATCAAGGCCGCTGGAACCCTTCTCACGCAACTTGACCCCGACACGCGGATATTTGCCCTGCTGTGTTTTGTCTGCGGGCTGAGGCGGTCTGAGGCTTGCGGATTGCAGCACGACGACCGTATCGGCGACGGATTCATTCCAAAGAGGTCCGCCGTGATTGTCAAACGCAAGATCATCCTACGCAAGATTCTCAAGACAGACGAGTCGGAAGCCTGGGTGCCAATTCCGCCGATGCTTGATAAAGAGATTGGAGGGAAGCCGGGATACGTGGTTGGGGGAACGAAAGGACCGCTGTCAGGCAAGATGCTTTACGATCGCTTGAAGAAAGCGGCAAAGGGGACCGCGCTGGAGAAAGTGCCCTATTTCGGCCTCCATGCGCTTCGAAGAACCTATGGATTCATGCAGCTCGAAGCGGGGTCCGACGTGGTGACGGTGGCCAGCAATATGAGGCATGATCCGAAGATGCTTTTGGATGAGTATTCGAGGACCAGAAGGGACCTCAAAACCAAGTCTGTAGCGGGTGTTTTTGACGGATTAACACCCACCGAACAACCCACGAAGTAGCCGTTTCTATCCTGATGAGCTAGGTTCGAATCCTAGTCCGCCAGCCACAAAACAACCTGTTTTGAGGCTACAGAATCCCGAAAATCGTCGCGCAAGGCACGGAAATCGCTATCTGTAATAACCCACCAGATAACCCACAGGTTCAGTCAGGAAATCCACCACGCTCAGACACAAAAAAGTCGCCCCAGTCCGAAGACTGAGGCGGTTTGGAGAAGTTCGATATATTATTCGGAGCTTTTCCAGGTTAGGGAAACTCAGCTACTTTGTCAATGTCCGGCAATGGAACGGTCTGCCCTTTCAAGTCGTGGGAGCAATCCCCAAGGAACTGAATCTGCCCGTCCTTAACAAATGAGTGGCAAATGAAGTCGCACCGCTCGGCAGGGTATTCGCCTTCATATTTGAACCAGTGAACAGGCTTGCCATCGACCAGAGCGCGAGTCCCGTTTACCAGGATGCTCGGGCTGACCGTTGGTTCCTCTAAGGATTGGTTCCATGTCCATCCATGGGGAGAGTTGACGGTGATCCCGTGATGCTCTTCACAGCCTGGGCACCAAAACATCAGGGTGTTATCTGTCGCTAGCTTTGCCTTCATTTCACTCCCACCGCCGTCACCGTCCCAATCTTCCACTTCCCACCATCCACCTTCGAAGCCTTGAACCCAGGCGTGAACGTCCTCGGCAAGTAGCTCACATTAGCCATCCGGTGAACCAACCGAGCAAGCGTCTCCATGCGGTCAGGATCGTTGTGGAAGCTGTCCTTGTCGATCGGCTTCTTTGCGGACGTCCATTCGTCCATGTTGTCGACGTAGGCGAACATGATGATCACCTGCGCCTTCACCTTGAGAAGTGACTCTACGATCTGCCATTCAGATTGGTAGCGCGTGGAAGCTGGCCAGAAGTGGCCGATCTCCGTTGCCACCACTGGTAGTGGCTGAGGCTTCGGATGATTCCACGGCTGGTCCTTGTATTCGATCTCGAAGAACTCATCGTCCTTCTGACCTTCCAGCCCGCAGTAGAAGTGACCGTTGGCGAAGTCTCCCATCTCGCCGCCTTGTACTATCGCGTTGGAGCCGAAGATCAAGCCTTTATAGCCACACTTGCGAATCCAAGCTTCCATCTCGAGGTAAGCCATCGTTGGAGACGGGAACTCATTCACCGGGCAAGCCGCGACAACGTTGGATAGATCGAGCGAACAGACCTGCCGCACGTAGCTGAACCACTCAGCCGAGTCACCCGCTACCACTTGAGCCTTCTCAAACCTTGAAGAAGCAAACTCGATGATGACGGGAATGCCCTGCTTCTTCAAAGCATCAAGCCACCACTGGAACCGCTCGCCATGGCTCTGAGGATTGTCCAGGAGCGGCCCGTCCATGTGATGAGCCCTCAGAACACGGATGCCCAGGGCTGCAACCTTCTTAGCCCTTGTGGTCGCCTGACTCTTGGTGGTCGGCAGGTTGGCATAGCCGCAGACGTTGACCCCGGCGGCGCTGACTACCTTTCCGGCGCCATCTACAATCCGGTTATCGACGATGGACCAGGGAGCGGGGTGGAAGGGTATTCCGATCATTAGACCACCTGAATCACAACCGGAATCTCGTGGGTTCTGGCAATGCCGTCTGAACCCGTTCCGTTGATCACAAAGAGCAGTTCATAGGTGCCAACCGCCAAAGCAGAATCAGCCCCGTTCGGAGCCGCCGTATTGAGGTTGAACCATGCCCTCGCCGTGGTGAGTGCCCCAGCGTCGAAGCCGGTGGCATTGACGTTGGTGAGGGTTCCGACCGCCGCGCCTGCCGCTGTTTGAAGGAAGACCTTGGCACTGGAAATGGTGAAAGTTCCGCCAGTCGAAGCAAGTGAGACATAGACCGGCTTCTTCTCCCCAGCGTCAAAGGTCTGAACGTCTGCGCAGTCATCCGAATAGCTTGGCGTTGGGGTTGCGCCGCCGAGTAAGTCGGAGACCTGTGCGTCGAGATTCGTGTACAGAATGTATCCTGCGGAGCCTGGCCCGTAGGTTTCATCCTCAACCCCTGCCTGAATATCGGTTGCCCATTGGTCGCCACCGCCGCCGCCGCCTGATGGTGCCATCTCTAGCGCATTGATCGTGAAGCGGTAAACCGAGCCGTCCAGCTGGATCATGGTCTCGAATCGGTCAGTTGATACCTTGATGGCATCAACGATTGTGTCAATGGTGACTACCTTTCCATCTAGCGTCAAGAGGTTAGCCGCCGTCGCATATTCCGCTGACGGCAGGGTCCTTGCGACCATCTCAGCATTTGTGGGAGGATCGTAAGTGTTTAGAGCCGCTGCCGCTGCCGTCTCAGCCTGAGCGGCACTGAGGTTATTGAGAGCCGCAATCGCCGCCAGAACAGCATCATCGGCAGCTGCCAAAGCCGTGGCCAATTCTGCATTTGTCGGCAGATCGGCAAGCTGAGTGTCTAGGTTCGCGCTGGACATTCCCAGAGCGGTCCTGATATTCGCTTGGCTCAGGTTATTCAAAGCCGCGATTGCAGCCAATACAGCGTCATCCGCCGCGGCAAGCGCGGTCGCTAGTTCTGCATTCGTTGGCAAGTCTGCTAACTGGGTATCGAGATTCGCCGAACCTAATCCAACAGCCGTTCGAATGTTGGCTTGACTGAGATTGTTGAGCGCGGCGATAGCGGCAAGTACCGCGTCGTCTGCTGCCGCCAAGGCAGTTGCTAACTCAGCATTTGTGGGAAGGGCATCAAGTTGGGTATCCAAGTTTGCAGATGCAAGCCCAAGAGCCGTTCGAACGCCAGCGGCATTCAAAGTAGATAGTCCGCTCTGAATCTCGGTGACAGCATCGGCAGCTACTTGAGCCGCGCCAATGGCGTCCGTGGCGATCTTTGCAGCGGTGATGGCGTTGGAGGCAATTCCCGCCGCCGTGATCCAGTTGTTGGGGATCGTTGGAAGTTCGATCTTAGGGATTCCTGCCACTGTTGGTGTGGCGAAAGCGGTGCCGAGCAATTGAGTGACATCGGCTTGCAGAACATCCGTCCCAAGAATCAACGAGTCATAGACCATCGCCGGGAGGATCATGAACTCCATGAAAACCGGGCAGTGAACAGCCGCATCGGTGATCGCGAGTTTGGCCCTTCCCAAGTAGTTCACGTTTGCTGCCGCGAGTTCTAGGTCGTAGTAGCCCGCGTCGTCTCCCGTGATATGAACCATGTCATTGGCTCCGCCGGAGGCTGTAGGCGCAGCATCCAAAACAAGGGTCGGAACTCCCCCGTCATCTACCACCAGCGTCAACTTGCAACTCGTGACGGTGATTCCCGTTTCGGGGGTGACTCCATCCGCCTTGTCGAGGAAAGGGCCAACTGTGATTCTTGTTGCGGTGTTAGTTCTAAGGAATTGCATAGTTAAGCCACCATTTGGCGGGCACGAGCCATGAAGACGGGGATGACGACGCCAGCGGGCGCAGTCGGGTCAAAGCCCGCCCCGCCGTTCCAAAGAGTGGCTACATCAGCGTCAGAGAAGTCGTAGGAGTAGGCTCCTATGAGGTCTAGCCAGCCATTTAGTGGGTCAGCAATGCTTGAGTTATTGAGGCCTGATCCAATAGATAAATCTTCCCCTGCATAGGGGGCACCAAAAGCCGATGTTGATGGTGTGTATTTGGTGCCGTTAACCCAAATCGAAATGCTGGTTCCAGAATCCATCTTGGCGGCTAGGTGATATGTACTTCCTGTAGTCACTAGCCCCGTTGGTGTTTCAGCATAGAACACGAGTCCACTAACATTGTCTCGACATAGGAAGAACGCCGACCCAGATACAGTAACTAGAATCAACCAACCTAGAAGATCTCCCCCGGGACCGTTAGCGTGCCATCGCCCAAACAGGCTTGTGTTAGCCGAAAGAGAATTTAAGTGGCACCACAACGTCACTGATAGCGGCGCGTAGTTGACGATACTTGGATTGGTTACACGTCCATACTGGGTAGACCCGTTGAACGACCTAGCTCCGCTGATGACACCAGAAGTAGAGCCTATGGTGCCGTTGTCAGTGGCATCATAGACTCCCATCTGGTCGATGAGATTCCCCGACGCCTCATCGCATCGGTACCAAACGTCGGGGGTTGAAAGTGGCATTAGTCAACTCGGGCAAGGGCCTGCGGGATAGCGTTGCCGACATCAACCTGTGAGGCGTTCGTGGTGAGTTTGAACTCGATGGACTCCAATTCCCCGGTAGCGTCTTGAGCGTCCAACAAAGTCGCCGCGCCCCAAGCTTCCTGAGTGATCGGACCCACGACCTGAGAACCCTGCCCGTCGCCGTCGTCCATCTTGCATTGAACGCAGCTAGCTCGAACGTCTGAGAGTAGTTCAACCCCTTCGTTGATGAGTTGGAGCGCACGAAGATACTTCCTCGCCATGTCGCTGTTTTTCGTATCGATTTTGATCTTGCCAAGTGCCATGTCTATGCCCTCCTAAGGCGTGGATAGAGAAAAGCGGCTCCAATCAGAACCGCGAAGATGGTTGAAAGCTCGGGAACCGGCCCGTACTGCGTGAACCCCTGAACCTGCATCGCAACATCAAGGTCCATGGCGGTGATGGTCTTGACTTGGCCTGGTGCCAGGAACGGATACATCAGGGAAGTGGGATCGGCTAGATGCCCTTCCGTGATTGGAAAGCTAGATCCCGCAAAGTTCAAAGGCGCGAGAATGTCAACGTCGCCGTCTGCTACCTCGGAATCCCAGCGAGGCCCAACCCCTACCATCGAATGCCCTAGCTCATGCCGGGCAACGGTCGGAAGGTCAAAGGCCGTCCAATCAAAGGAAGGATTAAAAAGAATCCTCGCCTGGAAATGCCGCTGATCTCCAAATGGCAACCACCAACCCCAGTACTGCGCAAGAACCCCAGGGATGGAATCAGACCATCCGTATTTGATCGTCAGCGACCAGGGATCGAGGATTAAGGCGTTCCAGCTTGCCGCTGCCGCTTCCATCGCGGGTTGCAGGTCTACTGGGCCACTTTGGGCCGTAACGCCGTGGATATCGCCACCTGGAGGCACGTAGAGCGGTCGCAGGTCGATAGCTCCCGCCCACGAAGAGGCAAGAGCCAAAAGAAATAAGAGTGCTGTTCTCATAAATCACCTCGGCGAGGCATAAAAAAGCCCCGCCGATCGCGAGGTTCGTCTTGGTGGTTTGGATGCTTTAGCTGATCTGGATCGTGATCTGGAGAGCGTCTCCTGCTCCCTTGACGATGGTGCCCGTCAGCGATCGGTTGAGCATATTGCCCGAGCTCGAAGCGTCGAACAGTCCGACCTCTTCAACGGTGCCCGTACCGGTGCCAGCCGCAAAGGTGTGCTGGAATTGCAGAACCGGAGCCGATGGGTTTGTTGGCGTGATCGCGGTCGATCTTGCAAGCTCGGTCCCTAGCGCAGTGTTTCCAGAGGCCGGGGAAGTCGAGCTTGAGCCGATTCCCATATAGGCGAATTGGTTCAGGTACTTGGCAGATGAGGCTTTGAGAAGCTCATTTTTGCCAGCGGTGACGATCAGGTTGTGGACACTCGGAAGTTCATGCTCAGACCCGTCCGGCCTGATCAGCTTCATATGGATATTGGCCTTGAACTGAATGACCTCAGTATCTCGGAGTTTGCGACCCCGGATACCCGCGACGATCATCTGCAGGCGTTCGATTGCATTCATTCTATTCTCCTGTGCTTTCATGGATTTGATCCAAGAGTCCGGCGATCTCGACGATCTCATCCGGGGTTGCGTTTTCGACAACATCGATCAGGTCAGTGATGACCGCCTCGATGTCGGTATCCAATCCCTCGGTGAATCCAAGGGCCTCGGAAATCGTTTTGTAGGTGGACTTGCCAGTCGTGTCGGTGAACGTGAGGCCGTCAAGAACCAACTTGGCAAGCGTCTTGGTAGGCGAGTCCGTGAGGCTTAGAACTTCCGCGCGTGCCAATCTCGCTTCCTTCGCCAGTGAGTCGGTAAGGGCTAAGGTCTCGCTGATGGATCGTTGGCCGGATTTGGTGAGCGCGTCCGTTAAGGCTAAGGTCTCCGCGATCAGAGATAGAAGCGTTCTTGCTCCCTCAACTTGGTCCGTGAGTGCAAGGGCCTGAGAAATCGCCTTGCTGAACAGCTTGGAAACAGAATCGCTAAAGGCAATGCTCTCCCTGACCGTTTGAGAGAATCCAAAGGTTAAAGCCTCGGAGTAGGACAAAGACTCGCTGATGAGCCCGGTGATGATCCTCAGCGCCGTAATGGTTTCCGTGAGGCTGAGCGATTCCGCGATCGCCTTGCTTGGCGTCTTGGTAACCGAGTCCGATAGGCTTATCGTCTCGCTTCTTGGGATGCTGACAGTCTTCGTGACCGACTCCCCAAGGCTCAATGCTTCCTCAATGATATGCCCGAGCATCTGGGCAATGGATTCGCTAAACGCTAGGCTCTCGCTTACTCCCTTTTGGACCAGTTGCGTCTTGCCTTCGATCAGGCTCAATGCTTCTGCCAGAACCTTGGATGCGACGATTGTCCGAACGTCGGTAAGGGTCAAAGGCTCTTTTCGGGACAGCCTGACCAGCTTGGTAATGGCCTCCGTTATGCTGTAGGACTCGGTGATGATTCTGCTTAGTTGCTTGCTGATCGACTCGGTGAGGCTAAGACTTTCTAGGATCAGTCTCGAGAGAACCGCCGCTGCTGAATCCGTCAGGGTCAAGGATTCGAAGATCGCCTTTAGTGGCTGTTTGACGATGCTGTCCGCAAGGCTCAGAGTCTCGAAGATGATCGCGGCAGGGAAAGCGGTCTCGACATTCTCGTTAAGATCGTATGCCTCGGCGATTGCCCCCTTCGTGAAGGACTTGGTAAGCGGATCGGTGAAGGTAACCAGTTCGCCAAGTCCCTTCTGCACGCTCTTGGTGATTGCCTCAGATAGCGTCAGGGTCTCGTTTGCACTGCCGGTGAGGATCGGAACATCAGGAACCTCTAGCCATGCTTGGGAACAGTAGTGAGTGCCTCCCGTCGCTCCCTGAACGAACATCAGGTAGAGATCGGTGTAGTCGGTTATCGTTGCCGCTTCGCCGCTCGATAGGGTGTAGTCGTAGTCGGCAAAGCTAGTCGTTACGGTTGGACTCAGAACCGCCAGCGCAACGCTAAGGCCTGAAGGATCGCCTTGGTACAGGCCAACCGTGGGACTTGTCGATCCTGCCGACCTCCTCAGCCGAGCATGAATCTTGTGACCCGTGTGAATCCCTGGATCAGTGCCCGCTGCGAGTTTGACGGTTGTGTTTGGCGAGGCTCCAAACCCTGTTGCGGCAGAGATGTAGTCGGCATCATCCGTAACCGCCTCATCGATAACCGCATAGTTGTCCGAACCCGTTGAAGGGCTCCAGCTCCCGGCGTCGGCATCCGAGATCGGTCTGAGGTCTTGGGCCATGGAAGTGGGTTAGAATGAATCTATGAGTCAGCCAACTGAGTTGCCTTACACGGTTCAAGATTTAATCAGGGACCTTCAATCAATGCCTCAGCATTTGCCGGTTGTGATTAGTGGTGCCGAAGACAGCTATGAGCCTTTCAAGCCTGTGGTTTCGCGAACATCGTGGGATGATCGTAGGTTGGGCAGAAAGAGCGGTCAGGCCGTCGTCCTTAGTGCCTAACTGAAACTCCGACCCGACTCCCCTTGATAAAGGAACAGGTCTCCCGACTGAATCACAAACAGCCCGATCCTTTGCACTCCCCCCTGCTTGGGAGATTCCGCCGCCGCTAGTCCAGATTCATCCACTGGCGAGACCGCAGTAAACAGCGCCTGAACCTCAGCAAGTGAAGCATCGAAGATTCTGCCGACCGCTTCCTCATCGTCGATCCAATACACGTAGTGGTTGCCGTTGGCTCCGATCACTACCGCTGGTATCTTCGCGGTTCCGGTGAAGCTGATTTGCGTTGCCATTTCCCAGGTCTGTCCCTCATTGGGGGATTGGTAGCGGTATATCTCGCCTTCCGTGGTTCCAACATAGAGGAAAAGCAAGGGAGCCTTCGCCCGCTTCTCGACCACGATGCAAACCGAGTCGGCTTCTATCCCTGAATCCGTATCGTTCCAAGCTTCAGGATCGAGTGCGTTGTCATTGACTCCCGTGATGATCGAACCATCGACGATGTAGGCTCTGAAATGCCTGAGGGCCGAAGACACGCAGTAGCTGATCGTTGCCGAACCGCGAGTCGCCGCTCCAACATAAATGTGATATCGTCTGCCGTTCGCCCTTAGATCGTAGGTTCTCTTTGCCTGCGGCGCCGGGTGAAGGGGAACGTAATGTTCTACATCCTCTACTGGGGAGGCTGGATCAAGGTATCTGGTGTACGGAACCGATTCGCGTCCAAAGCCGATGAGGTTCGTCAGATAGTCGATATCGAATGTAGGATCGCCCGGCGAGACGATCTTGACCGAAACGGGATTTTGGCTTGGTACCGCCGTCGCCGCTACTTCATTCCCCCAAGCTCCGATCGCAGTTGCTTCATCGAACCAGCCTAATGCCTCCAGGCCATAGAAGAACGCGATCCCGCCGGTTGATCCTACTGAAACTCTGATCTCTGCTCCACCGAGCAAATCCTGATCTGGCTGGAGACCTAAGCCTGCCGTTTGGACTGCCAAGTTGGAGGTCGAAACCGTCGAGAGCGTTGACACTGGCGAGTGAGACGGCCTCGGGTAATTCGTTGAATCGATATCAAGGCTCTGGATTAAGTTGAGCCCACTTACTAGATTCGTGATATTGGACCGATCAATACGAAAAGCATCCCGCCCATCAACATGGCCAGCCATCTGGTGCTGCGCTTCTCCGGTCTGCCCGTCGGCTCTTCCAATTCGATGCGATAGGCTTGCCTCATCCTTCACGCTCATCCGCAAGTTGGCCACTTCGACCACCGCGTCTGCAAACTTCAGAATGATGCTATGAAGCAGGTTCAGCCCGTCGAATCGATCGATTGCAGCTGTGTTCGGATTCGCGTTGCACTGGTTGAATGCTTCGAGCCTAGCCATCGAGGAGGCCAGAACTCCATCCACTTCCCGAGGTCGAAGGGTATCGACATAGAGCGTTCCTGTCCCGTTCAGTATCCCTGGCCTGAAAACCTTGCTTGCTCCGATACTCCCGAAGTCAGACCCAACGGCTTCAATCTCAATGCTTGGACTGCCTGAGATGACGTTGTAGTCAAAGGCGAGATATCGGTAAGGGCTGCCATTTGGCTGGGGAGAGAGGACGCTCGTAAACTCACAGACTGTAGCTCCCGCCGTTAATTGATCTCCAGCAACACTGCTTCCCGCTCCGGCCGCGCTCCATGCTCCCGTATTTAAGGGCTTATCGACCGGTAATTCCAGCGTGGCCGCCACAACATCCGTGCAGTCCGCATCAGCCACAAACAGATGATTGACCGGGAAATCGACCGGAAAGACAACCTCCTCGAATGGATAGCTTCCGGGCGACAATCCAAAGTTTGAATACCTCCAATGGATTCTCAGCTTGGTTGCTTCGCATTGAACAGCATCGCCGCCAGTGTCGAGAACGAAGAAGGGTAGCCCTGGTCGATCTATCTGACGCCCATAAAGGACTCCTCTTCCTGTGAAGGTGTAGAGTCCGTCAACGGGAGTCGTTACTTCCCTCAAATACTCGGTAACGTCGTCGGCTGGTCCAATGTCCTCAGCCCCAGGAACGGACCCTAGTTTGCTTACCTCTCCAAAATAGAGAAGGACATCTTTCGAGACATAGTTTCCATCTAGGTCGACCGGCTTGTATTTGACTCTGAACTTCGTGGTTGGCCGCCAGTAGTTGGTAGATCCCGCAAAGTCCGCCGCAAACCCTGGAATCCTCGCATGGAGCGTGCTGCCAGCCGATAGCTCGTATCCAAGGCTCGAATAGCTGTGAGCGAAGAACGTAACCGCCTCGCCAAAGACTTCGACGCTATCCACGTCCATGGACTTCGGGCCGTCGCCGATCGGGTTAATTCCGTTGGTGCCATCTACCGAGCAAGAAAAGCGGATCAGCGCATTGCCGATCCCGTCATTGTTTCCGAGTTCACCTTCGATCAGGTTGTCGAGAGGCACTGAGTTGGTGTAAGTCGCCGTCCATGGGTTACCGCTGGTCTTATTCCAAGTCTCCTCTACCGTTGCCACACAGTTCGCGTGATCGTAGCCGCTGAATGCTTTGGCGTAGCTGAAATCGTACTTAGACTCGATGTCGAGCGTGATGACGACGGTCCTGGTCCAACGATAGATGAAGGGCGATGACTCTCCAAAAGAAGGCGATACCGACGGCGGTTGTTGAAGGGAGTAGTTCATCCCGTGGAAGACATTCCCTTGGAACACGTAGTGCTCCACGAACCTCATGAACGTGATCGTGTCCGAGTAAGGCATTAGGGAAGCTTCTTAGAGGTTTTGGGTTGGAGCTTGGTGAGGTATTCCGATCCCTTTCGCACGATGACCCGTTGCTTCATTCTCTTTTCTCGCTCTCGGACGATCGATTGCATGCTTACAAGGTGCTTTCTCATTCTGGGGTGATCCTCTTGAGGCAGTATTGAGCCTCGCGCCACTGCCATGTGTCGGTGTCGGTTGCTTCCTTGTCGATGTCGACTCCGAATGACCTAATCCGGTATCTGCCTTTTCCATGCAGCCAAACATCATGACCGCGCCACATTGGAATGCCGTCAGGCTTGATCATCATCTCGCACTCAATTTCGGCGAGAACTTCAACTGGTGAAAGGAGATCGTAGATTTGGACCGCGCATCGGTCGCAAGCTTCTTGAGTCGTGATCGAGTCGTCGGCAATTCCAAACAGACGCGGCTCTCCTACCCAGTTGTCAGGTCTTGCCGATGGCGCTAAGGTTGGGTCCTGGCTTTGAACATCCGGGTAATGCGTTTGAATGGCCCTCCCCGTCCTGGGGTCCTTTCCCGTTACCCAGTAATCATTGGCCAAGACCTCCGTCGTCTCTTCCTCGTATTTCCGGTAAACGAACTTGAAAGCTTCCTCAACCGATTTGCCTGCCGTGATCGCGTCGGTGATTGTTGGCCACAGTTCGAATTCAAAAGGCTGTGACTCGATCGTTGCCGGGCTCTTGAAAACGAACTTGATGCCGCCTGATGTCGGTTCGAACCC
>Ga0172380_10001166_pt1 | contig 46337 bp, 41 predicted proteins | sample Leawe162metaG_FD_119747 | JGI IMG/M metagenome (GOLD analysis project Ga0172380, IMG submission 119747) | Leachate microbial communities from a municipal landfill in Southern Ontario, Canada - Leachate well 162 metaG | ecosystem: Engineered > Solid waste > Landfill > Unclassified | place...
AGTCGCCCCTTCATCAAATCAAACCTTTGCGCTATTGCCTCCAAGTCGCTGGTGCGATCTTTCACATCGGCACAATCGCCGAAACTCCATGCTGTATCAAGTTATTTCTGGACGATTCCTTAGCGCGGATCGTCCGGGCGGTTCCGCTTCGCGGCCCGGACGACCGGTCAACGGCTGCCGCCGCTCGACTGTGGACAAGTCTCCACTCTGGGCATGAACAATGGCAAGAATGGCATCCCGACTGGGTGCGGATAAATCAGGCCATGCAACGATGACTTCGCAAATCTCGAAGCCCCTGCGGTGGCTGAGTTTGTCCCCCTCATGCCCCATTGCACTGCAAGTGGTTGATAATGAAGAGAGCGGGTGAAGGGAATCGAACCCTCGTATGCAGCTTGGGAAGCTGCCGTTCTACCATTGAACTACACCCGCGTGAAATTATTCCCAGGACACGACAGCACGGCGTTTTTGCTTGTTGCTGGGGCTGGTTGAAACATCGTTCCAGACGGCCACTTTCTTTCGAACTACAACATTATTCGTGCCGGCGGTCACGTTATTGTCGTAGTCGCCATCGAAAGCAATCTTGTAAACCCCGGCCCAAGGATCCACGAAGGTGCCGCTTGAGTTGGTTCCGCTTTTGCCCTTTTTTGCGTTCTGAAGTTCGATGAAAACGATTTGCCGGGGGTTCAGGCTGGAGACGTTCGAGCCGCCGAGGGCCTGAAGCCAGTTGCCGGCGACCGACTGGGCGGCGGAGTTGGTATCCGGAAGTTTCCCGTATTCGGTTTCGTAGGCGATGACGGCGGTCGCGATCTGTGTGACATCATTTTTGGCCTGGGTTCTTTTGGCAGCGTCCATGGCACCGTCGACTGCCGGGAAAAGGAGGGACATCAGGATTCCGATGATGGCGATGACAACCAGGAGCTCGATGAGCGTGAACGCGGAATTTTCCGAATCGCGGGGAGTTTTGTTCATAATGCCTGCTGGTCGCCTTGCCAAAACCAACACCCACAAGGTGCCTGCGACGGGCCTCTGCGGCAAGCAATTTCTTGCCAACAGGCTGTCGGCAAGCGAAGGGTGGGGTTGTGAAACACCAGAGCCCTCGTGGCGGCAAACAAACAGGGGGGCAGTCTGCAAAGTCGGGTTCCGGAACAAATCGTCCATCATCGCGCAGGAGAAGACGCAAGGGAAACGCTGCCGGTCAGGGGGCGGGGAAGCCTCCGGTTCAGGCTGCGGCGAAAGGGGATGCTCCGCCGAAAAATCCCAAGGGACGCAGCCCGGAACGTTCCGGCCAACAACAGGAGCGAGGGCATCTTGCCCGCATGGAGAAGAAGCGGGCCGGTCGGTCGGCCTCCCGTGAGGGGGCTGCGTTGCGGCAGCCGGAGGCACGCTCCTCCCTCAAGCAGGACATTCTGAGGCTCCTCGCGGAACGTCCGTTGGACAAGGTCGAGATCTCGCAGGCATTGCGTCTCGATCCGGCCCTGCGCACGAAATTGCTGGGGCTGCTCCGGGACATGGAGCTCGCCGGCGATGTGGCGCGAATCCGGAAGGACCGGTTCATCATCCCGCAGGCGGCCGACCTCCTGACGGGAAACATCCAGTTCCACGCGAGCGGGACCGCGCATGTTCTGAGCGAGAAAGCCGGGGAGCCTGATCTCTTCATCAGCCCGGAAAACACCTTCACCGCGATGCATGGCGACCGGGTCGCGCGGGTGGAGCGGGGGAAGGACCGGCGTCCGGGTGCCCCGGTGGTTCCCGAGGGCCGGGTGATCCGGATCCTGAACCGCGCCAACGAGACGATTGTCGGGACGCTTCAGAAGTCGAAAAACTTTTTCTACCTGGTCGCGGACGACCCGCGGTTCGTCCACAACCTGTATCTTCAGGCCCCCTTGCCGCCACTGCAGGCAAACGTCGGCGACAAAGTGGTGGCGCACCTGGATTCCTGGCCTTCGCGTCATGTCAGCCCGGAAGGCCACATCATCGAAGTGCTCGGGCCGGTGGGGAAGCCCGGCGTGGACATGCTCTCGATCATCCGCAAACACCAGCTCCCGACGGATTTTCCTCCCGCCGTTTTGCAGGAAGCGGGCCGGGTCGCTCCCGAGGTCGATCCCCACGAGGCCGAACGCCGCGAGGACCTGCGCGGGAAATTTATTTTCACGATCGATCCCGATGACGCGAAAGATTTCGACGATGCGATCGACGTCGAGCGGACGGCCGTCGGTTGGAGGGTGGGGATCCACATCGCCGATGTCTCGCACTACGTGAGGCCGAGAACCACACTCGACCGCGAGGCGCACGCCCGCGGGAACAGCGTTTATCTTGCGGACCGCGTGATCCCGATGCTTCCCGAGGCGCTCAGCAACGGGATTTGCAGCCTCAAGCCCGGCGTCGACCGGCTCGCGTTCTCCGTGTTCGCGGAAATCGACAGGCAGGGGAAGGCGCTGTCCGTCCGCTTCGCGAAATCCGTCATCAGGAGCGCGGCGCGGCTGACCTACAAACAGGCGTTTGATATCCTCAAACATCCGCCGGGCGGGGATCCGCTTGCGGAGAGGGTTCATGTTTCCTGGGAGCTGGCGTCGCTCCTGCGCAAAAAGCGGTTCGCCGCCGGATCGCTCGATCTGGATTTTCCTGAGATCAAGGTCTGGCTGGATGACAAGGGGATGCCGGTCCGCCTGGAACGGGTCGAAAACGACATCTCGCACCAGCTCATCGAGGAGATGATGCTGCTCGCGAACGAGCTTGTGGGGAGGGAGCTGAAGCTGCGGAGCCAGCCCGCAATTTACCGGATTCACGAGAAGCCGGACGCCGAAAAACTCCTGGAATTCCGGGAATTTGCAGCCGGGCAGGGGGTTCGTGCCGGGGACCTGACCCAGCGGCCCGAGCTCCAAAAACTCCTGTCCGGCCTCCGCGGCCAACCGCACGAGTCGGCCGTGAAGATCGCGCTGCTCAAGAGTCTCAAGCGGGCGCGTTACTCGCCCGACCCTCTCGGCCACTACGGTCTCGCGAAACCCGACTACACGCACTTCACGAGCCCGATCCGCCGCTACAGCGACCTGGTCGTTCACCGCGGGCTGGAACGCATGCTCGGGCTCACGAAGTCCGGCCCGGATTCCACGGCACTCGCCGCGGTCGCCGATCACATTTCGACGACCGAACGGACCGCCTCCGATGCCGAGAGGGAATCGGTCCGGCTGAAAAAACTGGAGTATTTCCAGATCCAGGTGGCGAAGCGGACCGGCCAGTCGTTCCAGGCGACGATCCTGGATGTCAAGAACTACGGGATGTTTGTCGAGCTGCCCGAGTTCCTGCTATCCGGCCTCGTGCATGTCTCCTCGCTGGACGGGGACTTCTACGTGTTGGATCCCGCCCGCGGCCGACTCGTCGGGAGGAAGTCGAAAAAAGTTTATCAGGTCGGGGCCACCGTCGAGGTCATCGTGGCGCGGGTCGACATGTTCAAGCAGCAGGTCGATTTCAAAATCGCCTGAGCCGTTTGGAAGTCCGCCGGAGGGTCGGCCTCCGGGAGCGACGGGAAATAATCCCGCCGGATCCGATGGGCGGGTGATTTTTATTTTTGGGAGCAGAGATCGCGGAAGGCCGTCTCGTCGAGGGTGTTCACCCTCAGTTCGCGGGCCTTGGCGAGTTTGCCCCCCGCCTCCGAGCCAGCGAGGACGTGGGTGGTTTTTTTGCTGACGCTTCCGGCGACTTTTCCCCCGCGCGAGCGGATCATTTCCGCGGCTTCGTCGCGGGGGATCGAGAGCGACCCGGTGAGCACCCAGACCGTTCCGGCCAGCGTGTCTTCAGCGGCTGTTCCCGTCGGATCCGTTTCCCCGAAATTCAAGCCGTGGGACCTGAGGGCTTCGAGGGTTTCGCGTGTGGCGGGAGCCCGGAACCAGGCGGAAATCGCGTCTGCCATGATGCCCCCGATGTCGTGGACCTTCAGCAGGCTCTCCCGGTCGGCTGCGGCCAAGGCATCAAGGGTCTGGTAGCGTGCCGCGAGGTCGCGGGCGGAAGCGGTCCCGACGTGCGGGATCCCGAGCCCGTTGAGCAGTCTCCACAGAGGTCTCGATTTGCTCCCGGAAATGGCTTCGAGGAGATTGGAGGCGCTTTTTTCTCCCATGCGTTCGAGTCCGAGAAGCCGGTCCCGGGAGAGAGAGTAAATATCCGGCAAACTTTTCAGCAACCCGGCCTCGACCAACTGGCCGACCAGCGCTTCGCCCAATCCCTCGATGTCCATGGCTCCGCGCGATGCGAAATACTCGAGCCTCCGGCGGAGCTGCGCGGGGCAGCCCGGGCTCACGCACCGCCATGCGACGCCATCCTTGATGGGGGCCGACCCGCAGGACGGACAGGCGTCCGGCATGGCAAAAACTTTTTCCTGCCCGTCGCGCAGATCTTTTTTGACCCCGACGACTGCGGGGATGACCTCGCCGGCTTTTTCCACGAGGACGGTGTCCCCGACCCGGATGTCCTTGCGCTGGATTTCCTCCTCGTTGTGGAGAGTGGCCCTCGAGACGGTGCTGCCCGCGACAAGGACCGGGGCCAGTTCGGCGACCGGGGTGAGGACGCCGGTCCGCCCGACCTGGACGGTGATCGCCCGGAGTTTGGTTTCCGCCTGTTCCGGCTCGAACTTGTAGGCGATCGCCCAGCGCGGGGCTTTCGATGTCGAGCCCAGTTCGTCGCGGAGGCGGAGGTCGTCGAGCTTGATGACGGCCCCGTCGGTCTCGTAGGTGAAATCATGACGCATGCGGCCCAGTGCTTCCACCGACGCAACGACATCCTCATCGGACGCGGCCACGAAGACCTTTTCCGAAACGGGAAGCCCCCATTGTTGGAACAGTTCCAGGACCAGAGACCCTTTCGGAGGCTTTGCCCCCGTCCATGCGCCGAACCCGTAGAAGATGCCCGCCAGCCCGCGATCGGCAACCAATGCCGGATCGAGTTGTTTGAGCGAGCCGGCCGCAGTGTTGCGCGGGTTCGCGAATGCCACCAGCCCCTGCTCGTCGCGTTCCCGGTTGAGGCGGACAAAGACCGGTTTCGGCATGTAAATTTCGCCCCGCACTTCGATTTGTTCCGGGGGGCTTCCGGCAAGCGTCGCGGGGATGTTCGAGACCGTGAGGATGTTTTGCGTGACGTTGTCTCCGGTGGTTCCGTCCCCGCGGGTGCTCGCGCGGGCGAGCCTCCCGTTTTCGTAGAGCAGCGCGATGGCCACCCCATCAATTTTTGGCTCGACGGTGAACGGCAGCAAAAGCTCGCCCGCCAGCTTCCGGGCGCGGGCCAGAAAATCCATGAGCTCCGCCGGGGAATACGTGTTGTCCAGGCTCTGCATCGGGACGATGTGGCGGACATTTTCGAATTGCAGGAGCGGGCGGCCGCCCACGTGCTTGGTGGGGGATGGCGCATCGTCCGGGTGAAGTTTTTCCAGCTTCCCGAGTTCTTCGAGAAGGGCGTCGAACTCCCGGTCCGTGACTTCGGGGGCCGCCGCCTCGTAATACAGGCGGTTATGCCTCTCGATCTGCTTCCGCAGCTCCTGGATTCTCTCGTGGTCGTTTGGCATAAAAGGTTCGGAGGAATGCGAGGCCGCAGCAGGTCCCGGTGAGGTCCGCAAGCCAGTCGAAGGGGTCTCCCCCGCTCCGTCCGGTCACAAACATCTGATGGATTTCATCCGCGAGACCGAACATGCCGAAGGACACGATGACAACCAGAAAAAGTGTCGACCAACGGATGGGAAACGTCGCGCGGATTGCGGCACCGAAGGACATGGCCCCGGAGGCGAAGAAGAGGAAATGCTCAATTTTGTCGATGTAAATGACCGGGTGATCGGGGCCGGTTTTTCCCGGCTGCGAGGAGGCATAAACCAGAAGCGCCACCCATGCCAGGAACACGATCCAGAACGCCGGGACAATGTTTTTCCACGGGGGAAGGAACGGCGGGATCTGGCGTGAATGCATCGGCGGGAGAGACTACCCCAGAGCCCCCGCCAGACGCACGCCGGAAATTCCGGGGGAGCACGCCGGTCTCCAGGTCGTGGCACCGCCGGACATTCATAAGGATGCACGCAGATGAAATCGAAGTGCCCGCCCGCGCCAAGGGCGCGAACCCGGCTCCGGCGATCCGTCACCTCCTCGCGAGGAGCAATTCCAGCGCGCGCCGGTGGGGGGCAGGCATGGGCGGGAGGTTGTCCGCTGGGAAGGATTTCCAGTTCGTGCGCGGATGGGCGCGGGAGATTTCCAAGCGGATGCGATGCCGCGTAACGACATGGGAAAACTCGAGGAGGATTTTCCCTTTGCGCCCGGCCGGAGGGAGAAGCCACAGGCCCTTCCACCGCGGCCCGTCCGACAGCACCAAAGAGACGCGGCCTTCCGCGTGGGCAAACACCCGCGGATCCCTCTCGTGGAGGACCGTTTTTCGGGGTGCCTTGAACGGGATTTTCTCGGGAGAAACAGCCCGGCAGAACTTCCGCACCGGGCACGAGGGGCAACCGGGGCGGCCCGCCGTGCAAACCAGCGCACCGAGGTCCATGAGCGAGGAAGAATGCAGGCACCCCCCGGACTCCGGCAGGAGCGATCTGGCCGCCCGCTCGAGAAACAGCTTTCCCCTCGCGTTTGCGGCAGGCTCCCGGAAATCAAAAAGCCGGGCGAGAACGCGGGTGATGTTCGCGTCGAGCACGGGCACGCAGCGGTCGAAGGCAAAGGCGGCGATGGCGGAGGCGGTGTAGGGGCCGATGCCGGAGAGCCGGAGCAAACGGGGCATGTCGGCGGGGATTACGCCCGGATCGTCGGCGGCGATCTCGCGGGCTGCGCGCAGAAGATTCCGGGCGCGGGAGTAATACCCGAGTCCCTCCCAGAGCTTGAGGACTTTCTGTTCATCGGCGCGCGCGAGCGCCGCGATGTCGGGGAATTCCTTCATCCACCGCCCGTAAAACGGGATGACTGCGGCGACGGTTGTCTGCTGCAGCATGAACTCGGAGACCAGCACGGCATACGGATCCCGCGTCTGCCGCCACGGCAGGTCGCGCCCGTTTTTCCTGAACCAGCCGTGCAACCGGCGATGGAATTCCCCAAGTTCTCGCTCCGATATCATCTCGACAGTGCGGGGGATTACGAACTGAAATGCGGGATGTCGTCAGCAAAAACTTTGCACACCCACACGGCCCCCCTCACCCCGGAGCAAGCGGAGCACCTCCGCAAAGTGCTCGAGGGACAGGGCTACGAGTTCGAGGCGAAGCCTTACACGCTCTACTCGGCGAGGAAGCTCAAACTCAACATCGCCGTCTATGAAAAAGGCCCGAAGGCAGTCATCCAGGGAAAGGGGGTCGAAGATTTCATCACGTTTGTGCTGGAGCCGGAAATCCTCGGCGAGGCGAAGCTCGGCTACGAGGAGGTCCGCTCGCCGGAGCTCTTCGAGCCGCATTTCGGCATCGACGAGAGCGGCAAGGGAGACTTCTTCGGGCCGCTCGTCATCGCCGGCGTCTACGTTGATGCCTCGCTGGCAAAGACGTTCCGCGAGGCGGGCGTGCAGGACAGCAAGGCGATCGGGTCGGACAAACGGATCCGCGATCTGGCCGCCGCCATCAGGAAATCCCACGCCCCACACAGCATCGTAACCGTCGCCCCGCCGCGCTACAACGAACTCCACCGGAAAATCGGAAACCTCAACCGCCTCCTCGCATGGGGCCACGCGCGGGTCATCGAAAACCTCTGCGATCTGAGCCCGGATTGCCCCCGCGCCCTCTCCGACAAATTCGCCGACGCGCGCGTCCTCGAACGGGCCCTCATGGAGAAAGGCCGCGCAATCCATCTCGACCAACGCACGAAGGCCGAATCCGATTTTGCCGTCGCGGCGGCCTCGATCCTCGCCCGCGAAAAATTCATCGACTGGCTCGCCGACGCCGCCAAAACATCCGGCGTGGCCCTCCCGCGCGGAGCCTCCGCCGCCGTCAAGTCCGCCGCAAAACAACTGGTCGAAAAACTCGGTCCCGGGGCTCTCGAAAGCCACGCCAAAACCCACTTCAAAACCGCTGCGGAAGTCCTGGGCTGAGCCTCCCCAAGAATCGGATCAGGACACGGGAATCCGCCTGACGAGCGGCCAGTGCCTGTTGAGCCGGACCAGGAGGAAAAATGCCCGCAGCCGCCACCAGGCCGCGAACGGGAGTTCCGTGCGGCCCGCGAGGACGGCGTTGATCGCGCAGACCATCTTCAGCCGGTTGTCCGGCTGGAAGAAAACCTGCGCGAACGGGATCTGGTAAAAATTTTCGATGAACTCCCAGTATTGCGAAATCCGCCGACGGTTTTCCTTTTCGTAGGCCCTCATTCCGGGCGTCATCGCGGCCCCCCTGGCGAGCGCCCCGTCCACGGCCTCGGCCCCGTGCCGGGCACCCGTCATGGCCAGCATCACGCCGCTCGAAAAGACCGGGTCGATGAATCCCGAGGCGTCGCCGATCCGGACAATGCGGGGATCGACCAGCCGCCCGTTGCGATACGAGAAGTCCATGACGGCGTTCAGCGCGTTCAGCGGCTCCGCGCGGGTGAAGCGTCCGCGCGCGGCCGGTGTGCCCCGCACCGCGTCGCGGAAGATTTTTTCCGCATCCTTCCCGAGCTTCTGGAAATCCGCGCGGTCCATCACCAGGCCGACGCTGGTTTTGTTGTCTTCGAGCGGGATCATCCAAAACCACGAGTTCTCGCGGCGGATGATCAGGATGTCTCCCTCCTCGTCCCCGCGCGGCATGTCGAGGCCTGCGAAGTGCCCGAAGATCGCGACTTTCTTGTGCCCGGAATAATATTCACGCAGGGCCTCGCTGTTGGCGGTGAAATTGGAAAGCCCGCTGGCGTCCACGAGGAACTTCGCGCGAACCTCCCGGTCGCTCCCGCCCCCGTCGCGATAGCGGGCCACCACATCGTCCGCGCCCACTTCGTATCCGACAACCCGGCATTCCTCGCGCACGTCCGCACCGGATTCCCGGGCATGGTCCAACAGGAGGTGGTCGAACTTCGAGCGCTCGACCTGGATGGCTTCCCCGTATTCGTTGAACGAGCCTTTCCCGAAATCGATCCGGACGCCGCGCGAGCCGTTGCCCATGAGGAACTGGGCACCTCGCTTTTTCATGAACCCGGCGGAAGCGAGTTTCGGCCAGACGCCGAGCTCGTCGAAAATCCTGCGGTTGTAGGGGAGCAGGGATTCGCCGACGTGGAAGCGCGGGAACTTTTCCTTCTCCAGCACGAGCACCCGCCGTCCGGCCCGCGCCAGCGTGGTGGCGGCCGTCGAACCGGCGGGTCCGCCCCCGACGATCAGGACATCCGTTGTGTGATCCTGCGGCATTTCCCGTGAGGTGTGGCGGAAACCCCGCCGGTTGGTCAAGCAATCTGATGCGGGCACCCTTATGTGGGGGCGCGGCGGATTCCCTTGACCGCAGCCTCGCTGGGAAGGAAAACAATGCGACCATGATTTCTTTGTCAGTGCCGGTTTACAACGAACAGGACGCCCTCCTGCCGCTCTTTGAAAAAGTCAGGAACGTCATGGACCGGCACGGGGAGCCGTGGGAGATCATTTTTGTCAACGACGGGAGCGTCGACGCCAGCGCCGGGATTCTCGACAAACTGGCCGCCGGAAATCCCCGGGTGAAGGTCGTTCACTTCCGCCGAAACTTCGGGCAGACCGCCGCCATGATGGCCGGGTTTGATTTTGCCAGCGGCGACACGATTATTCCGATGGATGGGGACGGCCAGAACGATCCCGAGGACATCCCGCGCATGCTGGCGAAGCTGGACGAAGGATACGAGGTCTGCTCCGGCTGGCGCAAGGACCGGCAGGACAACGCGCTCCAGAGAAACCTGCCCAGCATCATGGCCAACAAATTGATTTCCGCAGTCTCGGGCGTTCCGCTGCACGATTTCGGATGTTCCCTCAAGGCCTACCGGGCGGAGGTGATCAAGGGGGTCCGGCTCTACGGCGAGATGCACCGGTTCCTTCCGATCTACGCGAAGTGGCACGGGGCCCGGATTTCCGAGATCCCGGTCAACCATTATGCCCGCACCTCGGGGAAATCCAAATACGGCCTCGAACGGGTCCTCAAGGTCCTGCTCGATCTGGTGACGGTGAAGTTCCTCGACAAATACATGCTCAAGCCGATGTATCTTTTCGGGTTCTGGGGAATGATCTTTTTTGCGGCATCCGTCATTTTCACGCTGTGGACCTTCTACATGCGTTCCCAAGGCTGGTATTTCACGGCGACCCCGCTGCCGATGATGGCGGTTTTTTCGTTCATGACCGGCATGATTTGCCTCCTCATGGGTCTGCTCGCCGAGATGATCACGCGCACGTTTCACGAGTCGCAAAACAAATCCATTTACCTCGTCAGCGGGACAAGGAACCTGGGCGGATCGCCGGAGGGGCGCTGATGTGCGGGATCGCCGGATTTCTCGGCACGGGAGACCGGGGGGATCTCGGGGCGATGACGGCGCTGCTGGCCCATCGCGGGCCCGATGCGGAGGGATTCTTCATTGACCGGGAGCACGGGCTTCACCTCGGCCACAGGAGGCTGTCGATCCTCGATCTTGGCGGGGGCGGACAACCGATGTCCTCCGCAGACGGGCGGATCGTGGTGGTCTTCAACGGCGAGATTTACAATCATGCCGAACTCCGCGCGGAGCTGGCCGGGAGAGGGCACCATTTTCAGACCGACCATTCCGACACCGAGGTCCTTGTTCATGGCTGGAGGGAGTGGGGCGAGGGGCTGGTCGGGCACCTCAACGGGATGTGGGCGTTCGCGATTTGGGATCGTGATCGGCGGTGCCTGTTTCTCAGCCGGGACCGCTTCGGGAAAAAACCGCTCTACTATTTTCAGCGCGCGGGGACATTCGGATTTTCCTCCGAACTGGCCTCGCTCCTGAAGCATCCGGCGGCCCCCCGCAACCTCTCGGAGACCGCGCGCGTGAAATTTTTTGCCCATGCGCTGATCCCGGCACCGTGGTCGGCGATCGACGGGATCTGGAAGCTGCCGGCCGCCCACAATCTCGTGGTGGAGGAAAACGGCTCCGCCTGCCGGGTGTCCCGGTATTGGCGGTATGTGATCGAGCCCGTCGAGCCTTCTTCGAGCGACTGGGAGCTGGCGGACGATCTGCGCGGGCTCGTCCTTCGCGCGACACGCCGCCGTCTGGTGGCGGATGTTCCGCTCGGGATCTTTTTGAGCGGCGGAATCGATTCCTCCTTCATCGCCGCGCTGGCGGCCGGAGATCTCGGAGGCCCCTCGCTCCACACGTTCACCATCGGATTCACCGAGCCTTCCTTCGATGAATCCGGCCCGGCGAAGCTCGTGGCCGCCCATCTCAACACCTCCCACCACGAGCAGATTCTCGACCTCGACAACGCCCTCGCCTTTCTGCCGGAAATTTTCGCCCTCCTGGATGAACCCCAGGGCGACGGATCGCTGCTGCCGACCTGGCTTCTCGCCCGCTTCGCACGCAGCAAAGTGACGGTGGCCCTTGGCGGAGACGGCGGGGATGAGCTTTTTGCCGGCTACGATCCCTTCCGCGCAATCCGGCTCGCAGAGATCTACTCCCGTGTCGTACCCCGGCCCATCCATGAAGGACTCCGCATGCTGGCGGGCCTGCTGCCGGTCTCGCACGCGAACATCAGCATGGATTTCAAAATCAAGCGCACGCTCCGCGGGTTGAGCCATGAGGCGCGGCTTTGGAACCCGGTGTGGCTGGGGGCGCTCGAACCATCGGAACTGGAGCGCCTGACCGATTCGCGCTTCGATGTTGATGACATCTACGCCGAGGCGATCCAGGCATGGGAAACCTGCCACAACGACGATCCCGTGGACCGCACGCTGCAATTTTACACCGAGATCTACCTCCAGGATGGCATCCTTCAAAAAGCCGACCGGGCCAGCATGATGAACTCGCTGGAAGTCAGGAGCCCGTTTCTGGACATCGATGTCGCGGATTTCGCCAGAAAGCTTCCCCACCGATACAAACTCCGCGGCAACACGACGAAGTATCTTCTCAAGCTGGCGGCGAAGCTCCTCCTGCCGGAGCCGATCGTCCATCGGAAAAAGAAGGGCTTTGGATCTCCGGTCGGAAAGTGGCTGCGCTCCGGGCGCATCGCGCCGGGGCCGGCAAACGAATTGGTCCGCGAAAAGCTGGCGCGGCACCTCGGCGGACGGGCGGACGAGCGGCTGTTCCTCTGGTGCGAATACGTCTGGCAGGAATGGCTGGCGAGGCGGAAAGGAGGAGGGGCGGCGTGAAAAAAGTTCTTCACGTGATCGACAGCCTGCACCTCGGAGGGGCGCAGGAGGTGGTCATGAATCTTGCGACGTGCGGGGACCGGCAAAGATTTTCTCATGAAGTGGCCACGATGCACGGCCACGGAGTTTATTGGGATCGCATGGCCGCGCTGGGCATTCCGCTTCACTCGCTCTCGCCGCACAAATTGTTCCCCTGGTATGCGCTCAGTCTTCCGGCCCTGTTGTGGAAGGGAAAGTTCGACATCCTCCACTGTCACCTTGTCGCGTCGAACATCATCGCGAAACCGATCGGGGGGATTTTCCGGGTGCCCGTCATTTTGAACCACGACCACACGAACGACGACTACCGCGCGAACGGAGGTCTGCGGCTCACTCTGGACTCGCTTTCCAACCGCCTGACTTCGCACATCATCGCGGTCTCGGATTCCTGCCGGCAATTCCTTGTCGGGCGCGAGCGGGTGCCCGCCGAAAAAATCACGCTCATCCAGAATGCCATCGACGTGGGGAGGTTCTCGACAAACTGCGGGACAAGGGCCGGAGCCAGACAAACGCTCGGACTTCCGGAAAATGCACCGGTGGTCGCCGGCGTCGGCCGACTCGATCCCCAGAAGAATTTTTCCCTCTTCCTCCGGACCGCCGCAGCGGTCTTGAAAAAGCATCCCGAAACGGTCTTTCTCCTCGCGGGCGAAGGACCGGAGGAAGGGATGCTCAGGAAACTCGCGCGGGAATCCGGGCTGGGCGAGCGGCTGCATTTTTGCGGGTATGTTCCCGACACCCGGCAGATCTATCTGGCGGCGGATGTCCTGCTGATGCCGTCGCTTTTTGAAGGGCTTCCGATGACGCTTCTCGAAGCCATGTCGATGCGGGTCCCGGTGGTTGCCTCGGCACTCGATGGGATTGCCGAAGTCGTCGAGGATGGCCGGGATGGATTTCTCGTCGCTTCCGGCGACGAGGCCGGGTTTTGCGGGCGGGTCTGCCAATTGATCGGAAATCCCTCTCTGGCCACGGACATGGGCCGGGCCGCTTCGGAAAAGGTCTCGAACCGGTTTTCCTCGGCACGCATGTGCCGGGAGGTCGAGCAGATTTACGACCGTTTCTCGAAATGAAAATCCTTGTTCTGTGCTACGAATACCCGCCCATCGGCGGAGGGGGCGGACGGGTGGCGGCCCGGGTGGCGGAGGGGTTGGCAAAGCGCGGTCACGCACTGCGTGTCGTCACCTCGGGCATGGATCATCTGCCCCGTGCCAGCGTCATCAACAAGGTGGATGTCCACCGCCCGGGATCGTTTCGGCGGCGTGAGGACACCTGCTCGGTGCCGGAAATGGCCCTCCACCTCGCCACCGCCTTCCGCCCTTCGCTCCGGATTTGCCGGGACTGGAAGCCGGACATCATCCACGCGCATTTTGTCGTTCCCACCGGTGCGCTCGCCTTCGCGCTGAACCGGTTGACCGGGATTCCCTACGTTCTCACCGCGCACCTCGGCGATGTTCCGGGCGGAGTGCCCGAACAGACGGACGCGCTTTTCAAGTTTCTGAATCCCGTGATCCGGCCGATCTGGCGAAAGGCGGCTGCCGCCACGGCGGTGAGCACGTTCGTGGCGGATCTCGCCAAGAAAGCCTCCGGCGTGGCCCCCCGCGTCATCCTCAACGGGACCGACCCGGTCTCTGACGAACCCCGGACGGCCCCGAACACCCCCCCGCACATTCTCATGCTCGGCCGCCTCAGCGTTCAAAAGGATCCGCTTCTCGCCATCCGGGCCCTCGCACTCATCCGGGATCTGGACTGGACATTCGAGGTGATCGGGGAAGGCCCGCTCGGAAATGCGATGCGCGACCTCGCGCGGGCGGAAAACATCGCGGACCGCATCACCTTCTCCGGATGGCTCGGGGCGGAGGATGTCGACCGCCGACTCGCCGCGAGCGACATCCTCCTCATGACTTCCCTTCACGAGGGCCTGCCTGTCGCGGGGATCGAGGCGCTCCACCACGGGCTCGCGATCGTGGGAAGCCGGATCGGCGGGCTCGCGGACATCATCGACGCAGGAACCAACGGGTTCCTCGTCGAACGGACCCCCGAAGCATTCCAGGAAACGCTCCGGAAAATCGTCGGAAACCCGCAGCTCCTGCAATCCCTCCGCTCCGCATCGCGGGAAAAATCCAGAAATTTTCGAATGGAGGACCGCATCGCAGACTACGAAGACGTCCTCGCGGCCGCGGCCCTGCATCGGGGGATTCACCTGACCGTATGAGCCCCGCCTTCCCCAAATCCGCGGGTAAGGGAGGGCGAAGCTCCGTCCCGGGAGGGCGAAGCTCCGTCTGAGCCGTAATAAATAGGCTCACACACCACCGGCAGCCGGGAGGCTGCGGGGAAGCCTGCCGCAGGCAGCCCGTCAGGGCATGACCTGCTGGGAAGCGGGCATGGCAAAGGTTCGCCCTCCCCTCGTTGACGTGGCGGATTTGGGCCTTCGGAGAAGCATTGAGTTTCCCAAGGATTTGCGGGATGCTTGTGGTTCATGCGTCTCCCGGATACTTCCCACCTCACCTCGAGACTCTCGAGGTTTCCGATTGGCACGGTGGCCGTCGTTGGGATTGCGGTCGTCCTCCTGTGGGCGTATGGGCGCTATCATCAGAAGCCGGTTCCATCGCCGACGCGTCAGGCGGCCCAGCTTCCGGCCGTGCGTCCGAGGGATACCGGAAAATACGTGCGGGTTCTCTCGATTGACGGCGGGGGGATGCGGAGCCTCCTGGCCTTGAAATGCCTTGAATACATGGAAAAGCGGACTGGGCGGCCGGTCAGCGAATTGTTCGATGTGATGGTGGGGACATCCTCCGGGGCGTTTGTGGTGGCAGCCTTGTCGGTCCCGCTGCAGCAGGACACGCCGCGTTTCACCGCCGCCGAACTCATCAAGGAATTCCCCAGGCTCTGGGCAAAAACGCTCAAAACCCCGCTGCTCCATCCCCTTCTGTCGCTCGATGGCAGGACCGCCCCGAAATACCTCACCCGGACCAGGCAGAAGGTCTTTCAGGAATTTTTTGGCGACACGCAGGTCGGTGCCGCCCTGACAACCGTCATCCTTCCGGCGTATTCCACGAGGGATCAGGTTCCGTTTCTCTTCGCGAGCGACATGGGGAAGAGCGCGTCTTTCTCCGGTTCCAACGGTCGCGCGATCACCGAGGCGGGAGATTTTTACCTGGCCGATGCGGTGACCGCCGCCACCTGCAACCCGTCCGCCTCCGCGCCGTCAAAGATCACGAATTTCGCCGGCGACCAGACCGAGACGCTCGTTGGTGCCGGGATTTATGCCAACAATCCCTCGCTCCTGGCCCTGAGCGAAGCCCTGCTCCGGTTTCCCGGCAAACAATGCGTGTTGATCAGTCTCGGAGCGGGGGTGGCACCACCGGTCCCGGAAGATCCCATCGCCGGATGGAGCAGGTCGGGCAGCGCGGAAGAAATCGTGCGCTTTGCCTCCGAAGCCTCGCAATCCACAACCACCCAGATCACCTCCGCATTGCACCGGTTTGGAAGCGGGCCCGTCGCGGCTTACATCCGACTCGACATCCCGCTGCCCACAAATGCCCTCCCAGCCGACGATGGCTCGGAGCGAAACGCGCGCGAACTGGCCACGCTCGCCGAGAAGCTCGTATCCGACAAATCCGCCACCCTCGACCGCACGGCCGACTTCCTCGGCGCGAAGTAGCCGGAACCGGGGCAATTCGAGTTTTCCGCAGATTGGGTGATTGATGCCCCGCGCCATTCATGGTTTGCTCGTGGGCCGATGATGAATAAATATTTGGCAGTGGCCGAAGAAGCGGCCCAGGCGGCGGGAGGTTTGCTGCGGTCGCAATTCGGCCGCCCGTTGACGGTGGACGAGAGCCACGCCCACGACATCAAGCTGGAGTTGGACAAGCGGAGCCAGGCGCTCATCGAGTCCCTGATCCTCTCCCGGTTTCCCGACCATGCAATCTACGGCGAGGAAGGGATCCGGGGCGATCAACGAAGCGGGCACCAATGGGTGCTCGACCCCATTGACGGCACCGTGAATTTCTTCTACTCGGTCCCGCATTTCGCCATCAGCATCGCCCTCCGGCAGGCCGGAAAAATCATCGTCGGCGTCATTTACGACCCGATGCGTGACGAAATGTGGTCTGTCGCCAGCGGCGGCTCCCCCACCCTCAACGGACAACCGATCCGGGTCAGCGGACGCGCGAGCCTGGGCGAGGCGATCGTCTCGGTGGGCGTCGCGAAATCCATCGATTCGATCAACAGCAGCCTGCCCCTTTTTGAAAGGATGGTCCGCAGTGCCAGGAAATGCCGGATGATGGGAAGCGCCTCGCTGGATATCGCCTACGTGGCCTGCGGTCGGCTGGACGCCTACATCGAGGGCGCGGTCAGCCTCTGGGATGTGGCGGCGGGCCTCCTTCTCGTCGAGGCGGCCGGAGGCACGGTGCAACTGACGCCCCATGCGGATGATCCCGACAAGTATGCCATCGTGGCCACAAGCGGAAAAATCGAACTGTCAGCATGATCGCCACCGGGATCGGATACGATGTGCACCGGCTGGTGATGGACCGCCCGCTGGTTCTGGGCGGAGTCCGGATCGAGCACTCCCTGGGCCTGGAAGGCCACTCGGATGCGGATGTCCTCTGCCACGCGATCGCCGACGCCCTGCTCGGCGCGGCCGGGGAACCGGATATCGGCCACATGTTCCCGAACACCGATCCCTCGATCCGGGGCATCAGCAGCCTCGAAATCCTCCGCAAAGTCCGTGCCCGCCTGGATGAACTCTCGATCAAGATTCACAACGTCGATGCCACGCTCATCGCCGAGGAACCCCGCATCTCCCCCCACCTCGCCGCCATGAAGGAAAACGTGGGCAAAACCCTCGGCCTGCCGCCCTCACGGGTCGGAATCAAGGCCACGACGAACGAGGGGATGGGATTTCCCGGCCGCGGCGAAGGAATGGCTGCCCTTGCCACAGCCTGTGTGGACCGCTGATCCCGCTTCGCAACCGGCGGCACGTCCGTGGGATTGCATTTTGTGGCGGGGGACACTTAACTGACCGGCTCATGCCGATTCGCTTTTTTAACACCTACTCCCGCCAAATCGAGGATTTTGTTCCGATGGAGCCCGGGGTCGTCCGCCTCTACACGTGCGGACCGACGGTTTACAATTTTGCCCATATCGGAAACTTTCGGGCCTACATCTTCGAGGACCTTCTCCAAAGGCATCTGGAATACCGGGGGTTCCGCGTCATCCGCGTCATGAACCTCACCGACGTGGATGACAAGACGATCCGGGGATGCCGGGCGGCAGGCGTTCCCCTTGCGGAGTTCACCCAGCCGTTCAAAAAGGCCTTCTTCGAGGACCTCGACGCCCTCCGCATCAAACGCGCGGACCATTTTCCCGAAGCCACCGCCGCCGACCATATCACCCGGATGATTTCGATGATCTCCGCACTCGTGGAAAAAGGCCATGCCTACCGCGCGGAGGACGGCTCGGTCTATTTCCGGATCCGCTCGTTCCCAGGCTACGGCAAACTCGCCCACATCGTGCTGGACGAACTCAAATCCGGAGCCCGCGTCCGCAGTGACGAATACGAAAAGGAAAATGTCGGGGATTTTGCGCTTTGGAAGGCCTGGGACCAGGCGGACGGCGACGTCTGGTGGGATAGCCCATGGGGACGGGGCCGCCCGGGGTGGCATATCGAATGCAGCGCCATGGCGACCGGAATCCTCGGACCGCAAATCGACATCCATTGCGGGGGCGAGGACAATATTTTCCCCCATCACGAAGCGGAAATCGCCCAAAGCGAATGCGTGACGGGACTCCCGTTCTCCCGCTACTGGCTCCACTGCAAACACCTTCAGGTCGAGGGAACCAAAATGGCCAAAAGCGCCGGCAACTTTTTCACGCTCCGCGACCTGACCTTGGACAAGGGTTGGACGGGCCGCGAGGTCCGATACGCCCTCCTCGCTGTCAAATACCGGGAACCACTCAACTTCACCATCGAAGGACTCTCCGCAGCTCGCAGTGCGCTCGCACGCTTGGATGAATGGTCTCGCAGAATACGCGAACTCTCGAAACCAGCGAACTCAGCAAACAAAGCGGAGATTCCTGGGATTGACGCCTTTGGATCGGCATTGGACGACGATTTAAACATCTCAGCGGCACTGGCTACTGTCTTTGATGTGATCCGGGAGACCAACCGGAAAATCGACCTGGGCGACCTCACGCCAGAGGCAGCCAAATGGTTGATCGAATGGTTGCAGGGGGTTCAATCCGTCCTGGCCATAGAGCCGGAAGTCGAGGAAATTCCCCGCGAGGTTCTCTCCCTTGCCGAGCTCCGTTCCCAAGCCCGCGCCAACAAGGACTGGAAGTCCAGCGACTCGATCCGCGATCAAATCCAAGTCCTCGGATGGACGGTCAAGGACGGAAAAGACGGCCAAAAACTCACCAAAACCTGATTCCATGCATGCACCCACCGACTTCTTCGACCTCCAGCACACAGAGCATCGCGTCATCTTTGAAAATGTGGAATACGTCTGGCAGGCGCTCTCGAAAATCACCCCTTATCTGCAATTCAGATTAAAACCCGCCATTTTAGGAAAAACAATAGGTAAGCCATTTATCAGCAACGCTGTTTTTATCGGTGAAGGAACAGTCATTGAGCATGGGGCGATGATTAAAGGTCCGGCATGGATCGGCGAAAACTGCGAAATTCGCAACGGTTGCTATATTCGCGAAAACGTCATCGTTGGGAACGGGGTTATTGCCGGAAATTCCTGTGAGTTTAAGAATTGCCTGGTCTTCGACGGGGCGCAGGTCCCGCATTACAACTACGTGGGGGATTCGATTCTGGGCCATCAATCGCACCTGGGAGCCGGTGCCATCCTTTCGAATGTGAAGCTCGATAAATCGGAGGTCGCCGTTCAGGGGCCGGATGCCCTGCTTCCGACAGGCCTGAGGAAATTCGGAGCCATCGTGGGAGATCACGCCGAAGTCGGATGCAACAGCGTGCTGAGTCCGGGGTCCCTGATCGGAAAGAATTCGATTTTGTATCCCGGGAGCCAATGGCGGGGATATCTGTCGGCCAACCGCATCGCAAAGATCCGGCAGGAGTTTTCCCTCGTCGAACGCCGCCGATGACGAAGCCGGTCACCGTCAAGGCCCCGGGCGAGCTGCTGCCCTTTCTGTTCGCCACGTGGCCGGAGACGAAGAAAACCAGAATCCGCAGCCTGCTGAAGCACCAGTCCGTGACGGTAAACGGGGAGCCGGTGACACAATTCAACCATCCCCTGTTGCCGGGCGATGTTGTCAGCATCCGTCCCGTTCGCTACGCGGCACCGAAGTCTTCCATTTCGGCGGGGATCAAAGTGTGGTTCGAGGATGCGCACCTGATCGTCATCGACAAGCCGTCGGGGCTCCTGAGCGTTGCGAGCACTGCCGAGGATGAGAGGACGGCCTACTTCCAGATCACGAACCACCTCCGGGGGAACAGGATGAATAGCCGCGAGAGGGTCTGGATCGTGCACCGTTTGGACAAGGAGACATCAGGGCTCATGGTCTTTGCCAAGACACCGGAGGCGAAGGAATTTCTCCAGGGCCGTTGGGAGGAGAACGAAAAGCACTACGAAGCGGTGATCGAGGGGCGGCTCCGGAACAGGGAAGGCATCTTCGCATGCGATCTCGACGAGAGCAACAAGTTCAAGGTCCGCATCGCAAAAGCCTCCGAACTCACGCGCCATGCGATCACGCATTACAGAGTGCTCGCCGAGGACGCAAAAGTTTCGTTGGTCCATCTCCGGCTCGAGACCGGAAGGCGCCACCAAATCCGCGTCCAACTCGCCGCCGAAGGATGCCCGATCATCGGAGACGAGAAATACGGCGCGGTCACCGATCCCGCCGGGCGGTTGGGGCTGCACGCCACATTCCTGAAATTCTTCCACCCGGCCACACGGGAGGAAATGCGCTTCACATCGCCGCTTCCCAGGACGCTGAACGCCCACGCCCCATCGAAAACTCAGACTTATTTCACAGGTTCTCAGCACGGGAACCCGCAGACCAGATCCCTGAGCTCCGAGGGCGATTCCAACAAATGATCCGGGCTCAGGGAACACAGCGACTTCCGGCTGTTGTATCCCCAAGTGACGGCGGCCACGTGAATTCCGGTTTCCTGCGCCGCCTCGATGTCGCGGACCTCGTCCCCGACGAGAAGCACCTGTTTGGGCTTCAATTTTTTCTCCTTGAGAATCCTGCGGATCACCCGCGCTTTCCCGGCAAGCTTCGAGGAGGTGCGGATAAAATCAAAAAGCTCGAGGTCGAACCGTCTCAGGAACTCGGCGACATTTTTCTCCGAGTTCGAGGTCAGGATCCCGAGCCGGAACCCGCCCGCATGAAGATCCCGGACGATGTCCGACATTCCGGAGAGAGGGCGGATTTGGTCCATCCGCTTGCTGAGCTCCTCCCTGCCCCGTTTCGAAATCCTTGGCATGCGGGTGGCCGGAATCCCCAGAAACTTCATCAGCTCGCGGGTCCGCATGTCGCGGGCGCGCGGCAGATCGGCCTCCTCCAGCCGACGGTAGCCGAACTCCGGGGCCATCGAATTGAGGATCTCGAGCCCGCATTGGAAGGTGTCCGCGACGGTGCCGTCGAAATCGAAAAGAAGCAGCTCGGGGCGCGTTGCCAGATGGCCTGCGGCACCGGCCCGGCGGCGGCCTCCGCGCATGACGAAGCGCGCAAACCGCTTCACGCGGGAACTTTTTGCGGCAACACCGTGGTTCTTTTGAATTTTGCCTCCTCGGGTTCAGGTCGCGATCATGAAGCGGCGAACCTACACGCAGCCCGCCATCACGACCAGCTTTTCATGTGGCTTGCTTTTTATCGCGGAGGCGAAAGAATCCGAGGGTCGGCCTTCCCTCGGGGGATCGCCAGCCAAACCAATTTAAAACTCTTGAAAATTCTTGTCACTGGAGGAGCCGGGTTTCTGGGATCCCATCTCTGCGAACGCCTGATCGAAGCGGAACACGAAGTGATCTGCCTCGACAACTTCTTCACCGGCCGCAAAACCAACGTCCAGCACCTGCTGGGAAACTCCCGCTTCGAGCTGGTCCGCCACGACGTGATCGACCCGTTCAAAATCGAGGTCGACCAGATCTACAACCTGGCCTGCCCGGCCTCCCCGCCACACTACCAGTTCAACCCGATCAAGACGACGAAGACGTCGGTGATGGGGGCGATCAACTGCCTCGGCCTGGCAAAACGGGTGAAGGCCCGGGTTTTCCAGGCCTCCACCTCGGAGGTCTACGGGGATCCGGAAATCCATCCCCAGACCGAGGGTTACTGGGGGCATGTCAACCCGATCGGCCTGCGCTCCTGCTACGATGAAGGCAAGCGATGCGCGGAGACCCTGTTTTTCGATTATCACCGGGAAAACCGGGTGGACATCCGCGTGATCCGGATCTTCAACACCTACGGTCCGCGCATGCTGGCCAATGACGGGCGCGTGGTTTCGAATTTTGTCGTCCAGGCATTGCGCGGGGAAGATCTGACCGTGTATGGCGAGGGATCGCAGACGCGATCGTTTTGCTATGTCGACGACCTGATCGAGGGATTCATCCTCTTCATGAACCAGACCGGGATTGTCGGCCCGATGAATCTTGGAAATCCCGGTGAGTTTACCATGCTGGAGCTTGCGGAGTTGGTGTTGGCCAAGGTCGGAGGCAAATCCCGCATCACCCACAAGCCCCTCCCGGCCGACGATCCCAAGCAGCGTCGCCCGGACATCTCGCTGGCCAAAAAGCACCTTGGCTGGACGCCGAAAGTTCCCTTGGAAGAGGGCATCGCGCGGACGATCCACTACTTCCGAAAATCGTTGGGGATCGCTTCCTGAGAACGGGTTGGCCGACGCCATGAGTCAGACAATCCTTGTCACAGGCGGAGCCGGGTTCATCGGCGCAAATTTCGTTCTCGACTGGATTCGCCACGAGGGAACTCCCGTGGTGAACCTCGACAAACTCTCGTATGCCGGAAATCTGGCGAGCTTGTCCCCCGTCTCGGTGGATGCCCGCCACATCTTTGTGCAGGGAGACATCGGGGATTCCTCACTGGTCGGGCGTCTCCTGGAATCCCACCGCCCGCGCGCCATCGTCAACTTTGCCGCAGAATCCCACGTCGACCGATCCATTCATGGCCCACGCGATTTCATCCAGACCAACATCGTCGGGACATTCGAGCTCCTCGAGTCCGCACGCGGCTACTGGAACAACCTCGATGACACCGCCAGGAAGGGCTTCCGGTTCCTCCATGTCTCGACCGACGAAGTCTACGGATCACTGAAAAAAGGCGAACCCGCATTCACGGAACTCAACCGGTATGAACCGAACAGCCCTTACTCGGCCTCGAAGGCGGCCAGCGACCACCTGGTCCGCGCCTACCATCACACCTACGGCCTCCCGGTTCTCACCACGAATTGCTCGAACAACTACGGCCCGCTCCAGTTCCCGGAAAAACTCATCCCCCTCATGATCGTGAACGCCCTCGCCGGACGCGCCCTGCCTGTCTATGGCGACGGCCAACAGATCCGCGACTGGCTCTACGTCGGCGACCACTGCAGCGCGATCCGCAGGGTCCTCGAAGCCGGCTCTGTCGGCGAAGTCTACAACATCGGCGGGTGGAACGAAAAACCGAACATCGAAATCGTCCACACGATCTGCGGGCTTCTCGACGGAATCCGTCCAAGGCCCGATGGGCAATCCTACCGGACGCAGATCACCCCGGTCGCCGACCGGCCCGGCGACGACAGGCGCTACGCCATCGATGCCGGAAAAATCGAACGCCTGCTCGGTTGGCGGCCATCCGAAACCTTCGAAACCGGAATCCGAAAAACCCTCCGGTGGTATCTCGAAAACCCCGCGTGGATCGCGGACGTGCAGTCCGGAGCCTACCGCGACTGGGTCGAAAAAAATTACTCGGGCCGGACCGCATGAAGATTCTCCTGTTCGGAAAATCCGGACAAGTCGGATGGGAGCTTCAGCGGAGCCTCGCGCCGCTCGGAGAACTCGTCGCGCCCGACTCCGCGAGCCACGGGCTTTGCGGCGATCTCCGGAACACCAAGGGCCTCGCGGAAACAGTCCTCGGGACCGCGCCGGACGTGATCGTGAATGCCGCCGCCTACACCGCTGTTGACAAAGCCGAATCCGAACCCGAACTGGCGGCGGCACTCAACACCCGCGCTCCGGAAATCCTCGCGGACTCCGCGTGCCGGTGCGGGGCGCTTCTCGTCCACTACTCCACCGACTACGTTTTCGACGGCAGCGGGAACCGTGCATGGACCGAGGCGGATCCCGCAGGACCGCTCAACGTCTACGGACGGACCAAGCTCGCCGGCGAACTGGCCATCCGGGAATCGGGCTGCCGGCACCTGATCTTGCGCACCAGTTGGGTCTACGCCTCCAAAGGGAAAAATTTCGCCAGGACGATCCTCGGATTGGCCGCCGGGCGGGAATGCCTTTCCGTGGTTGCCGATCAAATTGGGGCACCAACGGGAGCCGATCTCCTGGCGGATGTCACCGCGCACGTGCTCAGGCAATCGCGGGAAAGCCACGCGGTTGCCGGGCTCTACCACCTCTGCGGCGGCGGGGAAACCTCGTGGCACGGCTACGCCGAATTCGTTTGCGGGCTCGCGCGACAGGCCGGTCTCCCGCTCAAAGTCAAAACCATCGAGCCCGTTCCCAGCAGCGGCTTCCCCACCCCGGCTCCCCGTCCCCTGAACTCCCGCCTGGACACCTCGAAGCTGCGCTCCGCGTTTGACCTGCGCCTGCCGCACTGGCAGGATGGGGTCGCGCGCATGCTGCACGAAATTCTTCCGGAAATCACATGAACAAACGCAAAGGCATCATTCTTGCCGGGGGCTCCGGAACCCGCCTCCACCCAATCACGCAGGCCGTCTCCAAGCAGCTCCTGCCGGTTTACGACAAACCGATGATCTACTACCCGCTCAGCACGCTCCTGCTCGCGGGCATCCGGGAAATCCTGATCATCTCCACCCCTCACGACCTGCCGTCATTCCGGCGGCTTCTCGGCGACGGTTCCCGCCTCGGCGTTTCGTTTTCGTTCTGCGAGCAACCCAGCCCCGACGGGCTCGCCCAGGCATTTGTCCTCGGCGAATCGTTTCTGGGTGGAAATCCGGCCGCCCTCGTGCTCGGAGACAATCTTTTCTACGGCAGCGAGCTCACCCAGATCCTCCTCGACGCCGATGCCTGGCGCGGGGGAGCCACAATTTTTGCCTACGAAGTCAACAACCCCTCGGATTACGGGGTCGTCGAGTTTGATGCGGACGGACGGGCGATCTCGCTCGAGGAAAAGCCGACAAATCCCAAAAGCCGGTGCGCCATCCCGGGCCTCTATTTCTACGACGGGCGCGTGGCCGATCTCGCCCGTTCGCTCAAACCCTCGGCGCGAGGCGAGCTGGAAATCACCGACCTCAACCGCCTCTACCTCGCGGAAGGGACGCTCCGCGTCAAACGCTTCGGACGCGGAACGGCCTGGCTCGATACCGGCACCCACGAATCCCTGCTCGAAGCCGGTGACTTCGTGCGCGCAATCCAAAACCGCCAGGGCCTCCGGATCGCCTGCCTCGAAGAAATCGCCCACTCCAGAGGCTGGCTGACCGACGACCAACTCGCCGAAACCGCCGAGCAATTCGGGAAATCGTCCTACGGTGCCTATCTGAAAAGCATCCTCGAAAGACCCCAGCCATGAGAGTCGAACACCTCAAAATCGAAGGAGCCCTTCTGCTCCAGCCAAAAACCTACGGCGACGAACGCGGGTTCTTCCTCGAAATGTGGAACCGGAAAACCTTCGCCCGGATCGGTCTCGACGTGGATTTTGTCCAGGATAACCACAGCCGCTCGGAAAAATACGTCCTGCGCGGGATGCACTATCAGGTGAACGGCACCGCGCAGGGCAAACTGGTCTGGGTGTCGAGCGGGGCCGTCTTCGATGTGGTCGTGGACCTTCGTGAAGGCTCGCCAACGTTCGGCAAGTGGGACGGGCGACTGCTCACGGGAGCCTGCCACGAACGCCTCTGGGCCCCCCCCGGCTGTGCGCACGGGTTCCTCGTCGTGAGCGACTACGCCGACTTCCACTACAAATGCTCCGACTACTACTCGCCGAATGACGAGCGCGTCCTCCGTTGGGATGATCCCGAAACCGGCATCTTCTGGCCGATGCCCGTGGGGCTCAAACCGAAGGTCGCCGCCCGCGACTCCGCCGCCCCAGGCTTTTCGGACTGCGAAAAATACGCGGTCGGCGCGGATCTCGGGCGGGGGTTTCCTGCCAAATGAAGTCGATCACCGAACAACACGCGCCAGCGGCCCGGGCCAACAGGCGGATTCTCAGCGGCCTGTCGGAAGGCCAGGTTTTGCAGCGGCTGGGCCCCAAGGGAGCCTCGGTCGCCCTGTCGGGAACCTGCCCCAATTCCGGCCCTCTCGCGGTCACCATCGCTTCAAAAAACGGCATCCTCAAAGGCTGGAAAAATCGCGCCGTTGGCCGTGCCGCGAAGGGGAAATTCACGCTCGAACTCGCCGGCATTCCCGCAGGCGGGCCTTACCGCCTTGATCTGCGCGGCGGCGGCATCACGGCGCGTGTGCGGGAATTTTTTGTCGGCGATGTCTGGCTGATTGCCGGGCAGAGCAATGCGCAGGGCGTCGGCAACATGTCGGAGGCCCCGCGGCCGCATCCGCTTATCCGGAGTTTTTCCATGCGGCGCGAATGGATGCGCGCGGAGGAACCTTTGCATCTGTTGGGGGAATCTCCCGATTTCTGCCACAACGGTGCCAGACAATGCGCGCCGGAGGAGTCGGCCCGGTTGCGGCGATCCAACGGCAAGGGCGTGGGGCCGGGGTTGTGGTTTGCACGCGAAATGCTCGACCGTTCGGGCGTGCCCCAGGGTCTCATCTGCACGGCGCACGGCGGCACCAGCATGTCCCAGTGGAGCCCCGTCCGGGAGATCGACGGAAAGACTTCGCTCTACGGTTCGCTGATGGATTCGGTCGAAGCCACCGGGCAGCCGGTGGCCGGGGTCCTGTGGTATCAGGGGGAAAGTGACGCCAACGCGCAGGCCGCCCCCCTTTACACCGGACGGATGCGGAAGCTGGTGGCGGCGTTGCGAAAAGATCTGCGGCAGCCCGGCCTGCCGTGGCTCACCGTCCAGATTGCGCGCGTCTTCGGGAAACGTCCGGCCGCCGACGAAGCGGCCTGGAACCAGGTTCAGGAGCAGCAGCGCCTTCTTCCACGCGCCATCAAAAATCTCTCCGTGGTGGCGGCTGTTGATCTTCCGCTGGACGACTTCGTCCACATTTCGGGGGCCGGGCAGGCCCGCCTGGCGGCGCGCCTCGCGCGCGAGGCGGATCGTCTGGCGCATGGCAACCGCCGGGAAACCAGCCCGCCGCAGCTTCTTTCCGTCTCTTCCTCACGCCTGCTGAAAACGGTTCCGCCCATCAACTCCCACGTCGTGGATGTGGTGTTCAAGGACGTGGTCGGGGGATTGCGGGCCGTCGGAGAGCCAACCGGATTTGTCCTCGTCGATCCGGACGGATGCGACCTGCGCGCCATTTACAAAACCACCCTGCACGGCAACACCGCCCGGTTGCACCTGATCTCCGTCTTCCAGAATGCCCTGCTTTGCCACGGAATCGGAAGCTCGCCGATCTGCAACATCACCGACGGACGGGACCATGCGCTGCCGGTTTTCGGCCCGCAGCCGCTGGGCCAGCCGAAAGTCTGGCTTCCCTTTGTCAAACAATGGAAGGTGACCCCGCCCGTCCCCTCCCCGCTACCCCTCGACCGGATCGACATACCCGACGTGGACGCGCTCGGAGCCGAGGTGAAAACCTATGGCGAAAACGAATTCAACCTCGATGGGTTTATCAACGAGCATCCGCGCTGGTCCGGCGCTGATGGGCACGGCTATTTTGCCGCGCTCGTCAAATTGCCCGAGCCCATGCGCCTGGAATTCCTTATGGGTTATGACGGACCCTTCCGGCTCTGGCTGGACCGGAAGCCGTTTTTCACCAACATGGAGGGCCGCAATCCCTGCTTTCCCGACGAAAGCAGCAAGGTCGCCACATTGGCCGCAGGAACCCATGCCATCCACGTGGCCATGGACATCAAGCACGGCGCGGCCTGGGGGTTCTTTCTCCGCTTCGTCCGCAAGGACATCCCGTTGGCGCGGATCAAGGCCGGACATTTTTCCAAGCCGGTTTATGGGGTGTGAGAAGTCGTTCAGCCCCGCCAACGAGGGACATGCCCGCTGAAAGTCATTGAGCGGGACATTCGCGGCCTGGAGGAGGAGATCGTGCGGATGCTCAAGGAGGTCACGGCGTGAAACCAGCGACCGAAATGACCAAAGGGACACAAGGATTGTGCGGCATTTGCGTCGCTTTACATCCCCTCAGTCCCTTCCGCAAATGAAACCCTCCCCAGACGGCTTCATCCCGCCGCACGGTGGCTACCAGAAACTCCTGGCTTACCAGAAGTCCGTGGTGGTCTATGATGCCACGCTGCATTTTTGCGACCGCTTTGTGGACAAGAAATCCCGCACCCACGACCAGATGGTGCAGGCCGCCCGCTCCGGCAAACAGAACATCCTCGAAGGCAGCGAAGCCAGCGCCACCTCGAAGGAAACCGAGATCAAGCTCACCAACGTGGCCCGTGCCAGCCAGAAGGAGCTTTTGGAAGACTACCGCGACTTCATGCGCAACTGCAACATCAAGGAATGGAAACCCGACCACCCGTATGCCCTCCGCCTGCGCCGCCTCAATCGCACCCCGGACGCCAATTACGCAACATTCAAGAAGGGCATCGAGCACCCCGACCCGGCGATCTGCGCCAACGTGATTGCCGGCCTCATCAAGGTGACCTGCTACCTGCTCGACCAGCAACTCAAGCGCCTGGAGCAGGATTTTCTGAAAGAGGGTGGCCTGCGCGAGCGCATGACCCGCGCCCGCCTCGCCGCCCGTCGCCAGCAAGGAGGCCCATCGTGAATCACCCGTTCCGTCCCTGCCCGTCCCTGCTGTCCCTGCCCGTCCCTTGTGTCCCTGCCGTCCCTGGAGGCTCGCCCATGAGTCCCATACGACCCACGGTCTTCAAGTGTAATGCAGTTGCGCCGTCGCGCAACAGGCGGCGGATGCCGTGACCCGCACCCAATGGACGCTGAACCCGTCCGGGAAGACATGCGGCTCGTAGCCCTGCGCCGGGACCTTCACGTTCGCATAGGTCTTCCACGCGCCGCAGCCGAGGAAATCGACTTCGACTTTGAAAGTGACGGCTTTTTTTGCGTCGTGGCTCAGGTGCAGGACTTTCTTATCGAAGCCGGTCATCAGATACGGATCCGAAGGCACGCCGCCCCGGACGCGCTCCTCCCACCACGGGCCGCCCCAGCCTTTGGGTTTTCCAAAATTCCAAAGATCGTCCGTTTTGCCAAACCACAGGCCCGATTGCGGCTCGGCGCATTGCAGGTTGCCGCCACTTTCGTGGCTGGTATTGTCCGCGCCGAGGACCAGCATTCCCCGCCAGGAACAAAAATCGCCATGCACCCAGAGATGCGTGGAAATCGGGCGGATGCCCCAGACGTGGTTTCCGTAGGCCCACGGGGACAACTCATAGAACATCCCGTGATGGTCCATCAGCAGGCGCTCGTGATCGACGGAACGGATGCGCGGCCACTCGGTCTGCCATTTGTGGTCCCAGCAATGGGAAGCCTTCGGCAGGCGGTAGGTGCGCCAGGTTTTGTCGCCTCCGGTGAAAACCTTCAGGATCGCCGAGGCACGGTCCCATCCGGTGGCGAAGATGTTGCCGCCGTAGGGTCCGAGTCCGTTCAATCCGACATAGGGCTTGCGCTCGATGACCGTCCACTTCCCGCCGTCGTATTCCGCCAGCGTGCCCTCACTTTGCTGTCCGAGAAAATCCGCTTCGCTGTAGTCGTTGTTCGCGATGACCAGGCGCCCGCCCTCCGTGTAACAATCCTTGTAATGGCAGGAACCTTCGCCGGGGGTTTTCAACTCCTTCGTCAGATCGAACAGCAGCTTCGTTTTCAAAGTGCGGACGTTCAACTCGAACAACTCCCCCTCCATGCCGAGCATGTAGACGAGATTCCCGGGGTCGGTGAGATGCGTGGCGGTGCCGCACAGGCGGACATCCGCCAGCTCCCTCACCGTGCGCACCTTGTGCCTGGTATCCACGAGGTGGGGTCCGATGATCAACTGGCTGGAGGGACTGTGGACCATGCGGTTGGCGTAGGTGCCATCGACCGCCTCGGGATGGCGGGTCATGGAGAAATCCTCTTCGATCACCCGCAGCCCCGTTCCCGTGCCGGTCTGGCGGCGGTGCGAGGAATAGTTGAGGACATAGAGCCTGCCGAGCCAGGGCATGAGGCAGCCGATGCCGATCTCGCTGCGCGGCGGGCCGAAATCGGCCACCTGGGCCAGCGAGGGGATGACGCCGGAGATCTGGAACGGAGGGGCGGGCTTTGTTTTCATCGGGGCCAAGCTTCTCCGCACGGAAAGAGTTGCGCAATCACCAGAAAATGTTCACAGTAACATCATGTCCTCCGCCAGCCGTCCCACCCTGCGCGACGTGGCGCGTGAGGCCGGGGTGAGCCACATGACGGTTTCCCGCGCGGTGCGCGGCGAACACCGCGTTTCCCCGGCCACGCGGGAGCGCGTGGAGAAAGCCGTCCGCAAACTGGGCTACCGGCCCGATCCCGCGCTCTCGGCGCTGGCCGCCTACCGCACGCGCGGTGGCGGCGGGCACGGCGGCATGCTGGCCTTTCTGCACTGCGATGCCACGGACTTCAGCCAGCTTGTCTCCGAAGGCACCCGCGCGGAAGCGGAACGTCTCGGCTACACGCTCGAACCGCATCCCCTGCCCCGTCCGGCCGCCGCCCAACGCCGTCTTGGGCGCATCTTGTTTCATCGCGGAGTCCGGGGACTTTTGTTCGGCCCGTCACAGTCCGCATGGCGGTTCGAGGGGTGGGCATGGGAGCAGTTCACGCCGATTTCCCTCGGGGCACTGTCGCACCAACCGGCCATGAACAGCGTGGCCATGGATTACTTTGACGGCGTGATGAAGGCCGCCTCCCATCTGCGGGCACTCGGTGCGCGCCGCGTGGGACTGGCCGTCGACCCCGCGCTGGAATCCCGCACCGGGCACCGCTGGCTCGGCGGATATGCCGCCGCGCAACACCCCTCCCGCCCGATCCCCCCCTATTCCGGCAATGCGCGCGATCATGCCGCCCTCAGACATTGGTGCCGGAAAAACCGGCTCGATGGCGTGCTCACGATCCACCGCAGCGTCTGGCAGGCTCTGCGCGCCCAAGACGTGAAATGGGTCTTCCTGAACGCATTTGAATGCCCGCCCGGAGGTTCGCATGTGGCTTTCGATCCCATGAAAATCGGCATGGAGGGCGTCCGCTTCCTCCACCATCAGCTCTTGAACCGGGAGTTCGGGTTGCCCGCCGAAATCAAGACCGTCACCCTGCGTGGCACCCTGGTTTGGGGGCGGGAGAATGCAGGGAGTTAAGCCCGGACCCGGCGATGCCCCGGATGGCGGCCCACTTGCGGCGGAAGCAATCCGCCGGGCGACATCATGGCGATGAGGCGCGGAGCCCCCTCCCTTTCCATTGAAAAACATTCTGGTTTTTCGTTTTTCGCAGCGCGGGAAAAAGATCCAAACCCGAAGAATCTCTTTGATAATCCGCACCGCAGTGCCCATCATCGTCCTGCTGTCATGCTCCACCGAATGACATTTTCGGAAAACAGAAGACTCACACAAAGACGCGAAAAAATCCAAGAAAGGTTGGGTCACAGGGGATTCGCAGAATCCGAATTTATGACGCAGGAGAGTATATGAATGTTCGGCTCTTCGGCAAGACCGGCCACGCCGTCGGGGAACTCGGTTTGGGGTGTTGGCAGCTCGGCGGCACGGACTGGAGCGGGCTCAGCGACCTGAGGGCGCGCAGCATCCTCATCGCGGCGGCGGACTCGGGCATCAATTTTTTCGACACGGCCGATGTCTACGGCAACGGGCGCAGCGAGGAAGTTCTCGGTGCCTTCCTGAAGGATCGCAAAGAGAACATGATGGTCGCCACCAAAGTGGGCAGAGCCCGCGGGATCTACCCCTCCGGCTACACGTGGGATGCCATCCGGAGCGCCGCCGAATCCTCCCTCAAACGCCTCGGCATTCCCGCCATCCACCTCCTGCAACTGCACTGTGTGCCTGTCGGCGTGCTGGAGGACGGCGAAATATTTGACTGGCTGCGTCGGCTGCAGGCCGACGGGAAAATCCGCAATTTCGGTGCCAGCGTCGAAACGGTCGAGGAGGCCGTGCTCTGCCTGGAGCAACCGGGGCTCGCCTCGCTCCAATTGATTTACAACCTTTTTCGGCAGGAGCCGGAAAAGGAAATCTTCCCCCTCGCCATCCAGAAGGGGGTGGCGGTTATCGTCCGTCTGCCGCTCGCGGACGGTCTCCTCGGCGGCCATCTCAGCGGACCACCCGTCCCCTCCGGCTACACCGGGAGCCCCAAACCAGGGGGCCAGCCCCCGCAGGACACGATCACCTTCTGCGGGCTCCCCCTCGATCGGGGACTCCAGCTTGTGACGAGGGTTCAGAGCATGCTGCCTCATGGGATGACCCTGCCCCAGATGGCCTTGCGCTTCGCGCTCGACCACGAGGCGGTTTCGGTCGTGATCCCCGGGTCAAGCAGGCCCGCCCAGGCCACCTCGAATGCCCAGGCCGCCAACATGCCTCCTCTGGCTCCGGTCCTGCACGATCAGCTCAGGGACTTTTTCGAGAAAGAGGTCGCCCCGTTCATCATCCGGGAACCGGGCTGAGAATCCGGGGCCGCAGCCCGCGCAAAAAAAAGAGGCGCGTCGGCGCGGAGATCCCGGGCAGACTCGCCCGGAAAGCCAAGGCCCCGATCTCGGTGCCCCTCCCCCCCCGCTTCCCAAAGCAACACCGTCAGGATTTCCTGGGGCGGCTTGCCTTGGGATACTTCCCGGGCACCAGAAATTTCGGGATGCTTTGCTGGAGTTCCTCCCGGACGATCAAGCGGATCCTTTGCTCGTCGCTCTCCGGCGAGTCCGCCCGGTCAATGAGGAGTTCGATGAATTGGGCGAGGCTGAGGTTGAGCGATTCCGCAAGGGCATGGGCCTTTGCTTTCCGTGCGGGGGACAAACGCAATGTCGTGCTCTCACTCTGGAGATTGATTCTTCCCATCTCGCGCTGATTCTTACGCCATCCGGACAGTGTCTGCAATTTCTGTTTGCCGCAAAGTCCAGCCATGTTATACGTCATTGTGACGCTTGTATGACGTATCATCCAACTCCCATGAAAGAGTCTGAAAACAGCGATGCGTCGGCATCTCCCCTCCGCGCCCTCACCCTGCGGATCCCGCTCGAAAAAAAACGGAAGGCCTACGAGTTGGCCAAAAAACGGCGCGTCAGCTTGTCCCGCCTCGTCGAGACGCTTTTGGACAATTACCGGGAGTTCCCACGAAGTTGACCCCGCCCCCCACGGAGACCCCATGACCCCCTGCCAGGAAACCCTTCGGAAGGCCATCATCGAGGCCGACAGAAACCCGTCTCCCACCCGTCCGGGCCGCACGGGGAGCGACTCCCTCAGAAATATTCTCCACGATCTGAAGACCCCCTTGAACGGCGTCGTCATGTGCCTCGAGTTGCTGAAGACCGCCCGACTGACAGGAGAACCGGAAGAGTGGCTGCGGGAGGCCATCAAATCGGCGGAAGTTCTCGGGGAAATGTTGGCATGCCTCGAAACCTGCGGAGAAAAGTCCGAGGCCGACCCGGGCATGAGCCTGCTGGTTCTCCTTCAGGAGGTCGTGGCTGTCCACAGGCTGGCCGCACGGAGCAAGGGCCTGGAAATAGACTTCACTTTCTCGCCGGAAACCCGGGGGCCCTTCCTTGGCAACGCATTCGCTTGGCGGAGAATCGCGGGAAACCTCCTCACCAACGCGGTCAAATTCACCCCGGCGGGAAACATCACCCTGAACGCGCACATCGAAGACACGGGGCATCCCGACACCGTGGGGTTCCGCCTCATGATCGAAGACACGGGGTGTGGCATCGCACAGGAAGACATCCCCAACATTTACCAGCCATTTTTCCGGGGCAGCCACCCCGAAAGCAGGAACCAGCCCGGCGAAGGCCTCGGCCTGTCCATCGTCAAAAGCCTTCTGGATGAAATGGGCGGACAAATCAGCGTGACGAGCGCCATCGACCAGGGGACCACCTTCCTGGTCCGAGCCACGCTGAAAAAGCCGCCTTCCGCACCCGCCTGAAATCCAGTGATTCCAATGCCTCCGGCGATCTTGCGAAGTTCGTTGGAGTCCATCACGTTGCCGATGTTCTTCAGGAAGTGTGCCCGCAGAAACCGTTGCTCCGCTTTCTATGGTGACTGAGCCGGTTCCTGTGCTCCCAATCTGCAGTGTGGACGAGGTGGTGCAGGCGTGCTTGTTGGTCAGGCGGGTTCGCCAACCGGAGAACCTTTCTTTTGCCAGAGCGGACTTTGTGGCTATCGTGCTGGCCTACACGGCTCGATGAGCCGGTTGGCCACCAGGAGTTGGGCGGTGGCGATCTGGCTGGCATTGAGCCCGGCTTGATCAAGGGCGTCGCTCAACCCCAGCTCGTTCCATGCCGCAAGGGCCACCAGTTGAGGGCCCAGTTCCACGACGTTCTCCGTGGCGATGCGATCAATGAGCACCCCGTCAACCTTGGCTGCAACCACGGGCCGGGCGGATTTCGAACGCCCGAGGAGCTGCAAAATCCGCGTCACCCATGCGGCTGCCTCTTCGGAAAGATCGGAGCCCAGAAGGTCGCCATGACCAGAGAGGTGGTTTTCCACCACGCGGGCGATGCGGTGTTTTTCCGCCTCCGGCACACTGGCGTCGCCAAAGGGAAACCACCACGCGCTGGCGGGGCTGGCCTTCGGCGTTGCGGTAGGATTCCACGAGTTGGACGAGGGCTGTGCCCTTGACGGTCTTGGTGTGAAAAAACGTCGCGGCAAGCATGGCGGCCCGCGCAAAAAATCGTTGGCACTACATTTTCGCCCTGGCCTTCCTCTCAGGCAGATTCCGCACTGCAAATTTGCATGAGAGAAAGCGGCGATTCGTGCATTTTTGCATGAACGCACTCCGTCATTTTTCCGACATGCAATATGCAATATGTTGATGATTAGGATGTAGTGAATTCATGCAAATGCTGGCACGGGGCCAGCTAAAGAAAGAGCGTGGTTCTGCATACTGTTTCCAAGCATGAGCGGCGATTGATCGAGGGAATGCGTGCGCAATCGCTGCGCTCCGGTTTGTCGGACTGTGAAGCATGAAAAAGCGAATGATCATTGGGCTGGCACCCATCTTCGTGCTGATCGTGGCGATGGGTGCGTATGCCATTCTGCTGTTCGCCAAACTCGGATCCCAGGTGGATGTCGTCCTTCGGGAAAACTACCGGAGCGTGGTCGCCGGGCAGAAGATGAAGGAAGCCGCCGAACGGATGGATTCCGCGCAGTTTTTCTCTCTTGTGGGCGAGGAACAGCGCGGGCGAAGACTTTACGCCGATTACCTGCCGAAATTCGAGGAGGGCCTGCAAATGGAACTGGGCAACATCACCCTGCCCGGGGAAGACCGGCTCGCGCAATCAATCCAGTCGCTTCATGCCGAGTATTCCCGGCTGGCTGACATCTTCTGGAAAACCCCGGATGCGCAGGCCAGGCGCGAGATGTATTTTCACGGACTGCTGCCGGTTTTCACCGAAATCAAAGACACCGCGCAGGCCATCATTTCCCTGAACCAGGACAACATGCTCAAGTCCGATCGCGAAGCGAGGGAACTGAGCGCGAAATCCACCCGCTACATGGTTTTCGCGAGCATTCTCGGGATCTCGGCGGCGATCTTTTTTGCGGCCCGGCTGCAAAGGGCGGTTCTTCTGCCCATCCAGACACTGACTGCTGTTTCGAAGGAACTGGGCGAGGGCAGGCTGGATCAGGTCGTGCCGGTGGAATCGAAGGACGAGCTCGGGGGACTCGCGGATGCGTTCAACAAATTGGCGGGCAAACTCCGCGCCTACCGGCAGGTGACCAGCGACCAGATTCTTCAGGCCCGCCAGATGACCGAGACGACATTCTCGGCGTTCCCCGACCCGATTGTCGCCCTCTCGACCGGGGGCGTGATCAACTTCACCAACCCGGCCGCCATCACCCTTTTTCACAAAATCGGCTCGGAGGGCAACCTTCCGGGCGATGTGCAAAAACGCGCGGAAAAGGTTCTCGGAGGCGGCCCGGACTATTTGCCGACCAGCTTTGAAAAAACCGTTGTCGTCCGCGTGGACGACAAGGAAGTCTTCCTCTTGCCGCGCGTCATCGGCATGCGCGACGAGTCGGGCAATGTTTACGGCGCAGCGGTGATCCTGCAGGACGTAACCCGCCTGCGCCTGCTCGACGAGGTGAAATCCAATCTCGTTTCCACGGTGAGCCACGAGTTGAAGACGCCGCTCACCAGCGTTCGCATGGGACTCTATCTCCTGCTCGAGGAGCGGATTGGCACGTTGAATCCGAAGCAGACCGAACTCCTCATGGCCGCCCGCGAGGACTCGGAGCGCTTGCTCGAAATGATCAACGACCTGCTCGACCTGGCCAAGCTGGAATCGGGCAAGGTTCAGCTCAACCGCGAAGACATCGGCGCCGGACAGCTCGTGCAAACGATATCCGGGGAACTCGAGGCCTTTGCGGAATCGCACGGCTCCAGGCTGTCCAAGAATATCGAAACCGGACTCGCCAATGTCCGTGTCGATCTGCGCCAGATTTCCCAGGTTTTCACCAATCTGGTTTCCAATGCGGTGAAGCACAGCAAGCGGGGAGAAGCGGTCCGGCTTGCTGCTCGAAGCCTGGACGGCATGGTCCGGTTTTCCGTCACCGATCAGGGACAGGGTATTTCCGGGGAGTTCCAACCCCGGATCTTTGAGCGGTTTTTCCGGGTGCCCGGTGACAGCGCGGGCGGTGCCGGACTCGGACTCGCGATCGCCAGGGAAATTGTCACGGCACACGGCGGCATCATCGGTCTCAACAGCAATCCCGGGCAGGGGTGCGAATTTTATTTCGATCTCCCGGTTGCACAAAACCCCATATCATGAACAAGCCAATTCTCATTGTGGACGACGAGCCCCATGTCAGGCTCAGCTACCGGGTCACCCTGGAAACCGCCGGGCTCGAAGTCCGGGAAGCCAGCGGGGCGGCGGCCGCTCTCGCGGAGCTGGCAGCATCCGCCTGAACAGGAACCACGAGGCCGCCCAACAAAACATGCGCCGCATCTACGAGTTGTTTCAATTCGGCTCCAGCAAGGAACCCTTCAATCTCGGCGAGGAATAACGACCTTTCCTTCACCACAAACCACCAACCAAAACCAACAAACCACATGTTCGACATCCTCTACCTGCTCGCTTCCATCGGCTTCTTCGCCCTGATGCTCGCCTTCATCGCGGGCTGCGAAAAAGTCTAACCATCCCACTCAAATGGAAAACATCATCGTCGGAATCATAGCTCTCGGGCTGATCGCCTACCTCATCTTCTCGATCATCCGCCCGGAGAAATTTTAATCGGAGCCACTCATGAACACTTCAGGTTGGATTCAACTCATTCTCTACGTCGGCATCCTGCTGGCGATCACCAAACCGCTCGGCCTTTACCTTTGCAAGGTGCTGGATGTGGACGGCAGGACTTTCCTCGACCCCGTCCTCAAGCCCTTGGAACGGCTGACCTACAGGCTGACCGGCGTCGATTCCAGAAAGGAACACGCCTGGAAGCAATACACCATCGCGATGCTGCTCTTCAGCCTCGTTTCGATGCTCTTCACCTATGCCATCCTCCGGCTTCAGGCGATCCTGCCTCTCAATCCGCAGAACCTGCCTGCATTGAGCGAACACCTCGCTTTCAATACCGCGGCCAGCTTCACCACGAACACCAACTGGCAAAGCTACGGTGGCGAAGGGACCATGTCCTACTTTTCACAGATGGTCGCGCTGACCATTCATAACTTCGTTTCGGCCGCAGTCGGCATCGGCATCGCCGCGGCCCTGGTGCGCGGCATCGCCCGCCACAGCGCGAATACGATCGGCAATTTCTGGGTCGATCTCACGCGCGTCACCTTCTACCTGCTTCTCCCGATTTGCGCGGTCTTCGCGCTTGTCCTCGTGTCGCAGGGCATGATCCAAAACTTCAAACCCTTCGAAAGCGCCGCGCTGGTCGAGCCGTTCACCACCCAGGTGCCGAAACTCGATGACCAGGGGAACGCGGTGAACAGCCCCGATGGCACGCCGGTGATGGTCGATCAAAAGGTCGATACGCAAAGCATCGTGCAGGGCCCGATGGCCTCCCAGGTCGCGATCAAGATGCTCGGCACCAACGGCGGCGGCTATGTGAATGCCAACGCCGCGCATCCCTACGAGAACCCGACCCCGCTCTCGAACTTCCTCCAGATCCTCTCGATCTTCGCGATTCCCAGCGGGCTGACGTATTTCCTCGGACGCAAGGTGAAGAACCAGGGACACGGCTGGGCGGTCTGGGCCGCGATGTTCGTGCTGTTTTTCGCGGGGGTCCTGGTTTGTGCCCACTTTGAAGCGGCGGGAAACCCCCATCTCACCGCCCTCGGAGTCGATCCCGCCGATGGAAACATGGAGGGCAAGGAGGTCCGTTTCGGGATCTTCAACTCCGCGCTCTTCGCCACGATCACGACCGATGCCTCCTGCGGTGCGGTCAACTCGATGCATGATTCCTTCACCCCGATTGGCGGGTTCGTCCCCATGCTGAATATGCAGCTCGGCGAAGTCGTCTTCGGCGGCGTCGGTGCCGGACTTTACGGCATGCTGATCTATGTCGTCATCGCCGTCTTCATCGCCGGCCTCATGGTCGGTCGCACGCCCGAGTATCTCGGCAAAAAGATCGAGCCTTATGACATCAAGATGGCCTCCTTCGTCATCCTCATCCTCGCGTTCTCCATCCTCGGCTTTTCCGCCTGGGCCAGCGTGCAAAAATTCGGCCTTCCCGATGCCGCAGGAGCATTGACCGACGGCACGAACAACAGCGGGCCGCACGGCTTCAGCGAAATTCTCTACGCTTACACCTCATGCACCGCCAACAACGGCAGCGCCTTCGCGGGCCTCACCGCCAACGCACCTTGGTATGACACCACGCTCGGGCTGGCGACGCTCTTCGGACGTTTCGCGATGATCGTGCCGATCCTTGCCCTGGCGGGATCCCTCGCCCGCAAAAAGCTCGTCGCCAGCAGCGTCGGCACATTCCCGGTCTCCGGCCCGCTCTTCACCTCGCTGCTCGTGGGCACCGTGCTCCTCGTGGGCGCTCTCACGTTCGTCCCGGCCCTCGTGCTGGGACCGGTCGTCGAGCACTTCCTCATGCTCGGCGGAAAGCTGTTCTAATCATCGACAATCCAGAATTCAAAATCACCATGTCTGCCAAAGTTCATTCCATCTTCGATCCGGCGATCATCGTCCCCGCGATCGGCGAATCCTTCAAAAAACTCAATCCCCGCCACATGCTCGGCAATCCGGTGATGTTCGTCACCGAGGTCGGCGCGGCGATCACCACGGTCCTGCTCTTTACGGGCGGGCAGGGGGCCTCGTTCGGCTTCCTGCTGCAGATCACGCTCTGGCTTTGGTTCACCGTGCTCTTCGCCAACTTCGCCGAGGCGATGGCGGAAGGCCGCGGCAAGGCCCAGGCCGACACCCTGCGCAAAGCCAGGACGGAAACAAAGGCCAACCGTCTTCGCCCCGATGGCAAACTGGAGAAAATCGCCTCCAGTGCCCTCAAGAAAGGCGACACCGTCATGGTGAAAGCCGGCGAGTTCATCCCCGGTGACGGCGAAATCCTCGAGGGGGCTGCGACCGTGGACGAATCGGCAATCACCGGCGAGTCCGCCCCCGTCGTCCGCGAGAGCGGAGGCGACCGCAGCGCCGTCACCGGCGGCACGCGGGTGCTGTCGGACGTGATCAAAATCCGCATCACGGCCAATCCGGGCGAGACGTTTCTCGACCGGATGATCGGTCTCGTCGAAGGCGCGAAGCGCCAGAAGACGCCGAACGAAATCGCGCTCACGATCCTGCTCTCCGCGCTCACTATCATCTTCCTCGTCGTGCTCATGTCGCTGAAGGCGTTCGGCAGCTTCCAAGGGGTCGATTTTTCGCTCACCGTGCTCGTGGCGCTGCTCGTCTGCCTGATCCCCACGACGATTGGCGGCCTGCTCAGCGCCATCGGCATCGCGGGCATCGACCGGCTCGTGCAAAAAAACGTGCTCGCAATGAGCGGGCGGGCGGTCGAGGCGGCCGGCGACGTGGACGTGCTCCTGCTCGACAAGACCGGAACCATCACCCTCGGCAACCGCCAGGCGACGGAGTTCTTTCCCGCGCCCGGCGTCACGAAGGAAGCCCTCGCCGAAGCCGCGCAGCTTTCCTCGCTGGCCGATGAAACACCCGAGGGCCGCAGCATCGTCGTGCTCGCCAAGGAAAAGTTCGGCCTTCGCGGGCGCGAACTCCACGAGTTGCCGCACGCCACGTTCGTCCCCTTCACCGCGCAGACCCGCATGAGCGGGGTGGATATCGACAATACAAAATATCGCAAGGGGGCCGCGGACGCCGTGAAAAATTTCACGGGCAGGGATCTCCCCTCACCTGTCCAGGCGGATGTGGACAGGATCTCCGGCCTGGGCGGAACGCCGTTGGTCGTCGCCGCGACAGACAAGGTGCTGGGCACGATCTACCTCAAGGACATCGTCAAGGGCGGGCTCGCCGACCGGTTCGAGCGGTTCCGCGCGATGGGCATCCGCACGATCATGATCACCGGCGACAACCCCCGCACCGCCGCCGCCATCGCCAAGGAAGCCGGCGTCGATGACTTCCTCGCCGAGGCCACGCCGGAGCAGAAGCTCGCGCTCATCCGCAAGGAACAGAACGCCGGCCACCTCGTCGCCATGACCGGCGACGGCACGAACGACGCCCCCGCGCTCGCCCAGGCCGATGTCGGCGTGGCGATGAACACCGGCACGCAGGCCGCGAAGGAAGCGGGCAACATGGTCGATCTCGACTCGAACCCGACAAAGCTCATCGAGGTCGTCGAGATCGGAAAGCAGCTCCTCATCACCCGAGGAGCGCTCACCACCTTCAGCATCGCGAACGACGTGGCGAAGTATTTCGCGATCATCCCCGCGATGCTCCTGGTCAGCTTTCCGCAGATCGCGCCGCTGAACATCATGAACCTCGCCTCGCCGCAGAGCGCCATCCTGAGCGCCGTGATCTTCAACGCGATCATCATCATCCTGCTCATCCCGCTCGCGCTGCGCGGCGTGAAATTCCGCCCGCTCGGCGCGGCGAAAATCCTGCAGCGCAACCTTCTCATCTACGGCATGGGCGGCGTCATCATCCCGTTCATCGGCATCAAGGCCATCGACATGGCCGTCGCCGCACTGCATCTCGCCTGACTTGGCAACCCGGATCATCACCATGAAAACCATCGTCAAAGAAACCGTCACCGCCATCCTCGCAACGCTCCTCTTCGCCATCGTCCTGTGCGGCATCTATCCTGCCGTGATCTGGGGCATCGGCCAGTTGGCTTTCCCGCATCAGGCGAACGGCAGCCTTATCGAAAGCAGGGACCGGCGGATCGTCGGATCGGAATGGCTGGGGCAAAATTTCGCCGCCGCGAAATACTTCCACCCTCGCCCGTCCGCAGCGGGAGCCAACGGCTACGACGCCGCCAGCTCCAGCGGCTCCAACCTCGGCCCGACCTCGCAGAAGCTGATCGACGCCGTCAAAGCCCGCGTGGAAACCTACCGCGCGGAAAACGCCCTGCCCGCCGACACCCTCGTCCCCGGCGATGCCGTCACCGCCAGCGGCAGCGGCCTGGACCCGCATATCAGCATCAAAAACGCCGGGCTGCAGGCTCCCCGCGTCGCCAGGGAACGCGGGCTCAACATCGGGGTCGTCCAACAGGAGGTCGGAAAAGCGACCGACGAACGTTCGCTGGGCCTCCTCGGCGAACCCGGAGTCAACGTGCTCAAGCTGAATCTTGCTTTGGACAACCTTGCCGCGCATTGAAACCTTCCTTGCGAAACAGTAATCCTTGGTTGAACGATGGACGCCCCACCTCCCAGCACACGCCCCAACGCGGATGATTTTCTTTCGATCATCCGCCGCCAGCAGCTTGGGAAGCTGAAGATCTACCTCGGTCCCTGCCCGGGCGTGGGCAAGACCTACACGATGCTTCAGGAAGGGAACCGGCTGAAAAAAAACGGCGTGGATGTCGTCATCGGCTATGTTGAGCCGCACGAGCGCCCGGAGACAACGGCCCAGATCGGCGACCTCGAGATCGTGCCGCCGCGTGTCATGAGCTATCATGGAATCGAACTCCGCGAGATGGATGTCGATGCCGTGATCGCCCGCAAGCCGATGGTCGTGCTGGTGGACGAACTCGCCCACACGAACGCCCCGGGAAGCAAGAACAGCAAGCGCTACGAGGATGTGGAGGACATCTTGCGCGCCGGCATCAGCGTCGTCACCACGGTCAACATCCAGCATTTCGAGTCGCTCTATAATTTCGTCGAGGAGGCGACCGGCGTGCGGGTCAAGGAGCGGGTGCCGGACGAGATCGTCGCGCAGGCCGACCAAATCGTGAACATCGACCTGCCCGCCGAGGATTTGCAGGAGCGGCTCCACGCGGGGAAGATCTACCCAAAGGAACGCATCGAGGCCGCGCTCGCCAACTTCTTCACCGGGAAAAATCTCACCCGCCTGAGGGAAATGACCCTCAGCGAGACCGCCAACTTCCTCGACCGCCGACAGCGGAGCGACTCGGAGCAGGAGAAGCAGGTCAGCGCTCTCGGCCAGGTGATGGTCGCCATCAGCAGCCTCGGTCCCGACCCCGGACGCCTCCTGCGGAAAACCGCCCGCCTCGCCGCGCAGCTCAACGCCCAATGGTATGCCGTCTATGTCCGCACCCCCAAGGAGTCTGCCGTGAGGATCGACGCCGCCGCGCAACGCCGCGTCTCGGACACCCTCGAAACCGCGCAAAAAATGGGCGGCCTCGTCATTTCCCTGAAGCATGAAAACGTCGCCCAAGCCCTCATCGCCTTCGCAAGGGAATACGGCATCACGCACATCGTCCTCGGCCGCCCACACTCTAAGGTTGTTTGGAAACGATGGAAACAAACTCTTCATGAACAACTCCTTCGAGAGTTGCCTGACGTCGATTTGATCATCGTGTAAGAATTCCTTCTTGAGCATGTCAAAATGTTTGTGCCACAGTGTCATATCTGGCGCAAATAATCTTCATTTTGAGTCACTATGTCGCTTTATGATGGATCGAAATAAACTGCGATATTATTTCATCTTATTGTTATATAGATTCTTATATAAAATCATTCCCCAAGGCATGCGAATTGCTGAACAGCACTTGGAATTTTATATTTATGGCAAAAATTTTAGGCATTGATTTGGGCACCACGAATTCCTGCATGGCAGTGATGGAAGGCGGAGAACCGGTCGTCTTGGAGAATTCCGAGGGGGCACGCACGACACCGTCGGTCGTGGCCTTTTCAAAATCCGGAGAACGGCTCGTCGGCCAGGCCGCAAAGCGCCAGGCGATCACCAACCCCGCCAACACGATCTTCTCCGTGAAGCGGTTCATGGGCCGCAAGTTTGACGAGGTGCGCGAGGAGGAACATCGCGTGCCCTACAAAATCGTCAAAGCCGCGAACGGCGACGCCCACATCCAGGTGGAAATCGACGGCAAGCCGAAGGCGTTTTCGCCGCCGGAAATCTCGGCCATGATTTTGGCCAAGCTCAAAGCCGATGCCGAAGCCAAGCTTGGCGAGAAAATCGTCGAAGCCGTGGTCACCGTTCCGGCCTATTTCAACGACTCCCAGCGCAACGCGACGAAGGATGCCGGCAAGATCGCCGGCCTCGATGTCAAGCGCATCATCAACGAGCCGACAGCCGCCTCGCTCGCCTACGGGCTGGACAAGAAATCCGACGAGAAAATCGCGGTTTACGATCTCGGCGGCGGCACGTTCGACATTTCGGCCCTCGAGATCGGCGACGGGGTTTTCCAGGTGTCCGCCACGAACGGCGACACCCATCTCGGCGGCGACGATTGGGACAACCGGCTCATGGATTGGATCATTGGGGACTTTAAAAAGGAAACTGGCATCGACCTGTCGAAGCAGCCGGATGCCGTCCAACGCATCAAGGAGGAGGCTGAGAAAGCGAAGATCGCCCTCTCGTCCACCCAGGAATACGACCTCAACCTGCCGTTCGTCACCGCAGATGCCACCGGGCCGAAGCACATCCAAAAGAAACTCACCCGCTCGAAACTCGAGCAGCTCACGGACGACCTCTTCGAGCGCACGATCAAGCCGGTCAAGGATTGTCTCGGCGACGCGAAATGGTCGAAGAGCGACGTGGACGAGCTCGTCCTCGTCGGCGGCATGACCCGCATGCCGAAGGTCGTGGATACCGCCCGCGAAATGATCGGGAAGGAACCCCACAAAGGCGTGAACCCTGACGAAGTGGTTGCCGTCGGCGCGGCCATCCAGGGCGGCGTGCTCCGCGGCGATGTGAAGGATGTCCTCCTCCTCGATGTGACCCCGCTCACGCTGGCCATCGAGACGGCGGGCGGCATCGCCACGCCGATGATCCCGCGCAACACCACGATCCCGACCAAAAAATCGAACGTCTTCTCGACCTACAGCGACAACCAGCCGGGCGTCGAGATCAAGGTCCTCCAAGGCGAGCGCCCGCTCAGCCGCGACAACAAAAATCTCGGGACATTCCACCTGGACGGCATCCCGCCGGCACCGCGCGGAACCCCGCAGATCGAAGTCACTTTCGACATCGACGCGAACGGCATCCTCAATGTCTCGGCCAAGGACCTCGGAACCGGAAAAGAGCAGAAAATCTCGATCACCGGGTCCAGCGGTCTGAGCAAGGAGGAAGTCGAACGCATGCAGAAGGAGGCCGAAGCCCATGCCGAGGACGACAAGAAGGCGAAGGAAGGCATCGAGATCCGCAACAATGCCGACACCCTGGCCTACCAGTCCGAGAAACAGCTCAAGGATCTCGGCGACAAGGTCGACGGCGCGAAGAAGAAGACCGTCGAGGAGGCGATCGAAAAGCTCCGCGAGGCCCTCAAAGGCAGCGACATCGATGCCATCAAGGCCGGTTACGACGACCTGCAGGCCAAATTCCAGGAAATCAGCGCCGATCTTTACAAGCAGGCCGCCGCCCACGCCGGCCCCGCGCCGGAAGCCGGCCCACAGGCAGGCACTCCCCCGCCCAAAAAGGACTCCGACGTCGTCGACGCGGAATTCGAAATGGTCGACGAGGACAAGAAAAAATAAACCACGCTTTAACAAACCACCCCGGTTCCCGCTCGCGGGATTCCGGGGGCTGTTAAAAACCAACAAAAACCAAAAACCAGGAAGGAACAGCCAACATGGCCAACGTAAACATCAAACCTCTCGGAGACCGCGTGCTCGTGCAGGCGCTCGAAGAGAAGGAAGTCAAAAAAGGCGGGATCATCATCCCTGACACCGCCAAGGAAAAACCGCAGGAAGGACAGGTCGTCGCCCTCGGCACCGGCAAGCGTGACGATGAGGGAAAACTCATCGCGTTCACCGTCAAGAAGGGGGACAAGGTCCCATTTCCAAATACGGCGGAACCGAAGTCAAAGTGGACGGCGAAACCTATCTGATCATGCGAGAGGACGACATCCTCGGCATCATCGGCTAGGCCCCTGCTCTCAAACCTTAAAACCTAATACTTAAAACTCACTACAATGGCAGCTAAACAACTCCTATTTGACGAAGCGGCCCGCCAGGGCCTGCTTCGCGGTGTCGAGAAACTGGCGAAAGCCGTCAAGGCGACCCTCGGGCCGTCGGGGCGCAACGTCATTCTCGACAAGAAATTCGGCAGTCCCACCATCACCAAGGATGGCGTGACAGTCGCGAAAGAAATCGAACTCGAAGACCCTTACGAGAACATGGGCGCGCAGCTCGTCCGTGAAGTCGCCAGCAAGACCAGCGACATCGCGGGTGACGGCACGACCACGGCCACCGTTCTCGCCGAAGCGATCTATCGCGAAGGCCTCAAGAACGTGACGGCCGGAGCGAACCCGACCAGCCTCCAGCGGGGCATCAACAAAGCCGTCGAGGCCATCACCGAAGAGATCGCCAAGATCTCCAAGAAGGTCAAGGACAGCTCGGAAATCGCGCAGGTCGCGACCGTCTCCGCCAACTGGGACAGCACGATCGGCCAGATCATCGCCGACGCGATGGACAAGGTCGGCAAGGACGGAACGATCACGGTCGAAGAAGCCAAGAGCATCGAAACCACGCTCGACGTGGTGGAAGGCATGCAGTTCGACAAGGGCTATCTTTCGCCCTACTTCGTGACGAATGCCGAGAGCCTCGAGGTCTCGTTCGACAACGCCTACATCCTCATCCACGAGAAGAAGATCAGCTCCCTCAAGGACCTGCTCCCGCTTCTCGAGAAGATCGCCAAGAGCGGCAAGCCGTTCCTGATCATCGCCGAGGACGTGGAAGGCGAGGCGCTCGCGACCCTCGTCGTGAACAAGCTCCGCGGCACGCTCCAGGTCGCAGCCGTCAAGGCTCCCGGCTTCGGTGACCGCCGCAAGGCCATGCTCGAAGACATCGCCGTCCTCACCGGTGGCAAGCTCCTCAGCGAAGACCTCGGCATCAAGCTCGAGAACGTCGGACTCGAAGACCTCGGCCGCGCCAAGCGCGTCACCGTGGACAAAGAGAACACCACGATCATCGAAGGCGAAGGCAAGGGCTCGGACATCCAGGGCCGGGTCAGCCAGATCCGCCGCCAGATCGAAGAGACCACCAGCGATTACGACCGCGAGAAGCTCCAGGAGCGCCTCGCCAAGCTCGCCGGCGGCGTCGCGGTCATCAATGTCGGTGCAGCCACCGAGACCGAGATGAAGGAAAAGAAAGCCCGCGTCGAAGACG